>ERZ1034925.144-NODE-144-length-39410-cov-39.757134_pt1 | contig 39410 bp, 32 predicted proteins | sample MGYA00520687_ERZ1034925 | MGnify/ENA primary metagenome ERZ1034925 (study PRJEB33766, sample SAMN09781758) | gut metagenome | biome: gut microbiome | host: Homo sapiens | place: Madagascar | study: EMG produced TPA metagenomics assembly of the PRJNA485056 data... | reverse complement strand
TCTCCAAGGCCTACGCGGACGGACACGGGCCGGCCTATGCATATACGGCGGACGGGAAACCCGCGTCCAGGACATGGGCGAGGAAGGACGCCCAGGGGGACGATCTGGTGACGACCTACGCCTACAACCTCTTCGGCGAACTCACGGGAATCGGCTACTCCGACACCACCCCCGACGTCACCTACGCCTACAACCGCGCAGGCAAACTGTTGCAGGTGACGGACGTGGTGGGGACACGAACTTTTACATACAACAATACCCTTGACGAAGTCTCCGAGACCATCACGGGGCTGTATTCTAAGACGCTGGCGCGCGCCTACACGTCCACTGGCTTCAAGGGAAGGAGGCAGGGGCTGTCAGTCGACAACGTCTCACACTACACATACGGCTACGACACCTACGGTCGCATGAACCAGATCACCATCCCGTCGGGCAGCTTCGACTACACACGCCTTGCGAACAGCGACCTCGTGTCGCAGATGACCCGCCCCAACGGCATCACAACCACTTGGAACTACGAGCCGCACCGCGACCTTGTCACGCAGGTCCAGAACGGCACAGTCTCCACCTACGGATACGTGAACGACGCCATCGGGCGGCGCACCTCCATGTCCCGCTCGGGAAGCGCCTACCCCACTTCGGATGTCATCTCCTACACCTACAATGACCGCTCCGAACTGACGGGGGCACAGTCCAATGTGGTCTCCACCTATTCGTACTCATACGCCTACGACTCCGTCGGCAACCGAATCACCGCATCCGAGGGGGGCGTCCCATGGACATACACGACGAACAGCCTGAACCAGTACGCCTCCGCCACGGAAGACAGTGTCCACCTCCCCTTCTCATACGACCTGGACGGCTCCATGACCTATCGTCCCGTGGACGCCACTAGCGGCTGGACACAGACATGGAACTGCGAGAATCGGATGGTCGAGACTTTCAAGGGCAGCGACCGCCTGACCTTCAAGTACGACTACATGGGGCGGCGGGTCGAGAAGTGCGTCTATTCCGGCGACATCCTGACATCCAGAACGTTCTATGTCTACGACGGCTTCAAGTGCGTCGAGGAGCTGGATGGCCTTGCCGGCAATGCCGTGCTGATGCGCCATACCTGGCAGCCCTTCGATGTGGGGCTTGACGTCATCATCGCAACTACGGACGCAACAGGCACCTCATTCTTCCTCCACGACGCGAACAAGAACGTCATACAGAAGACGGATGCAAATGGGGCACTACTTGAAAAATATGAATACGCCCCCTTCGGAGGAAACGCGGGGGAAGCCAGCGCCAACATAGGCTTCTCGTCCGAGGTCTTCGATTCCTCGACTAACTCTAACTACTACAACTATCGCTATTCTGCACCTTGCATCGGCAGATGGACAAAAAGGGATCCGATCGGAGAAATTGTGGGAGAAAATTTATTCTCATTTTGCAAAAATTCGCCTTTATATTTTTATGACAAATTGGGTTATTTCTTTAATACAGAATGCACAAAAGATGAAGATGAGAGTATAAGCGAATGGATAGTTGGAAGTATAGAGACAATAGATAACTATGATCATATAGGCGCAGCCGGAGGAAGTGTATCTTTAGGGATAAAAGTGCATTATATTCGATTTGTCTCTCATGTTTATACATGTACCTGTAGATGCCCTAGGAGAAATAGAAAAAAAACAAGGGAATTCGTTTATGAAATAGAAAAAAAACTTGATTTTTCCGAACTAGGTTGGGTGCTCTGGCGTAGTATCCTTCCACCATCTCCTTGGCCACCAGTTACAATATCAACATCAAAGCTTGGTTTTTTGGGTAATACAGCTGCACAATATTTGGACGTCTTAAAGATACTAGATCCTGAAGATGTTCCTTTTGTTGGAAAGCATGTATTAAGCAATTTACCTCATTTTAAGGAACAGGGAAATCTTGTAAAAGATACAGGAACCCCATCGATCTTTTGCATTATAAATTAGATAACAAGTTTCCAAGCGATGAAATCTTTTGCTAATCTTTGCTTATTAATATTTATCTGCTCATTTTGCTTTCTTCTTGGGCATCATTATAGATTGCGAGATTGTTTGTTTTTTAATTACAAGGGAAGGAAGACAATATTCAAGAATCAGTTATTTCCAGATTGCATGGATACAGAGTATTTTATTGAAATGTACGAGATCCTGCATGGGGATGACAAGACGAATTTTGATATTGTTAAGGATAAACTAAACTCCATTATTGATGATAGAATAAAGCATAACAGGGAACGCGCGATTAATAGAGCCGTCAATAGTGAAGACAAAGTTTCCAAGAAAGTCTGGGAAACTCTCAACAAATGGGATAAGCATAAATGAAAAGAATAATTACAGTGCTTGTTTATCTACTTTTATGCATCCTTTTCTGGGGAATAGGGTATTTATATCCAAGTAATACTATTACTATTCTTGACGGCACATCCGGCGATTGTTTCTACAAGGACAATCCAATGAAGGGAATTCCTTATGCTGAGTATTACGTAATAAAATTTGCAATACAGGCAGACAGATACAGAACCATTGAATTTAGGTTACGGTATTTTCTTGAGGAGCATTATTATGTTCTGTCATACGTGTCCGACAACCATTCCTGCATTAACCATCAGGAGATTGTCTATTTGCAAAATAGAATAAGAATGGTCCTTGATTCTTCAAGAAATTGCGAAGAATCAGATGACAACATCTTTAACAATAATGTCATACCTATACAACAGGAATTATAAAATAGATAATCTACTCAAAATCTTCTCATGAAAATGTAGATCGAGATTCTGTCATGCAATTGTGCACAAGGCATCTTTTTTCATGATACCTTTCCAGCTTGTTTTTGGATTATGCTGAACCCTGCTTATTCCTCATTTTTCTATTCGATTAACCCTTTTTTATCACCTTTTCCCCAGATGCTCCGGTTTCTCTTATGTTGATTCACCGAAAAAACGGGATATTTTTTACTGAGGCAAATACCCATGTTTCCAAGCTTTGCGGGATATGATTGCCATCATATCACAAGGGACAATTTCAATACTCTCGATTCAGGGATGTTGTATTTGTCTCCTTATAATTCTCCTGTCTTTTCCAATGCAGAAGGCAAGATAATCCGTCATCTTCTTCGTGACATGTCCATTCTGATCAGTCGATTTCATAAATGTAGTTTGTAAGTTCTTTAAGGCAATTTCACCAGAATACTTCTCCTATGCGATTATTTCTATTCATAATGGTTTTCGACATATCCATGGCTGTCATGGCTCAGCAGACACCACGCACGCTCACATTTGTCGATGCGGAGATCTCCACCATCTGTGGAGAGATATCCTCGCCATACGCGGAGCGCGTCAGGCTGATCCACCGCCTTCCGTCCAACCTTACGCCGGAGCAATTGGAGCGTTGCCGCGCTTTCCGACGCCCGCGCCCTTGCGCCGCCATCGCCCGGCTTCGGGCGGAGGCGGACACCCACTCGTGAAAAACACCTGGGGCTTTCCCCAAAATCCGCGACCAGCGGTTATTGTAGTGCATCGGCTCCCGATAATCTTCACCGCCAAAAGGAGTGACAGGAAGATGACAGGTTACAACACCGCCTCCGCACCGTCCCCGATGTCGCGCGCCCTTCCCACCACGGACGCGACAGGCGCCTCCTACTTCCTCCACGACGCGAACAAGAACGTCATGCAGAGGACGGACGCGGAGGGCGACCTCCTTGAAAAATATGAATACGCCCCCTTCGGAGGGAACACGGGGGAAACCAGAGCCAGCATCGGCTTCTCGTCGGAGGCATTCGACGCCGCGACAGACCTCGACTACTACAACTACAGGTATCATTCACCTAAATTGGGTCGATGGTGCTCGCGTGAACCGCATGGAGAGCAATTTGGATTGAATCTGTATGAAATATGTCTCAATCAGGTAGTAAACATGATAGATAATTATGGTTTATATTCATGGCGAAGAAATGACAATGGAACAGATACAATCACAGTTGGCAAATGTGAAATTGTAATATTCGATGGACACGGGAGTGATGAGGATCCTCACATTTTTATATTTCCAAATGATAGAAATGTCTTCTCAGTAGCAGGATTTACTGGATGTTATACTGATATAACCAGTGGCAATATTGATTCCAGATACCTTCTTCCTGGTTCGCCTAGTTTGCATGATGATGTTCTTGTTCCGAGTGATGAAAAGACGGAACAACGACGAAGGCTAGCTGATGGTGCACTTAAAAAATCTAAATTATTCTGCAAAAGATGTTGTCAGACAGTCAAAATAATTATTCATTCCAACTATGGGAGAGGATGGAGAGGTATTTTTGATGGGAAGAGAGGAGCATCTTATTCATTTGATTGCAAAACTGGGCTAGTCTCCAGAATTGGAGAAAAAAAACGCTTCACCGCATTTGATACATTACTACACGTGCATGAATAATCACATAAAAAATAATCTCACTTTCTTTTTGAAATACACAATAAATATTACAATCATATCTCTTTTTGGCATCTGGCTGGATAATTTATGTATATTTTTTCAAAACTACCACAAGAAAATACAAGAAGCTGCCCCCTTGCTTTTCTCGTATTATTATTCCTTAATATTTAATGAACAAGCATTCCCTGGCATATATCCCCATTGCTGCATATTCCTTGCCATCGTCAATATTATTATAATAACACTATTTTTTAAGAAGCTTGATCCAATTCATATAAGCAAGTTATTACAAGCCACAAGAGGAGTTATCCAAAAATACACCCTGATTGTAACACTGTTGCATTCTTTTTTAATTGCACAAGTATTTCATCCCGATAGATTATATACAGCAGATGACGTAACAGGCTTTCCTTTAATTGCAAGAATATTATGTGCTAGTTCATTTTTTATTGTGTTAATAGTAGTTTTTGGTAGTCATTTACTATCTTTTAAAAAAACTAAGGTTCAAAAAATGGAATCGACTGAAGTCAATCATCATCCAGATTCATTTTGATCGCGTCTTTGCCCAATAACCATCCGTGAACTAAACGACATTTCTCCTCACATCCCACAAATCGCAGGAATTGCTGTTGCAAGATGTTGATTCGTGGGTTACTATATGGGAGTGACCGCTTCCATTTATACGTACACAACCCGCTCCAGTAGCGCATACGCCGCGCCGGACACCATCACCTACGCGCAACGACCGTTAGAAACCGACTGCTACACTGCATAGCAAGGATTCCACGCACAACTGCTTCTACGAATACGCCCCCTTCGGAGGGAACACGGGGGAAGCCAGAGCCAGCATCGGCTTCTCATCCGAGGCATTCGACGCCGCGACAGACCTCGACTACTACAACTACAGGTACTATGCGCCAGGACTCGGAAGATGGACAAAAAGGGATCCGATCGGGGAAAGGGGGGGAAAGCGTTAAATGCATTTTCAGGAAACAATCCAATTGCACTGATCGATCATCTTGGGCTAGCCTGCTGTTATGGGCAACGTTATAACTCATTATATCAGGGGTGCTGCCACTCAGCAAGGCAAGTTTTCAATCGATTTACTCAATGCTGCATAGAGGGAGAGGGAGTCTATCAACGAAGCGATTCTTGGGATGTAAAAATATGTTTTGGCAGTATGGGGCTTGGACTAATAAGGCATTTCTGGATTGAATCAGGTGATAATGCGTATGGTTTTTATAGTGATCCTAAAGGATTTTTTTCTTCTGTGTTAGACTATGGACAGGTACTTTCAGATGAATTATACAGCAAACGCAAGGAAAGTAACTCATTTTTTTCACATTGGAATGATGAGTCATATAAATACTGTGTGACTATTCATTTAAGCAAATGTCGTTATGACATTGAAAAATTTAATTATATCTTAGATCACATGCCCCCATTTGCGTTTTATTCTATTTTTGGTGAGTACGCTGCCCCCTTAGATTTGATTGGAATGACACTTGCAATTAATCTTCCGAAATATATTGATTTTATCTCAATTCCATTCAATAATATATTCGTCAAGGACTGTCACAGTGCAGCTTATGCAATGATAGCTGAGGCCGCAAGAAAATCAAAACGGTAATCTACATCACACCAAGCACCATGAAAACAAGGCATTACATCTTTCTTGCAATACTTGGATATGGTCTTTACATATATGTAATAAATTATCCTCTTCTTTTTACTCCTATTATTCTCTCAAGGGAATGCCTTGAAACGAAAGATGTTTTTTTTATTATACCAAAATGTCGATATATCTCTTTTTTCATACCTGTCGAGGATCTTGGGGCAATAGACAAAACAGAGTTCATTCAGTCTTTTGATCTAATTTTATCAAATAGTGATGGAACCCGCAGTTTTAAGGCGGAAAAATGTTTTAGAGCTAGCGGAATACTAGATGTTGCATTCTTAATCAATACTCACGATGAAAAAGACAAATACTCATACGTATCCCCAGGAATATACTATATCTCATTCGTTTTTCCTTCTGCCGAGTCTATTCAAGAAGAAGAAATTAAGCGCATAAGAACTTCTCTTTCCAAAGCGCCTTTAGCCTTTAGAGTTTTTTTAAGTCGCAAAGAACTGAAAACATGGGAAAATCACTTGCTTGGCATGGAGTGTCTCTTGACAAAGACAAACGTGTGTATTTCTGGCATGACAATAGGACAGGTGACAAAAGCATTGACGCCAGATAAAAGAAGATTAACACATTGGAAAGGCTTCATCATGCTCGCACGAACATTTGGAGTTCAATAACAGACTCAGGTTGTCCTCGCTTTTTCCGGGATGCACATGGAATTGAATAATGACTTTACAAAAACCAGGAAGCCGATTGAATTCCTTGACGCTGTCAACGGGCTCCTCTGCTCTTCTGGAACAACGGTGGAATTCGTGCAGTGCAACGTCGCCCGCGATCCCGCGGGCGCAGACAAACTCATGTTTTTCCTTACAGCGTACCTGCCGGACGCCGAAAAGATAATCCTCCACACGTCGGTCGCACGTCTGAACGGCGGAGTCGTTTCCGGCGACAGAATCCACGGCATCGGAATGAACAAGCAAAACAGGTAGCCTCAAACGACATACAGGGAGTTGAACGACATGTCTAGATTCATTGCCGCCCTTGCCCTTGCCATCCTGCTCCCATCGGGGCAGCTGCGGGGCATGCCGGGCGCCGCCCCCCAGGCAGAGCAGCTACCGACAATCGACGATGTGGAGGGAAAGCTTAGCCTCGCATGGGAACTTGTCTTCCCCCCCGCTGAAAAATGCTCTCTGTCCGAGATCGTCCAGAACGCGGAGGAGAAGCAAAACAAATGGAAAGAGAATAAGGAACTATGGGAGGATGAAGACGAGGTGGACTTCTCAGACTACTTCTTCAATTCCGACATGCGCGAATGGCAGAAGTACTTCAAGATCATTGACGAGGATCGTCCCAACGTTGTCGCATTATACCGAAAATGCAGGATAGAGGGAAGCGACGCCGTCTTTTACATCTGCGTCGCCTTCAACTGCAGATACTTCACTGTCCAGGACGCCCCCGACATCATCCCGTGGGCGCCTCCGAAGTCCGCGGACAGACGCGGCGGCCCGCCGGGGATCGCAGTCGTCCGCCCGGAGGGAGTCACCCACCCCAGCTTCACCGGGGAGAGGCCGGAAGTTACAATGTCGGGCGACGAGCTGACCGTCTCCTTCCCGTCCGCAGGCGAAATCGTCTTCAGGAGAATACCGGCCGGCGTCTTCATGGCGGGAAGCCCGGTAGGCGAACTGGGCAGGCCCGTCCTGGCGACCGCCCCGGACGGGCTGCCGTATGCCACGCGCCTCGGTAGCCGCCTGGCCCCGAGTGCCACCGGGCGCGCCCTGGACATCATTCGGTATATGATTTTTCGGGAGAACCGGCGCCTTGTCAGGATTGAAAAGGATTTCTGGCTGGGACAGTGCGAGGTGACAAACGGCCAGTTCATGGCCATGTATCCGGACCCGAAGTGGAGCGAGACCTTCAAGGCGAGGGCAGACTATCCTTCGACCGGATACGCCGACTGGCTATGGGCGATGGATGTCTGCGACGAACTCAACAAGGCGTGCGAGGGGAGGCTGCCCAAGGGGTACAAATTCTCGCTTCCACTGGAAATGCAATGGGAATGGGCCTGCCGGGCCGGAACCGCCACCGCCTTCAGCAACGGCACCGACCTGTCGATTGATTCCGACGGGGCGTTCACCTCCTCCACGGAATCCATTGCATGGACAACGACGGAGCACGGTTTTCCCCGCACCCACCCTGTGGGGCGGAAGGCCCCCAACCGGTTCGGCCTGTACGACATGCACGGGAATGCGTGGGAGCTCTGCTATGACTGGGTCCGACCAAACCCGCCTGTCCCGGGGATTCTCGAAGCCCCGCCCATGTATTGGGATGCGAGAATGCACATTCTCCGCGGTGGATGCGCGTACGCACCCGATTCCTGCCGTTCCGCCGAAAGGGATAGTTGCTGCGATTGGCACAACTTCTTTGAAGTGATAGGATTCCGCCTTGCGCTGATTCCCGAGGAGCTTACGCCCGTGGAGCCGTCTCCCTTCTCCGACCGGGAGGCGCGCAGGAACGCAGTGCCCCCCGAGCCGCGGGAGGGGGGCTCCAGGTCCGCCTCCCGGACGGCGTCATGCTCCACCAGGAGAGCATTCCGGCGGGGGAATTCGAAATGGGAAGCCCCGACGGCGAGACAGGGCGGACGACGAGGGAGTACTGGCAGGCTGTCTACGACTTCGCGCCGGAAAAGGCGGAGGCGTTCAGCCGCCACACGGGGGAAGCCAGGCGCAGGGTTTCAATCGGCCGGGCCTTCTGGCTGGGGCGCCTCCCCGTCACGAGGGAGCAGTACGCCGCGGTCACAGGGGCGGATCTTTCGCTTCTGGAGAACAGGCTCCGCCCCATGACGCAGGTGTTCTGGGAGGACGCGATCTCCTTCTGCGAGAGGCTGAACGTCCTCTGCAGGGACCAGCTTCCGGAGGGATACCGCTTCGCCATCCCGACGGAGGAGCAGTGGGAATACGCCTGCCGCGCGGGGACAACGACCGCCCTCAACAGCGGAAAGGACCTGACCCAGGGGGAGTTCTTCTGCCCGAACCTGGCGGAGGTGGCATGGTTCCAGATGAACAGCGGGGAGCGAAAGCGCGACGCGGGGCTCCTCAGGCCCAACGCCTGGGGACTCTACGACATGCACGGGAACGTGTGGGAATGGTGCGTATGCACGGAGCCGGCGGACGACGGCCCCCTCTCGGGGCGCATCCTCCGGGGAGGAAGCTGGTGCGACCCGCCGCGCTTCTGCCGGTCAGCCATGCGGCGATGGCTGGACGAGGACCGCGGAGGCCCGGACATCGGATTCCGCGTGGCGCTCGTCCCGGCGGAGCCGGACGCCCCACAAAATGGGGAGGCTCAGCGGTAGCGGACGCCTACGCTCCGGGAGCGCCACTGACGGGACGGGATTCAAGGTACGCATGGCATGAAACTGCCGCCAATGCGGACTCCCCGTTCCGGAACAGCCCAGAATAGCTCAATCCGATGACCTTCATCCTGAATCTCGCCGACCATTCCCGCTCTCCTGCCCTCCTCCCTCTCCTCGTGTGCCTGCTCCTGGGAGGCCGCCTCCCCGGCCAGGCGCATCTGGCGCGGATTGACGAGGCGCTGGCGGCGGTCTTCGGCGAGGCGGGACGGGAGGCCTCCTATTCCGAGCGCCTGCAGCTGATCCACAGCCTCCCCTCCGACCTCGACGGGGGGCGGCTGGAGCGATGCCGCCGGTTCCTTGAGTCGCCGGCGGAGCTCCAGGCCCTCCCCTGCCTGGAGTTCAACGGCCTGAAGAACGACATGGTGCTTGCGCTCCTCCGCCAGAAGGAGGGGCTTCCCGAGCTTGCGGGGCTTCTTGTCCGGATGTCCCGCGACCCGTGGACGGACGACGTCTGGCGTGACTACTGCGTCCAGTTCCTGGGGAAGTGCTATCCCGCCGTCGCGGACATGGACTCGCGCCGTTCGATGGCCGACGCGCTGTGGGAGGCGCTTGAGACGCGCCGCGCCTCCAGCTGCGCGGGGGCGGCGGGCAGGCAGCTGATGAGCCTCTCCCGGTCCTTCCGGGAGTTCCCCCCCGGGGATGTGTCGCGGGCGGCCCTCGAGGCGCTGCGCGCCCCCGAATGCTCCGACGGCTCCCGCTGTGCGCTGCTGCAGGTCTGCGCCGTCCTCGGAGGCACTGCCGCGCTTCCCGACGCCCGCGCCCTTGCGTCGTCGGAGGGGACGCCGCCCGGCGTCCGTGCATCGGCCATCGCTGCCGTAGGCATGCTCGGCGACGCATCCGACCTGCCGCTTATGGAGCGCCTCGCCGCGGGGTCAGACTCCCTCGCCATCCCCGCCCGCGCCGCCATCGCCCGGCTTCGGGCGAAGGCGGACGCTCCTCCGTGAAAAAAACGTGGCATTCCCCGAAATCCGCGAACAGCGGTTATTGTATTTCATCGGCTCCCGATATTATCCACCGCCAAAAGGAGTGACAGGAAGATGACTGGACACGGCCCCGCCTCCGCACCGTCGCCGAAGCCGCGCGCCCTCGCCACCACGGACGCGGAAGGCGACCTCCTTGAAAAATATGAATACGCCCCCTTCGGAGGGAACACGGGGGAGGCCAGAGCCAGCATCGGCTTCTCCTCCGAGGCATTCGACGCCACGACAGACCTCAACTACTACAACTACAGGTACTATGCGCCAGGGCTCGGAAGATGGACAAAAAGGGATCCGATCGGTGAAAGGGGTGGAATAAAAATATTTGGTTATTCTAGCAATGTATGCTACAAAGTTGACCATTTAGGTCTATATGGTTACAGGAAATGCACGCCGACAACGGGAATTATTCCGCTAGGTAAGTGGGAGTATATCTTTTTACGCCAGCGTAAAGGAGCAACAATCATAGGCCTTTATATCCTGACAAGGATATTATCGTGAAGGATTCTGGAGTTCCAAGGATTATCTGTTTATAACAGGAGGAAATATGAGGTTTTCATTTCATAGAAGAATAACTTTCAGTATCCTTTTCCTGTTCTTTTGGATTGGTTGCCTCTTCTGTATGTGGAAGCTTGGCAAATACATAAGAGAGAAGGATTGTATAGTTTATAGTGAGGAACTGAAAGGGAGTCGACATGAGAACTGGGAAATTGCGATGCGAGAGGGCACATTTCCTGATTGCTTTGATACAAGAATGGCATTGCGCGTCTATGATGGTTTGGAGAAGGATGAAGAGGAAAAGAGGAAATTGTTGGAAGAACTTGAATTTAAGATTAAACAGGAGAGGAAAAAATTGGAAAAGAGAAAGGAGGTTGCTTTCAAGCGGGACAAACTCAGGCTAATCCAGGTATTGATTGAACCAAATCATTGAGTATGTAATAACAGAAAATGCTTACTATGAAAACAATCCTAGCGATACTCTGTTCCGGCTTGCTTGCCTTTGCGTTGGGATATTGTGGAATAGGATCCGATTTGAGAGTTGTCAAGGACAGTGGCAGGACAGTCGATTGTTTTGTCAATGGCAATCCTTGTGGAATGAGTCTTTATGCCGAATATTCTATCTATGCAAGAATGTTGTCGTCGAATAGCCAAGATGAAATAATACGAAATAAAGAGCAACTGTCTTTCTTGATTCAAATGCAACTAGGCACAATTGAAAGAATTGAGAGGAAATTTGGTCTTGAAAAACAAAAAGTCAGAGAACTAAAATCAGAAATATGTGACATTATTGAGAGGCATTAATCATTCTTTTTCAATCCCTGTGCCTGCAATAACTAAGAAAAGATGAGAAAAAAGCACTGTTTTCAGATACTCATTCTAAGTGCGTCAATAATTCCATTTCTATTTTTAGGTGCCAATTATTATTGCCTGCGGACAGCAACGTTAAAGGACATACATGAGTATAATAAAGTTTTCCCTCATCAGCAAATACCTGTTTTTGCAACAATTGGGAAAATATATTTGGCAGAGGGAAGATCAATCCCTCGGCGCCACGATATTGTGATTTTCGGAGAGTTGGATATGGATTTTATATTAACCGATGACGACTCCTTCCTTTCCTTTCGTGAGGACGAATACGCAACAGGTGGAATCGGAATTCAGGAAATAATTAGTTTTCCCCGATGCACGGAATATATTTTCGAGAACATTAGGCATTATTTTGACATGCGATTGGATGGCAATGGCGATTTTTACGTTCCCATGATTCCTAACTATTCATGGGGGCACTTTGATTGCCTCCACCTTACCTTGAATTATAGAATGCTCATTTCAAAGAAGACTAATAAATTTATTCTTTGGATCTATGAATTCTAGTGTAACTCGTATCTGTCCAATTGTTCTGGCTTGCTCCAGGGGGCTCTGTGATTAAATGCTATTTTCTTGTTCGACCATTGCTCGATCTCTCAGAATTGCTGGATTATTTGAGGTTTAGAAGCAATTTCTATAAATCAGGGACGGTGTCGGGCTATCGCGGATGCCATCGTTTCTTTCCCCCCGCGACTTTCCTGGAGACATAACATCCGCGTCCTTTTAGCGGGGCGATTCTGCCCTTGCCAGACGGCTAGTCTTATCAATGTCCAGTTTGAAGAACCTGGACATCTTCCTCCCCTCTTTCGTCGAACATCCTGTCAAGTCTCTCTTGCTGCTCTTCGACCGCGATGTCCGGCCCGGCATGCTCAGTGCCTAGGCGGGCGGGGGCGAGATACAGGTTTAGTCTCATGTCGGCGAACCCGACCTATTCCCCGTTTCCCCTGACTCTGTGCCCCACGGATCCAGCGTACCCCTCTTCAGCCTGGTGTATGAGCGGAGTGTTAGTTTTTTGTTAGGATGTTAGTCATTGTGTCAGTGTTTGGTATCTTAAGTGGCATGACAGGTCGCGACATTTAACGACAATCCATACTAATCACACATGATTCAGCAATTTCTCACAGTATTTGGCGGTTTAGCCCTATTCATCTACGGGATGGGTTTGATGAGCGAGGGCCTGCATCGTTCTGCCGGGGACAGGATGCGTTCCATACTTCGTCTGTTTTCGGCGAACCGCTTTGTCGCGATCCTATCCGGTGCCGTTGTCACCTGCATCATCCAGTCCTCCAGTGCGAGTACAGTGATGGTCATTGGCTTTGTGAATGCCGGGCTGTTGAACCTTGTCCAATCGATAGGGATCATATTTGGCGCGAACATCGGCACCACCATAACAGCGCAGCTGGTTGCCTTCAACATCCAGTGGCTCATCATGCCCTCGATATTCATTGGCGTTTTGATGCGTCTTCAGCAGAGACGTCGTGCCCTATCCTCCTGGGGCATGACCGTCATGGGCTTTGGCCTTCTTTTTCTTGGGATGCAGGTGATGGGCGACCAGCTCAAGAGCCTGAGTGGTTCTCCTGCGTTCATGAAGGCGTTCCAGCTTTTCTCCTGCACTCCCGAGCCCGGCAGCGTCTCGATTCCGTTTTTATCGACGCTTGGCGCGATATGCGTTGGCATGGTGGCGACCTTCATCATCCAGAGCAGCTCCGCCTGTTCCGGCGTGGTAATCGTCCTTGCCGCGAACGGCCTCATCGACCTGTATACCTCTGTGGCCCTGATATTGGGTTCCAACATCGGCACCACCATCACCGCGCAGCTTGCGGCAATACCAGCGAACCGCGTGGCGAAGCAGGCCGCCCTGGCGCACACCCTCTTCAACTTCCTCGGGGTGATACTGGTCCTCGCCAGCTTCTACATCCATATCGATGGCAAGCCCAGCTTCTACTGGGCGCTTGGCAAGATCAGCGGCGACAGCACCGTCCAGCGCCAAATCGCAAACGCCCACACCCTTTTCAATGTCTTCACGACCCTCGTACTGAGCGCCTTCATTCCGACGCTTGCCAGGATATGCGAGGCCATAATCCCCGTGAGGAACGACGAAGTCCGCTACAAGCGGCTTGAGCCACATCTGCTCAAGGATCCGACCCTGGCTCTCATCCAGACCGCCTCCGCGCTCAGGGCGATGCTCAGGAATGCGTGGACGATGGCGGACGGGACCCTCAGGATGTACGCCCACAACGACGAGGCGAACCAGAAGATTGTCCGTGGCCTTGAGGAACGGGAGCGTGACGTGGACGACCGGCAGGCCGACATTGCGGACTACCTTTCCAAGCTGATGCAGCAGCCCCTCACGCCGGAGCAGGCATCTCAAATCCCGCTGCTGCTGCACTGCTCCAACGATGTGGAGCGCATTGGCGACCATGCGGCCATCATCAAGTCGATAATGGAGCATATTCAGGACAAGCACCTTGAGTTCAGCGAGGGCGCCAGCCGCGAGTTTGACGAACTCCTCCATCTGCTGGAGTGCCAGTTCCAGCTGGTCTACGACATCCTCGCCGACAACTCCCCCGAGCGCATCCAGGAGGCGACGATGCGCAGGTCGCGCCTCTACGAGCACCTCAGCGCCTCCGAGCAGGAGCACATCGCCCGTCTGTCAAAGGGGACTTGCAAGCCCGACGTGGGGCTGGTCTTCCTGGAGCTTTTGAGCGAGATGCGTAAAATTGTCAGGCATTTCTCCAACATTACCGACAGGGCGAGTAAATTCTATGTGCGTCCTGGAATGTCGAAGGACATTGGGGACGCGACTGTAGAGACAGTCGTGGGGGCATAGATGTCAAAGGAAAGGATACTCATAGTCGAGGACGACGAATCCATCAGGGAGTTGCTTGCGATGACCCTTGCGGCGTCGGGCTACGGGGACGTCGTCACCGCCGCCGACGGCAACGAGGGTCTTTCGGAGGCCCGTGCGTGCCATCCGGACCTGATCCTGCTTGACCTGATGCTTCCGTATATAGACGGTCTCACCATCTGCAGCGTGCTCAAGGGCGACGAGGCGACCCGCCACATCCCCATCATCATGATTACGGCCAGGAACGCCGAGGCGGACATCATCAAGGGGCTTGACATGGGCGCCAACGACTACGTCACCAAGCCATTCAGCCGGCAGGTCCTTCTTGCGCGCATCCGGACCCAGCTTCGTGGCTACGAGGAGAAGCTTGAGACCGAGGAATACGCATACGGCGGCCTTGTCCTCAACAGCGCCCTTCACAGTGCGACCCTTGACGGGGCTGGAATCGAGCTGACCGCGGGCGAGTTCACGCTGCTGCAGCTTTTCCTGAAGCATCCCGGCCGGGTCTTCACCCGTTCGCAGATTGTGGCCATGACAAAGGGTGACAACTACCCTGTGACCGAGCGTGCCATTGACGTGCAGCTTGTCAGCCTCAGGCGGAAGCTTGGCGCCCTTGGCTCCAGCATCGAGACAGTGCGGGGGGTCGGGTATCGTCTCAAGGCGGAGGAGAGCGAATGAAGTCCGAGAACAGGACACTTCTCCTTTTTCCGGCGGTGTTGCTTGCCGCGATTGTCGTGCTTGCAGGCCTGGCCTTCTGGGAGTTGAGCGCCTTCACGGAGGGCATCCGGCAGGAGACCCTCTCCAACATCCAGGAGGAGGGCGAACTCATCCGCCGCCTGGTTCAGCCTCTTCTTGAGGAGGGCCGCATTGACGACGCGCGGAACCTGTGCAACACCTTCGACCGCGAGTCCCTCAGAATCACCCTCATAGGGGATGACGGCAGGGTCGAGGCGGACTCGAGCCGCCAGGCCGACGAGCTTCCGAACCACCTTATGCGCGAGGAGGTGGCCTCCGCGCTCGCGGGCCATCCCGAGGCGGTGACAAGGCAGAGCGAGAGCACAGGCCGCTGGATGACATACCATGCGACCGTCGTGGAGGCAAACGGCAGGAAATACATCCTTCGGACGGCTGTCAACACCCATCGCACCGAGAGCCTCTCCCGCCTGGTCCGCGGCGCGATATGGACCGCGCTGGGGCTGGGCATCACCGCGTTTCTGGTTCTTCTCGCCTATATTCTCTGGCGGATAAAAGGCCCCCTTGCCGCATTGCAGGCGAGCATGGACAGGATTGCGGAGGGGGACCTGGAGGCGCAAATCCCCGTGCCGTCCCACGGGATGGTGAAGCCAATTGCGAGGAATGTGCAGGGGATGACCGAGCGTCTCCGCAGCCAGCTCCACAAGCTCCAGAAGATGGAGACCTTCAGGCGCGACTTCCTCTCCAATGTCTCACATGAAATCAAGACTCCGCTCACAGCCATAATCGTGGCTGCGGAGACCATACAGCAGACAAGCGACCTGCCGAAGGAGCAGTTCGACAAGCTCGTCGCCCTGATGTGCGCGCAGAGCCAGCGCCTCAACAGCCTCGTCCAGGACATTCTCGCCCTTTCGTCGCTGGAGCATCGTCAGGGCGAGCAGCGCAGCGAGTTCTACAGCTTCCGGCTGAGCGACGCGGTCGAGGAGGCCGTGAACGAGTGCCGGGATGTGGCGAATCGCCAGGGTTGCGATGTCACCCTGGTGGATTCCTCATCTGTCTGCGTCCTGGGGGACGCGCAGCTGCTGACCCAGGCGGTCTCGAACCTCATAAGCAACGCGTTGAAGTACAGTGGCAGCCAGAGCGTCACCCTGGCAGTCTCCCGTGTCGGCGACCGGGCGGTCGTCGCCTGCATCGACCACGGGTGCGGCATTCCGCGTGAACACTGGCCCAGGATATTCGAGCGTTTCTACCGGATCAACAAGGAGCGTTCACGCTCCCTTGGCGGCACGGGTCTGGGCCTTGCAATCGTAAAGCATATCATGCAGCTCCACAGGGGGAGCGTCGAAATCGACGAGACCCCTGGCGGCGGCGCCACGTTCCGGCTGACCCTGCCCGCGCTCTGAAGACAATATCGCGCGGGGCATGGCAAGGAAGACGCCCCCTTCGGAAGGGGTTCTTCCCGGAGGGGGCGCGTGTGCGGCCGGCTACTTCTTCCCGAGTCCGGCCATCCCTTCCTCGACGGACGCCTCGCAGGAGCGCATGGCGAGGATTGTCCTTTCGATAAGCTCGTCAAGCGTCCAGCCAACCAATTCCGCCCCCTTTGTGATGACCTCCCTGGAGCATCCGGCCGCGAATTTCCTGTCCTTGAACTTCTTCTTGACCGACTTGAGCTCCAGGTCCTGGACGCTTCGTGACGGGCGCATCAGCGCGCTTGCCCAGATGAGCCCCGAAAGCTCGTCCGAGGCGAAGAGGAGCTTCTCCATCAGGTGCTCCGGCCTGACATCCACCGTGATCCCCCAGCCGTGGGAGCAGACTGCGTGGACGAGCGGCTCGTCGGCGCCGCCTTCGCGCAACAGCTCTGGCGCCTTGACGCAGTGCTCCTCGGGGAACTGCTCGAAGTCGATGTCATGGAGCAGCCCCACATTCCCCCAGAACTCCTCGTCCTGGGCAAAGCCGTTCTCCCGTGCGAAATACCGCATCACACCCTCCATTGTCAGCGCGTGGCGCAGATGGAACGGGTCGTGGTTGTACTTGCAGAGCAGATTCCAGGCGGCTGTCCTGTCCATTGCCGGTCTCCCTTTTGAGGCTACTTCTTTTCCTTGAAGACAGTCTTTCCCGCAAGCCCGAGCTTCTCCTTGGCGATTTCGCGGAGCTTGAACTTCTGGATTTTCCCCGAGGCAGTCTCCGGGAAGTTCTTGACGATGAAGAAGTGGGCGGGAGTCTTGTAGAATGCGATGCGGTGGCGGCAGTATTCCCGCAGGTCCTCCTCCGTGAGGTCGGTGACGCCCAGGGCGGGGATGACGAATGCGCAGACGATTTCGCCGTAGCGCTCGTCAGGCGCCCCCACGACCTCGCACTGCTCCACCTGGGGATTCGTCATGAGGAACTCCTCGATTTCCCGGGGATAGATGTTTTCGCCGCCGCGGATGATCATGTCCTTGAGGCGTCCGGTGATCTTGTAGTACCCGTCCTCGTCCACCTCGCCGATGTCTCCCGAATGGAGCCATCCGTCCTTGTCGATTGCCTTTGCGGTCTCCTCCGGCATCTTGTAGTAGCCCTTCATCACCAGGTATCCGCGGCAGCAGATTTCGCCCGGCGTATTCGGGGGGACCGTCTCCCCCGTCTCGGGGTCGATGATCTTGACCTCGACGTGCGGCTGGACTGTTCCGACCGTGTTGACGCGGTGTTCCAGGGTCTCGTGGGTGCCTGACATGATGAAGACCGGGGACGATTCGGTGAGGCCGTATGGAATCGTGATTTCCGGCATGTGCATCTCGGTGATGACACGCTGCATCAGCTCGGTGGGGCAGAGGGAGCCGGACATGATTCCCGTGCGGAGGCTTGACATGTCGAACATCTTGAACATCGGGTGGTTCAGCTCGGCATAGTACATCGTGGGCACGCCGTAGGTGGCCGTGGCCTTCGCCTTCTGGATTGACGCCAGGACGACCAGCGGGTCGAACTGCTCGCACATGACCAGGGTGCCGCCGTGGGAGAAGACGGCCATCACGCCAAGGACACAGCCAAAACAGTGGAAGAGAGGGACGGGGACGCAGACGCGGTCGTTCCGCGTGAGCTCCTGGCGCTCCCCGATGTAGAAGCCGTTGTTCAGGATGTTGCGGTGCGTGAGCATCACGCCCTTCGGGAAGCCGGTCGTCCCGGAGGTGTATTGCATATTGACCACGTCGTGGTTCGAAATCCCCTTCTTGGCCTCCAGAAGGACATCGTCGGAGACAGACTCCCCAAGCTGGAAGAGCTCGGAGGAGGTGTACATCCCGCGGTGCTTCTCCTGGCCGATGTAGACGACATACTTGAGGAAGGGAAGGTTCTCGCTCTTCAGGTAGCCGCGGGGGCAGGTCTTCAGCTCGGGGACAAGCTCGTTGACAATGTCGACGTAGGAGACGTCGCGCTGCCCGTCGACAATCGCGAGCATGCGCATGTCGGACTGCTTGAGGACATACTCGACCTCGTGGATCTTGTAGTTCGTGTTGATGGTGACCAGGACCGCGCCAATCTTGGCTGTGGCGAACATGAAGGTCAGCCACTCGGGAACGTTCCTGGCCCATACGCCGATGTGGTCGCCACGCCTGATGCCAATCGCCAGAAGACCCTTCGCCAAATCGTCGGAACGCTGGTAGAAGTCCTTGTAGGACCAGCAAAGATCTCGGTCGGGATACATGATGAACGGCCAGTCGGGCTGCTTCGCGACCAGGTCGTCGAAGAACTCGCCGATTGTCTTCTCGGAGAAGAGTTGTTCGTCGTAAATGCTCATTTCGAAGGGGTAAGTCAGACGTGGAATTGTGCCATATATATGCATAACATATTGAATATCAACAGGTTATGCATAATCTGCGGAACTCTGCGCCTAGTGTGGCGCGTAGACGACGGCGAGGATTTTCGCGACCTTGCCGCCAGCCGCATGGACATGGTGCGGGACGATGGAGTCGTAGTAGATGCTCTCGCCGGCCTTGACGTGGAAGATCTTGCGTCCGTAGTCGATTTCCAGTTCTCCCTCGAGGACATACATGAACTCCTCGCCTTCATGTGAGGAGACCTCGTAGGAGCTGTTTTCCGGAGGGTTGACCTCGATGATGAAGGGTTCCATGTTGCGGTCGGCCTTGTTTGCGGCCAGCGCATGGAAGACCAGCCCGTTCTTGTCGCCGGCTCCGACGAAGCGCACGCCCTCGTCGCCGCCCTTTGATGGGGAGGAGACGACCGGCCCCGCCACCGTGGCGTCGTCCAGGAATGTTCCCAGACGGCATCCCAGGCCCCTTGCAATCTTCAGGAGCGGGGTGAGGGACGTGGCGACGTCTCCCGCCTCGATTTTCTGAATCTGCTCCACGGGCAGGCCGCATCTTTCGCTGAGCTCCTCGACTGTGACGCTGCGAAGCTCGCGCAGACCCTTGATCTTCGCGCCGACATGGTTGTTTGCTGGCATGATTCTATATCTCCTTAAAGTTGACCTACGTCATGTGCTGCGCGTGGAAGGCGCCTCCAGGGAGGCCTTCCTCCGCGCATTTCATCCTCGGGAAAACGGCAATCTCGTAAAACGGGTTAATATAAGCTTTCCGCACGAGCCTACAGTCACCGGGGAACCCCTGGAGGCAAAGGAAATGCGGCGGAAAAAGCGTCCCAGGCGCCCCCGCAATTTCCATGTTGCGCCGCGCTCCCTGGATTCCCTGCCATGGCCCAGTGGGTTTATATTCTGCGATGTCTCTGAATTATCCAACAACTCCCTCTTTTTTGAACATCATGGACTGGAATACGATTGGCTGGGTTGATTTGCAGGTGAATGGCCACAACGGCGTGGACTTCTCGTCTCCCGAGCTTACTGAAGATGGCGTCGTCAAGGTAGTGGAGGAGCTGGCGGATGCCGGCACGGAGGTGTTTCTGCCCACGGTCGTCACCTCGTCCGAGGCTCTCTACCGCCGCAACCTCCCCCTGATCAAACGTGCGGTGGAACGCCACGGCCTTGGAATGCACATTCCAGGAATCCACCTGGAGGGGCCCATGATTACCTCCGTGGGCTCCCACGAACCAACCTTGCTGAAGGAATGCAGCGCCGAAAACGTGCGTCTCTATGACGAAATCTCCGAGGGGTTCATACGGGTCCTCACGCTTTCGGCTGACGCGCCGGGCGCGCCGGAGGCAATCGCCGAGGCGATATCCCTGGGAATCGTCCCCAGCGCAGGACATCATCTCGCACACTACGCGGACATACACCGCGCCGCAGACGCGGGATGCGCACTCCTCACGCACCTGGGAAACGCATGCCCGAATCTCCTTGAACGGCATGACAACCCGCTCCTGGCGGGACTCGCCGAAGACAGGATGACCGCGATGATCATCACGGACGGACACCACCTGCCGGCGGACCTGGTCAAGATCATATTGAGGGTGAAGGGCGCAGACAGGACAATTGTCACCAGCGACGCCTGTTCCCTCTGCGGGCTGCCTCCGGGAAACTACCGGCTGTGGGGCAACAACGCCGTCCTCACCCCCGAGGGCAAACTCTGGAATCCCGAGAAGAATTGCCTGGTCGCCGCCGCACGGACCATGAGGGACTGCATGGATTTCCTCAAATCCCTCAATGTCCTGACTGACGAGGAGCTGCTCAAGGTCGGCCGCGACAATCCGCTTCGGCTGCTGAAAATCGCGCCCTGAGCGGCTCGCGGGGCGGGGCGGAACAGCCCGGCAATGGTGTCCTGCATGGGCTTCGGAAGTCGGCCCGAGCCCCCTGCCAGGAACTATATTAAGCGGATTTTGCCCGAGCAGGGTCTTTTTACGCAAGCCATTCAACGAATATCTCCTGAGGAGGAGCCAATGCCGAAGCGCGCAGACATCAAGAAGGTCATGATAATCGGGAGTGGTCCAATCATCATTGGACAGGCTTGCGAGTTCGACTATTCAGGCACCCAGGCCTGCAAGGCACTGAAGAGCCTTGGATACGAAATCGTCCTGGTGAACTCCAATCCTGCGACGATTATGACCGATCCGAGCACCGCCGACCACACCTACATCGAGCCCCTGAATGCGGAGCGGATGGAGGAGATTATCGCAAAGGAACGCCCCGATGCGCTCCTGCCCAATCTCGGCGGCCAGAGCGCGCTGAACCTCTCCAGCGAATTGGCGGAACGGGGCGTTCTGGCCCGCTATGGCGTAAAGGTGATTGGCGTCCAGATTGACGCAATCAAGCGCGGCGAAGACCGCGAGGCCTTCAAGGAGACCATGAACTCCCTGGGCGTCCAGATGGCTCCCAGCCGAATCATCCACACCGTTGACGAGGCGATGCAGGCCGCGAAGGAGATAGGCTTCCCCGTGGTCGTGCGCCCTGCGTATACGATGGGCGGCACTGGCGGCGGCTTCTGCTACAACACCGAGGAACTCCAGACCATTGTGAACCGCGGCCTCCAGGCGTCGATTGTCCACGAATGCCTCATCGAGGAGTCGTTGCTGGGGTGGGAGGAGCTTGAGCTCGAGATTGTGCGTGACTCCAAGGGGCGGATGATCACCGTCTGCTTCATCGAGAATGTCGACCCCGTCGGAGTGCATACGGGCGACTCCTTCTGCACGGCCCCCATGCTGACCATCTCCCAGGATGTCCAGAAGAAGATGCAGGAGATTGCCTACCGCGTCGTCGAGGGGATTGGCGTCATTGGCGGCACGAATGTCCAGTTTGCGCGGAATCCGCGTGACGGGCGGATTGTCATCATCGAGATCAATCCCAGGACCAGCCGTTCCAGTGCGCTGGCCTCGAAGGCGACGGGGTTCCCGATTGCGTATGTGTCGGCGCTGCTGGCGGCAGGCGTCACCCTTGACGAACTGCCATACTGGCGTGACGGATCCCTGGACAAGTACACCCCGAGTGGCGACTACGTGGTGGTGAAGTTTGCCAGGTGGGCATTTGAGAAGTTCCGCGGCGTCCAGGACAAGCTTGGCACCCAGATGAGGGCCGTGGGCGAAGTCATGAGCATTGGCAAGACCTACCGCGAGGCCTTCCAGAAGGCGATTCGTTCTCTGGAGGGTTCCACCTCGGGGCTGGGATTCTACAAGAATCTCCACGAAAAGACCCTTGACGAGCTGCTCGTGATGCTGAGGGAGCCGACAAGCTACCGCCAGTTCGCAATGTACGAGGCGCTGAAGAAGGGCGCGACCATCGAACAGCTCCAGAGCCTCACCTTCATCAAACGGTATTTCCTGGAGGAGATGAAGGCGCTGGTTGACGAGGAGCTGGCTATTATCGCAAGCAAGGAGGCGGGGATTTCGGACGAGCTGCTCGTCCAGGCCAAGAAGGACGGCTTCAGCGACAAGTATCTCTCGCAGCTTCTTGGAGTCGACGAGGACTCCGTCCGCCGCCGTCGGGAGGCTCTTGGGGTGACCGAGGGCTGGGAGGCGGTCCCTGTTTCAGGCGTCGATGACGCGTGCTACTGGTTCAGCAGCTACAACCTTCCCGAGGACAAGTCCGTCGCATCCCCGAATCCCAGGAAGGTGATGGTGCTTGGCGGCGGTCCCATCCGGATCGGGCAGGGCATTGAGTTCGACTACTGCTGCGTCCACGCGGCGAAGGAGCTTCGCGCCCTTGGCTACGAGACCATCATGGTGAACTGCAATCCGGAGACGGTCTCCACGGACTACGACACCAGCGACAAGCTGTACTTCGAGCCCCTCACCCTGGAGGACGTTTTGGCAATCTACCGCAAGGAGAAGCCCCTCGGGGCAATCGTCCAATTCGGCGGCCAGACCCCGCTGAATCTTGCCGACAGCCTCCAGAAGAACGGAGTGCACATTCTCGGGACGTCACCTGCCACCATCGACATGGCTGAGGACCGCGACCTTTTCCGGAAGATGATGGACAAGATGGGGATTCCCATGCCCGAATCCGGCATGGCGTCAAACCTTGACGAGGCGATGTCGATTGCCACCAGGATTGGGTTCCCGGTGATGGTTCGCCCGTCGTTTGTGCTGGGCGGCCGTGGAATGGAGGTTGTCCACGACGAGGAGATGCTCCGGGAGTATGTCCTCAAGGCGGAGGAGGAGGTCTCCCCTGACCGTCCGATTTTGATCGACCGCTTCCTGGGGGATGCGCTTGAGGCGGAGGCCGACGCAATCAGCGATGGGACCGACGCATTTGTCCCCAGCGTGATGGAGCACATTGAGCTGGCCGGCATCCATTCTGGCGACTCCGCGTGCGTGATTCCGCCTCCCACCATGGGGGACAAGGTGGAGTCGCAAATCAAGGACATCACCCGTCGGATTGCCATTGAGATGGGTGTCGTCGGCCTGATGAATGTCCAGTTTGCAATCTGCCAGGGCAAGGTCTATGTAATCGAGGCGAATCCGCGTGCATCCCGCACGGTCCCCCTGGTTTCAAAGGTCTGTGGAATCTCAATGGCGCGCCTGGCCACCGACGTGATGATGGGCAAGAAGCTCTCCGAACTGAATCTGAAGGAGCGCAAGATCCCCCACTTCGGGGTCAAGGAGGCTGTCTTCCCATTCCCGATGCTCCCGGAGGTCGACCCGGTCCTCGGGCCCGAAATGAGGTCCACGGGCGAAGTCCTGGGGATTTCAAAGGACCTGGGGCTGGCATTCTTCAAGGCCGAGGAGGCTGCGAAGCCGCCTCTGCCAACCAGGGGGACTGTCCTCATCACGGTCGCCCCAAGGGACCATCAGGCAATCCTGCCCGCCGCGCGGCAGTTCGTAGCCGACGGATTGCAGCTCCTTGCAACCGAAGGCACTCTCAAGAGCCTCGAGGCAGCGGGAATCCCCGCGAAGGCCGTTTTCAAAATCAACGAGGGGCGTCCAAACATCCTCGATGAACTCAAGAACGGACACATCCAGCTTGTCATCAACACCCCAATCGGAAAGGAGTCGAAGATTGACGACTCCTACATTCGCAAGAATGCAATCAAATACGGGGTTCCTTACTTCACAACTGTTGCAGCCGCATTAGCTTGCGCTAATGGCATCCACGCCAAGCTCAACGGCGCCGACGGGGTCCTCTCAATACAGGAGTATGGGAGGTAGAGAGTAGGGAGAAGGGAGAAGGGAGGAGTGCATGGCTGGCGCGCTTGGGCGCGCCTAGCACGGCCGAATTGCCGTGCGTTGCCTGTGTGTAGCTCTCTCCTCTCTCCTCCCTACTATCAACGGATGCCCACTGCATAGTGTCCACGCACTACCTTCTTCTCCCTCCTCTCTTCTCCCTACTATCAACGGACGCCCACTGCATAGTGTCCACGCACTACTTTCTTCTTTCTACCCTCTACTATCCCTCCTTTCGTATCGCGCGGCTGAACCGCCGTGCGAGGCGCGCTCAAGCGCGCCAACCACGCACTACCTTCATCTCCCTCCTCTCACTCTTCTTTATCCTCACATATCACGCGGCTGAACCGCCGTGCGAGGTGCGCTCAAGCGCGCCAACCGCGCACTACTTTCTTCTCCCTCCTCTCTCCTCCCTACTATCAACGGACGCCCACTGCATAGTGTCCACGCACTACTTTCTACTTTCTACCCTCTACTATCCCTACTTTCCCTATGTCTACAACACTTCTTGTTTTGGCTGCTGGCATGGGCAGCCGTTATGGTGGCATCAAGCAGATGGATCCCATTGGTCCTGATGGCGAGTTCATTCTCGACTACTCCGTCTATGATGCATGGCGTGCTGGCTTCAGCAAAGTTGTCTTCATCATCAGGGAGGAGTTGGAGGAGCCATTGCGCGAGCACTTTGGCAGCAACCTTGACGGCAAGCTTGAGGTCGAGTATGTTGTCCAGAGCCTTGACAAGCTTCCCGAGGGCTTCAAGACTCCTGCGACCAGGAAGAAACCCTGGGGCACTGGGCATGCCATCTGGTGTGCCCGCGAGGCGATCCACGAGTCCTTTGCAATGGTGAATGCCGACGACTTCTACGGGAAGGAGTCATTTGCCGAGATGGCGTCGCTTCTGGCGTCTCCCGACTTCAACGACACCACCTGTGGGATAGTCGCCTTCCGTCTCAACAACACCCTTTCCGAGAACGGCAGCGTTTCCCGTGGCATTTGTGCCGTGGAGAATGGTCTTTTGACGGACGTGGTCGAGCGTACGACAATTGAGGCGTTGCCTGGCGGGCGTGCCCGTTACCTGAACGATGACGGGAGTTGGACTGAGCTGACGGGCGACGAGCCAACCTCGATGAACCTTTGGGGCTTCCCCGCCTCCCTTTTCCCCGAGCTGGATGCCCAGTTGAAGGAGTTCCTTGCGGCCAACATCCAGGAGCCGAAGAAGGAATTCTTCATCCCCACGGTTGTCAACACCCTCATCAAGGAGCGTGGCTGGAAATCCCTTGTCCGCACCAGTCCTGAGAAGTGGTTTGGCATGACCTACTCCGAGGATCGCCAGATTGTCTTGGACCAGGTGAAGAGCCTTACGGCGCAGGGAGTCTATCCTGAGAGGCTCTGGCGCTAGAGTTGTCTTGGGCGCGTGCCCAGGTTTTTGTCGTTAGATTTCACAAAGGACGGGAATAATCCAATGTCGGTAGAACTTCTTGAGAAGCTGAGTCATGTTGCGTCGCACTTTGATTTGCGTGGCGTCCTAGTCGATGTGGAGCCGTGGGGTTCTGGGCACATCAACAACACCTACCGGTTGACGGTCGACCAGAGCGGGCTCCCTGTCCACTACATTCTCCAGGGAATCAACCAGAATGTCTTCCCGAATGTGCCGAAGCTGATGGAGAACATCCAGCGTGTCACCAGGCATATTGCATCGAAGAATCCCGGGGATTCCCGTGCGAGCCTGACGCTTGTAAATGCCGACAACGGCGAACCCTTCTGGCGCGACGAGGACGGCTCCTGCTACCGCGTCTACCTCTTCATCGAGGGCGCAAGCACCGTCGACGCAGTCTCCTCCCCTGAGCAGGCATACCAGGCGGCGCGGGCATTCGGCGCATTCCAGTGCGCGCTGGCCGACCTGCCGGGAGGCCCCCTCTTCGAGTCTATCGTGGACTTCCACCACACCCCGAAGCGCTTCCAGAAGTTCCTGAAGGTGCTGAAAGAGGACAAGCTTGGCCGCGCGGCGCTCTGCAAGGCTGAAATCGACTTCGCCCTGGCACACGAAAAGGAGTGTTCCGTGGTGGTGGACAGGCTGGCGGACGGCAGGCTTCCCTCCAGAGTCACGCACAACGACACCAAGATCAACAACGTCATGCTCGATGACAAGTCGGGCGTCGGCGTCTGTGTAATCGACCTGGACACATGCATGCCTGGAAGCGTCCTCTACGACTTCGGCGACGAAATCAGGACCACCACGGCTACCGCCGCCGAGGACGAAAGGGACCTCTCGAAGGTCAAGTTCGACCTCGACCTCTACGACGCCCTCGTAAATGGATATCTTTCGACTGCGGGCGGCTTCCTGACCGACGAGGAAAAACGCCTCCTCCCGTTCTCGGGAATCCTCCTTACATTCGAGTGCGGACTCCGTTTCCTCACCGACTTCCTGGAAGGGGATGTCTACTTCAAGATTCACCGTGACGGGCACAACCTCGACCGCTGCCGCACGCAGTTCGAGCTCGTCCGCCAGATGGAGACGTGTTTTCCGCATCCCTAGGCGGCACCGCGCAATTTCCAATCCCACAGACACCTCACCCCACAACCATCTAGACAAATGAACCACGAATTCCCTCTAGTTGCTCCGAAGACCGTCCCCGTTCTGGATCCAGGCTTCCGCCCGCCCGTGCTGGCGAACCGCGCGTTTGTCGAGGCCGTGAATGCGTCTGGATGCGGGGTTCCGTGCCTGATCGCAGTCGAGCGCGACCGCGGACGCGTCTCCCGCTTCGACACAGTCGTCTACGACATGAAGCATCCTGCGGCCGCCGGCAACTTCTTCTACATTGAGCGCCTTGTCAAGTTCCTGCTTTGGCAGTTTGGCGGCTGGAAGGTGACCATCCACGCACCCGAATGCCTGGTCAGCTATCTGAAGAGCTGCTACTGCGACACCGGCATCCGCCGCTTTGACGCACAGTTCTGGGGCGATTTCACCTACGAGAAGACGATGACCTTCGTCTACGCGCCGACTCCCGATGACGTGCCCGCCGAAAACAACGGCGCCGGCGCGGCGGTGAAGCTGGACTGGGAAGGATGGCGCATCGGCTTCGACCTGGGCGCCTCCGACGAGAAGGTGGCAGTCGTCAAGGACGGAAAGCTTGCCCTCAAGGATGACGGCGAGCCGCTGCTTTCGGCAGAGTATGTCTGGGATCCGAAGCCCCAGACCGACATCCAGTACCACTACGACCGCATCAACTTCGTCCTCAAGGAGGCCGAGAAGGCAATCCACTCCGTGGACCCGGGCGCGAAGATCCGCGGCATTGGCGGCTCCTCGGCGGGAGTCTTCGTCGACGGGCGCGCGCGCAACGTCTCCCTCTTCCGCGGAATCACTCCGCGCAGCCGTTTTGATGCGGAGGCCGCCCCGATCTTCAAGGAAATCCAGAAGCAGTGGGGAATCCCCCTGCGCCTCGAGAACGACGGCGACGTCACGGCACTGGCGGGCGCCATCGCCCTCCAGGAGGGCGCAGTCCTCGGCATCGCGATGGGGTCAAGTCTTGCCGCCGGATATGTGGACGACCAGATGACAATCAAGGGATGGATGAACGAACTCGCCTTCGCCCCGGTCGACTACAATCCCGAGGCCGCGATGGACGAATGGTCCCACGACATCGGAGTCGGCGCGAACTACTTCTCGCAGCAGGCCGTCGGCAGGCTCATCCCCCTGGCGGGCATCGAAATGGATGACATTCCCGTGGACGCGCTGCCGCTGCGCCTGAAGAGGGTCCAGGAGCTCATGGCGAAGGGCGATGAACGCGCACGCAAGATCTACGAGACCATCGGCGTCTACTTTGGCTATACCGTGGCGGAATACTGCTCCTTCTATCCGGTGATCAAGCACCTCGAGGTACTGGGGCGCGTCGTCTCCGGCGAAGGCGGCCAGATCATCCTCGACATGGCACGCAAGGTCCTCCGCGAGGAGTTCCCCGAACTGGCGGACATTCATTTCTACGAACCCTCCGAGCGCGAAAAGCGCCACGGGCAGGCCGCAGCCGCCGCATCTCTCCCGGAGTGTTAAGCCTCGGGAGAGGCAATTCCAGCAAACAGTCACAAAGGAGCTTCTGACATGGCATTTTCCGAAGGCGAAAGAAACGACTTCATCCAGGAGTCTCTGTCGCAGGGCATGAGTCTCTCGGAACTCCAGGACCAGCTCGCGCAACGCTTCGGCATCCACATGACCTACATGGAATTGCGGATGCTGACCTCCGAACTCCAAGTCAACTGGGAGAAGCAGGACGAAAAGGCGGTCAGGTCAAAGGGACTACCCGAAACCAAGACCGACGCCACTCCGACGCGGAGCCTCCCCCCAGAGGAGGATCGCCCCGACGCCGGGTATGATGAAGCCGCCGAGCCCGTTGACGAGACCACTACACAGGACGCCCCCGCAAAGGACGACGGCGTCATCCGCGGAAAGACGACCGTCGAGGTCAGCAAGGTCGTTCGGCCGGGAGCCGCACTTTCGGGCAAGGTCTCCTTCGGCTCAGGAGCAAGCGGCGAGTGGTATCTCGACCAATACGGACGAATCGGGTTCACGCCCGACGAAGGCTCCGCCAACCCCGACCAGCAGGACGCACAGGAATTCCAGTCCGCCCTGCAGGCCGAAATGCAAAAGATGGGATACTGATTGCCAGGGGCAAGGTGGAGGACGGTGGATGCCCGCCCGAAAATGGTGGTTCTCCCCGCCTCTTCCGCCTCCCGTCGGCAATGTCTGCCCTGCCAGAATTGCACTGTCTTTGTAAGTTGTTCTGGCGCAAGTAGTTACATTGTCAGATGCGCAGTCAGGACGCCTAGTCGCAAATACCAACAGCAAATTCTCCCAACTACCTGTTTTCACATCCTTAAAAATGGTTAACGCTCTCAACAAGTCCACCTGGTTCAATGGTCGTCGTGGCCCTGTCCTTCTCGTCATCATGGATGGTGTCGGCTATGGCAAGTATGCCGACGGCGACGCGGTCAAATCCGCCTACACTCCCCATCTCGACTGGTTTCTGGCGAATTGCCCCAACACGAAGCTGAAGGCCCACGGGGTTGCCGTTGGCCTGCCCAGCGATGCTGACATGGGCAACTCCGAGGTCGGACACAACGCGATGGGCGCGGGCCGTGTCTTCGACCAGGGTGCGAAGCTCGTCTCCAACTCCATTTCCTCGAAGAAGATGTTCTCCGGCCAGGGATGGCGCGAAATCTCCGACAATGTCAAGAAGAACAATTCGACCCTGCATTTCATCGGCCTCTTCAGCGACGGCAATGTCCACTCCCATATCGACCACCTGAAGGCGATGATGGAGCACGCCGCGGAGGAGGGCATCTCGCGCATCCGAGTCCATATCCTCCTGGACGGACGGGATGTCGGCGAAACAAGCGCCCTCGACTACGTAATCCCTTTCGAGAAGTTTCTTGAGGGACTCCGTGAAAAGGGGTGTGACGCCAGGATTGCCTCCGGCGGCGGCAGAATGTACATTACGATGGACAGGTACAACGCCAACTGGGCGATGGTCGAGCGCGGCTGGAAGACACATGTCCTCGGCGAAGGGCGACTCTTCCATAGCGCCCAGGAGGCAATCGAGACCCTGCGCAGGGAGACCCACGCAATCGACCAGGACTTGGGCGCATTCGTAATCGAAGGCGATGACGGCAAGCCAGTCGGCACAATCCAGGACGGGGACTCCGTGGTCTACTTCAACTTCAGGGGCGACCGCGCCATCGAAATCTCAGAGGCATTCGAGGGGGGCGATGACTTCAACCGCTTCGACCGCATCCGCGTCCCAAAGGTCTGCTACGCCGGCATGATGCAGTATGACGGCGACCTCCATATCCCGAAACGCTACCTGGTCAGCCCGCCCGCAATCGACCGCACCAGCGGGGAATACCTCGCCGCGACAGGGGTCACTACGTTCGCATGCTCGGAGACCCAGAAGTTCGGTCATGTCACATACTTCTACAATGGAAACAAGTCCGGGTACATTGACGAAAAGCTCGAGAAGTATGTGGAGATCCCCTCTGATATCGTGCCCTTCGAGCAGCGCCCCTGGATGAAGGGAGCCGAAATCACCGACGCGCTCATCGAGGCGGTCAAGAGCGGGAAATACCGCAACATCAGGTGCAACTACCCCAATGGCGACATGGTGGGCCACACGGGGGTCTTCCAGGCAGTCCGCATCGGCGTCGAGGCGGTCGACCTCTGCCTCGGACGTCTCAAGGCCGCCATCGACGAGGCCGGAGGCGTCATGGTCATCACCGCAGACCACGGCAATGCCGACGACATGATCGAGCACGCAAAGGACGGGTCCCCCAAGCTCGGCGAGGATGGAGCCCCGAAGGTCAAGACCAGCCACTCCCTCAATCCAGTCCCATGCATCATCTACGACCCGGAGTATAAGGGCGACTACCAGAAGGAGCTCAGGGAGGGACTCGGAATCTCCTCAATCGCGGCGACAATCATGAATCTTCTCGGCTACGAAGCACCGGAAGACTACGATCCGTCCGTCATCAGGCACTAAGGACAGACACAGAAGACACAAAAAAGGGCTGTTGCCTCTTCCTCTTCGCGAGGTTGTTGCAGCAGCCCCTTTTCTTTGGCGGCTTTTCTCCTCAGACGGTCTTTGCCTCCCTGCGTTCCTCGCTCCAGTGGAATGGGACGGCCTTCCCGTTGAGGCGGATTTCCGCGGGCTTCCGGGGGAGGGCGATGGTAGCCTGCCAGGTCTTGACGGCTGAATCCTTGGGCTGGTTGATTGTCAGTTCAACGATGCCGTCCTTGACCTGGGCCTCGATATTGGTGAGGGCGTAGACTCCCTTCTGGAAGTCGAAGGTGACCCCGTCGTCCTCGTAGAGGGCGCCAGTCGCGGGGCGTTCCGTCGGGAAGATATAGAGTTCGACGGTGTCCAGCGGTTTTTCGTGGCGATATTGCATGACCGGGCCGAAGGGGATTACGGCGCCCTGGCGGACAAAGAGGGCGCCGCCACGGTCCTCAGGCCAGTCACAGCGGATGGTCTGGTTTCCTTCGTAGACGACTCCGCTCCAGAAGTCCTTCCATTCTCCTTCGGGCAGGTAGATTTTGTGCTTGTAGATTCCCACGAGCAGGTCGCGTCCCAGAAGGTATTCGTTAAGAATCTCCCGGCACATCCTGTCATTCTGGAATTCCAGTGTGAGCGGCCTCATCAATGGGACGGACGTCTGTGTGGTTTCGTATGCGCTGGTGTAGATGTACGGGATGAGCCTTGAACGCAGGTTTGCGTAGAAGTGGTGCATCTTGTGGAGCTTTTCACCCTGCAGCCACGGCATGCGGAAATAGGTCCAGCTGTTGATTTGGCTCCAGGGCTGGAGATATCCGAAGTGGATTCCCTCTTCCTGCATGACCTCCATGTCGTTGGTCGCCCAGCTGTGTCCGACCATGGAGGTGTTGAGCATGGCCCCCAGGGTCTCCAGCCGTCCTCCCGTGTCGCCGGTCCAGGTTCCCGCCCAGCTCTGGAAGCCGACCCACCCTGAAGGCGTGAAGACCACGGGCCTGCGGTTGGTGTAGTTGGCAAATCCCTCCCACATCTGGCGTGCGTAGAGCAGGGGGTAGAGGTTGTGCATTTCCGCGTCAAGCATTCCATTGCCGTAGACGCGGTCCGGGTGGGTGCAGACCTGGAATGCCCCGTCCTGCTTGAAGAAGTCCGCGCCCCAGTCCACGAACTTCTTCAGGTGCTCGAACCATGCCTCGTCCTTCTTGGTGATGGTGTCGGCGTATCGCGGTCCTGCAAAGTGGAGATCCAGCTCCGCCAATTCGTCAAATGTCGGCGCATTCCTGTCATCCTGTCCGGTTGTCTCTGCGGCGATTTTCCGTTCCTCCTCGTATGAGAGGTCGTATTCGTTGCAGAGCCAGAGTTCCAGGTGGAAGCCCATTCGCTTGAGCGCCTTGATGAAGGTGTGGTCGCACTTCTTCTGCCAGTCAGGCAGGGGGAATCGCTCTGTGCTCCAGCTCTTTTCAAGCGACAGGTCGTAGCTTGACTCCATCCAGCCCGGCTCCAGTCCGATGAGGTCGCAGGGGATGCCCTCCCTGCGGAAATTCAACGCGTCGCTCAAGACCTCCGCGTCATTGGCCTGGGTGCGGCATATATACCAGAGGCCGAATGCCCATTCTGGCGGCAGCTTGGGCTTGCCTGAAAGGAGGGTGTACTGCCGGAGTAGCTCCTTGAAGGTGGGCGCCGCCAGAAGGTAGAAGTCCACAACCGCCCGCTCGTCCTTCCAGAGGAAGGTGTCGGGATGCGTCTTGCACATGTCGAAGACTACGCAATGGGTGGAATTCACCACGACACCATAGCCCTTGGTGGACATGAAGAAGGGGACGGGTGCGTAGGAGGAGACGTTGGAGACCCAGCAGATGGCCTTCTGTCCCCGATGGTATAGGCGTTTTCGCGTCTGGTCGCCGAAGCCAACCCAGTCTTCATCCTTGTCTGCCTGGAAGGATGTCTGCGCGGCCTTCTTCGACAAGACCAGGTCGGTCATCTTCAGCAGGGTCTTCCCCTTTGCGTCAATGCAGGTCAGCAGTCCGCTTGCGGTATCGCAGCGGATGGTGAGCGCATCCGTCGACCAGGAAACAGCCCCGGGTTCCTCGGTTTCCCTCCGGGGGGAAATCTCCGCTGGCTCCTGGATGAAGTGATAGCGGTTCAGACCAGTGTCTTCGAAGTCGCGGTGCTTCGGAAAGATCTGGATGCGGGCAATGGCGTCGGTGAGAAAGCGCACGCGAACCTGCGTGCCGCTGTCGGTGGTGAAGACAGGCATGAACAGTGTGTGGAAAACAAGTTGTCGCTCTTCTTTGACGTGGGCTTCAAGCCATGGCCACGGCGAAGCGGGGGAGTGAAGGGCGGGTGGTGAGGTGTGGGGTCCTGGAGCGGAAAGTGCGGCCGGAGTCGCCTTGAGGCCGCTCGTGATACGCAACTCCCCACACTATAACCGCCCTGCCGAGCCACCTCGTCAGGAAGCACTCAAAAAGAGCGGGCGCGTCTGCTATCGGTCGAAATGGAAGGTGTATCCGGAGAGGCCAAGCTTGGCGGGATTTCTTGCCTCGGTGTATTCCTCGTAGCTGGAGCCGCAATGGGTCACGATGGATTCAACATGCCCGTCGGGGAAGATGGTGTTGACTTTGCCTTCGTGGACGCCTGTCCAGACTGCAAAATATGTGCCCGGAGGCAGGTAGTTTTCAAAGCCTATGTAGTAGCCCCGCTTGGGGACGGCGGTGCAGGTGCCCTCGCCAATCCACAGCACACGGCTGGGCTGCACGATCTTGTCCATCACGAAACTGAAACCGAACTTTTCGTCGCCGGGCGGGTTGTCCGCGAAGCGGTTCATGCAGTATCGCGTCCACTGGAAGGGGGCCCAGCGTCCGGCCGCCGTCCCCTCGTTCAGCCAGGAGGCGGTTTGGTATGACCGCATGGTGTCATCGTTGTCCACGGGGCATTTGAAGGAGAGTCCAGTCAGCCCTCCGGCGGCATACTCTACCAGGATTCCTCCCCACCAGGGGTTGTAGTCGCCGCCGCCTTCCCAGTCTGCGGTGTAGGTGAAGGTGGAGCCTGTCCCGAGACAGCGCCCGTCATATTCGTCCACATACATCAGATGGTAAAGCCCAATCTGCTTCTGGTTGTTTACGCAACTGATGCAGCGTGCCTTCGCACGTGCCTTGCTCAATGCGGGCAACAGCATGGACGCCAGGATGGCGATGATTGCTATCACGACCAGCAGTTCAATCAGGGTGAATCTTGAATGCCTCATTTTTTTTCCGTCATTTTTGTTGTGCAGGAATGCAATGATTCCTTCCTGTTGAAATAAAGACATCACCTAATTATGGGTTTTTCCCAGGGAAAAGCAAGGTTGCTATCCATGATTTGCGATTCGGGGCGCCTTTCTCAAGAGGAATTGCATTGCCACGCGCAGTGGAACTGCATGGGCTTTGAAAGTGGGTTAAAGTATCGTTCCTGCGTGAGAATCCAGGACCCTGAAGAGGGCTGGAGATTCCTCGCCCACGTATAAACACATTCCTGCCGCTTCGGTTTCAACTGCTTCTTTCCCAGAGATATGAGACTTATTTTCACCCTTCTTTGCGTCCTCCTCTGCGTCACTGCATTGTCCCGCGAGACCTTGAGTCTGGACTTCAAGCTGGACAGGAGCGCGGTCGTCAACGGCATCGCGTTCGCCCCGGAGGGAACAATCGAACCCAATGGATTTCTTGCCGTAGGCGCAAAGGGATTCTCTATCCCTGCGGCGACTCTCTTCGGCGGCGACCAGGGGACGCTTCTCTTCCAGTGCCGCTTTGACAGGCCACAGCCACCACTGAACACTCTCCGGAATCTGGTGAACATCCGGACAAAAAGCCGGCTGACGGCTGGATTCCACTATTTCTCGGATGGAAGGCTGGTCTTTTCCTTCACAGACCGCGACAAGTCATACGGGATGGATTTCAAGGAGCTACTGGAGCCAGGCCGCGACTACCGCCTGGGGTTTTCCTGGGACGGAAACAAGGTGCGCGTCTATCTGGATGGGCGTGTGGTAGGGGAGGGCGAACAGCCGCTGCCAATGGATAAACTGGGCAACCTGAATGTCGGACCATATTCCGATGCCTGGATTGGAACGTCGCCTTGGTGCGACGATACACATCTCCAGACTATCCAGACCTTCGACACGGCATTGACGCCACAGCAGGTGGCAGAACTCTCCGGCGTGGAATTCCAGCCTCTGGTGAAAACCCACCCCATGCGAATCTCAATTCCGCCAGTCCCACATAATGCCGAGGCGCCAGACGGCGACGGACACCTGACGGAGAATGCCTGGCAGTTCGCCGCTTCATTCCCAAGGCTGGTGCAGGGGACCTTTCCGCTGGAGTCGGGAGCACTTCCTCCACACCAGTTCAAGCTGCTGTATGACGACGATAATCTCTACGTCGGATTCCTGACGCACTTCCCGCCGCATCTCCCCTTCGTGGAGGGCGATTCCCGCACCGACGACAAGGAACCCGAGGTCTGGGGCAGCGAGTCCGTGGAATTCTATGTCGAAACAGACGCAGTCTACCGTTTCGCCGGAAACATGGCGGGAGGATTCTGCGAAATGCGGGGAAGCGATGCCGCCTGGGATGGCCTCTGGAGCTTCCAGTGCACACGGTCAATGAAAATCGATGACTCCATCGTATGGGAAGGCGAAATGGTCATCCCATGGAAAACCATCGGGCTGGACGGCCCGCCCCGGAGGAATCTCCGCGTCAATTGCTGCCGTTCCTGGAAGCTCCCGGATTTCGGACAGCATTCCTCATTCGCCGTGGACGGAGAGGGATATACCCCCGACGCCATGATCGAGGCATGCTTCGGCCCCTGCGCCACCCTGCAAGTCCGTGAGCATTCCAACCCAAACGACGGCGAATACCGCCAGGATTTCACTGTCTGCAGCACCAGGGGCGGAAAGGTGACATACGACATCTCCGTTGGAAAGCTGGATGGTTCCGCCGCCCCAATCTCGCTCTACAGCCGCACATGGACGCTGCCCCCGAACGAACCGCGCGAGGAACTCATTGACGCCACAATCGGATACGCCGACTACGATTGCATTGTCTATACGCTCTCCGAAAACGGCAATGTCGCCCTGCGCCAAATCGTCCCGTACAAGTTGAACGATTCCTTCCTGGTGCTGACGCCTCTCTTCTTCCAGGGAAAGTTCCGCGTCCAATTGAAGGAGGCCGTCATGAAGAGCAAGCTTGGGGAGGATTTCAGGGGGGAACTCCAGCTGCTGGACGAGGCGGGAAACTGCCGTGCCTCCATTGCCAGTGACGCCGCCCCGCGGGAACTCCCATTCGACCGCTCCTGGCCTGCGGGGGAATACCGCGTCGCCCTCGTCGACGCCAATGGCGACCACCTCTCCGAATGCAGGGTCTTCTATCCCGGCCACGGCGAATGGGAGGAGATGGAATTCCCCACGGATGTCATCCTGCCGCCATTCATCCCAATGGAGACCAAAGTGGCTTCCGACGGCTTCGAATCCTCTCTTGCACTGCGAAAATACGCCTGGCAGATGAATGCGCTGCCGACACAGGTGACAAGCCTGGACGAAGGACTCCTGGCCGCCCCCGTGGAACTCCTTCTTGACGGCAAGCCGGCCAAGACAACCGCCTTCCAGGTCGGAATGGTCAAGCCACATCGGGTGGAATTCACCTCCCGGGGGCAGGAGTTCTCATGCAATTCCTGGCTGGAATATGACGGCGTCCAGTGGAATGAACTGACTGTGTCTCCCCGACACACGACCACCCTGGCACTCAGGTTCACCCTTCCAAATGCCTTCGCCAAGTATCTCCACTGCGCGGCCGTGGGAGCAGTCTGGGGGGCAAAGAGAACCATGGCAATCCCCCAGGGAATCACCACGCTCCACTACTATCCCGTACTCTGGATCGGCAACGAGGAGAAGGGGTTGTGCTTCTTCTCAGAAACCAAGGAGGGTTGGAACCACCCAACCAAGGAGACATTCCTTATCGAGAAGGGCGAGGAGACAACCACGGTGACTGTCCGCATCGCCAGCCGACTGCCAGAAATGTCGCCAGGCAAATACGCCTTCGGATTCCTGGGGACGCCTATCCGGCCATTTGCAGAGAACTATCCCTACGATACGCTGGGATGGTCATACGCAGCGCCTATGAACCGTGACACGGGACGCCCCGTCAGCGATGTGAACTGCATCGAAGCCCCATACGGAGTCCCCTTCGGAGACCTGGGAAGCTATTTCGCGGATACGAATGACGCAGACGGCAACGCCCGTGACAACGCATACCGCCAGTCGTTCAAATACCACTCCGATGGACATCATGTACGCCCGTTCCCATATCTCTGCGGACGCTATCTTTCCGCAAAGTATCCCGAGATGATGGCGTACAAGGCGGAGTGGAGTTTCCGCCCCGAACTGGCGCAGGACTACGACGGCACAGGGCACATGATCTACGACTGCTGCCCCGCCTCCAGCGCCAGCGCCTTTTTCGCCTGGAAGTGCAAGAAGATGCTGGAACGCTATCCCCAGATGAAGGGGCTCTACTTTGACTTCGGAAATGCCCCCGAGTGCTCCAACGAGGAGCATGGCTGCCACGGCGGCCTGCCCCTTCTGGCGCATCGGGAGTTCTACCGCAGGATGGCGCTGGTGCAGTTGCAGGCGGGAATCGTGTCCCCCGTGATTGTCCTCCACAACACCGACTGCAACATGCTTCCCATCTATACCTTCGCCACACACCTGCTGAACGGCGAGCATATCCGCCAGGCCTCAAGCCCCATTCTGCACGACAAGAAGGACATCCTGGATACATACGGCATCGAGATGTTCGCCTCGGAGCTCAGCTCACTGCCCTTCGGCATCACGAACAGCCCATATATGCCATTGGATACGCTGCGACCCGAATACGGGGGGGACGAGAAGACCGATGCATACCAATTCCGCCTGGGCAAGGCAGAACACGCCGCCACTCTCATCCACAATACAATCATCTGCCTCATGCGGAACCACTACGGAATCATCGACAAGTTCATACGGGTCTTCGACAGGTTCGGGGTGGGCGAACCGCAGACCCGTTTCGTCGGATACTGGCATGCGCCGGCCACGGTCACGGGCGCAGAGGACATCTATGTCAGCTGCCATGTAAATGGCGACAAGGTCCTTGCAGTGGTGGGACATGTGGGAAAGCCGCATGTGAACCAAACCTTCGACATCGTATTCGACTGGGATAAACTTGGTGTCAATAATCCGCCCACAAAGGCCATCGATACCATGACCGCAGAGGACCCGGATTACGAGGAACTCTACGAAAGACAGAGGAAATTCGGGGTGCCGCCGGAACGGGCATCCCTCGGATTGGGGGATTTCGGAAGCAAAATCCACTCATTCCAAGGGAACACTCTCCGAATGTCGCTGGACTTCCACTCCTTCGCCATCATCGAACTTACTGATTGAAGACAATCACCCCGGACTCACCACGCATGCCCAAGGCACGTGGTGCTGCTCCCAGGGCAGGGGGAGATGTACAATTCCGCAATTACACCTCCCCGGTAGGACTCTACTCCAGCGGAATCCGTTTGAAGTAGCCCGCCTTCTCGTCCGCTTGCTTCACGTACAACCCCACTCTCCCCACTTCCTCCCTGGTCTCCTCCGACCATGTCGTGTACGGCTGGTACTTCTCCACCATCGCTTCCAAGCTCAACTCCCCGAGAGTCATGGCTATTAGGCAGTTCCTTGCCATTCTCTGCTCCTCTGTCATTGACTTCTCCAGTTTGTGACTTTTGTCCAGCAGTTCCACTAGATGGTCCCACCGAACTTCTTCCTCCGGAGACAGGGGTTGCCCGGAAAATAACCGCTTCGGCTTTTCTTCCATTTTCTTCTCCTGAATTCTCAGTTTTGCGAAATCGTGGCATCGGAAACATCCCGACACTCACGATGACATCATTATAAGCTGGCTTGTCGTAGTAAGCAAGTGGGATTTGGTGGAATCTCGCTCAATAATCCCGAAGAGCCCGTGCTTCCTCGCGAGGTTGTTGCACAGGGAAGTCATGGAATTGTGCGAACCCCTTGCATGTTTCATCTCCTGTCAAGTCCCCCGTGCGTTTTTTTCTCTTTTTTTTCATCGATTTTTCAGGTTGAGTCACTTGCAATCCATTCTGGAGTGTGTAAAGTAAGCGCCGTTACAAAAATATGACCCTGGGGCATTAGCTCAGTTGGCTAGAGCGCCTGCATGGCATGCAGGAGGTCATCGGTTCGACCCCGATATGCTCCACCAGATTTAACAGAAAAGGCGAAGCGCATCCGCGCTTCGCCTTTTCTGTTAAATCTGCCTCGGCGTAGTTCCGGTGCCGCGCTTGCGCGGCATCCGACAGAACGAAGCCGGGCAATAGCCCCCGCCGTTTTTCCTCGCCCGTCGAATCTGGCGAAACGCATCCGCGCTTCGCCTTTTCTGTTAAATCTGCCTCGGCGTAGTTCCGGTGCCG
>ERZ1034925.143-NODE-143-length-39447-cov-27.771070_pt1 | contig 39447 bp, 43 predicted proteins | sample MGYA00520687_ERZ1034925 | MGnify/ENA primary metagenome ERZ1034925 (study PRJEB33766, sample SAMN09781758) | gut metagenome | biome: gut microbiome | host: Homo sapiens | place: Madagascar | study: EMG produced TPA metagenomics assembly of the PRJNA485056 data... | reverse complement strand
TTTTTAAATGGCGGGAACGACGAGGCTCGAACTCGCGACCTCATGCGTGACAGGCATGCGCTCTAACCAAACTGAGCTACGCTCCCATATTTAATTTTCAATTACTTCTATGCTGTTGCATTTCCGTACAACAATTTTAACGTGCTGAAAAAAAATTTGCAAGTACTTTTTTATTATTATAAATAATATTTTATTTCACAGAACTTTATTTATACATAAATTATAAATTCATTGATGATAACATAACTCCATTTATGCTCATTAAGTCTTTTTTCATTTGTACTATTTCAGAATCATCAATGATTTCTAGTAAAACTATTCCATAATTAGAACATACAGTACTACAAGTGCTATGTAAACCAATTCTTGTTTTTATCTTGCAACCATATTTTGATAAAACATTTTGAAATTCTGGTGATGTTTCTGTTCTATTAGATAATCTTATGCCTATAATTATTGTCATGATTACATATTATATGGTTTTATAAGAATAACAATTAGACACTAATATAATATTAGTTATTTAATTTACTTTGTTCACGTTTTAAAAATTCACAATCTGCTTCCAAACGTTTATCTTCCATTTTGTCAATTAATTCTTCAATTTGTGAAATTTGTCCTAGTTCAAAGCCAACTTCCGCCAACAATACGCAATCATTACATAATCTATAATGACCATATTGAATAGAACCAGCCAATGGTGCATCTATGCCACAAGCATCACATTGGAAGTATTCATTAGCACTATCAGGATTATCTTCTATATCGTCAAGTCGCATTTGTTCTACAACTTTTTGCATTTCTGTAACAACTTCTTCTTTAGATTTCTTCATTAGTTACTAACTCCTTCATTTCTTTTACGGCTTGTGGTAAACCAACTGATATTGCTCTTGCTATAATTGTATGGCCAATATTAAGTTCGTATAATCCAGAAATTTCATGCATTCTTATTACATTTTGATAATTTAATCCGTGACCAGCATTTACTTTTAAACCTAATGTTTGTGCAAATGCCGCAGCATTTTTTAAATCTTCAAAAGATTTTTCTTCTTTATTAGTTCCAAAAGTGTTTGAATATGTTCCAGTATGCATTTCTATAAATTGAGCCCCTGTTTTGTATGCAGCAGATACTTGATTAACATCTGGATCAATAAATAAACTAACTTCAATACCTTTATCAATAAGAGGTTTTATAAATGTGATTCCACGTTCTAATTGTCCTGCGATATCAAGTCCACCCTCAGTGGTTAATTCTTGTCTTTTTTCTGGTACTAAACAAATAGCATCAGGAAGTACTTCCAATGCGAATGCTTGCATTTCGTCTGTCATAGCCATTTCAAGGTTTAATTTTGTTTTTAAAGATTTTCTTATTAGTCTAACATCATTATCCTTGATGTGTCGTCTGTCTTCACGCAAATGTGTTGTGATTGAATCTGCTCCGTTTTCAATACATAATTTTGCACATTCTAGTACATCTGGCTCAACTCCTCCTCTTGCATTTCTTAGAGTTGCTACGTGATCTATATTTACACCTAATAACATTTTTACCTCTCATTCTGTTCTAATTGTTAGAACATAATATTCCAACGTTATCCTTTTATTTTATTTATTTCTAACAAAGCAGTATATGTTGGAAGTATTGTAATATCATTTTCTGATTCTCGAGTAATTGTATGCATTGCCGTATATATGTTAGGAATAACTTTAATATTTTGTACTCCTGCATATTTTAGTCTAGTTGCCATATCATATGCTCTTGAACCAGATGTTATAATTCTTTTTTTGCTTTCTTTTAGTAGTTCGAAATCAGCATCCCATAGCCAAGAAACATCTCGACCATCAGCATAATTATCATTTATTATAATTAAAATATCAGAATCTAAATTTACTGTTTTTAAAACTTCACTTGCTCCTGTTGGATTTTTAATTAATTGAATCGTTGCTTTGTGTCCCTTAATAATCTTTGTTTCGCAACGTCCAAAAACGGATTGGTAGTTGTTTAATGCATCTTGAATATTATCAAAACCTAGTTCTAATGATGCTACAACAGCCGCAAGAACATTGTATGCATTGTAAACACCAGTTAAATATGTTTTTAGTTCATATTTATTTTCACCGTGTGTAATTGTTAATTCTGAATAATCATTATAAATTTTTGCAGTAGCACTATAATCACATTTAGGACGTTTATATCCACAATCACAATAATAGTGTCCTTGTTGAGCATAAAATCTTTTTGAATATTTTAAAACTTCACCACATTGTGAACAGTTGAACAATTCCATTGGTGCTTTTGATTCAATATTTTTATCCATAAATTGAATATCTTCAAATCCAAAGTAAATAGGTTCAGTATCACGTTTAGTTCTGAAATTAACAACAATAGGATCATCAGCATTCAATATTAGTTTTAAATCTGGATTTTTATCAATTGCATCTTGTATTTTTGCAGCAGTTGTATTTAACTCGCCATATCTATCTAATTGATCTCTAAATAAATTTGTTACGATAAGAAAATCTGTTTCTAAATAGTCATACAATTTTGATAAATATGCTTCATCAGATTCCAAAACTGCATAGTCAAACCTTTTAAATGGATAAATTGAAAGTGCCATAGTGTTTGCAATACCTGTAAGCATATTAGCACCTTTTTCGTTATGAATAACTGTATTGTTATTATTTTCTAGAATATGAGAGAGTATTCCGGCTGTTGTAGTTTTACCGTTCGTACCAGTAACTGCTATCTTCTCATTCTTGATGTAATTTGCTGTGTATCTCAAAAAATTAGGAGAGATTTTTAGCATAATCATTCCTATAAAAGATGTTCCAGATGATTTTCCTCTCATGTTTATAGCAATTTTTATTAGTCTTGCAATTACTAATAATATATAAAATCTAACCAATTTAATTAAGAATTTCATAAAAAATAATACTCCCTACGTATTTTCTTTATGTTAAAAATAAAATACAATATTATAATAGTACAAAATAAGAATTAATAGAAATGATTTTTTTTATAATTATAGTATTTATATCTCAAATAGTTTTATTAACAAATATAGTTGTTTGGACAATTACAACTGATAAAAAAGTGTGTATATTATCAGAAGAAATTGCAAATAATAATGTACATTTAGAAAAACGATTAAAAGCAATAAAACAAATTACTGAAGATTTACATCAAATATTTCCATATTTGATGAAAAAATTTATACGTAAAAGAAATAATTTGATTGTTCGAACTTTGAATGAACTTTTACAAGGTACAGTATTATTGTTTTTTAAACCAAAATATAAAAAGTTTCTTTTAGGTTTGAAGGTCGGTATTGGAGCAATCAAAGATTTGTCAAAACGTTAAAATATGATATAATAATCAAACAATAATGAGGTGAAATTATGAGTGAAGAAAAAACATCAATCGGATTTGGTCTTGGCTTAATAGCAGGTGTCGTTGGTGGCATAGTTGCGGGTGTATTATTAGCACCTAAGTCAGGAGAAGAATCAAGGGACAAACTTAAAGTTACTGTGTGTGATTTTGCTGAAAAACATTCACCAGCAATTCAAGATGCAAAAAAACGTGCTTTTGAATCTCTTGATTTACTTAGATATAAACTTGAAAGACAGTATAAAAAGTTTAATAATATGTTGAAATCTAAAAAAATGCAAAAAGCAAAAGAGTTAGAAGATTTAGAATATGATTTTGAGTAAGAGGTGACGAATGGACGCACAATTATCTCAAGGTTTAACTTTTTTGGCATGGACAAGTGGAATTTTTCTAATTGTCGTGGGTATTTTCGTTATTAAACTATTATTTGATTTATCAAGATTAACATGTAATATGAATAAATCTGCTGAAATTGTTAAAAATGAAATCGAACCAATTTTGAAAAATGTTGGAGAATCTGCAGCAACTATTAATAAAATGGTACAAACAACTGATAAAAAGGTAGGAAAGTTTACTGAAACTTATGATAAGATTTCTAATATTGTTATAAAATCAGTTACAAAAGCATCTGCAGTATCAGGCTTTTTCTTAAAAACAGCATGCAAAGGTTTATTTTCAGTATTAAAAGGTTTATGGAAAAATAAATAGCCAATTGTATTCTATGTGGCTAATGTTTAAATTATTCTAATCATCTAGAATAACAATGTAAAGGAGAAATAAATTATGTCAGTAACAAGATTTTTTGCAGGTGTTGCAATTGGAACGGCTATCGGTGCTATTGCAGGTGTTCTTTTAGCTCCTCAATCTGGTGAAGAAACAAGAGAAGCACTTGGTTCAATGGCAAAAGATGTTGCTAAAAAAACTGATAGAACAGTTAAAGATATTCAAGATAAGGCAGATTCTATTGTTTCAGATATGCAAGAGAAAGGTGATGAAATCATCGAAAAAATTCAAGAATTAATTAATAAGCAAAAAGAAGAAATTGCTCAGTAATTGTTTCTTGAAAATAAAATATCCTTGAAAATGCCGTTATTTCTTTTTAATTTCGGCATTTTCTGTTTTTAAATCTTCGTATGCTCGAATAATATTTGCTGGAGCATCTTTTAATGCTTGTTGTTCATCTAAATGATATTTAGAAATATCAACATCAATAATACCTTCAGATTCATTGTAAAGTTTTTCTTTTAATATATAAGGGTACCAATCACAATCAATTAACTTATCTTTTTTAATTGCTTTTATAATATCATTGGTATATTTTTGTGAGTTAGTTGGAATATCAGGGTGTTTTTCAATATATTCAGGTAATGGAATATTTCCTCTATCTGAGTTCCAATCTCTTGCTGCTAACATAAAGTTTGCTAATGTGTTACCACCACTAGTAGATGCAGGAGTGATATGTTCAACTGATGCTACTGATGGTCTTAGTAAACGAGCAGCGATTTCGTGTGGAGAACGATTTGCGTATTTAACAATGAATGCGTTAACATTTGTTGTTGATTTTGGTAGTTTGCTTGCAGTTGTCCACATTTGCGATACTATTTCTTGGTCTGGATAATCTTTTGTCACATTGTACAAACTTGATAGCAAGTCTTTACGTTTAAATATTTGATCTTGTCTATCTTCTATAATCATTTTTCTTGCATTTGTCGTAACTGCTCTAATCTTTAACGCAGTTTTGGCATTGATATTGTTAGAAATTTTATCAACATCATCAAGAACTTTTAATTGGTCAATTCTTAATTCTGCTAAAGCATCTGGTTTTAATTCTTGTAAACATTCATTTAAGGAACCATTCGGGTTTTTTATGGCATAGTCTTTAAATACACCGTACATGTGTTTCTCTAATTTTTGCATACAAGGTTTGTATGGTGCTAATAAATCTATTCTTTCACCAATTGTTTCGCAGTTGTATAATTGTTTTTCTAACTTATCCATTTTTCTGCCTGAAATCATTTTTACACCACTATATGGACAAGTTATATTATCTAATTCTTTTAAACAATCACCGGCAGTTGTTTTACCATTTGCTCTTCTAGATGCAAATGTTGGAGATGCCTGTGTCGATTTCTTTTCAAAAACATCTTGGTTTGGTCCCTGTAAAGCAGTAGAATATGCCCTCTGTTGCATTCCTTTTACAGCGGGAATTGTTGGTATTGATGATACAATTTTATTAAAAAATAAGTTCATAAAGGAACTCCTATATTTATTAAAAACTTATTTTTTGTTTTTTTTGCTAGTCATGAGAAAAAATGTAATAAATTCTTTACAAACTATAAAAATAGTTCCTAATTTATTATAATTAGGAACTATTTTTATTAAATAATGTTTTAAATCAAAACTATACTAATTTAACAGTAACAGATTTTGGTTTTCTAGTATAAGATAATTTATCTTCTCTTGATAACCAACCTAAACCCATAGAAATGAAATTTTGGTCTAAGTCTAAATCTTTAGACATTTTGTTAAGAGTAACTTCACCCTTTTCTGACAAATAGTTGTAAATCATACCTGCTGATTCAATGATTTGTTCTTGCATTTCTAATTTTGATTTTGCCATTGTTTTTCTCCTTGGTTTTTAGTTTCGTCGTGTACTCATGGTACGAACTCATAATAACAAAAATTTTATTTTTTTGCAAATATTTTTGAAAAAATTATTGAATATTCTTTATATTTTTTTACAATTTTTCAATGCTGAAAAGTGTTATTATAATTAAGTATGCTTTACTTATGTAATTCTTAATTTTTCTAAAATTTTATAAAAAAATACTCCATTTGATATATTTTTTTATTTAAAAATTTTAACTATTTTTTTTTGATAATTTTAAAATATCAACAAATGTAAATTCTAAGATATTTTAGCCATTTTGTTATAAAATATCTAATGGAGATGGGTTTTTATATTAAATGAAAAAATTTATTGTCATTTTAATATTATTTTTTATAGCATTGTTCAACAACGTATTTGCAGCAGAACAGTATCGCATTCGTCCTGCTTGTTTTGATATATCAGGTTCTTTAATATTTTTACCAATTAAAACTAATAGTATAAATCCTATTACTAATAATATTCAGTTTTCTAAAATGGATGATAAAAATGGGGCTATATTAGAAATAAAGTCTGCAACAATAGATAATCAGTATGAAGATTTATTTTTTTCTACTGGTAATTTAAAGGAGTTTCAAATAGTTCAGCAAACTCCGTCTTCTGTTAAAATCGCAATGTATTTTAAAGATAATTATAATGTTTCAAATGTAAAAATAGGTAATATAAATAATAATATTGTTATTACAATGACTCCACTTCAACCTTATGGTATGAATTATTACATTAACACGTATAGGGAAAATGATAATCCCAAAGATTATAAAGAAGATTTGTTGATAACGTCAAGGACTATTGAAAAACAAGTTACCCCAATTGCCAATACAAAAAATATCAATAAATCAGCAATGAATGAGATAAATCAAGCATTTTCTAACTCAAATTATCAGACGAATGAAGTTTTTGGAAACTATGAAGTAAAAAATGTTTCTGAAAATAATACTTTAAGGAGTAAGTATTATGTAAATAATATTTCAATCAAAGATAATTTATTTTCAATTTCTGGTATTGGTACTGTTGGAATACAGAAACCATTTTTATTAGAAAAACCTTTGCGAATGGTTTTTGATTTGCCAAATACGTTATTGAATAAAAATTTATCAAATAAAGAATTTGTTTTAACAAATGGAGATAAAATTAAAGCCGGACAGTTTACAACAGATACTACTAGATTGGTTGTAACGTCTGAGCAAGCAGCAAAATATATTCCTGTATATTCAGCGGATAGCCAAAGTTTATTGATAACAAACCCACAAAATTTATTAACATCTCATTTGCCTGCTCAAAAAACAAATATAGTTAAAACTGCATTCCAAAAGTCAAGTGATTTATATAATTTAATTTTTGAGTTTGATAAACCTATATGTTATGCAATAAAAAGAACATCTGGTTATTTTTTCGTATATTTTTTGAATGCAGAACGATATAATGAAAGCAATTTTAAATCTGTTATTCGTTCAACATTATATGATGATAGCATTATTAGTTTAATGAAAAATACTGGTATGAGGTTATCTATACCAATGACTAATATTGAAGATATTGATACATATTTATCTCCAGATGGTCGAGTGTTTAAAATATCATCAAAGAAAGTAAAGGTTGTTGAACCAGAACCTAAAAAAGAAGAAAAACCAAAAGTTAAAAAAACAAATAGTGTTATAACAACTTTGCCGAAATATACAGGTAATAAAAATCATAATGTTGTTGTTATTGATGCGGGGCATGGTGGTAAAGATTGTGGTGCTTTAAGAGATAATGTATATGAAAAAGATATAACATTAGATGTATCTCAAAGACTTCAAGCAATACTTCAGAAAAAAGGCTTGAAAGTGTATATGACGAGAACGAATGATACTTATGTATCACTTCAAGATAGAACTACTTATACAGAGGGTATAAATCCTGCTATATTTGTAAGTGTACACGTTAATTCTTGTAATGTTACTTCACCAAAAGGTATAGAAACTCACTATTATCACGATAACAGTATAGAATTAGCAAATTGTGTACATACAAAACTTACAAAACGTGTAAGCAACACTCCTAACCGTGGATTGTTGAAATCTCGTTTTTATGTTATAAATCATACTACAGTACCTGCGATACTTGTCGAAATAGGATTTATTTCTAATCCAGAGGAAAAACACGAAATGACAACTCCTCAAAGAAAACAAGCAACAGCAGAAGGAATAGCCGAGGGTATAATTGAATATCTTAATAAACAAAAATAATGAAAAAATAGCATTTTTTGATTCCGGTGTTGGCGGGCTTACTGTTTATGCAAAATTTCGTAAAATATTGAGTACGGAAGATTGTATTTATTTTGGTGATTTAAAACATTTGCCTTATGGAAACAAATCAAAAGATGAATTGATTAGTTATTCAAGAGATATTTTTGATTTTTTCAAATCAAAAAATGTAAAGGCAGTTGTTATGGCTTGTAATACATCATCTGCTGCTACATATTCAACTGTTTCAAAAGAATATGATTTTAAAATATATCCGATTATTCAGTCTTGTGCTCAGATAATTGCTTCACAAGGTTATTCAAGATTGGGTATTTTTGCAACAGAATCAACAATCAATTCAGGTGTATATGAATCTGAAATTCATAAGTATAATTCAAATATGAAAACATTTGCTCAAAGTTGTCCACAATGGGTGAATATTGTTGAATCTCACAGTCAAAATGATGAAAATAGTATTAAAATTATAAAATCTGATTTAGATAAAATGTTAGGAAATAATCCTGATAAAATAATTTTGGGTTGTACTCATTATCCGTATTTATTAGATGTTTTATCAAGATTTACTGATAGAGAAAGATTTATTGATCCGGCTGAATATTTTGTACAACATATAAAATCAGATTTAGAAGAAAATAATTTGTTAAACCAACAAACAACAAATGGAAGTGAAGAATTTTTTGTTAGTGCAAATCCTGAGAGTTTTAGACTTGCGGCTCAGATGTTCTATGATGTAAAACAAGTAGAATTAAAAGATATTGAAAAAACTTCTGTTTAAAAAGATTTGTAAATAATATTTAATATTTTGCAAAAATATACGCAACTTTTATTGTGTGAAATACTTATTATATGTAAGTAGTGTGATAGGAGTTATTTAGTTATGTATAGTGAAGCATTTATGCGTTACTTGATGAATTATCAAGCAGAAGAAAATGAACCTAAGCAAAAAGAAGGCGTTCAAGAAATAGAATTTAAAAATTGTAGTGCTGGAAGATTAGCACGTGTGTATGTAACGATTAAAAAATAGTTGTTTTTAGAAAATAGATTTATTTACCTCAGGCATGAATGGATTGTGTAAAAAATTTCATGTTTACTATATAATTACTGTATAGAAGTAAGAGTTAATGAATAGTTCTGTTTAATACAGTTTATGAAGGAGGTAAAATGGATCATATTCAAGTTACTACGGAAATTGCAGAAAAATGTTGCGTAAAACGTGGTGTTAAAGGCGTTCCGGCTCCAATTCCTCAAGAAGGTGAATGGACAAAATGTAAAGAAATAAAAGATATTTCAGGTTTGACACACGGTTGTGGTTGTTGTGCACCTCAACAAGGTACTTGTAAATTAACATTAAACGTTAAAAATGGTGTTATTCAAGAAGCATTAGTTGAAACAATCGGTTGTTCAGGTATGACTCACTCAGCTGCTATGGCTGGTGAAATTCTTCCTGGTAAAACAATTTTAGAAGCATTAAATACTGACCTTGTATGTGATGCTATTAACGTTGCTATGAGAGAATTATTCTTGCAAATCGTTTATGGTAGAACACAATCTGCATTCTCAGAAAATGGTTTACCAGTAGGTGCTGGTTTGGAAGATTTGGGTAAAGGTCTTTGCTCAATGTGTGGTACTATTCACTCAACAGCACAAAAAGGTGTTAGATACCTTCAATTAACAGAAGGTTATATCCTTGAATTAGGTCTTGATAAGAACAATGAAGTTATCGGATATAAATTCGTTAACCTTGGTAAAGTTATGGATGCTATCAAAGATGGTGTTGATCCAAAAGAAGCTTACGAAAAGAATATTGGAACTTACGGCAGATATGCAGATGCTGTTAAGTACATCGATCCTCGTAAAGAGTAGGCTTTAGCCAATGCCAAAATGTTTGGCAAAATTGTTAGTAGAAGATATTAGAAAAAATATAAAAAGGAAAATAGATATGGCAAAATTTGAAGGACAAGATAGACGTGAGGCTACTTTAGCTAAAGTTTTACCTGAATATGGTTTCAAATCTTTAGATGAAGCTCGCGATTTATGCTTATCAAAAGGAATTGATGTAGATGCTATCGTTAAAGGTATTCAGCCTATCGCTTTCGATAACGCATCTTGGGCATACACATTAGGTTGTGCAATCGCAATCAAAAAAGGTATCAAAAATGCAGCAGAAGCAGCTGAAGCAATAGGTTTAGGTTTACAAGCATTTGCTGTTCCTGGTTCAGTTGGTGACAGAAGACAAGTTGGTATCGGTCACGGTAACTTAGCAGCAATGTTATTAAGAGAAGAAACAAAATGTTTCTGTTTCTTAGCAGGTCACGAATCATTCGCAGCAGCAGAAGGTGCTATTGGTATCGCTAGAAATGCTAACAAAGTTAGAAAAGAACCTTTAAGAGTTATCTTAAATGGTTTAGGTAAAGATGCTGCCTACATCATTGCTAGAATCAATGGTTTCACAGCAGTTGAAACAGAATATGATTTCAAAACAGGCGATTTAAAAATCGTTAAAGAAACTCCATTCTCAGATGGTGAAAGAGCAAATGTAAGATGTTATGGTGCAGATGACGTTAACGAAGGTGTTGCAATTATGATTCATGAAGGTGTTGATGTATCTATTACTGGTAACTCAACTAACCCAACAAGATTCCAACACCCAGTTGCTGGTACTTATAAAAAATGGTGCTGGGAACATGATAGAAAATACTTCTCTGTTGCATCTGGTGGTGGTACTGGTAGAACACTTCACCCAGATAACGTTGCAGCAGGTCCAGCTTCTTATGGTATGACTGATACAATGGGTAGAATGCATGGAGATGCTCAATTTGCGGGTTCATCTTCAGTTCCAGCTCACGTTGAAATGATGGGTGTTATCGGTATGGGTAATAACCCTATGGTTGGTGCAACAGTTGCTGTTGCAGTTGCTGTAGAAAGTGCTATGAACAAATAGTTTATAACATTTGAATATAGAAAAAGGGCTATCAAATTTTGATAGTCCTTTTTTATTAAGTAGCAAAAAAATTTTTTAAAGTCTCGTGCTGATGGGTTATTTGCAGATTTGGTAAAATAAAATTTATTTACCACAAGGTTGGCAATTGTTTTCATCAATAGATTTACCAAAGAATAATCTTATTCCACCAAAAGGTTTTCTTAAGGTTTGTCTTATTCCACAAGAAATTGCATTTGTGTTTGTTAATATTTCATTTAGATTTTGTATTGTTGTGTCAAACATTGGAATATAAGTATTTATATCATTTGTTGTTTTAACGAAATTATCAGAAATATTATTTAGACCATTAGATGATTTTTCAATGTTATCAAATGTATTTTGTAGTTGTTGTGTTTGGATAGCATTGTTTATTTTAGATGATATTTGAGTCATATTATTTGAACTTTTTTCTAAGTTTGAAGTCGTATTAACAACATTTTGTTTGTTAGAACTTACAAAATCTTGTAGAATTATAAACAATTGTCCAAGTGCTTCTAGTGATGTGTTTAAATTCTCAGAAGATAATACTAAATTATGTCTTATTGCTTCAATATCTTCTGGATTTTGGTTTTTTAATAATTCGTTTATATCAATTGCAACATTACCTTTTAATCTAGTACCATTGTGAATAAAAGTTGAAGATGGTGTTTCTGGATAAATTAATTCTATAAAATCACGTTCAAATTTATATCTAACTTCTTTTTTTAGTATTACTTTTGCATTATTAGGGATTTTTAACTTTTTAGAAAATAATAATAATTTGACTTCCGTATGTGTGAAATCGTTACTATGTCTTTGAGAATAAACTTTTCCTATTTCTATACCTTTATAATAAACTTTTATATTATGTTGAAAAGGTCGAAGTTCTTTGAATTCCACAATAACATGCATTGATGTTAAATATGTGTAAATATGTATCATAAAACAAATTGCACACAAAATGAGTATTGAATAGATAAAATATTTTTTCATAACTCAAATATGATAGCAACTATTAAGAGGATTTATATTACCCAATAATATATAGATACATGGTTGTTTTTAGGCTGTTTGTACATAATCTATGTTATGTTACCTAACAAAATAAAAAATAAAGATATATCTAACAAACATTGTTTTAAATTATTAAATTATTTTGTTTTTAACATCTTTGACATCTAATGCAAGTATGTCTGAAATTCTTAATCCACTATTTATACCTAGTGAAAAAATTATATAATCTCTTTGTGATTTCTTATTCAAAATATCTTTAACAAGTTTTAAATCTTCAAGGTTACGAATAGGTTCGACTATGTTCATTTTAACTCCTTAATCTGTGCATAAAAAAGAGGTTGCAGTTTCCTACAACCTCTCTTTTTTATCATATTAATAAAATGATTACTTAATCAATTCACCAACAGATTTGAATACTGCCATTCTCTTAGCTGCATCTTCTTCAGCTTGTGCAAATAGTGCTTCAGCATTATCAGGATTTGTTTTAGCAAGTGATTTGTATCTTCTTTCACTTCTAATGAAGTCTTGATAACTACCTTTAGGATCTTTTGCATCCCAAGTGAATGGTTGTTCGTTAGCAGGGTTATATCTGTATAATGGGAAATAACCTGCTTCAACGGCACGTTTTTGTTCTGTTTGAGTTTTACTCATATCGATACCGTGTGCGATACAAGGAGCATAAGCAAAGATGATAGATGGTCCATTATAAGCTTCAGCTTCTTGGAATGCTTTAAGAGTTTGACCTCTGTCTGCACCCAATGCAACTGATGCAACATATACATAACCATAAGACATGCTCATCAAGCCCATGTTTTTCTTGTAAGTTTTCTTACCGCCAGTAGCGAACTTAGCAACTGCACCTGTAGGTGTAGATTTAGATGCTTGACCACCAGTGTTAGAATATACTTCTGTATCAAGAACTAAGATATTAACGTTTTTGTTTTGAGCAAGAACGTGGTCGATACCACCGTATCCAATATCGTTAGCCCAACCATCACCACCGATAATCCATACAGATTTATCAGTGAAGTAGTCTTGAAGTTCTCTAACCTTAGCAAGGTCAGGACATTCAACATCTGCATATTTTGCAAGAACTTCTTTTGCTTTAGTTTGAGCAGCAATCGCTTCTTCAGTTTTTGAATTATCGAAGTGAGCCATAGCACCTTCCAAAGCTTCTTTTAAGTCTGCAGGTGTTTTATCGTTTTCAATTACTTTTTCAACGAATGATTTTAAAGTACTTCTGTTTTGGTCAACAGCCAATCTCATACCGTAACCAAATTCAGCATTATCTTCAAATAATGAATTAGCCCAAGCTGGACCTCTGCCTTCTTTAGTCTTAGTATAAGGGATTGTTGGGAATGTACCTGAGTAAATTGAAGAACAACCAGTTGCGTTAGCAATGATTGAATTTTCACCGAATAATTGTGAAACCAATTTAACATAAGGTGTTTCACCACAACCAGCACAAGCACCTGAGAATTCAAATAATGGTTTTCTAAGCATTGCACCTTTCATTGTCTTAGTAGTGTTTCTACCCATTACGTTGTCTGGTAATGCATCGAAGAATTTTTCATTTTCTAATTCGCAAGCTTCAACTTCTTTTTCAATAGTTGACCAAGTAAGTGCTTGTTTTTCAGGGTTTTTGTTTGCAGGACATTGGTCAAGACAAACACCACAACCTGTACAATCTTCGCAATATACTTGAACTTTGAATTGTTCACCGTTTGCATTTGGTTTTGCATCAACAGTATTGAATGATGCTGGAGCATCTTTTAAACTGTCTTTTTCAGCTAATTTAGTTCTGATTGCTGCGTGTGGACATGCAGAAGCACAGATACCACATTGAATACAGTTTTCAGAGTTCCAGTGAGGAACACGTGGAGCAATACCACGTTTTTCTAAACATGCTGTACCTGTAGGGATAACACCGTCAACACTCATAGCAGAAACAGGAATGTCATCACCTTTTTGTCTCATTGATGGTTCAATGATTTTCTTAGCAAAATCATCAGCATCATCAGAGATAAGTTTTACATCATCAACGCAACCAACGCCATCTAATGATGAAGGAATTGTTACTTCTTCACAAGCATCAACAGCAGCATCAATCAATGCAAGGTTCATATTAACAACGTCGTCACCTTTTTTCTTGAATGTCTTAGTTGTCATTGCTTTCATACCTTCTAATGCTTGTTCAAAAGGAATGATTCCTGATACCTTGAAGTATGCAACCATCATAACTGTGTTAGCACCTTTACCACGTAGGCCAGGTTGTTCTTTGATTAATTTTTCAGCATCTACGTTGTAGAATTTGATTTTCTTATCAATGATAGTTTTTTGCATATCTCTAGTTAAGTGAGCAAATGCTTCTTCTTTAGAGTATGGTGAATTTAATAAGAATGTACCACCTTCTTTGATACCTTTTAATAAGTCATATCTGCCAATATAAGCATGAGCAGAACAAGATACAAAGTCAGGTGCTGTAATCAAGTAAGTAGACTTGATTGGTTGGTCACCAAATCTCAAGTGAGAAACAGTTACACCGAAAGATTTTTTAGAGTCATAAGCAAAATATGCTTGAGCATCTTTATCAGTGTATTGACCAATAATTTTGATTGAGTTTTTGTTAGCACCAACAGTACCATCTGAACCCAAACCCCAGAACATGCAGTTTGTAGTTCCTTCTGGTTCAGTAACGATGTGTTCTGTTACTTTTAATGATTTGTGAGTAACATCATCTTCGATACCAACTGTGAAACCGTGGAAACCGTTTTCTTCTGAGTGTTTGTAAATAGCAAGAACCATTGATGGTGTAAATTCTTTAGAAGATAAACCATAACGTCCGCCGATTACTCTGATGTCTTTGTTGTCTAATGCTGCAACTACATCTAAGTATAATGGTTCACCGATTGAACCAGGTTCTTTTGTTCTATCAAGAACTACGATACGTTTTGTAGATTCAGGAAGTGCTTCATTAAATCTCTTAACATCGAATGGTCTGTATAATCTAACTTTAACTAGACCATACTTAGTACCTCTTGTTTTGTTAAGGTATTCAATAGTTTCTTCGATTGTTTCACAACCAGAACCGATAGCAACGATAACATCAGTAGCATCAGGAGCACCAACGTAATCGAATGGGTGATATTGTCTGCCAGTTACAGCAGCAACTTTATCCATATATTCTTGAACAATGTCAGGAACTGCATCATAGTATTTATTAACTGTTTCACGTCCCTGGAAATATACGTCAGTATTTTGAGCACCAACTTTACATATAGGTGCTTCTGGACGCATTGCTCTTTGTCTGAATTCTTCAATATATTTAGGTTCAACTAATTTAGCAATATCTTCATAAGATATTTCTTCAATTTTGTGAACTTCGTGAGATGTTCTGAAACCATCGAAGAATTGCAAGAAAGGAACTTTTGCTTTGTATGTTGCTAAGTGTGCAACTAAAGCCATATCCATTTCTTCTTGAACTGAGTTAGCAGCCAACATAGCAAAACCTGTGTTACGACAACCCATAACGTCAGTATGGTCACCGAAGATTGCTAATGATTGAGCAGCCAATGCTCTTGCTGCTACGTGGAATACTGTAGGAAGCATTTCACCAGCGATTTTGTGCATAACAGGAATCATTAACAGCAAACCTTGAGATGCTGTATATGTAGAAGTTAAAGAACCTGCTGCTAAAGCACCGTGAACGGCACCTGCGGCACCAGCTTCTGATTGCATTTCAGCAACATTTACTTCTTTTCCCCAGATATTTTTTTTGTGTTGTGACGCCCATTCGTCAATCCATTCACCCATTGTTGATGAAGGAGTAATTGGGTAGATTGCAGAAACTTCGCTTAAAGCATACGCAACGTGTGCTGCAGCATAGTTACCATCAACCGTTATTGTTTTCTTTGGCATATGTACTAGCCCTCCTTACATATTTCTAGCCATTTCTTATAACTAACTATATAATAAAAATGTACCGCAAAGATGCCATGATTACAAGCGATTTATGTGATTTTTTTTCATGCCTTGACTCTCTTTTCTAAGGAATTTAGAAGTATTTATTTTTCAAATTTGTGCTTATCTTCTTTGGTTATTTTTCTTATTATTTTGCAAGGATTTCCAACAGCAATAACATTTGATGGAATATTTTTGGTAACAATGCTTCCAGCACCAATAACTACATTGTCACCAATTGTGATATTTGGTAATACAACAACATTACCTCCAAACCATACGTTGTTACCTACTTTGATAGGGAATGCATATTCCAAACCTGTGATTCTTGTTTCAGCATCAAGTGGGTGTTGAGGTGTGTAGAATGCACAATTTGGACCTATAAAAACATTGTCGCCAAATTCTACTTTTGCACAATCAAGAATTATCAAATTATGGTTTGCATAGAAGTTGTCCCCAATGGTTATGTTGTAGCCATAATCGCATTGAAAAGGTTGTTCTATTAAGAATTTATCTGTAGTACTTCCTAGAATTGATTTGATAATTTCTTTACGCTTGTCCATTTCTGCATATTTTGTTGAATTGTATTCTTGGCAAAGTGTTTTACATTTGATTCTATCTTGAATTAATGATTCATCAGCGAATGCATCATATAAAAGACCATTTATCATTTTTTCTTTTTCATTCATAGAAATACCTCAGACTAAATTGTTTAGTTTTTATATTACATTGTGATGTATTTGTGTCAAGAATTGAGTTGTTTTTTTAATGGGTAGTAATTGAGTAGAAAATATTTTTATTGTACCCTTGTAAGAAGCAAAGGTAGGTAAAATGTTAAATCAATTTTCAAGAACAGAGTTATTAATTGGTAAAGAAGGAATAGAAAAGTTATCGAAATCAAGAGTTGCTGTGTTTGGTATAGGTGGTGTTGGTGCTTATGCAGTAGAAGCATTGGTGCGTAGTGGACTTGGTACAATAGATATTATTGATGATGATAAAGTTTGTATAACCAATTTGAATAGACAATTGTATGCAACAAGAAAAACTGTTGGAAAATATAAAGTTGATGTTGCAAAAGAACGTATTTTAGACATTAATCCAAATGCTGTTGTTAATACATATCAAACATTTTACACACCAAAAACACAAGATGAATTTGATTTTAGCCAATATGATTATGTGATTGATGCAATTGATACTGTTGTTGGGAAATTGTCATTGATAGAAAAAGCAAAGGCTGCAAAGACACCTATTATTTGTGCAATGGGTGCAGGTAACAAGATGGATCCTACAAGATTTGAAGTTGCTGATATTTCGAAAACTTCTGTTTGTCCGTTGGCACGTGTAATAAGAATTGAATTGAAGAAACGTAGAATACGTGGTGTTAAGGTTGTTTATTCAAAAGAACCGCCAATAACTCCGATTGAAGATATGTCGATTAGTTGTAAGGCTCATTGCGTATGTCCTCCAGGTACAAGAAAATGTACAGTAAAACATCAAATCCCAGGAAGTAATGCATTTGTTCCACCTGTAGTAGGCTTGATTATTGCTGGTGAAGTAATAAAAGACCTTACAGGTTATGGTAAAAAGTAAGGGTAAAACCACGAATTGTGACTATCTGCATAATTTAAGATAATTTTAAAATTTATAAGTTTACCTTATTCATTAAATTAAATAATTTTTTTCATCTTCTTTTGTATTTATATTAACAGGACACTCTTTTGTACAACTATTTGCAACATCTAGGGAAATAGACTTGTCTAATGGTATGATTTTTTTCTTTATCTCATCAGAAAAACTAAAAGAAGCAATTCTTAATGTTTTAGGACTTAATTTTGTTGATGTGTTTGATTTTGAACATAAAAAGACAACAGAGGATTTGCTTAACGAAATAAATGAAAAATTGAAAAATTACCCCGAAAAGATAGAGGATATTTACAAAATAGTTATGGCTTTGACAAAATAATCTAGTTCAAAGTTTCGTGTGCATTTTCTACAACTTCATCAATACTAAATTCTGTTTCATCTTGTTCTTTATCGTTGCTGAACCAAATTAAATATTCAATATTACCTTTTGGACCTTTGATAGAAGAAAATGTTAATCCCAAAATCTTGTAATCTAAAGAGTGTACGCAATTAACAACATTTTCAATAACCATTTTGTGTACAGATTTATTTTTTATTACTCCACCTTTTTCAACATATTCTTTACCTGCTTCAAATTGTGGTTTAATCAAGCATATCATTTCATGAAATTCAGGGTTTAAAAGTGTCTTTAAATTTGGTAAAACTCTTTCTAATGAAATGAATGACATATCAGAAACTAATAAATCGGCAATTGTATCTTCGTCAGAATAAATATCAGATTTAGAGCATATTTTTAAGTTTGTTTTTTCAATTGTTTTAACTCTTTCATCAGAACGAATTTTCCAAGCCAATTGACCATAGCCGACATCAACTGCATAAACAAATTTTGCTCCACGTTGTAAAAGGCAATCTGTAAAACCACCAGTAGATGCTCCGGCATCAATACAAATTCTATCTTGTGGACTAAATTCAAATGCATCTAGTGCTTTTTGTAATTTGAAACCACCACGAGAAACGTAAGGCATAGTTTTTATATCGAATTCATATTCTTTTTCTGGGTTAAGTTGAAAACCAGCCTTAGTAATTACTTCATCATTAACTTTAACTTGTCCTGCAAGTATTGATGCTGAAGCTTTGCTTTTTGTTTCAAAATAACCTAAATCTACTAAAATTTTGTCTAATCGTTCTTTTTTCAAATCCCAAATACACTTTCTGCATTTTTGCTTGTGTTTGTCATAATTTCTTCTACGTCTATATCTCGTAATTTAGCAATTTCTTCTGCTACATATTTCACATAGGCTGGTTGGTTTTCTTTTCCTCGATGTGGTACAGGTGTCAAATATGGTGAGTCTGTTTCTAGCAGTAATCTATCTAATGGTATAATTTTTGCTGTATCTTTTGCTTTAACTGCATTTTTGAAAGTTACAACTCCACCTAGTGCAATATACCAACCTTCTTTTATGCATTCCATTGCAAATTCAGGACTGCCTGAGAAACAATGAAATACTACTTTTGAGTTTTTGTTATATTCTTTTAATATGTCAAAAGAATCTTTATGTGCTTCTCTATCGTGTACTGCTATTGGTAAATTAAGTTCATTAGCAAGTTTAATTTGTTTTATAAAAATCTCTTGTTGCTTTTCATTAAAGGTTTTATCCCAATAATAATCTAATCCGATTTCACCAATACCAACAACTTTCTTATTTTTGCTTAATTCCCTTATTGTATCTAAAATTTTATCATTCCAAGTTTTTGCTTCTGATGGAAAAATTCCTAGCATACAATATAAATTTTCACGTTTGTTAGCAATATCAAGAACTTTTTGAAAATATTTTAATTCAACAGACGGTATAATTATTTTTTTTATACCGTTGTTTTCTGCATTATTACAAATCTCTTCCCAATTCTCATACATATCAATATGAGCATGAGTATCAATCAAATATGCCATAATTACATACCTGTTGGTGTTAGGTTCTTTTGTATATTATGAGCAGGTGAACTACTATTTTGTGTATGAGTAGTTGATTGTGTTCTTATTTGAGTAGATGGTGTTGGCACAGTATATGTTTTTTTTGCATAACTTGATGAATTTGTACTACCACTACTATAATTTGCAGAAGAACCATAATTGTTATATTGATTTTTTGCATTATTATATGTTGGACTATAAGGTTGTGATTGTTGAGTTTGATTATAGCCATAAGAGTTTTGGTATTGTCCTCTGTATTCAGAATCTTGGTTTACTTGAACAGTTTTTCCGTAATTATTAATATTTGGTTTTTGTGTATTTGTAGTTTGGCTTCCACTATTATCTTCCATTTGAATTAGTCTAAGACGGCTGTCTATTAAATGTTTTACACCTAAACCTGATTCTTTAATATCGCCTTCATCATTTTCGCCAATAGTTGTATCAACTGTTGATGATAAATGAGTCGCAACTATTACAAAGAAAACTATCATTACAAGAAAAGCACCTATAAACAATTTTAAATAACTAGGTTTTTCTTCTTCTCTCTTTTTCATATATTTTTTATAGTATTGGCTCATATTTAAACTCCACGAACTTTTGTACTTGCTAATATTATATCTTCAATTTCTTCTGAATATCTACGCATAATTTCTTGTGCGAATTCTTTTATATCAGTTATTCCTAATTCACTAGTTAATCCTGATGCTTTTACAGGTGCACCAGTAGAATCAATATTCAATCCTGTGTGAATTAATATTGATGTGGTTGATTTTGTTGCGATTGATACTGATAATTTTTTGTTATCAATCATCAAATCGTCACCACGTCTTTCAACAAAAATTCCTCTTTTTTCTAATTCTTCTTTAATAATACAAATTAGTAATCTTTGTCTGAAAACACCTTCTACAAGGTCAACATTGAATTGTTCAGTAATAAAACTAAGCATATACTTGCTATAAATAGGTTCATTGTTGATAACGTCTTCTATATCAACCATTTCTGTTAGTTTAACTTCGCACTCTCCACAAAATGCAACAATAGCATCACCTTGAATTTTATGAGTTTTATAAATCCAATGTGGTGCAAGTTGTGAACCTATGTATTTAATCTCTTCATCTAAGTATTTTGTAATCATTTTAAAATAACCGTTCTATATATTCCTGTGCATTATTATACTCTAATGCGTCTTTTAGGTGTTTGCAAGATTCGCAAACTCCACAATTCTTCTCCCCTTGCCTGTAACAACTTCTTGCCATTTCTAATGGTATAGACTGTTTTAAGGCTAAATTAACTATATCATTTTTGTTATAATTAATCAATGGTGCTACGACTTTGGCTTGAATTAGTGTTGAGTATTTGAAACTTTCTGTTATTCCATCAACAAATTCTTGTGTGTTATCAGGAAATGTTGCACCCTCTTCTTTGTTTGCACCAAACAAAATATGTGTAAATTCATAAGTGTCAGCATAAGATGCTGCTATGTTTAAAAATAACCCATTTCTATTTGGAACCCAAACGGCTTTTGCACTATCTTGTGTGTATAATTCGTCTGTTGGAACTTCTTCGTCACTCACTAGTGCCGTTTTTGTTATCTGTTTTAAAAATGGTAATTCTATAATTTTGTGTTCAACGTTATAATATTTAGCAATTTCTTTCGATGCAGAAGTTTCTTGCTTTAAGGATTTTTGACCATAATCAAACGTTAATGCAAGTTGAATATTATATTCATCTTTTGCGACTCCCATTGTTACAAGTGAATCTAAGCCACCAGACAAAAGAATGATAGATTTTTTATTCTTCATCTTCGTCTTCTCCGTTTTCGTATTCTTCTATCAAATTCATTGCTTCTGTCTTTAAATCGTCGCTATATTCTGATTTTGCTAAAACTTCATCAAGAATATCTCTGCCCTCTAAATTGTATAACGCAATAAGTGCATTTTTTTTAACCTCTTTATCATCATCATTTAAACAAGGTCGTATAGTGTCTGCAGCATCTTCTTCATCACTATTCATAATCGCTTCAATTGCGTTTATTCTTACCATTGGTGAAACATCATACAATGATTGTTTTAATGCTTTATTTATTTTACTGCTATTGATATTTAATTTTCCAAGTGCTTCAATAACACGTTCTTTTAAGAATGAGAACTTGTCTAAGAATCCTTGTTTTGCTTCTAATATAGAAACCAAAGGATCAACGGCTCTACTATCTCCTAAAATGCCTAGAGCAGATACTGCAGATTCTTTTAGATATACAGATTTTTCTTCTTCATCTTGCATTAAATCAATCAATGGTGCAACCGCATATTTGTCACCAATTTTGCCAAGTGCATCAGCACAAGCAAGTCTAACTTTATAGTTTTCATTTTTGTTGTTTAGACAATATAAAAGTGAACCAACAACTGATGTATCTTTTATGTTAGCGATTGCTTTAGCACACATTACTCTAACATTGATTAAATCGTCAAAGTCGTAGGGTGTGTTTTCTAAGTTTATTCTCATCAAAAGTAAATCTACAAGCACACTAAGTGATGATGTACTTCTATATTTATCTGAAAGTCTGATTAGTTGCATCAACACTTTTGGATTATAAACTTTTCCCATTAGATAATTATAAATTTGCACTAACTCCTCGTCGGTATAGTTATCAGATAGATTTATAAGGTTTTGTATTAAAACCTCTGCGTTAATCTCTGAACCGATACCGCAAGTTTGTTTTATTAAATCCAAGTCTAAATTATTTTCATTTCCCACAACTAAACACTACACTAAATATAACTTATAATCAACTAATACCAAAGTATTATAATTTATTTTTCTTTTTATTTTTTCGAGCTAATTTTTGTGCAAATTCTTTTCTGGCTTTTGCTATTATATCAAGTCCAATTTCATGTAATATTTGTATTTTTTCATTAAACATATAGCCTAATCTACTGTCATTTAATGAATCTTCATCACTTTTGATGTTGTTCTTTTCTAGTTTTTTGCATAAATATGTTCTTCTGTAAATGCATTTTTTTCTGTTAGTAATGAATTTTTAAGTTCTTGAATATAATCAATTTTATCTTCAGTTTTTTTCCCTTTTAAAAATTGTAAAACTTGTTCTTTTCTTTTTTGAATAATTTCATCTTTTTGTTTTTTAGGTGTTGAAGAATTAACTTTTTCATATTTGTATAGTGTGTTAAACATTAGATTATCATATTCTTTTGTGTATAAATTATGTTGATACATTCTATTTGTTCGTGCTGTAAGTTTTGGATTTACAAGTGCATCCATAACATGAGTTAATTCGTGCATAAATACAGCAATATTTGTTTGTGCCATTTTGCCACTTTTCATAGGCATTTCTATTGTTTGACCAATTATTTCGTTCTTTTTACCATAAATATAATCAGATTCACCACTCACAACATTACTTTTTTTAGCAGAAATAACTTCAATTCTCTTCTTTTCAGGTAGTACTTTTTCAATAGATTTTTGTAAATCACCTTTATAAATTTTTTTATCTTCAATGTGTTCACATATTTCATTAAAGATTTTTTTATTATAATCAGCAATCATTCTACGGCGTTCTGATATAGAACCCTTTATTATGTTATACGAAAATTTCACAGCTGGATTAACGATGTTGGTCATATTTATTTAAAGTATGAAAAAATATAATTTGCTAGATTGTTGTTAATTCGTTTATATCGCATTCAAGGTAGTGTTTTCTTAATGCTATTGAGTTTGAAAGTTGTTCCACAAATACATTATAGTTTTCGGAGTTTTTTAAGTTCTCTGTTGAAATTTGTTTTATAAATTTGATAATAAAATAGTCTTCTGTTCTTTCTGTAATATTGATTGATTTGCAATCTTCAAATAATTCAAGTAATGTTTCAACCATATTATTTGTAATGCCTAAAAAACAAGCACTACTATTCAAATCAAATTTTCCATCTTTTGATTTACAAACATATTTTATCATTCCTAACATTGTTTTTAAATAATCAAATGATTTTACTTTGTCTAAATCGTAGTACATATAGTGAATTCTGATAGGGCAAACTTTTTCTAATACAGTTTGCATAATTTCTTCACTTGGTGGATAATCGAAAAACATTATGCCATCAGTAGGGTTTAAAGAGTGTCTGTTTACAATCCTTTTGCTTATTTCGTCATATTTTTTTAGTTCTTCAATAATAGAATGATTTTCTGCAAATATACAAAAATCATACTTTGCATTTTTAAGATAAGAATTTACCTTTTCAGTAATATCTGTTTTTTTACGATTATCGTAAGTGATAACTTTTGAATCTTGAGTTTCAACTATACAATCTGAGTGAATATCTTTTATTATCAATTGTATTGTTGTATTTCCGTTAAAGGTGTTTAGTTGAGGTGAAAATGCTATGTCTAATGTATCTCCATCTTTTAAGGCAATGTCACCATAAGACCACCATATAGCATTGAAAATTGCTCCATTTTTTTCGACAGTTAGTCTTAAATGTTCTTTATTAGAACCCATAAGTTTTTTTTGTTTTAGTTTGAAATCTTTTATTGCAAAAATTGGTGATGGATTTGCTGCTCCAAATGGTTCAAGTTTAGAAATATCTGTTATTAAGTCTTCTGTTAAGTCTGTTGGCTCAATTTCTAAATCAATATTAAGTATAGGAGTAGGTTTCTTAGAGTTCATCAAAGTGTTGTAAGATAAAATCAATGCTTTTTTAACATCTTCAAAAGTTGTTTTGTCTAGTGAAAAATAAAGTCCAGCAGCCAAAGCGTGACCACCAAAACCATCTAGTTTTTCAGAAATGTTTGCAATGATATTATATAGATTTAATTCTTCACAACCTTCAACACCCCTTGCAGAACATCGTATTTGATTTGTATCTTCTGAATATGTCATTAAGAATGTTGGTTTACCATATTTTTCAACTAATTTTGAAGCAACAATACCAATAATACCTACGTGCCAATCTTTTTTGAAAAGAACCAGAATGTTATCCTTAGATTTTTCTGCCATTTTGTCGGCTTCTTCAAAGATAGTATTACATAATTCTTGACGAATTTTGTTAAAGTTTTCTAGTGCCATTACTGATAATTCGATTTCTTGCATGTTATCACTAATTAAAACTTTAATAGCATCTTCAACAGAATCTAATCTGCCACAAGCATTTATTCTTGGTGCAACACCAAAGGCTATTTGTTCTGCAGTTATTCCAGATTCTATGTCATTGTATCCAGCATTTTCTAAAACTCGTTTAAGTCCATAATGGTGACCTTTTGAAATTAGTTCTAAACCTTTGAGTACATAATATCTATTTTCACCGATTAACGGTACAATATCAGCAATTGTGCCGACTGCTACGAATGGTAAAATTTCCATTGAGTAGTCGAGTTTTTCAAATCTTTCTAAGACACCTTGTGCCAATTTGAATGCAACACCAACACCTGCTAACGCACTTAAATATTTTAATTCTTTTGTTGTTAAGTTTTCATCAAGTGAATTTTGTGCTTTAGGATTTATTATTGCTAATGCATCTGGTAATTGTTCTGGTGCTTCGTGGTGGTCTGTAATAATTACATCTTTTTTGAAACTGTTTATAAATGCTACTTCTTCAATATTACTTATACCACAGTCAACAGTAATAATTAGTTTTGGTTTTACTTTTACCATTAGTTTTACTAATGAGTTAGAGTTAAGTCCGTGCCCGTCAGTTTCTCTTGTTGGAATATAGTATTCGACATTTGCACCAACATGTGTCAATGTTTTCATTAATAATGATGTAGAGGTTACACCATCGGCATCAAAGTCACCATAGATTAGGATTTTATCGTTATTTTTAACGGCTTGTTCTATTCTATCAACGGCTTTATGCATATCACAAAAAGCATTTGGATGAGTTAAGGTAATGTCTAACGGATTTAGAAATTCTTTTATATCTTCTTTGCTAGTAATTCCTCTCACTGATAAAAGCCGCTCAATTAGCGGCTTTGTATCTTTATTATTAATTATTTTCCATTCTTTTCTTATCATAACTAATTATAAATTATTTTTTTACTGGTTTTGAATTGATAGCAGGTAATGTCACTGCTTCATTTTTCTTTGTACTTTCAGGTGTTGTACATTCAGAAGTGCTTTTCTTTTCATCTGTTACAGTTGCTTTTTTGTTAGTATTTTTTGCTTTGTCAGCAATAGGTTCGTTTAAGTATTCTGGAATTGATTCTCCACATTCTTTCAACAAGATTTTTAAGCCTTCTTTTAATTGTACGTCATTTTTATTTTTAACATCATCTGCTGTTAGTTTTACAACATAATCAGGAGTAATTCCCTTTTTGTGAATATCTGTTCCATTTGGTGTTAAATATCTTTGGATAGTGATATTTAAACCAGCATCATCAGATAACTTGTTTATTTCTTGAACTAAACCTTTACCAAAAGTTTGTTCACCAACTAAAATTGCTCTTTGGTTATCTTTCATCGCACCACTAAATATTTCACTAGCAGATGCTGAACCTTTGTTTACTAAGATTACTAGTGGTTTGTTTGTAATTCTAATTTTTGCGGCTTTTGTTGTATCTTTGTAACCATATCTGTCAACTGTACTAACAATTCCGCCGCCTTGTAAGAACATATCTGACATAAGGATAGCATTACTTAGCAATCCACCTGGATTTGAACGTAAGTCAAGAATATATCCTTTTTTAGTGTTTGCAGTTGTCTTTAAGATATTTAAAACTTCACTAGCAGCATTTTTACTAATAAATGAACTTAATCTAATATATTGTACACTATCAGGAATTTTTGTTTCGATAGGTGTTTTTATAGATACTGATTTGATTTCAATTTCAGCACGTGTGATTGTATATTTTTTAGGTTGTTCATCTTTTCTTTTTACAAGTAGTGTAACTTGACTACCAGCATTACCTCTGATTTTGTCGGCTGCTTTATCAATTGTAATACCTTTAGTACTTACACCATCAATTTCTAAGATTAAATCGTCTGTTAAGATTCCGGCTTTGTCAGCAGGTGAACCTTCAATCGGAGCGATTACAACAAGGTTCCCGTCTTTCATTCCAATTTGAATACCTATACCTTGTAGAGAACCTTTGATAGAAGATGTTTCTTCTGCAAATTCTTTTGGATCTAAAAATCTTGTATATGGATCATTAAGGCTTGCTAGCATTGTATCTATTGCTATATAAGCATCTTCTTTTGTTCTCATTTTGCCATCATATCTATGACGCCAAATGTTCCAATCTTGTGAATTGTCAGTTTGGTCAACGTATTTTAGATTAATCAATCTCCAAACTTCATCATAAAGTTGGTCTGGTGATACTGCAAAACTTGCTTGTATTCCAGATAAGAACAATATAAATATCATATTTATAATAAGAAATATTTTTTTATTAAGTATTTTCACAACAACTCCTCCTAAGTATATGGGGATTAACCCTGAGTTATATTTGATAATATTATACAATAACAAATTTTTTATTTCCAACAATTAATTGTTTTTTATTAGAATTTTTCTATTCTAAAAATTGTTGAATATTTGTAAGGACCATAATACAACTCAATTAACAAGAAATTGTTATCTAAATCTGTTAATTCAACATTTGTTTTTGTAGCAGGTCTTCTCTTTGATTTTCTGATATATTTACCCCAAGCATTTAAGAATTTGATTTGCCATCTTTGAGATTTGCCCATATCAAGTTCTTTTAAGTTATCTCGGTAATAAAATTCAGGTGTGTAATCTTTTGCAAATACAGGGATTGTATATTTTACTTTTCCCGCTTCTTTGAATAAGATGTACCAATCATCTTTATATTTTCTAGGTGTTAATAAGTAATACCCAGGTTGGATAGTGATTGTTTTAAAATAGAGTGGAGAATTTAATCTCAATAATGGGTAAGGTGACCAAGTTGTATCTTTCATATCGTAATATTGGTCAGGGTCCACACCGTGTACGAATGTAAATGTTGGAACAGGCATATCTCTATACATTTGTTCGTAATCGTCTTGAGAATATGTTTTTGGTGCAGTAGGCTGAATTTCATTAGTTTGAGTTGTGTCTAATGTTGTTCCTTCTTGTTGTGGTTGTTCTACATTCTCCTGTGGTGTTTGTGCAGGTGTTTCTTTTACTGCATTCTTTTTATTTTTTTTAGTTCTTTTTTTTGTTTTGTCTTGTTGTGGTTGAGTGTCTTGTTTAATTTCTTCATTTTGAGCAGGTCGTGCTACTGGTTTGAAGTTTTTGTCTTGAACATTTTCTTGACTGGCATCATAATTTATTGGATTGTTTGTATCGTCAATTTGTTCATCATTGTTATTGTTAGGAGTACTTTCTTCTGTATCACTTACAGTGGAATCTTCTGGAGATACTTCTTCATCTTGTTTTGGCTTTTCTCTTAAAACATTTTGAGAATCCATATAATATGGTGTATCAGCACTAGATGGTCCTTGTTGTGGTATAGGTTCACAATAAGAAACTGACGCACTCATCAACACCAATAAACATGTTAGTAGTAATTTTCTCATATATTTTATTTTAATAGTTTTTTTTCAAAAAACAATTTTAAAGCACTCATAAATTATAAATTTAAACGAACATAAGCATAAATTATCAATAATATTCATTATCGTCGTCATCATCTTCATCGTGGTGACTTTTGTTTTCATGCTTCTTTGATTCTCTTTCATCATCAAGAGAAACACTAGAAATCAATCCTTCTGCTTCTTCTAATAATTTTCTAAAATCTTTGTTTCTAGTTAATTTCGGAAGTTTAGAATTGATTACTGACGCAACATTCATCATCGCTAACGAATTAAGAGTTGCGTTAAGTTGAGCACTATTATCTACGTATTTGTTTCCGTTTACCGCTTGTTCTTCTTCGGCAGCATCTACACGTCCATACTCTGTTCCTTGACTCGCACGGTCGTCGCTTGTTTTTGCTGCGGTTCCAGATATGTCCCCACTTTTAAAGTTAAATGCACCGGCCACACCATAGAACCCTGCGGCTCTGTTATCTACCATCGAGCTTACCTCATATTTTGCGTTTTTTGCTCAGTGATGTGTCTCTGTTTATTTAAGCATACCCTTCCGCATATTATTCTAAATCATCTGAACGGATTATTTTGCTAGTTTATAATTGTATTTTGTACAATTAAAAGCCAAACATCAATTATAATACGAAAAACTCGTGTTTACAAAACTTAATATAATTGAAAAAATAATGTAATTGTTAAGATATTTTACAAAAAATGACATGTCTGAAATTGGATGTAAACATGTGACTTTATATATATAGTGAGGCAGTAGTATAAAAATGAGTGAGAACTTTTCATTAAACGATTTATTTAAGGCTGGCATGACCAGAGAACAATTTATCTCTAAATATCAAGAGATGAAACAATCTACTGCTGGAGATAAATCTTCTGTATTTGGTAGTGACATGTCGAGTGTTGTTGGCGATATGTTTGATACATTGAATGCAGATGGCAATGATACTATTGATGAGAAAGAAGTCCAGCAATTGTTGGCTTATGCTGATGATGGTGATAAAAATGAGGCAGTTACTGAGAATGATTTGAAAGTTTTGTATAACAAGACTGCTGAAAAGATAAAATCACAATATAGTAATATGTCGCCGGAAGACATGTATAAATCTGCAATGGCGAAAAATCCTGATATTTTATCAAATACTTATGTTGAAGATTTATCAGCACAAATTGATACGTTGAAAGAATTGATTTCTTCACGTCAGATAAATTCTTCAAATATTATTGATGAATATCAATCTAAAATTGATGATTTGGTCTTAAAAAGTTCCAAAATAAACAATGATTTAAAACAAGAATATAAGACAGAGTCTGACAAAATTGTGAAGTTGCAACGTGAGGCAAATAAAAATAATTCTTTGATACAATCGAAATCACAAGAAATTGATTATGCTCAAACTGAGGCAGAAATAATTAACAAGGAATTGTCTGGACTCAATCCTGATGAGAATGCAGATGATATAGAATCTCGTAAAGGTGAGTTGAAGAAATTAGAATCAAGACAAAAAAATCTTGGCAATGATTATGCATCGTTGGTATCGAAAAATAATGATTACCAATCCTTGATTAGTTCAACTAGAGATAATCTTGCGAAATTGACGAATAAAGTTCAGATGGAAGATTCTTCTATAAAGGTGCAAATATCAGAATATAAAGATAAAATTGAACAAGAAAAATTATCTGCTCAAGCAGATATAAATGGTTATCAAGCACAAGTTCAAAGATTGGAAGCAGCAAGAAGTTATGCAATATCTAAAATGCCATCACCATCATCTGATGAAAGTGGTGATGACTCAGGTTTTCACAAGAATGATAACTTGATGTCATTTGATGAATTGAACAAACAGGGTTTGAAATATTCAAGTGCAAAAGGTCAAAAATTGGCTCAAAAAGTTAGAAGTAAAGTTGTTGGCTTTACTGGTTATTGTTCACGACATGTTAGTAATGCTTTAGAGGCATCTGGATTAGGTCATGAACGTGCAGCCGCAGCACACATGATGGATACAAAATTAGAAAAGAATAAAAACTTTAAAGAGATAAAAATTACTTCACAAGAACAGTTGCGTAGTCTACCTGCTGGTTGCGTTGTAGTATATGAGGCAGGAGCAGCAAGATATAGTTCAAAATATGGTCATATTGAAGTTACACTTGGCAACGGTACGGCAGCGAGCGATGGTATCACAAGGAATATGCGATATTCAGAGAATATGTCGGTATTCGTGCCAGTAGAAAATGCGTAAAATTAACGTGTATCAAAAAGAGCCTCTTTATCAAAAGAGGCTCTTTTGTTAAATAATATTTGCGTAAGATTTGAAATAGTCTTCGATGATATTTACAAGCATTGGTAAAATCCACATCATAATTGCTGCGCCAAATACCGGTTTGAACAAGAAACTCAATTGGAATACGTTTACTTGAGGTGCTGTTTTTGATATTACACCTAGAATAATATCTTGTCCTAGTGTCGCAAGCAAAACTGGTGATGCAATCTGCAAGCCCATATACAATACGTTTGAACTCATCTTGATTAAATAGTCCATGTTTACAATTTTATCTAATGGAATACAACTTGCATATAGTGGGAATATATCAAAACTTCTTACAAATGCGTTCATCAACCAATAAAAACCACCTATTTCCAAAAAGATTACAAGACCTAATAGTGAAATAAGTTTTGCTAATATAGACGTTTGAGATGATGTTGTTGGATCAAGTACCATCGCTGAACTCAAACCCATTTGCATGTTTATCATATCAGCACCGGCATCAATTGCAAGTAATATCAATTGAGCCATAAATCCTAGCAATGCACCACTTACATAGTTTAGAACCAATGATAAGATAAAACTATTTTCAATAGGTGGTGTCTCAGGTTTTTTTGCACATATAAATATCATTGTTAATAACAAAGCCAACGACAGTTTTACTAATCCTGGAATTTCTTTTCTGTTTAGGATTGGTGCAAGTCTAATAAAACCCATTACTCTGGCAAAGATAATAAAGCCTGTTGTCAGATATACTGCAAACATCGGAAATGTAGAACCTAATTGTGATATTACGTCTTGTGCTATCACTTGTTACACTCCTCTGTTGTTGGTAATGCTTCTGGTGGTAAATCTATTGGAAGAATTTTGGTAGATTTATCGCCACTAATTGTCATTTTGTTATTATTTATATCAACTTTATAAGTATGAATTTTGTTTTTTACTTTTATTGTAAATTCTGTTTGTCCGTCTTTTATAGAACTAACTATTATTGATTTTCTTTCGTTAGAAAGTGTTGTAAGTGCTTTTACGTTCACAACTGATTCATCACTACATTTGATTTCTGAAATATCATAGTCAGAAATCATTATGTAACTGTCAGCGAATGCAAAATTTGCTGAACATAATGCGATTATAGTTATTAAAAAACGTTTGAAATTAATCATTTATTATCTTCCTATAATTTTGTTAGTTTCAATAAAGTTTGGTTTTGGCATAGGTGTTCTTGGTGATTTATCATATTTTGGTTTGCCGTCTTTATCAATAAATGGAGCATCACTAGGACGTTTAATAACTTCTCTAAGTTGTAAGTTCTTAGGATATTTATCAGATAGTTCACCTTGTTGTAGTGGTGAGGTGTATCTATAATAATCTGATGCTAAAACATAGTTATCATTTTTAGGAACAACATTGAATGCAATTCCCATACCGTCATTGAAAAGGTTTGTTAATAGTTTGATAAAACCCATACCTCCCATTACAAGAACTAAGAATACAGCGAAAATTTTTGGTGCTGCTGCAATAGTTTGTTCTTGTACCTGTGTAACGGCTTGGATAATACCGACAACAAGACCTATAACTGCTGCTGTTAATACACAAGGCATTGAAATGGCTAACATTGTCATAAAACCTTTTGCTAAATATTCAATTAAAATTTCCATTGCAATCTCCTTTAAGTGTTATAACTTTGTACTAAACCTTGAACAATTAAAGCCCAACCATCAACTGCAATGAAGATTAATAACTTAAATGGTAGTGAAATAATTGTAGGTGATAACATGAACATACCAAGTGCAAGCAAGATGTTTGCAACAATCAAGTCAAGTACGATGAATGGAACAAATACAACAAAACCAATTTCAAATGCTGTTTTAAGTTCACTCAAAATATATGCTGGTGCAACTTGCCATATAGTTATTTCTTCTGGACTTTTTGGTTGCTCTTTGTTTGCTAATTCAATAAAGAATGCAAGGTCGCTTTCTCTAGTCTGTTTCATCATAAATTCTTTTAGAGGTTTTGAACCTTGATTGATTGTTTGAACTAAGTCTTGATTTTTCATAAATGGAACTGAACCCATATCATACATTTTTTGGAACACTCCACCCATTGTATAGAATGTCAAAATCATACTCAAACCAATGATTACAATTGATGGTGGTACTTGTTGTGTACCTAATGCTGTTTTAAGCATTGAAAATACAATTGTAAATCTTAAAAAACTTGTCATACAACAAAACATAAATGGTAACATCGAAAATAACGACATTACTACAAGCATTTGTAAGACTGGGTTAAAATTAGCAAAAACGTCCATTTTATTCTATTCCTTTAATTCCTTTTCTAAAAATTTAATCTGTTTTTTATCTCTTTCATAATAGGTTTTTTCATTGGAGCAACGTTATCTTGTGCACGAATGCCTCTTTCTGTTAAATCAACATTGCTTCTAATCATACGGTGATTAATTTCTTCGTGAACTTCTTCTCTATCTTCTAGTTTAGAGATTAGAGTTGTTCTTTCTAAATCTGCTGCTATTAAAAATCTTTCATTTCCATCACGAATGACAAATAGAGTTTTTCTAGGTGAAAGACTTAGAGTATCTTCTACTTTTAAAGAGTTATTTCTTCTTGTTGAGAAAGAAGAAATACTGAATTTTTTATATACATACAATGCAAGAATTATAATTCCAATCATTGCAAGAAAATAAACTATAAAATTTGATATATATCCCATTTTTTTAAACCTTTTTCTTATTCATCTAAATCAAAGTCGCTGTAATCAAACTCATCTCCACCATCAGCAGGTGCAGGTGTTTGAGCAGGTGCAGGACCTCCTGCTTGTTTTACATTAGAATTTGGTGCAACACTTACTGTAGAACCAGCAGCCGCTGCTGCATTTACCATACTTTCTACATTGTTTGCATCTTTGAATTCATCTGCTGTTACTTTAGATATTTTTACACCGTATCTATCGTTAATAATTACTAGTTCACCGTCAGCAACTACTTGGTCACCAACTTTTAGTGAAACTTTGTTATTATATACAGAACTTATATCTACAACTAGACCTTCTTGAATATTTTTTAATTCGCCAAGAGATACTTTTATTTTTTCAAATTCGGCACTCATTTCTATTTGAAGACTGTCCCATAAGTTTGTTATACTGCTTGTGTCCATATCTTCTTCCCCCTCGTTACTTTCGTCCTCATCTTCATCGTATGGCAATATAATTTCTTTGTTTGGATTAACTGCAAAACGTTGAAGTATATTATCACATATTAATGTCATTTCTCTTGCATTACTGTTTTCAAATAATACAATGTCGCCAACTCCCAATTTCTTAATGTCGTTAACGGCAAAATCTGTTGAACCCACTTTGATTGTTACGTCAACAGGACAATCTTTAAAAATCATTTCGTTAATCTTTTTAGCATCAGGTACTGGTGGAAGATTTACCGGTGCTAAAACTGATTTTGGGAATGATAGTACAAATCTTGCACTTTCATCTGATGAAAGGTTTCTAATAAAATAACTTAAATTGATTGTAGTTGGGTGTTTTTCCAATTTCGTTTTATCAATTTTGTTAGAAACTCTTTCGTATAAAAATTCATTGAATGTAGTAATAATTTTTGCTTCCAAATCTGAAATAGATGAAAGGTCAAATTTTTTGTTACTTTTACCTAAAATTTTGTCTAAGATTACTCTAATTGCATTTTGAGAAATTCTTATAAAAACGTCGTTTTTGCCGTCTAGTTGAACTTTAGTAACAAAGAAACTTTCGTTTTGAGTTAAAACATTCATATTTTCACTAATACCAACTAATTTAAACTCAAAACCAGATGAAAAGAAATCATCACAAGCCTTTTGTACTGGTGCTTCAAATGTGTTTTTGAACCAGTCAAATTGACCGTATAATTCGCTACTAAAACTTGTTTTTATGTTTTCTTCTTTTGTTTCCATAGAGTACTCTTCCCCATAAATATCCTATACATATATAAATAAATTGTAATCAACTATATGTAGGAAATTTAGAGAATATGTAAATTTATATAATGGAAAATTCTAAATAGTAAATAAATTGTTCATTATTGAATAATTTTTGCTTGAAGTTCTAGGGCAGTTTTAGTTGTCGCCAATCCTGCTTGAGCACTTTCTTTCAATAATGGTGACATTAGTTGACCTGTTTGTCGCATTGCATCAATAACTTCGTCTGGTGGAATTTTACTCTCAATCCCAGCCATAGCAAGTTCAACGGCTGTAACTGCGTGTACTGCTAATATTGGATTACGTTTGATACAAGGTACTTCAACAAGTCCACAAACTGGATCACAAGTTAAACCTAAAAGATTTTTCATTGCTAATGCCATAGCATTTAATATTTCATCAATAGTTCCACCCATTGTTTGTGCAAGTCCACCAGCGCACATTGCTGCTGCAACTCCACATTCTGCTTGACAACCTGCAACTGCTCCCGCTAATTGAACTTTGTTTGAAATGATACTACCGATTTTGCCGGCAGTTATCAAAAAATTGATTTGTTCTTCATTAGAAATATTGTATTCTTCACTGTATGCGACTAATACTGCCGGTACTATTCCACAAGAACCTGCTGTCGGACAAGCAACAATCTTTCCCATTCTTAAGTTTTCTTCTGAAGTTGCTAGTGCGTATGTTATGATTTTTTGGAATAATTTACCAAATAAAGCATTGTGTTTAGAATATCGTTTGATTAATTTTTCGCAATCATCACCACACCAATTGCTAATAGATTTTTCGTTTGAAGCCATACCTGTTTTTATGGTTTCACGCATTACTTCTATATGATTTAAAACAGTTTTTCTAACTTCTTCTATCGTTATGTCGGAAGTTTGTGCTTGTTCTAGTTGTGTAAGTTCCCAAATTGTTTTGTTTTGAGAAATGCATTCATTTTTTAAATCGTTAAATGTACTTAGATTCATATTTCAAGTTTCCTTATTTGGGTTACGAAATATACGTCATCAATTTCTGAAATTGTTTTTACAATAGTTTCATCGGCAGCAACATCAAGTGCTATATACATAGATGCAACACCACCTTTTTCGTTTCTGTCACAATGTAGTGATGCGATATTGATATTCTTTGTTTGGATAATTTTACTTACTGTTGAAATCATTCCTGGTTTGTCTTTATACATCAACAAAACTGTGTGATAATTTCCTGATAAACTTACAGAAAAGTCGTTTATTTCTGTTATTTTTATTTCTCCGGCACCAATAGATTCGCCACTAATTTTCATTTCATCATTGATATTTATATCAACTGAATTAGGGTGTCTGTTTAGGTCATCGCCGTATTCAAAAGAATAATCAATATCTTTTGCTATATCAAAAATATCTTTGATTCTTGTATCATACACACAACAACCTAAAATCCCTGCCAACAGTCCTTTTTGTGTTCCGTGACCTTTGCCAGTATGTGCAAATGAATTATATAATTTGAACGTAACTTTATGTATTGGTTTTGAATAGATGTTTCGTGCCATCAAACCTAATCTAATCGCACCTGCTGTATGTGAACTTGATGGACCTACCATTACTGGTGATATTACGTCAAACAAAGTTTTTTGATTCAATTTTAAGCCCTCTTGAATAAAATAATTATAATAATTATATCAGAAAGTTACGTATTCGTCAGATATTTTTATAAAATGATAAATTGTGCTATGATGATTTAAACATAGAAGAGAATTTGAGGAATAAGAATTGGGTAAAACATTAGTATTGATAGACGGACACGCATTAGCATATAGGCAGTTTTTTGCATTAGAAAGAACTGCTATGAAAAATTCACAAAATCAACCGACATGGGCTGTTTATGGATTTTTTAAAGCCGTATTCGATTTGTTATCTAAGATACACCCAGATTCTATTGCAGTTACGTTTGATGTTTCTCATAGAACATTTAGGACAGAAATGTATGAGGATTATAAAGCAAATAGAGAATCTATGCCTGATTCTTTGGGTTCTCAATTAGAGTTGATATGTCAAGGTTTAAAAGCCTTTGATATTCCAATTTATACTAGAGAAGGGTTTGAAGCAGATGACTTGATTGGTACAATTTCTTCAAGGGCAGCAAAATTAGGTCACAAAACACTTATTTTGACAGGTGATCAAGATTCTTTTCAACTTATTGATAAAGATGGTTTTATTAAAGTTTTAATACCATCTAAAGGTGAATTAAAAGAATATAATTGGACACAAGTTTATGACAAATTAGGAGTTTATCCAGACCAAGTTATCGATTATAAAGGTTTGCGTGGTGATACTTCTGACAATATCCCTGGTATAAAAGGTATTGGTGAAAAAACTGCTCAAAAACTTTTGGCAGAGTACCAAACATTAGACAATGTTCTTGCTAATTGTGAAAATATTACTCAAAAATCTATTAGAGAAAAAATTTGTAATGGTAAAGAAGTTGCAAAATTAAGTCAAAAACTTGCAACAATTATTAAAGATGTTGATATAGATTTCGATTTTGATAAAGCAGAAGTTGTGTTGCCTGATATAAACAAAGTTAGTGAATTTTTGCGTAGTATGCAATTTTATTCATTCATAAAGAATATAAATAAAATTTTAGCTTCCTTTAATCCAGAAATGGCGAATAGTCAAGAAGTTCAAGATATTCAAATTTTAACACCTGCAACAGAACAACAACCTGAATCAGGTCAGTTAGGTTTATTTACTCAAGCAATTAAAGAAACAGTTGAAGATAATGCTAAAATTGATTGTAAAATCCTTTCAACAGAAGGTGAAGTAAAAAAACTTGTAGAAGAATTAAAAACAAAAGATAGATTTGCTGTGAATATATATTCTGACAAATCTACAATACTGGGTATTGCAATTTCTTATGGTAAAAATTATTTTGTGAAAGGTGAGTTTACAGAATTATTAAAACCATTATTAGAAGATAGTAATTGCAAAAAAGTATTTTATGATGCAAAACATAATTATTATGTTTTAAAAGAAAATAATATTACATTATCAGGAATAGATTATGATGTGTTATTAGCAAGTTATGTTAAGGATCCTAATAGGAGTCATTTGATAGAATCTCAAGCATTAGATTTCTTAAATCATATTATGAGTGAAAAGTCAGAAGTTACAAGTGAATTGTTAGTATCTGCTTGTGCTTATGCTTGTGATGAAGTGTATTCTATATATAATTTGGCTGAATATTGGGAAAAGAATTTGAACGAACAAGAACAAAAACTTGTCAAAGAGGTTGAAATTCCACTAACAACAGTTCTTGCAAAAATGGAATATACTGGTGTCGCAATTGATGTTTCATACTTAAAATCATTATCAGAATTTATGACAAGCAAACTGGCTGAAATAGAAGATTTTATCTATCAATTGGCTGGTGGACCTTTTAATATAAATTCTCCAAAACAAGTTGCAGAAGTACTTTATGATAGATTAGGTATAAAATCTAAGAAACGTAAACGTTCAACATCTGCTGAAATTTTAGAAGAATTATCTAATGAGTATGAAATTTGTGATTTCATTCTTCAACACAGAAAATTCTCAAAATTACGTTCAACATATACAGATTCTTTACCAACATTGATTAGTAAACGTGATGGTAGAATACATACTACATACAATCAAGCGACAACTGTTACTGGTAGATTATCATCTTCAAACCCTAATTTACAAAATATTCCTATTCGTTCAGAAGAAGGAAACAAGATTAGAAATGCATTTTGTCCACAAGATAAAGAAAATTATATGATGTTGTCTGCCGATTATTCTCAAATTGAGTTGAGATTGTTAGCACACGTTGCAAATGATGAACATTTGATAGAAGCCTTTAATAATGATATTGATGTTCACGCATTAACTGCATCAAAGGTATTTGAAGTACCAATAGAAGAAGTTACAAAAGATATGCGACGTAAAGCAAAAGCAGTTAACTTTGGGATTGTATATGGTCAGTCAAAATATGGTTTGGCGAAATCATTAAATATTTCAAATGATCAAGCAGGTCAATTTATTGATAAATATTTTGAGTCTTATCCAAAGATTAAACAATATATGATAGAAAAAGTTGATTATGTTCATGAGTATGGATATGTAGAAACTTTATATGGTAGAAAAAGATATTTAGGTGCTGAATTATCAAGTGCGAATTATCAAATAAGAGAGTTTGCAGAACGTGCTGCAATTAATCAACCATTGCAAGGTACGGCTGCTGATTTGATTAAAATGGCAATGATAAAAATTGATGAAGAATTAACGAAGAAAAATTTAAAATCTAAAATGGTTATGCAAGTACACGATGAACTTGTATTCGAGGCTGCAAAAGATGAAATTGAAGAATTGAAATCTATTGTTAAAAATGGTATGGAGATGGGACAACCATTTAAAGTTCCTTTGGAAGTTGACATAAATTGTGGGGCATCATGGAAAGAATAATTAAATTTATACTAGTTTTATTTTTATGTTTGTTGCCAACTGTTCCAACTTTGGCTGATACTGTTCAGCCTGTTAGACAAGCAGTTCTTTCGGATTGCGTTAAAACATTCCCTATTGGGTTTGAAAAATTGTATTATCTGACATTAGCATCAACTAATGAATATAATTATAATATCAATGAAATACAATCAAAAGCGGGTTATATTGTTTTTACAACGAATACAAAACGTAAGTTTTTAGCATCTATTGTTTATGTTTCATCTTCAAAATCAATGCTAAAAATAACTCCGTATGATGGAATTTATAATTTTACAACTGATGTACCTCAAAAAATGTTTAAGTATATTGAATTAAATCAATCAAAAAGTTTTTAGGATTTATGTTCTTTTTCCAAATTT
>ERZ1034925.140-NODE-140-length-39820-cov-35.378096_pt1 | contig 39820 bp, 61 predicted proteins | sample MGYA00520687_ERZ1034925 | MGnify/ENA primary metagenome ERZ1034925 (study PRJEB33766, sample SAMN09781758) | gut metagenome | biome: gut microbiome | host: Homo sapiens | place: Madagascar | study: EMG produced TPA metagenomics assembly of the PRJNA485056 data... | reverse complement strand
CGATTACGCGAAGATAGGCAGTAGCGGCTATTCCGCGCAGATAGGCAGTAGCGGCGATTACGCGCAGATAGGCAGTAGCGGCGATTACGCGCAGATAGGCAGTAGCGGCAATTCCGCGAAGATAGGCAGTAGCGGCGATTACGCGCAGATAGATTCAAGCGGTGAAGACAGTGTGATCATGTGTGCGGGGTTCAATAGCAGAGCAAAAGCGAAAAAAGGCAGCTGGATAACTCTTACGGAGTGGAAACACGACCCTAACAAGGACAGATATGTTCCAGTTTGCGTTAAGACCGAACAAGTGGACGGAGAAAGAATCAAGGAAGATACATTCTATCAGTTAATTGACGGAGAGTTTAAGGAGGTAGAGTAGATGAACAATCTTGAATTATACGATAAATTCAGGCAAGTGCCTGAAACGGCAAAGAAGAACATTGGCGGCGGCAGACTTAAAGGAATGACCGATATTAACCCGATGTGGCGAATCAAAACGCTTACCGAAGAATTTGGGGTTTGCGGCTTCGGATGGTACTACGAGATTGTAGACCAGTGGCTCGAAACAGCGATGGCAAAAGATGAAATTACCGCGAATGTGAAAATAAACCTCTATGTCAAGCAAGGCGATGAATGGAGCAAGCCGATTGTCGGAATCGGCGGATCAATGCTTGTAGCGAATGAAAAGAACGGGCTATATGTAAATGACGAATGCTACAAAATGGCTCTGACGGACGCTATCTCCGTCGCTTGCAAATCTCTCGGTATTGGGGCAGATGTTTACTGGAACAAGGACAACACCAAGTACAATGACAGCAAAAAAGACAATCAGACAGCACCAAAAGCAAGAACTTTAACTTATCGCGAAAAGCTAATTCTCTACCTGCGGGACAATAACATACCATTTACCGAAGTCGCAAAAGACTACGGCTTAAACGGTCAAACGACAGAAGAGAGATTCAAGGAAGTTTTAGAAGATTTGGAGGGAAAATAAATGCAGGATGTAACAAAGGACCGTGATAAATACATAGGTGGCAGCGATATTGCTGCAATTCTGAATATATCCAAATTCAAGACCCGTTGGCAGCTCTTGAAGGAGAAAGCCGGGATTGAGGAATCGGACTTCACTGGCAACGCATACACGGAGTACGGCAATGTGTTAGAACCGCAAATCAGAGACCATATTAACGCCCAATGGCAGACGAATTTTGTTGAAGGGAAAATCATAAACGGTTATCTTAGATACCACGCTGACGGAGTGGACTATGACAAGGGAGTGGTACTCGAAATCAAAACCACTTCCGTAATTCATGAAGCTGTCAGCGATTACGATTACTACCTTTGCCAGCTTCTTATGGGAATCGAAATGTACGGCTACGAGGACGGTATTTTGGCGATATATGAACGACCGGAAGATTTCAACGAGGAATTCAATTCGGATAACTTAACCGTTTACCACATTAAAAAATCAGATTATACCGCATATATAGAGTACATCAAAGAAGAGGTTGAGCGGTTCCGGGCGGACTGGTTGAGACTGAAAGAGAATCCGTTATTGACGGAAGAGGAAATGCAGCCACAAGAGATTGTGGAGATAGCAGATAGAGTGCTTCTTTTGGAATCTCAACTTGAGATTTTTAAACAGATTGAAAAAGAGTACAAAGAAGCAAAAGCTGACCTCAAGGCTGGCATGGAGAAATACCGCATTAAGAAATGGGAGACCCCGAACGGAACGAAGATAACGCTTGTTCCGGACGGAGAACCGACCGAAAAATGGGAATTTGATACTGATAAATTCGCGGCCGATAACGCAGAGCTTTACAAGCAATATCTCAAAAAAGTAATCAAGAAAGGCAAGGCGGGATATGTGAGAATCACCGCAGGCAAAGAATGAGCATGAAGGAACACACCAAAATATCCCCGGATACCCGACGGAAAGTCAGAAAGAGAGACAAAGGCTGCTGCATACTATGCAGCAGACCGTGGTACCTCGAATGCGCCCACTATATCAGCAGGGCGCAAGGGGGCATGGGGATTCCTGAAAACCTTGTAATGTTGTGTAGGGATTGCCACTTTAAATATGACAACGGCGGATATCGCGAAGAATTCGGAAGATACATCAGAGACTATCTGAACAGCGCTTATAAGAAATGGGATGAAAGGAAACTGGTGTACGATAAATATTCATGGGTAGGTGGAAACGATGAAGATTAAAGAGCGTCCACGGCTTGAACTTCTGTACAGACAGGACAACTTGATTATACCCCTTGAGAAAGGGCAAATTCGCGCCGCACACGAGTTTTTAGACACCGTCGGACAGATAGACCCGACCAAAGATTACACAATCAAAATCGAGCCTACAAAGCGCAAACGAAGCCTTGACGCGAATGCCTACTTTTGGAAACTTTGCAAAGAGCTGTCCGACAAGCTGCACATTTCGCACATGGAAGTATACAGGAATTATGTACGAGATTACGGAGCATTCAACATCGTACCGATTGCCGAAAAAGCGGTTGACCGTTGGGTGGAAAACTGGGGCAAAAACGGAAGCGGATGGATATGCGAAAGTATCGGAAAGTCAAAGATTGCGGGCTATGAGAATATCAAGTGCTATTACGGCTCGTCGGTGTATGACACCAAAGAAATGTCAAGGCTGATTGACGCAGTTGTGGCAGATTGCAAAGAACAAGGAATTGAAACAATGACACCAGATGAAATCGAAAGGTTGAAGGAGCAATGGAACACACAATAGACAAATCTTGTCAAGGGTGCAAGTACCTCTTCCGGGGGCATTACGGAGGCACAAAATGCTGTGACTATTTACTCGAAACCGGACAGCCGAGAGGTTGCCCGGCAGGAGAGGGTTGCACCAAGAAAAATATAGGCAACAGAGAAAAAGTAACGCTTAAATTCGCAAAAAAGGCAGGTGGTGAGAATGGGCTACATAGTACTTGACCGAAAACTCTTCTCACACTGGATTTGGGACAAGTACGGCAAAGAATGGGTTGATTTGATACAGCTTGCCAACTTCGAAGATAAACAAAGGCTCTACGGTAACGAAGTAAAAGTTGCCAAGCGCGGTATGGTAGAAACAACAGTTTCGAGGCTTTCCGCAAGATGGGGTTGGTCGTGGCATAAGACGGATGATTTCATAAAACTGCTTAAACAGCAGGAAATGATAACCGTCGAGAGAGTGAACAAGACATTATTCATAGAAATTATGAATTATGACAAGTACCAATTCAACCCACAAAAAAGCGCGATAAAAACGCGACAAAACTGCGACGCTGAAAGCGTTGAAAAATGCGGCTTTGAAGAGGGTACGCAACAGGAACAAAGCGACGAAATCACAAAAAAAGCGCGACAAAACTGCGAACAAAAAGCGAACATTCCAATTAAGGAAAGAAAGGAAAATAAAGAAATAAATAATAACGCGCGCGCGCGCACGCGCGAGGGGAATCCCGAAACGGATTGGTTTTTTGTTCAGGCTTCGCCGGAATTATCCGAGGCGGTAAACCGTTGGTTAGCGTACAAAGCCGAAAGGCGGCAATCGTATAAGCCCATCGGACTGAACACCCTACTGAAAAAAATCAGCGAGAAAGCGAAAACGCATGGCGAAGCTGCGGTGATTGAAGCAATCGACGAAGCGATTGCGAGCCAGTATCAGGGCATTGTATGGGATAAGATAAGCCGCAAGCAGAGAAATGATTATGACATGATAAGGGGGTGGGCGAATGAATAAGCAGGAGTTCTCAAGCTTGGCGGCCGTGATGAAAGCGTACTACCCGCAAGACTGGTTCATACCCGACAAAATCTCAATGACGGCGTGGTATACCGCGCTATGTGATTTGGACTATGACACAGCGAAAAAGGCGGTACAAATCCATGTGCAGACATCACCATTTGCCCCGAGTGTAGCTGATATCAGAAAACGCGCTGCGGAAATCATTTGCCCGGTGCAGTCCGACTGGTCGGACGGATGGGGGCAGGTGCGAAAGGCAATATCAAAATACGGCATGTGGGATTTTGACGGCGCAATGGCGAGTTTTGACCCGTATACATCCGAAGCCGTGAAGCGTATCGGGTGGGAAGCTATCTGCACAACGGAAAATATCGAAACCACACGAGCGCAGTTTCGGCAGGTTTACGAACTGGTGAGCAAGAGAGAAAAGGAGCAAATGTGCCTATCAGAGAATCTTAGGCAGATAGGCGAACTGAAAATGTTGAAAGGAGCGGAACAATGAGACTTACAGAACAAATCGCCCGGCACTACGGGATAGAGCCGCAAAGCAGACAGACCATTGAAGAAATGGCAGAGCTGACGCAGGCGATAACAAAATTTTGGCGATATACGGGCGACGACGCGCAGCAGCTGAAAGGGCTGAAAAACGCTATCGCGGAGGAGATTGGAGATGTTGAGATAATGCTTGAACAGCTTAAAATCCTGTTCGGGATTGAAGAAGATGTTAGAGAGTGCAGAGCATTTAAGCTGATTAGACAATTGGAGAGGATAAAACATGAATAGTGTAAAATGTGAGATATTCAGAGATTCTATGCAAAATTACAAGAAATATGCAATACCGCCCGCCCAGTTAATCATTGCTGATGTGCCTTACAATGTCGGCAATAACTTTTACGGCAGTAATCCGATGTGGTACAACGGCGGCGACAACAAAAACGGCGAAAGCAAATTCGCAAAAAGGGCAGCGTTCAATTCCGACTTTAATTTTAACCTTTACGAATATTTTCACTTTTGCCACAAAATGATGAAAAAAGAGGACACATCAAAGCAGGGAAGAGGACGAAGCAGCAACAGCCCGTGCATGATTGTATTCTGTTCCTTTGAACAGCAGTCAACTTTGATAAACGCGGCAAAAAAGCATGGATTTAATAACTACATACCTCTTGTGTTTATCAAGAATTACAGCCCACAAGTCTTAAAGGCAAACATGCGTGTAGTTGGCGCAACAGAATATGCATTGCTTCTGTACCGAGACAAACTTCCGAAATTCAGAAACGGCTTGCAGATTGACGAAAACGGAAAAAACATTCGCGGAACGGGGCATATGGTGTTCAACTGGTTTAGTTGGGAAAAAGACGGAAAGGATATTCCGAAAATACATCCGGCACAAAAGCCGGTTGGATTGCTTAAGAAGTTGATTGAGATATTCACAGACGAGGGGGACACGGTAATTGACCCGTGCTGTGGAAGTGGTTCAACACTTAGAGCAGCAATCGAACTCAACCGAAATGCATATGGATTTGAAATTGACAGAAATTTTTATGAGCGGGCGAAGAATGAAATGCTCGCATGGAAACCATTAGAACAAATGAAATTTGAAGATTATTTACAGGAGGCAAAATGAATTCAGTAGTTTTAATTGGTCGCCTTACCCGCGACCCGGAAGTAAGATACACATCAGGCACACAGACAGCGGTATGCACATTTACCGTTGCCATTGACAGACCCGTGAAAAAAGACGAAAAGAAGCAAGCGGACTTTCCGAGAGTTATATGCTTTGGCAAACAGGCTGAAAACTGCGAAAGATTCCTTGCAAAGGGAAGATTGGTAGGCGTTCAGGGTAGAATCCAGACCGGAAGCTACACCAATAAGGACGGTGCAACCGTTTACACCACGGATGTTGTGGCTGATAGAGTGGAATTCTTGGAATGGGGAGACAGACAGGAAACACGCCCGGCATATGATGAACCTATCCCGGAAGGATTCGCGGCTGTGGACGAGGATGTACCCTTTTAGTGATACAAGCACAGAAGCCTTTAATTTGAGGTATAACGCACTAAAACGGACGCGAGGAGGGAAACGATGATAAACAGCAAAGCGAAAGGTGCCCGCTTCGAGAGGGAGCTTGCAAGCAGACTGAGAGTATACGGCTATAACTGCCGAAGAGGTCAGCAGTACTGCGGAGCAAACGGCGACGCGGATGTGGTAGGACTGCCGGGAATCCATATCGAAGCGAAGCACCAAGAGAAAATGCAGCTGTATGACTGGGTATGGCAAGCAAAGCGGGACGCAAAGCCGGATGAACTTCCGGCGGTATTCCACAAGAAGAACAACCATGAAATTTTAGTAACAATGACATTTGAAGATTGGATGAAAATTTACGAGGCAAGAAATGACACCAAAGAAGAACAAATTAACACCGAGAGCCGCGATTAGATGGCTTGAAGAATTGCGCCGAGCAAGCGAACGGCGGTCGGGCGCAGATACGATTTATCAGATTCGATATATGTTCAAGTACATCGAGAAGATATTGCAGTACCAAGAGGTGATGATACCCGAAGTCGAGGAAAGCGGGCGGTTCATCTGTCCGAGATGTAAGCATGGCATGATAGCCGAATCGGGAACGGTAGACGATTATGCGTTTTGTCCGCTCTGCGGTCAGCGGTGGAAGGAGACAGAAGATGATTAAACAATGCAAAAACTGCGGGGTGGAATTTGAAGTTTTGCGAGGCAGAAAATACTGCTGTGATGAATGCCGAGAGAATTTCCACAAACCGAAAAAGCGCGAGACACATATACCCGACATCAACGAACAAGCGCGACTTCGGCGGCTGACATACGGACAGTATCAAGCGCAAAGATACATGGAGGTAATTACATGATTAACCAATTAAACATGAGTGGATTAAACAAGGTCGAAGTCGCGATAAGACGATTGCAGATGTTTGAACCCGAAGATGGATATTACCTATGTTTCTCGGGGGGAAAAGACAGCGTTGTAATCAAAGCATTAGCTGATATGGCTAAAGTAAAATATGACGCGCATTATAACTTAACGAGTGTAGACCCACCGGAACTGGTTAGGTTTATCAAGGAAAAGCACCCGGATGTAATATTTGAGGTTCCGCGATACAAGGACGGAACACGGATAACAATGTGGAACCTGATACCGCGAAAGAAAATGCCACCAACAAGAGTTGTGCGGTACTGTTGTGAATCACTGAAAGAATCCGGTGGCGAATGGCGATTTTGTGTCACTGGTGTACGCCATTCCGAGAGCGCAAAACGGAGATTGAGGGGGGGGACTGGAAGCCGCTAACGGAAGCAAAAAACGAATACGCCTTGACCCTGATAACCCGGATAACGAAGAAATGGTACGAATTTGCCCGACAAGAGGCAGTCATATCCTTAACCCAATAATAGATTGGGAAGATGAAGATGTATGGGAGTTCATTCACACATACGACATACCTTACTGTAGCCTGTATGACGAGGGATATACACGATTGGGATGTATAGGTTGCCCTATGGGCACAAAACAGGCGGAAGAATTGGAAAAATATCCGAAATATAAACAAGCGTACATAAGGGCATTTGACAGAATGCTCAAAGCCTCGGGAAAAAAAGGAGAATGGAAAACAGGAGAAGATGTGATGAAGTGGTGGGTAAAAAAATGAGACAATATAAATTCCCTAAGTACCATTGTTGGGATATGGAGCTGGCAAACATCACCGCCTATGTAGTAGACAGCAAAATCAAAGGACTGCACTACATTGTAGACGGTGAGCAAATGGCGATGGTTCGGCACTATGACATGATAGTGTGGAATATCCAAGATACGCCGACAGAGGCGGAGAAATTTATTGAAAGAGTAAAACAAGAGATACTGGACATCTACGCAGACATCAAGAGCCTGCGTAGTATGACAGTAAAGTATGAAAAAGTAAAGCTGAATACCTAAAAGGAGAATGAAGATGGAATTTAATTATTTAGCTGAAAAGAAAAGAATGTTAGACAGCTTGGGGCGAATAGAAGACCAATGTGTGGGTGTAGAATGTCATGAATGTCCATTATCAAGATACAACAATGGTTTTGATTCTACTTGTTGTGATTTTGAAATCGAACATCCTATTGAAGCTACTAATATTGTTCGTCAGTGGGCTGAGGAACACCCGCGAAAAACAAGAAAAACTGTGCTTTTGGAGAAGTTTCCGAATGCAATGCTAATGAAAGATGGAACACCATACTCTTGTTGCGAAGCGTTAGGAATGGCAGTTAAGACAGAATGTGAAGAAAAAAGATGTTCAGATTGTTGGAACAAGGAGGTAGAGGAATGAGACTAATGGACGCTGATAAGGTAATTACATTGCTACAATGCATGGCAAACAAGGCGGGAGAGGAAGCTATGAAGGCAAGAAAAGACGGAGATAATATCAAAGTTGCCCGCTGTGACGGAGAAGCTGAAGCATATGATGTAGCTATTAACATCGTGGAAGGAAGTGTGGTGTATGAGTAGATTAACGAACAGAAACGAAAAAGGCGAAGCATATGTTCAGCTTTATGCTGACCCGGATAGAGTTGCGGAGGTAATTGTTGAACAAGCCAAAAAAGAAAAGGCAGTTATAGAGCGACTGGCATACTATGAAGATTTAGAAGAACAGGGCAAGCTAATTGAGCTGCCATGCGCTGTAGGAACTAAGGTTTACTGCATACATCGAACACCCACAAAGCCTATTATAGTATGCACAAAGGCAGACGAATTTATGTTGGCACTATGTGTTCTTGAAGAGCAATTGGGGAAAACCGTATTTTTGACACAAGAAGCCGCCGAAGCGGCACTAAAGGAGCGTGAGCAGGAATGAAATACGAAGAGGTGAAAAAGATAAGGAACAATGGGCAAGTAGACCATCCCAACATCAGAGAATTGCAGGAGTTAATAGATATTGCGATAGAAAAACAGATTCCGAAGAAGCCACAACCTATGAAAGTCGCAGTCGATAAGCTTAAAATTGGCAATACCAATTGGTGCAAGGGAACGACAGTTTACCGTTGTCCTTTCTGTAAAAACTACATAAGTAAATTACATAAGTATTGTTACAACTGCGGACAGAGGATAGATTGGAGTGAGGAGGAAGAGGAAGACGATGATTGAGAAATACTATAATTTCGATGTGGATAGGTTCTTATCCGACCATGATAAAAATGTCCGACGGCTCGCAGAATTGACTGCCGAAAAAGAAGCCGCCGCCGATTCAGGCGGCATGGACTATTCGCACATTCGCGGCGCAGGAATTTCCGACCCGACCGCAGAACGGGCGCAGCGCAGGGAACGAATCAATTTAGAAATTGACAAACTTCAGGCTTACATAGAATCCTACAACCGATTGACTGCTAATCTTGGAGCGGACGAGCTCTTAATGGTTCAGTACATGGCAAGCCCAAAATCCAGTAAAAACTTTGAGGACTTAAAAAATGCCCTCGGCTACGATAAAACAGCCACTTATAACCGATTAGGCGCGTTGAGAAAAAAACTCCGTGAAATCGCCGATTATGGGGCATAGGAAAGGAATTGATATGGAAAGAATAGGAGAAATCAAAAAAGACCGGTTCGGGTGGCAATCACCGATACGTATTGATTACGACGGAACAGAATTTCAGAAATTTAAAAGATATGAGGACGAGCAGGAGACGGAAATTTACAAGGCGGTCATTCGCTACGGAATCAATGTCGAAAAAGACGAACTGATAAAGGCGTTGGAGTACGATCGGCAGCAGTATGAAGCAGGCTTTGCGGACGGAAGAAAAAGCGTAAAGATTGAAACCGCAGAAGAAATTGACCGGCTGATCGCAAGGCTTGAGGAACTGAAAAAAGAGCTATAAGAAAAAGCAAGGTGTTATGCCTTGCTTTTTTCACTCACAGTTTCGTCGCCCCATTCAAGAAGCTGCCAACCTTTCCATTGGTAGCTCTTTCCCTTTTTCCTAGTACCTTTTTGCGTTTGTTTCATTCTAGCGAATCCATCAAATGCCTGTTTCGCGGTCCCGTCGAACATTTCTTGGTGCGTTTTAATAAAATCCATTAAATTCACACATTCGTAAATGTCACCGCTCGGAGACTGAATCTTCCATGACTTTGCGTTATGAAACTTTTCCCCAGTGTGCGTTTTAATGTATTCTCGTCTGCACTCGTTAAAATTTTCAGTAACGCCGTCGTATATGCCTATATCGTGCTGAATTTTCTTCCATGCCAAGGAACAGTCCTTGGAGCAACATATTTTTGCGCTAGAAGGGGGACAGTCAAATGCTTTCCCGCATATAACACATGTTTTATAGTTTTGCCGAAACCGTGCATAGCAACTACGGCTGCAGCAGTATTTGTTTTTATTATAGTACTCCTTTCCGCATACCAGACATATTTTATTTTCTGACATCTTTATAGGGTCGGATGAGTCGGATCCGCTGACATTTTGCGCAGCAGACCTAGACTGGTACCAGGATAAAAAATCCTTTCCATAATGCAGCTCTGCTTCTTTACGTGCTTTCACTGCATCGTAATAGGATTTGTAATTCCCCAAAAAGTAAAGTTTTCCATTTACGGAAATGTGGGTCTGAAATTTGTTCCAGCGTTTACAAAAACTCACGCCGGTCTGTCCACTGGTGTTTGTTTTAACCTTCTTTTGCTGCCGATACTGCACGCTGTAAGAACGGTACCAGTCCAGAAACTCATCGCCCACATTCAGCTCTGCTTTTTTGCGGGCTTTCACCGCTTCTTCGTAGGTATCGAAATACCCCAATGAATATTGCTTCTTCTTCACGTTGATGTACGCTTGAAATTTATTTATTTTTTTTCTGTAGTTAACGCCTGTACGGCGACGTTCTTCTGACATTATACCTCCTACCCTTCTTTTCCTCCTCATCTTTGCTATATTTTATCATTTTGTGCTTGCCCTAGTCAATCACATATCCGTTGATTCCGTATAACCATTCTGATATATGGCCGTACTACTCTCATTTTCTTTCCCTCCGTTTCGCTCTTGCTCATCAGTGCCGGACTTGTACCGGCAGACGGGGCGGAAAGTCATTTCTCCCATGCTTTCCGCTCAATATCCTTGCTGCACTTCCAATGCGGGTTTGCTTTCCGCATTGCTTCATAGTCTGCAAGGGCTTTGTTTCGCTCTGTGCCACTGTATTCTTTGCAATCTACAGTTTTTTCTGTTCCATCCTCAAAAACCGTAGTAATCATGATATAGTAAAATACTTTTGAATCTCTCCAAGGCTTCCGCCTTATAAGTTCACATCTTGTGTAAAATTCCATCGTTTCAAGCTGTACCATGCGTTCCGCAAGACTTTTGCGGTATTGCTTCAACTCTGCTATACAACGCGTTAGATTTGCGATGTCCTCTGCCGCTTTGCGGTCTGCAACTAATAGAGATTTCCCAGTTGTATATATTCGGATGTCGTTGGTGTATGTGTTCATGTGGTATTCCGTTACTCCGTCTCTTGTAGTTGTGTACATGTTATGCCTCCGTATAGAATGAAATTTTAGCAATACTCTCTACTGCTTCCGTATCTGTCAATAATCCAATTTTACAGGCTTTTATGTATGTATCAATTTTTTGACAGAATGTATTGTATTGTTTTTGGTGCTCTGCGTCGTCAACTATAAATGACGCTTTTTCCCTTCTTGAATCCTTTTTTGCGTTCGCATATTCTAAAACAAATCTTTTCATTTCGTCCTCGCTTTCTGCCGGGCTTTTGCCCGCCCGGCGGGGCTATTTATTAAACTAACTGCATTTGCTGCTGAAACTGGAAGCTGACGCTTCCGTATGTTTCTCTGATTTCTTCCATGCTCTGGGTCCTCTTGTGGTATCTCTTGCCGTCCTCCGGGTAGTGCCATGACCACATCGTTTTTTTAGCTGACCACTTGCAGCCGAGGGCTTTCAGTTCGTCTTTATGCGGCTTCGTGTCTCCGCTGATCCATAACCAGCGGCCGCAGAGCTCAACATTTAAGCCCATTCTTAACAGGGCGGATACAATGTTAATGAAGTCTTCCGGGCATTCGCTCGTTGCTTCCGTTGCGGTGTAGGTTTCTTGCTCCGGCTTGTGGCTTGTGTGTATGTCTTTGTATCTCTTGTGCAGGTCTGCATATTCTGCATTAATCTGCTTCATGATTTCATCGCTGCCGCCTGTGATGTCGCTGTGGTATTTCTTCGCTAATGCGAAATACTGTTTTTTTAACTCTTCGATTGTGTTTACATTGCTAAAATACTTCATTTTTTTACTTCCTTCCTGTTGTCAGCATACAAGTCTGTATGCTATGATTTTGAGGGTTTTAATCAACCCTCGTTTTTTAAGTGCTGAACAGCTTCCCGGAAAATCTCCGTTGTCTGTTCTCCGTTGTGCTTCCTTCGCTCGATGTAGCTTATTAGTTCGCTGTCGGTGTCCTTGCGTAAATTCACACGATAACTTGCATAGTTTGCTTTCATCCAACGGGCTTTGACTTCGCTTGATGTTTTGCCCATTTATAGCTCCTTTTCGATCTCTGCGAGGATTTCCGCGTCTGCGGTTAATTCCTCTACTGTCTCGTCGTACATTTCCCAACTGCTATCGTCTTCGACGACGTCAACCAGGTACTTCCAACACAGAACCTTTTCGACGTCTTTCCAGCTCGTCGGCTCCTCAGTGTGTGTTTCGAATTCGTTGCGGTATTTTTCGTAAATGCCGCTCAGGTCTTCGGTAGTGTCGCGGTCGCACTCTGTTAATACTCTTCTTGTTTCTCCGTCATCGGTGATTAACGCGTCATATGCATTGGTTCTTACGAAATATAATTTTTTCATTTTTTTCTCCTTTCAATCGCCCTTGTGGCGTTCCGCTCTTTCGTTGTACCCACACTATAGCATACAGGCTTGTAGGCTGTCAACCCCTTTTTTGAAATTTTTTAAAATTTTTTTCGCCAAAACCCGCGAACCGTTGAAAAATGCGGAAATTCCGCGAACCACAAAAGCGCAAAAGTATGTTAAAATGATAGTGTGGAAAGAAAAAAGAATGATTTTCAGGCAATTTTTTTCATCTTTTTACTCCTTTCATCAGCCCCGGAAACGGGGCAAAGGTTACTACCGGCAAAACCCACAGTGCAGGCAGCCGGATAACAGCGCAGTATGTGCCGCTGACGAACAGGGGCGCAGGCTCCGCGGTCGGGGCGATATAGCACGGAATCACCCTTAGACAATAAACACAAAACTATATTTACAATACGACAGCTTACAAGCTGTCTTTTTTCACGCGTAAAAAGGAAGGAAAGACGGGCAGATGGCGGAAGGGAAGGCAGCCCCGTATACATTCGCGCCGAGCAAAAACCACTGGCACACGGTGACACACTCTGTACTGGCACACGGTAACTATTCCCAAAATCGTATTTTTAGGAATAGTTGAGCGAACCACGAAGAACCCTTGCAACCGTTGAAATTCCAACATCGTACCGCAATATAAACAGGGCTTGCGTTTCCCCGCACACACGGGCGCACAGCCCCTCACACTACATATAGTAGTATGCCACCCCACACGGTGAGGGTCGGGGTGAATCGTAAACGCCCCCACTCGCGCGCGCTTGCCCCCTATACAGAGTACCCGCACCTCTGACCTTGAATCGTAAACACCCCCACTATTCGAAAGCAGTCGCTTTTCCAAAATTAGAAAAAAATGGGCGGGATTTTAATACAGAAAATGGAAAAAGGCAACTTTGCTCACGGGCGGGATACCCGAAAAACCGACGAAATGACCTAAAATGTAATATATTAACTGTAAAATGACGAAAAGGGGATAAAAAATGGCAGAAGAGAAAAGGGGAAGAGGCAGACCGAAAGAGGATGAATTGGTCGTAAAACCGTTTGTGCCTCATGTGAGACCTCAAATCAAAGAGAAGAACAAGGAAGCTTATGCGAAGAAAGCAATCCGCAGGGCTGACCAACTTTATAAACAGTATGCACAGCCGAGACCGAATCCGCTTAATCTTGAGGATAAGAACTTGAGCAAAGAAGCGAAAGAAATGTGGGCTTATATCTTTTCCACACGGGAAAATCTCAGCGCGGCATTTAATGCAAAGACATTCGAGAATTGCGACGAGATTTTGACCGCCTTTGAGGGATTTTGCGCATATATCCGCAACAACAATTTTATTAAGCAATTCAAAAGACCCGACGGTGGGGATGGTGTAATGCCGATTGTGCCAAATGTCACGAATCTTGCTTTGTGGCTTGGTATTTCGCGTCGCTCTATGCGCGAACACCTCGCGAATATGTCACCGTCGCAGGAAGCGGAGTATAAGTCAATGCTTGGTGACTTGCTGTCAGATGGGGCTTTGGTCGGTGCATATAATACTTCAAGTGCGATTTTCACGCTAAAGAATCTTTGCGACTGGGCGGATAAACGCGAAGACCGAATCACGAAGGTAGAGGATACCTCTTCAATCGACGAAGCAAAGAAGAACTTAGAAGAACTCGGATATGTGAGACCTCGGTTATTAGAGGGTGGGAAAAATGAATAATGTTTTAAAGCTCTATAACGATGTTTTGAGGACGGATTATTGCGCGTATGTAAAACATACCAACAATGACTATAAAGTCAGCAAATTCCATCGTTTTTTGTGTGATACGGTACAAGATTTTCTTGAAGAGGACACAGGGCATGCATATGATATTTTGATTTTGTCGACCCCGCCTCAACACGGCAAGTCTGTAACGGTGACAGAAACGCTTCCGAGCTGGTATCTTGGACGGAATCCGGAAAAGTCTGTAATTGAAATTTCTTACGGGCAAGACTTTGCACAGCGTTTCGGTAGGCGGAACCTTAGAAAAATTCAAGAATACGGCGGAGAAATCTTTGGTATTCGTATCGGCAGCCCGGCTAATGCCACAGAATTTGAACTGGAAGGACATCGCGGCGGAATGACAAGCTGCGGACTTCTTACAGGCGTAACCGGACGGCGATGTGACTTAATGATTATTGATGACCCCGTTAAGACCCAACAGGAAGCGGATTCTGAGAGTTATCGTAACCGAGTCTTCGATGAATGGCTTTCGTCATATAAGACAAGATTATATGCCGGGGCGAAAATCATCTTGATTATGACCCGTTGGCATGAAGATGACCTTGCAGGTAGGCTGATAGAAACAGAGGAAAATGTAAAAGTAGTCAATATCCCGTTAGAAGCCGAGCCGGACGATATTTTAGGTAGAAAGGTAGGCGACGCGCTTTGCCCTGAAATCGGCAAAGATAATGTTTGGCTTGCCGACTTCAAGAAGTCATATACCAGTGTGAGCGGTTCGCGTGCATGGAATGCATTGTTTCAAGGACACCCGACAGGGCTTGAAGGTAACCTTATCAAGCGCGAATGGTGGCAGTATTATGATACGCTTCCCGAGATTGTAACCTGGGGAATGAGCGTTGACGCGACTTTTAAAGACGGAAAAGATAACGACTTTGTCGCAATTCAGGTATGGGGAAAAAATGGCCCCGATATGTACTTGATAGACGCGGTTCGAAATCACCTTGATATGCCGTCAACCATGCGTGAAATTATCAGACTTCGGGCAATGTACCCGAAATGCAAGACGACTTACATAGAAGATAAAGCAAACGGCTCCGCAATAATCAAATATTTGCGTACACATATGACGGGAATTATCGCAGTCAACCCCGACGGCGGTAAAGTATCTCGCGTAAATGCGGTTATAGGTGCAATCGAAAGCGGAAACTGCTTTCTTCCGAGAAATAAACCGTTTACAGGTTCTTTTATAGACGAATGCGCAGCTTTTCCGAACGGAAAACATGACGACCAAGTTGACTGTATGAGCCAAATGCTGAATAAATTCATCTATTCGAGCGCGAAAATAGCGAAAGTCATAGAGGAATCACCTTTAATTCGTAATTTCCCGGGCTTGAAGAAAAAAAGAGGGAAAAAATTCGACAAAGGAGACAAAATTCATGTTATCTAACCTTACGATTTTGATTTTAGCCGTTATGACACCATTCTTGAGTGTCTTTTGTTTTATAAAAGGCTACAATATCGGCGCAAAAGAGACGAATAAGCCCGAAATAAAGCTTGAAACACCAATCGAAAAGATTGAAAAGGCAAAAGAGCAGAAAAAGACAAAAAAACGCAACGATAGACTTAATGCAATACTTGACAATATAAACAATTATCATGGCGACAGCACAGGTCAGAGGGAGATTTCGTAATGGAAAACAAAGTATACACCAAAATATGGATGATGTACCAAAAATGCAAAGATTATCTTGACAAACAGAAGATTGTCAGGAAAACGGAGCGTAACTGGAACTTCTACATAGGGAATCAATGGGTAGGGTGTAACACCGGAGGAGAAGAACTTCCGGTAATAAACTTCATTTCGCCCATTGTACGCTATAAAACGGCGATTGTCTCTCAAAATTCCATGACTGCGAAGTATTCTGACATTGAGAATAAACCCGATTTGCAGCCGATTTATGAAATATTAAATCAGAATTTTGCAAAAAACTGGGAAAAATCAAAGATGGATTCCAAAACATGGGACATCATTAAGGGCGCGGCAATACAAGGCGATTCTTATGTATTTTGGGAAGACGAAAGAACCGATATGCCGCCTAAAATCTTACCAAACACTGCGGTGCTTTTGGGAGATGAAAACATAACAGAACTACAAGCACAGCCTTTTATTATTATCCGTGAAAGACTGAGTGTGATGGATGTCAGGGAGAAAGCAAAGCAAAACGGAATCCCGAAAAAAGACATAGAACTTATCGTTGGAGATAGCGACGCAAACGCGAACAACGGCGTGTTCATGAATCAATACGAAGTATCTAACAAGGTAACATCACTTCTTTACATGACGAAGGAAAACGGAATTGTAAAAATCGCGCGTTCAACAGCGCAATGCGTTTACGAACCTCTTCATGCTATCGAAGGTGATGTGACGGGGCTTCATTCTTACCCAATTTGTTCTATGATTTGGGAGCCTGTACCTTATAATGCACGAGGTGTTTCGGAAGTGGCGCAGCTTATCCCGAACCAACTTGAGGTAAATAAAACCGCCGCAAGGCGCGCAATCACGATTAAATTATGTGCATTCCCAAGAATTGCATATGATTCAAGTACCGTGCAGAACCCCGAAGATTTGGACACAGTCGGAAAGGCTATAGAGGTCAACGGCGGAGGTGCGCAGTCAATATCACAGCAAGTGGCGTATCTTAACGCAACGAACATATCAAGCGACGCGAAATACTTCCAGGATGACTTATTGCAGATGACAAAAGACCTTGCAGGTGCGAGTGATTACGCAATGGGTAATGTCAATCCAGAGCAGGCTTCCGGGCAGGCGATTATTGCAGTCCGTGATAGCGCACAAGTACCATTGAATGAGAATGTGGCAAGGTATAAGCAATTTGTCGAGGATGTCGCTTTGTTGTGGTTCGATATGTGGGTTGCCTATAATCCGAACGGAATCGAGGTAACAACCACGAATGAAAACGGAGAGAATGTTCAGAATCTTATCTCACAGGAACAGCTTCAGGAACTAAAACCAACCGTGAGAATAGATGTATCACAAGATAATCAATGGACAAAACTTTCCGAACAGCAATGGCTTGACAATATGTTTGACCGTCAGCAATTATCAATCGAAGAATATGCAGAACTGGCACCGGACAACGGCACGGTACCAAAAGGCAAGCTGAGAGCGGTTCTCGCAAAGCGGGAAGCTTTAATGCAAAAGCAAGCGGCACAGAGCGGCGAAAACTTTGCACGACAAGTATTAACACTTGTATCGCAAGGTATTCCGCAGGAAAACGCGATTGCTATTGTACAACAACAATTATTTAGTCAAGAAACAGCCCCACAAGAGGCTGTTTTTTAATACACAAAAGGAGAGAAGAACATGGAACTGGATACTTTAAGTCCTCAGATTGAGGAAATCGGCGCAGAAGAACAGGAGCTCGCCGAACCTGTCACAGAAGTTGAAGATTTAGGCGCAGAAGAACAGGAGCTCGCCGAACCTGTCCGCACAGAGCAAGACGCAGCATTTGCGGAAATGCGAAGACAAAACGAAGAACTTGCACGGCAGTTAGCCGAATCACAGAGACAGTCCAAAGAGTACGAAGACGCTTTAGGGCTGTTTTTTGATGGTGAAGACAAGGCTTTGAAAGCACAAGCCTATGCAAGCGAAAGACCGTTTGAAGAAGTCAAAGCGGAAACGGAAATGCAAGCGCAACTTGCCGCACTCCAAAGTGAAAAAGAGAACTTAGAGCAACAGCTGTTAGAACAGCAGGCTCAAGCACAAATGGACGCGGATTTAGCAGAAATTCAAAAGACACATCCCGAAGTAAAGTCAATCGGAGAGCTGGGCCCTGAATACCTTGCTTTTCGGTTTAATGCGATGGGCGAAATGAGTGCGGAGCAAGCATATCAAATGCTTCTTGTCTATAAAGGCAACACCACACCCAAAAAGCCGCCCGTTGTCGGTAAAGTTTCCACGACAGAACGCCCTAAGAGTGATTATTACACTCGTGAGGAAGTGGAATCAATGTCCCCGAATGAAGTGAAAGCGAATTATGACGCAATCCGCAAATCAATGAGTAATTGGTAAAGGAGAAATAAAAATGTCATATCAGAACTTTATTCCAACCGTATGGGCGGAAGCAATTAACAGAGAATTGGAAAGAGAGCATGTTTTTATAGCAGACACGAACCGTCAGTACGAAGGTTCCGTAAGCAAGCAGGGCGATTCTGTAAGAATTCTCGGAGTAGGTAAACCAACAATCAAAACACAGGTAGGTAAGGAGATTACCTTAACTGGTGCAGAAAAGGTCGCAGACCAGTCGATTACTTTAAACATCAATCATGTTGCCACTTTTGACTATGAGGTTGACGACATCGACAAGAGACAGGCGGTCGGAGGCTTAATGGAAGCTCTTAGCAAGGAAACTTCCGAAGGACTGGCAGATGTAATGGACAAGTTTGTTGCTAATATGTCTTTAGACAAACAGGCGGTTGTATTCAACGCTGCGGCAACAACTATCACGAAGGATAACATCCTTGAAACTATCGACAGCATGCTTGTTAAGCTGTTAGAAAACGATGTTAAGAGAACTGCAAACATCACGCTTACGCTTCCACCGAAGCATATTATGCTTCTGAAGCAGGCATATGTACACCTTGATACCGATAACTCCGTAATGCTGAAAAACGGTGTTGTTGGTAAGTACAATGGTATCACCATTAAGGAATCCAACAATTGCGCAAAGGATTCTTCCGGAAACTACATGGTACAGCTTAAGACTAACAGAGCGATAGCATTTGTTAATCCGATGACGCATATTGAACCGTACAGACCGGAAAAGAAATTCTCTGACGCAGTTAAGGGCTTCATTCTTTATGACGGTATCATCGCAAGACCGAAAGAACTTATCGTAGGAAAATGGGCGTAAGGAGGTGTGAACGATGGCAAAAGTAACAATTACATCCGATAAATTAACACTTAACGACTGGAAGGCACTCACTTTCACAGCCGGAACTACTGACGGCTTTAAAGTACCGGCAGTAAACGGTGACTGGAAAAGAGTTGTTTTAGTACAGAATACGGACACTTCTGCAGCTATTACTGTAACCGTAAAGAAAGGTAACGGCATTCAGGGAGTAAAAGACCTTGACGCATTCTCGGTTGCAGCAGGAAAGACTGCAGCAATCAGACTTGACGACGGAAGATATAAGAATGTTTCCGGAGAAGACAAGGACTATATCCTTATTGTACCGTCTTCAACAAAAGCTTCAATGTCTGTTGTTGAATTACCGTAATGAATAGGGGGCTTTATGCCCCCTGCTTTTTTAAAGGAGAAAACTATGACATGGGGAGAATTAAAAAATCAAATACGAGATTTAGGTTTTGAGGACGATTCTGCAATGCAAGAGTATGATTCTATCGTAAGAAACGCAGTCAACCATGCGATTCATATTATTAACACAACGGTAGTCATGCCGCTAAAGGCATACTTTAAAGTTGAGCTTTCGACGGATGAAGAGGAATGGAGTATGCCAGTCATTGAAGACATCACAGCAAATACTCCAACAGACTTTGAAATCCAGCTTCCGCTTATTGTGCAGCCTCTAATTAAACTTTTGGCAGCGCATTATGTGTGGATGGACGATGACTTTTCGAAGTCAACCTATTATTACAACGAATATGACGATTTGTCGAACCAAATCAGGCAAGCATGTCTTGCAACAACGAGAGTAAAGATAGGGCAGGGATTAAGACTATGAAATTGACTATACCGGCACAGCCGACATACAGACATATATATTACGAAAATCTGCGCGGCGCGGACTTTTCGAGAGACCGAACGGAGGTAAACGGGCGGAGAAGCCCGGATGTGCTCAATCTCATTTCTGACAACGGAGGCAATCCGATTAAGCGTCTTGGTTGGCGGAAAATGACGACTTTTGAGAATAGTGGCAAGATTGAAAAAATCTTATTACACAAAGAGAGCGTTGGCGCAGTCAAGTATGTATTAGCCGAAAAAGGAATTTTCGCCGTTTACAACAATTCAGAAGGCGTCGAAACAATCACCACACTTGTATCGTATAACGCTTTGGAATGTGCAGACCTATTCTTGTATAATGACACTGTTTATGCATTTGCAAACGGGAAATTATACAAATTCAAAGACCTTGCGGCGGAAGATGTAATCGCCGCCGGGACAGCAAAAATCCCAGAGGTTTCAATATCCCGAAATCCCGATGGGAGCGGAGGTGTTTCGCTTGAAGGTGTAAACTTATTAACCCCGAAGAGAATATTTTCATTTTTGGGCAACAGCAGCGCAAAGGAATATTCCCTTGTACCGGAGAAACTTAAAACTAACGACTTTTACAAGTACATTGTGGCGGATTCTATCAAAGTCGAAGTCATGGACAAAGACGGAGAGTTTAAAGAACAAACAAAAGATACTGATTATAAGATTGGAGAAATAACGGTCTTAAAGGGCAAGAATGTTCTTGGAGAGGTTGTGAATTTTAATGTTTGCGCACCTAAGATTACTTTCACAACTGCTCATGCTCCAACGATTACAGGACAAGACAATGTCAAGATTACATTTGAAAATTTCGACGCAACAGAAGACCACAAAGAGACAGAGGGAGAAACGGAGACCATTATTTACAAAGGACAGTACAAAGAAAATCGTGCAGACCTTTTAAAGACCTTTATCACAAAGGCTTATGGCTACTCCAAAACAGACCGAATTTTTGCGGTTGGAGGAGTAAATAAAAACCGTGTTTATTATACAGGCGTTGACGACCCAACATACTGGCCGGATAACAACTATTTTATCGCAGGGCAGGACGGCAACGATATTGTAGGACTACATGTTTATTCGTCTTATTTGGCTGTTATAAAAGGCGATACCAACACAGAAACAACGGTTTATTTGGCATACGGTCAGATTTTAAATAACGAAACCTATTTCGCTGTAAAGCCGACAATGGGCGGCGAAGGGGGAATCGCACCCAAGACGTTTGCAACTTTAGGCGACGACCCTTTATTCCTAACAAGAAACGGGGTTTTTGCAATTACAAATGTATTTGCTACAACAGATAATGTCCTAAGGAACCGTTCTTATTTCGTGGATAAAAAACTGATTGAAGAGGATAATTTGGAATCCTCGGCAGCCGTTGTATGGAGAAGGTATTATATCCTTTGCGTGAATGGACACTGTTATGTGTTAGACGGGCGGCAAAAATCGACGGATAACAATAATACCACGAACTACTCATATGAGTGCTATTACTGGGAGAATATACCGGCCACATGTTTCTTTGTGTACGAGAATGAATTGTGGTTCGGCACCGCAGACGGATATTTGTGTAAATTTAACACGGATATTTCAGATAATACTGCATACTGCGACGATGGAACTTTGGCACTTAGCACACAGGGAGAAAAGATTATCACCGGAGGAACGGCAATTTCGTGTAGATGGTCAACGCCGCTTGACGATTATCGTATGCCACAGTATTTCAAAACTCTCAATAAAAAGGGTTCTTTGCTGACATTGTTACCATATGACAAAACATCCGCAATCGTAACGCTTATTGCCGACGGAGATCGAGAATATCCGCTCGGAATTTTTTATGCGGACATTTTCACATGGGACCCAGTTGATTTTGACCGATTCACATTCAGCAGTAATGAAACTGCACAAGACGACTTTTTCAATAAGAAAGTAAAGAAGTACAGACGACTTCAAGTTATCGTTGAAAACACGGCAATTTATGAACCGTTTGGACTTCTGAAAATAACAGAAACCTATACAGTAGGAAATTTCAGTAAGAATAGGGGGTAAGACATGGCATTATCCGATACAAAGACACTAACCAGTGAACGGAATGCGGCATATGTTAAGTCCAATCCTGGGCGAAGGCTCACCGGACCCGTAGAAGAGAACAAGAACGCATTTGACAAGTTTCCACAACTGAACATGGACAAGCATAATGCGCTTGTTGACCTCTTGATTACACTGGGGATTGATTCTATTGTCGATGATTTAGATTCTCGGTATACCAAGACAGAGACGGACACTAAAATTTCGACAGAGACCAACAATTTAATCGAAACAATAGAATTCACCGCTGACGATGGCAAATTCAAGATAACGACGAAAGGCGGAAAAGAGACGGTTATTGATACCGTCCTTGAAAAGGTTCCGGCTTCGTTTGAGTTGGTAACCGAATCGGGAAAACAATACCTCAAGGTTACAAACCAAGATGGTACATCCTCACAGACAGATGTCACTGCATTATTCAATGTGTATCGGTTTGAAGATTCTGATACGATAGATTTCATAGAATCACCGACCTATACAGTTACTGCAATCGTCAAAAATAATTCAATTACCTTAGAACACTTGTCACTCGCCGCGGTGTCAACTTTAGAGGGTTATGTTTCCGCGGCGGCAGGGAGCGCAACTGCGGCGGCAGGGAGCGCGACAGAGGCAGAAACGAGCGCAAACAATGCAAGTACATTTGCGCAGTCCGCAAAAGGATATTCCGAATCGTCAGCAAGCTCTAAAAATGCGGCGGAGGCAAGTGCGACAGCAGCGGCGAATGCCGCACAGACCGCAAACAGCAAGGCGAATGCGGCAAACGGTTCGGCAATAACTGCCCAATCCTACGCAGTAGGCGGCACCGGAACCCGACAGGGAGAAGACACCGATAACGCAAAATACTATTATCAGCTGGCAAAAGATGTTGCCGGCAAAGACTTCGTAACGCGAAGCGAATTAACAACAGCCCTTGGTGGCAAGGTCGATAAGGAAACAGGTAAAGGCCTCAGTACAAACGACTACAACAATACCGACAAAGGAAAAGTTGACAATCTTCCGTCAAATACGAACACGGCATTAGCAGGAAAGGTAGATAAAACCGCAGGCAAAGGTTTATCAACAAACGATTACACTACGGCGGAGAAAAACAAGGTTGCCAATCTTCCGGCGAACACAAACGCAGAGCTGAATAAAAAGGCGAATACATCCGATGTCTACAGCAAAACCGACGCAGACGAAAGGTTCGCAAAAACAGTAACCTATAATGCCACAGTCGGTACAGCATGGACAGCTAAGACAGGCTATGTGCAGCAGACAATCACGGTAAACGGCATTTTGGCAACAGACAATCCAATCATTGACCTTATAGCCACAACGGCAGACTTTGAAGCACAGCAGAAAGCATGGGGCAAGATTTTCAAAGTCACAACGGCGGCGAACGCAATCACGCTGTACGCTTCCGAGGCAACGGAAAAAGCAATCAGTCTGCAATTAAAGGTGGTGAGATAGATGGGCGAAGCATTACTGGTTAGAAAAGGCGGCGGTGTTAAGGTGACGGTCGATGGCACAGAGGTCGACAAGGCGATGAATTTGAAGAGCAAAACGGCGTACATTCCCGTATCGGCACTGCCTTATACACTGGAAAACAGTCATGTTGTTGTTTTCCGAGGAGAAATACATATATTAGGAGGAAGAAACGGGTCAACACAGCATTACAAGTATAATAGCAGTGAGTGGGTGTCCGTAAGCACGCTTCCGTTCGCATTTTACGGTGGAAATGCAGTAGTTTTTGATGACAAAATACACATTTTTGGTTCGATGTCAGGAAGTTCCTACTACAAAGTACACTATGTTTGGGATGGAAATTCATGGACGCAGCTTAGCGCGTCGCCTCGTGATATGACAGATAATGACCGGTCAGTTGTATTAGGCAGCAAAATTATATGTTTTCCATCAAATTTTGCATATAAGTTTGAATCCGAAACATGGACATTGATAAAAACCTATCCATCGGGTGATTACCGCTATCGGCCTGCAAATGTTGGTGGCACAATCTACTATTCCAAATCAGCTGGAATATATACATGGAGTGAAGCAACATTAGCAGATACAAAGGTTGCAGACCCTCCTTCCGGCTATACAAATAATGCCTGCATAATTGTTGAAAAAAGCGGAGATCCGTATATTGTCAGAGCTAAGAGTGTGAATTTCGACCCAATTTATAGACTTGAAGGAACGACACCTGTACAAGTGGCGAAAAATGTAGTTTACATGCTGCAAAATGCTATCAAATTTAACGATAGGCTGACACTTGTCGGTTCGTCGGCAACTCCTTTTTCCGAAAAATTAGACCACTGGGAAATTGCAGATGTATATGAGGAGGCATAAAAATGAATGAGTTGATTTTAAGAATAAAGTCGGGCATACCAGTAAACGGAATTGTTGCATTCGCAAAAGCGGGCGTTGGCACGATGGTAAACTGCAACGGCAAGATTTTATTTTGCGCAGAGGGCAAGAACGAGTGGAAAGAAATGGAGGTGTCAGAATGGTAATTACAAATAAAACATGTGATGGCAAGCCCATCGCCTACGAGATATTAGACGACGGCTACATGATTTACTTAGATGGAAGACCGTGGATTAAGCAGCGCGGAGATTACGGGAAACCGATGGATACAAGTAAATCCTACGAAGAAAACTGCCTACTGCAGATTGAAGACATCACGGCAGAACCTAAGGAGGACGACATTGACACTATGTTGACAGAATTAGAAACGGAGGTAGGAATCAGTGAATAATGAGCAGACCGCAAGACTGGAAGCAATTAAGGAAGCAATCAGAGCAGACAAGACGACCATTGCTATTGTCGAAGAGGTGGGAATTACCATCGAAGATAAGCCGTCTATCGTTACACCAAGACCGGGGTTTAAGTGGGTGCCGCATCAAGCAAAAGCCGGAGGAGTAATCACATGGATTGAGGAAGCAGACCCGAACGCATCCGGAACGGCAGACAAACCAATCACATTCAAGGTAGGTATGGAAGTTTATCCTAACTACTATTACACCGACGGTGTGAAAAGATATGTCTGCATCAAGGCGGGCAATCCCTCCGAGCTGACAGAAGGCGAATATTTCACAGAATTCTAAACAGAGAAAGGAGAAATATGGCAAGCACAATCTATAGACAGGGACAAACATCGTCTTCCGATGTAAAAAATATGCAGCAGGCATTGAAAGACCAAGGCTATTATAAAGGCAATGTAGATGGCATATGGGGAAATCAAACATCGTCCGCATTATCTAACTACAAGCGGGATACAGGAGGCTCAAACACAGCCGGCAATTCTTTTGGAAATGAAACAATCCGAAAGTTGTATAGAGAGACAGGAAGCTCTGGGAGCGGGTCCGGCAGTTCGTCAAGCAGGGGCAGTTCGTCAAGCAGGGGCAGTTCGTCGAGCAACAGAGGGAATTCATCCGGCAGTTTAACGAAAGGCGTTCTTGGTATGGTGTCGAATATTGCAAAAAACCCAACACAAGCGTCACAGGCATATCTTAAATACCTACAGTCCGGAGGCAACCCAATAGGCTCTGAAAACTTAGTTGCAGACCCTAATATTAAACAGCAATGGGATGATGCACTTGCTGCTTCACAGCAATATTATGATAATGGAATCGGACAGCTTGGAAATATATACAGTTCAGGCGCAGAACAAGCAAACTTAAATGCTGACGACATGGCAAGACAGCAGTATATTCTCTACAAGCAGAATAAGAATAGACTTGCCGAACAGCTTTCCACGAACGGAATCACAGGTGGGGCGAGTGAAACGGCATTAAACAGCATATTAAATGCCTATTCTTCTAACTTATCACAGAATGAAGCTGCACGACAAGCTGCGCTTGCGAGCCTTAGAAATGAGTACCAAAGCGGTATGTCTGACCTTTTAGGACAATTACAGCAAAATCAGGCGAATATCAACTCGCAATACGGACAGCTCCAGCGTGAGGACTTGGCGAATCAGAGAGAACAGCTCGCCGAAGCGCAAAGGTCAGCGTTTGAATCTTATCTTGAGAATAAGAGTTTAAATAACACGAGTAATTGGAATGCGAGAGTTAGTGCGAACATTCAAGCGAAAAATCCGAGATTTGTATATACGGATAATAACGGCCGACTGCATTACACCAATTCTCAGACTACTGCGGCGACTGCAAAGGCTCAAGGTTACACCGTGGTAGACAGAACAAGCTATGACAAGAAAAAGTCATCGGGAAAATCCAGCAGCTCAAAATCAAGTAGTCCTAAGTCAAGCAGTACGAAAAATTCAAATGAAATAGACATGTCTGTTTGGGGTAAGACTCCGTCAAATAAGAAGAACAATTCTAACTCAAAATTATCTGACATCTACAAGTCAGGGGCTAATTTGGCAAAAAAAACGATAGGAGTTTAGCATGGCAAAGAGAACGGACATTCCATTGCCGAAAAAGGAGAGCCAAGCGGCAAAATTCGGCAGCGGGATAAAGAAAAACGAAATAAAAAGCAAGAGAACGGACATTCCGTTGCCGAAAAAGAACAGCCAAGCGGCAAAATTCGGTGAATCTGGCCAAGGCAAAAAGAAAGCAGAGAGCAACACAAAGAAGTTGCCCCAAAAGAAAGGGAGCAATGGTAACAAAATCACACAAAATAATAGTGTCAAGTCTCGAAAATTACCTAAGGCGGGAAAGGAAGCACAAAAGGAAGTATTCCGCACAAATCCCATTGCGGCAGGACTGAAAAGTTTTAATGAAACAGTCATTAACGATGTTGCTTTAGCACCCGTGAGCATACCGTATCAAATCATAAAAGGAAAAAAACTGGTTGATTTTGGGCTTGACGCAAAGACAAAAAGTGCAAAGAAAGGGGAAGCCGTTGGAAAGCTTTTGGGCGAAGTAGCAGGCTATGCGTCGGGCTATGGAGCAGCCGGAAAAGCTACATCGAAAGCGGCAAAAAAAATACTTTCTACCAAAACAGGTAAAAAAATTGTAGAAAAGGCAATATCAAGTAAGGCTGGAAAAAAACTCGGCAAAGATGTTGTTGAGAAAGCTTTGAAAAGTGCAACAAAGAGTGCTGTGGCAGACGCAACTGTGGGAACAACTTTAAATCTTTCCCATGCGCGTGGCGAAGGAAAAAAGGGAAAGGAACTTGCCACAGACCTTGCACAAAATGCGGCACTTGATTTTGGATTAGGTGCGGTTGGTGAGGCACTTCCGCTTGCAGGCAAAGGCTTATCAAAACTGAAAGACACGCATTTAGAGACGCGCATTGTCGATGGGAAAGTGAAAAATGTGCGTGTTGAGGGTAAAGCTAACACCGCAAAAAAAGTAGCTGAAAGCGGAAATTTAAAGGTTAAGGCAGGCACTCCGAGAAAGACAAAACTTCCCACAAAGAGTGAAAAGGCTGCATTAGAGACCGTGGCGAATGTGGAAAGCGCAGGGAAAATCAAAGTCGAGCTAAAAGACCTCGGAGCTGATATTGCAAGACCGAATCAGACTGTAAAAGAAGCGGCGGAGAAATATGGCACATATGACGGAACAATTCCAAAAGCAACAGGTTATGGAAAAGTAACACAAGGCGCAAAGACTGTATACAATTCCCCCATTGCTGACAAAAAAACACAGGAAGCGATTAAGGCTAACATTGAAGAGGGCTCTTATTGGACGAGAAAGACAACAAATAAAGAAAAACTCGACCTTGCAGCTGACAAAATCAAAACAAACGGGCTTGATTTTGAAACAAAATCTTTTGAAAACATCTTAAAAGAAGGGAAAGAAGTCCGAAGCGATGATATTGCTATGGGCTATCAGCTTGCGAGAGAACACATCAATAAAGGCAATTATGAAGCTGCACAAACTGTTTTGTCTGACGTATGCCAAATGGAGAGTGAAGCCGGAAGAACATTGCAGGCAATGCGGCTTTTCAATTCACTGTCTCCGGAAGGCAGAGTCAAGAATGTTATTCGTTCCGTCGATAACATCAAAAAAAACACAGGTGTGAACGTAAATATTAGCGATGAAATGCTCAACAGGCTTCGTAACGCATCGGAAGAAGAACTTCCGGAACTTAGAAAGCAGATAAACATTGAGCTTTGGAATCAAGTGCCTGCGACGTTCTCCGAAAAACTCACAGCTTGGAGATACCTTGCCATGCTCGGAAATCCAAGGACACACATCAGAAACATTGTCGGCAACGCTTTATATGTTCCTGTAGTCAGAATGGATAATGTTATTCAGAGTGGACTACAAAAGGCATTCAGCCGAAAACTTGAAAAAGCCGGAGCGAAAAAAACAGCTGCAATCTTAACCAATTCTTCCGACGACAGAGCATTGAAAAAGTTTGCCGGAGAACAATTCGACAAATTGAGAAAGACGCTTGATAGTGGGAATGGAAAGTACAATGAAGAACTTCGACCATTAGAAGCAAAAGTTTTTAATAATCGGTTTTTAGAGGGAGCAAAGAAGCTGAACAGTGCAGCACTGGAAGCAGAAGACCAACTGTTTATGAAGATAAACTTCGACAGTGCTTTCGCGCAGTACTGCAAGGCAAACGGTAAAAAGGTCGGTGACTTAACAGAAGAATTTATTCAGCAGGCATCGGAACATGCTTACAATGAGGCTCTTCGTTCAACTTATCGAGACCCCAGCAAACTTGCAGATGCGCTTGCGAGGTTCAGAAAAAACCTAAATGTAAAGGCAACCGATGATGCAACGATGAAAGTGGCAAAGACAGCCGGAAAGGTTGTCATGGACTCCGCTTTACCGTTTACAAAGACACCGATAAACATTTTGAGACGAGGCGTTTCTCATTCTCCGCTTGGACTTGCCAAGGGTATGTATCAGATTGTGAGGGCAAAAGACGCAATAGCATTGCAGAAAGCAATAACGCAAGTAGCGGAAGGGCTTACGGGAACCGGTGTTGTTGCACTTGGTATGTATATGGGAAACAAGGGGCTTGCAAACGGTTCTCTTGGAGAATACAACAGCGAATATAAATGGAAACAGCTTTTAGGAAAGCAGGATTACGCCCTGAATATTGGTGATTATTCTATCGCAATGGACTGGGCGGCTCCAATCTGTATGCCGTTCTTTGTCGGAGTAGAACTCGGAAACTCCATCTTAAAAGAGGGCGGAAATCTATGGGACGGAATTGAAAGTCTTTCGCAGATTTATCAACCTGTTTTGGAGATGTCTATGCTTTCCGGTGTGCAAAATCTGTTTGACTTCGCGAATGGAGACAGCAAAGATATTGTTAAATTCATGGGAAATGCTGCACAAAATCTTGCAAGTCAGTTTATACCTACACTTGTAGGTCAAACTGCAAGAACGCTTGTGCCGGAAAGAAAAATCGCGCTTTCGACAGCAGAAAATAAACTGCAAAGAGACACAGAAAAGTATATTGATAAGCTTGAAAACAAAATCCCGGGTTTAACAAACACAAATCAAAGTTTTGTCGATATGTTCGGAAGAACGGATAGCAAACAGTCTCCAACAGACTATCTAAAGGCAGGACTTGAAAATTTCTTGTCTCCGGCGTATGTGCAAAAGAAAGAGACAGACAGAACCGCGTTAGAACTCGAAAGGCTTCGTCAAGAACTTGGAAGCGAGGGGAAAGACGTTGTTCCTACCGATTACAGCTCACGCTACACTGTAAGATATGACGGTAGAGATATTCGTATGACTCCGGAGCAGTTTACAGAGTACAAGAAGGTCAGAGGGCAAGAAGTTTACAAAGGGCTTTCAAGTTTAACATCGTCTTCCGAATATCAAAACATGACAACAGACGAAAAAAAAGAAGCAGTCAGAGATATTTACGAAGCTGCAGCGGATGCCGCAAAGCGTTCGATTGTTATTTCTATGGGAGAGACAACCAAAAACGCTTACGACTACGGAGAACTGAACAAAACGCAAAAGGCACTTGTTGACAGCGGAACAATGAGCGTCAGCCAAGTGAAAGAAGCAAATCAGATATTGTCCGAAAGCGGAGCGGATTCCAGTGTAGGAAAAGCCTATGCGCTTGCAGAAAGCGGCATGAATGAAGAAGCGGTTGTAAACATGACCTCAAAAACCGCTTTAGAGAAAGCAACAAAGCTTCGAGACGCAGGAGCAACAAAGGAAGATATGATAAACGCAGCGAGGACAATCAGAGAATCCGGTTACACAAAGAGTGTCGGAAAGGCTTATGCGCTTTTAGACAGCGGACAATCTCAGAGTGTTGTCGATGTACTCGTATCTGAAAACGCAGTTGCCAGAGCTACGGCAATAAAAAGAGCAGAAATCACACCGGAAATGTTGGATAACATAGCAGAGCAAATTGACGCAAACGGAAACGGTCATTATTCAAACGATGAACTAATAAGTTACTTGTCTAACATAAATGTTAGTAGAATTCAAAAATGGGCAGTATTTGAAGCACTCAAATCAAGCTCAAGAACAAGCAATCCATTTTAGAAAGGAGAGAATATGTATAAACCAAGACTGAAAGCCCCAGCACCGAATAATGTGCTGTGGACGAAAAAAAACCCGTTCTTCAGAGCGGGTTACGGGCTGCCGAATTGTACGGCTTATGTATGGGGGCGGTGGTATGAGCTAATAGGAAAAGCACCTAAATTGTCACTTAGCAATGCCGGTGACTGGTATAAGAACATCAAAGACGGCTACGAGCGAGGCGACACGCCAAGACTTGGAGCCGTTATTTGTTGGTCGAAAGTCGGCGGCGAAGCACAGGGCAAAGGGCATGTTGCCATTGTCGAAAAAATCAATCCCGACGGCTCTATTGTTATAGGAGAGAGCGGATATAAGAAATTCCGCTTCCGTACAATGACCTTAAAACCTCCGTATACCTATTTCACAGGTTATAAGCTGCAAGGATTTATTTATTGTCCTGCCGTGAAAGAGCGTACTTATGATGTTCTTTCGACGCTCAATATCAGAGCAAAGCCGTCTCTTACAGGGAAAGTGCTTGATAAACTGAAAAAGGGAGAATCTGTGACAGGTATTCCGTCCGGTACATGGCTGAAAACCGAAAAGGGATATGTACGAATTAGAGGAATTAAAGAATATCTTAGGGAGATTTAGAATGAACACAACTTTAATACTCGGACTGTTCGGAGCGGTATTCGCCAGTAGTGGTTTTTGGCAGTTTTTACAGGCTAAAATGCAAAGAAAAAGCCCACTTGAGAAAGCGGTGCTTGCAATGCTTCATGACAGGCTCATGCATTTACTGGCTTGTTATATGGAAATGGACGAAATCGAACCGGAAGAGTTTGAGAATCTAACAGAATTGTTTGAAGCGTATTCACTTTTAGGCGGAAACGGAACAATTAAGCGAATGTATAACCAATTATTAAACAGTGTCAAAATAAGATAGGAGGGGAACTTATGAAAACGATTAAAGAAGCAGTAGTCGGATTGATGAAAGTTAAATCAATCGTCACAATTGCGCTCACACTCACTTTTATTTACCTTGCTGTTGTGAATCAGCTTACAGACCAATTCATGTTGATTTACACGACAGTAATCGCATTCTATTTTGGAACGCAGAAAGAACGCAAGGAGCAAAACAAGACAGAATAAGGGAGGTGTCATGTTAATATATAGCTTTACAAAGCCGGAGCTTGATTACTTACGACAGCATTGTAATTTTGTCAACAATGAAAGAGAAGTATTCGAAATGCGAAGCCGGGGCATTCCCTTGTCAGAAATTGCCGAAAGCTTACATATATCAATAGACACCGCAAGACGCATATCACAAAAAGTAAATAGAAAAATAGGGAAAATGATTTAGCCGTCCGTTTGGGCGGCTTTTTCGCATTTTTTGTGCATTTTTGTGCGATTGAGAACCGCTCTTGCAAGGCTTAAAATTAAAGCATAAGGGGGGATAAAGATATGTTTAATTCAATGTACCCAATGCCGCCTATGCAGGCAATGCAACAGCAGACACAACAGAGCATTCAATATGTGAACGGCATAGAAAGCGCAAACGCATATAGGGTTATGCCGAATCAACAAGTTATGCTCATGGATTCTAATATGCCGAGATTTTACATAAAGACGGCAGACGCTTCCGGCTTTGCCACCGTCAAAGCGTATGACTTTGTAGAAGCAAAGCAGGAAAAGCCCGAAGAATATGTCAAAAGAAGCGAGTTTGAAGATTTAAAGAGCTATTTATCAAAAATACTTCAAAACCCGTCCACAGGCGAAAATAAAGACGATTAGGGGGTGTCGGAATGAATCCTATATTACAAAACGCAAAAATCGGGCAAGTGCTTCCGATGGTAGGACAGATTAAACAAATGATGAGCATGATTCAAGCTGCGCAAGACCCTATGGGCGCACTCAATCAGATGTCCCAAAACGACCCGAGAATGAAAGAAATCATGGATATGGTAAAGGGGAAAAATCCGGAGCAAGTCTTTTACGACAAGTGCAAGGAAATGAATATCAATCCGGATGTGATTCTTGGTATGCTTCGATAAAATTGCAATTTTATAATAAATTAAGAAAAGGGGAATTACTATGGAAAACTACAGTTTAGCTGACATCAGCGCAGTAACAGGCAAAGAAAACACCGGCATGTTTGGCGGTGGAATGTGGATTTTTGCCCTGTTAATCTTGCTGTTAATCGGTGGCGGCGGATTCTTCGGCGGAAGAAACGGGGAAGCGGTAACAGAAGCCGGACTTTGCAATGCTATGAACTTTAACAATCTTGAAAACTCGATCGGGAGATTGAGTGATAGTTTGCAGTCTGACTACATGGGCATTCAGAACGGACTTTCCAATCTCGGCTATGAAACGCTTCGCAACTTCGGCACGACACAAAGTCAGATTGCGCAGTGTTGCTGCGAAACACAGAGAGCGATTGACGGCGTAAACTACAACGGAGCAATCAATACTGCGGCAATCAATGCAAACACAACTGAACAGACGCAGAAGATTCTTGACGCTTTTACTGGAAACAGAATGGCAGAAATGCAGAATCAAATCAATCAGTTACAGCTTCAGGCGGCTTTATGCGGTATTCCAAGAACGAATCCGTATGGCTATTACATGGCACCGATTGCCTATGGTAACGCCTGTACTGGTATGACTGGAACTACTTTGGTATAACGATAGGTTAAAGAATTGGCGGGGCAACCCGCCTTTGTCTTGGAAAGGGGAAACAAATGTTAAAAGCAAATATTACAACAGCAACGACAGTGGCGGCAAATACAGATATTCCGCTTAATCTTGTTTTTAATACGAATTGCCGTACCGGAATGAACGGCAATCGTATAAAAATTAACTCTTGTGGAGCATATGACATAGAAGCATTGTTCAACATTACAGGTGTTGCAGCTGGAGACATCTCTTTGCAGATGTTTAACAACGGAGTTGCAATCCCGGACGCAGTTGTTGGCGCAACTTCGGCAGCAACCACGAATCAGATTTCATTAAATCTCACAGACATCATCCGTGCACTTAGGAACAACATTGGAACGGATATTGCGTTATCGTTCAGATTATCCGCCGCAGCAACAGTCAATAATGCGATTGTAACAGTCGAAAAGATTCAGTAAGGGGTGAGCCTATGGAATATATGGAGCTTATAAACCTTATTGCGGAGAAAAAGGAACCTGACTGGGATAAGGTGCATTATGCAATAGATGAAGGCCTGGAACGCTTAAAAAAGTATGACCCGTCATGCTATGAATCAGTAATGAATGAAATAGGCGCAGTCGCATATCATATCTGCGATGAAAAGGCAAGAGAGATTGTGCGGAGCATGAGACCATATGGAGAGAAGTGGTCGCAAGATGTCATCCGGGATTTTATACGGGCAAAAGGAATTACCGAAAACTGCGTATCGTGGTACTTAGTTATGAATATGGCGTATAACGATTACCACGACACAGCGGCGATGGTCGGTATGTCAGAGGACGCAGAATTCTATTACAGCATAGCAAATAACTTCATCAATGATATTGACGGGAAAAAGTATAAAGTCGCAAAATATTTTATTGACAGATAGCCATGATGTGTCACTTAGTGTGACACAAACGGCTTAAACCGTTGAAAAATAGCCGTTATATATCGCTCTCCGAAGGCATTGATCGGGGTTCGATTCCCCGAGGAGTCACCAAACTGAAAACCGCAGAATTTCAACGATTCTGCGGTTTATTCATATTTTTAAAGTGTAAAATTGTGTAAAAAAATAAAGCTATAAGGTGTTATATGGTGGCATAAGGTGTGACACTTTGTGTGACACTTTTTGATTCATTGTACAAACTAATTTGTCTTGCGGCGGTTATTACATCTTCGTTGTCAACATGAGTGTAAATGTTGGCGGTAAGTCGGATGTCTGAATGCCCCATTAAATATTGTGCATTTCTCACATCAACCCCGGCTTTTTTCAAATTACAGCAGTAAGTGTGGCGCAAATTATATGGCACAAAATCTTCAGGCAAAGGGTAAGGTTGTATAAGCTGATTGCGATAAACCTTACATCCCATAGAAATGTTCATTTCTCTCCTAAGAGTATTTAACGCTCTGTAATAAGTTGCGTCCGTATGTTTTTTTCCGCTTTGCGCTGGAGCGATTGGTGAGAATGGCGGGGTATCTTTTATCCTTTCATAAAATTCGTTTGGAATTGGAACAAGTCGGTCTGCGTTTTTGCTTTTTTCCCCAGTTATGTGCAAAACATTCCAACCGTCAATTTGTTTGATATCCTTACCTAACGCATTTTTTGCTTCAACAGGTCTGCAACCGCAGTAGTAGGTGAGCAAAAATACCAAAAATTTGTCATTCTTGCATACCGAAAGGAAGTGTTCCTTTTCGTATGGAGTGATTTGTCTGCGCGTTTTTGTCACTCCGAAAGGATTTTCAAGTCCTTCCGCAGGATTTTCTGCTATCAAATGGTTCTCTTTTGCTTTTGAGAAAATAAATTGCAGCATTTGCCGTATGGTTTTAATCTGATAGTTTGATTTTCCTTTTTGCTTATTCAAAACTTCCACAAGTTCTAATTTTTTAATGTCTTTCAATCTTCGATTTCCAATGTATTGGAATATGCCAGCATTCATTCGTGACAAATATCTCTTTCGTGTTACTTCCTTTTGATTAGTTTTGTATGCGTCGACGCACTTCAAAGCCCACTCTTTTACTGTTATATTATTTGAGAGTACGACTTTTCCCTCCTGCAAATCTCTTTGTTTATTCGCCATCTTCATAATGGCTTCTTTTTCAGTTTTTCCTCTGACAGTGTATCGTTTACCCTCAAAGGTAAATGTTTTTCTGATGTAATCCATAGTTCTATTCTTGCTCCTCTTTCATTTTTACACCAAGAAAAGGAAAAGACGCTTGACCGACAACGGATAATGCAATAGCTATCCATGATGCAACAACGGCTACCGAAAAATCGTTGTGTATAGTTAATTGTGCATTAAAATATATAGTTTGAGCTATGCATAAAACAGATGTTATTATAGCACTTGTTTTTGTTCCGATTACGTAAGAAATAGCGTAGCAAAACAAAGAGAAGAATCCATATAACACTAACAATCCAACTCCAAAGCTTACCACAACAAACATTCCCGATGTGAAGAAAGCACCTATAAATGTTGCTCCACGATAAATCAAAGGTTGTGCAAAACTTAAAACTACAAAGCATATAACGATTTGTGCGATACCTTTTAATACTTTCATTTTGTACCTCCTATATTTCTTAAATGGTAGCGTGTCTGATTGCTTCAATCTCACCAATTGGCATATCGCTTTCGAAGTCATTATTCGCAATATGCGCTATTTCATGCCTTATTGTGCGTATTTGTGCTTCTTCTGACAGGTTTTCATTTATGACAATGGTGTAATAATTTTCGCCATCCTCGTACCGGCAAAGCACCGCGCCGCGAAAATCGCAATCAAACGGTCTAAAAATAACTTTTACATTTTCCTCCAAGACATCACCTCATTTCAAATCTTTTAACAGATTATAAAAAGCGTCTAAACGCTCTTTTGGCATTCCCTTAGCAACGTCAAAAATTGCTCTTAATTCTTTGTTCTTCTGTAATTCCCTTGCAAGCATTTCTGTTTCAACATCGTAATGACTTTCTTTAGACACCCCGCTTTGCTCTCCTGTAAGAATGTAATCGGTTGATACGCCGAAGTATTCGGACAGCTTTAATAAGTATTCGTAAGTCGGTGTGCTTTTTTTCCACTTGAACGCATGCCCCTTAGTCATTCCGTTATCGATTTCCATCTGTTTAATAGTAGTTCCTTTCATTTTGCACAAATATTGCAGTCTTTCGTATATATCCATTTTTTCTCCAATCGTAAGGAAAACGATGCGTAAAAAAGCATTGACAAACGGAAAGTTTTGTGTATAATAAAGATATAAACGCAAAACTTTCGGTATACAGGACGATAAAAACGCAATGTGTTCCTTATTTATAAGTGTAGCTACTTGAATAATAGAATAAATTGCGTAAAAAGTCAATGTTTTTTCGTAAAGTTTTACGCAAATAATGCAGAGGTGAGAGATGGAAAAGAGAACAAAAGAAGAGCTATTTGATATGTTCTACAAAAACAACTGCGAATTTCCTTTGGAATGTGTTGAGGTTCTGCTGATGAACGGATATTTTATAAGCCACGACCTTTATTGGAACGTGATTATGGAATATTGCAAAGCAATTCCGTTGTCAAAGAATTACACATTAGAAGAAGTAAAGGCGCTTGCCTTAGGAGCCGAAAGGGTCAACAGAGGCAGAGAGCAAGATTTCTTCAAAATATTAGGAATGACAAAAGAAGAATGGCTTTCATATAAAGAGCGGAAAACTAAAAAGAAAGCCATTCAGAAAAAAATCTTGCAGATCATGAAGCCGATAACGGCGGCAATGTGGATTTTCATAGGAATAGTTGCACTATTTAAATTATTTCACTGAAAAAATAAATGCAATGATTGATACAGAAAGCGCAAGCACGGAAATGATTGACGGGAACCAGAAACGAAAATTATCTTTTTCTGTTTCTGCAAGAAACGATTCGCCTTTTGCTGTTATCTCTGCAATATATGGTCTTCCTGCAATTCTCGCATGGTATCCAAGGGAAATTAAGCCCTCTTGGTATAAAAATCGGTATTGCCTCATATAGACTAAGTCATTTTCGTGTCCGCTTAAATCTACTGAACTTTTTGAAAGAGTTTTCAGTATTGAAATTTGTTCTTTTGAATAATTTTTCATGTTATCACCTCAAAAGCATTATAACAAAAAAATTACGAAAGGAGAAACTATGATTTACGAAAACATTAGGTATTACGCCAAGAAACGCGGCATTACGATTTCCGAATTAGAGAGACAAGCCCACTTATCTAAAGGACACATCTATAAATTCGACGGAAAAAGCGAACCGACAATTTCAACTCTGCAAAAGGTCGCTGACGTTTTAGGCGTAACGGTACAAACGCTGATTAAGGAAAGGAAAGAGTAATTAACAACTGAATATCCCTTGCATAGGCGGCTCACCCGGGGTTTTTCATCCTTTCGCCCCGTATATAAAATCTTACATCTTTCACATTTTGGAACGCCTCCTACAGTTGCAATTACAGAGCCGCCCATGCAGGGGATATGGAAAGGGAAAAAGATGGACAAGCAAGAGATGATAAGACGCATGTCGCAGCATGTGAAAGCGTCGCTAAGCGAGGACGGCGAATCTGTCAAGGGTGCTCCGCAGTTCATCACACGATTACAGCTTGCGGAGTACATGGGCTACCGTGACCCACACTCGGTGGACAAGTTCCTGTCGGGGCTTGAAAGGATTGCAAAACTCTACTTCATCCCCGATGTAGTAGAGAGATTAAAGAAAGGAAGTGAGACAAGATGTTGAGCAAACTGATTGGTGCACTTGAAACAATTGAAGAAATAAAAAATCAATGCGGCGGATACATAACAGTATACGGAGAAAGCGGAGAAATGAGCGCGAATCTTTCAAAAGAATTGTTCGATAAAATGATAGACACTTACACTATCAGCGAAAGAGAAGAAGAACTATGGGAGAAATCGTCAATAGTTAACGGCATAAGATTTTACGCTTTGTATTGTTTCGACGAATTGAATACGGATGATTTATTGAAAGTCGCGGGGCTGAAAAAAGGGAGAAGAGATATGTACACAAGACTTAAAAAAACTTTAGATGTACGCAACATCACAATTTATCGTCTCGCAAAAATGAGCAAAATTAACACACAAGATTTATATACCGCATTAAAAGGCAAAAAGCCCCTGTACCCAAACTGGAAAAAGCGAATTGCAGACGCGCTCGGCACGGATATTGATAGCCTCTTCAATGAAGAGGAGAAAGGCAGCAGCGATGGCGAAGTATAGGAAAACAGGCGTCGGACTGATTGACAAAATAAAAAAGCCCGTTATCTGCTTGACAGCCGCTGCACTCATGCTCGGAGCGTACAGCTTCGCATGTGCGGACGATTTGCAGACACGGCAGCTTCAGGGCGGGGGAATGACCGTTGAATACATACCGTTTGAATCAGAGTACAGCCACAAAATGGACAAGCTGATTGAAGCGGAGTGCATGAAGTTAGGCATTGACGAAACAACGGCAATCGCTATTGCACGACTGGAAACAGGGCATTACACTTCAAGGCTGTTCACCGAAAGTAATAACTTCGGGGGCATGGGCGACGGTAAGAGATATTACACCTACGAAACCCCGGAGGACGGAGCAGAAGCCTTTGTCAAGATGATTAAAGCCTATGCCGACAAGGGCATGGACACGCCGAAGAAAATGCAGAAAACATACTGCCCGAATAACGAAGCCTGGGCGGATATGGTAGAAGAACTGAAAGGAGAATTAAGATGATTAAATGCGAATTAAACATTAAAACGGGTCATGAGCAAGTATGCATTGATGGCAAGCTTCCACACATACTTACAGAACTTGAAGACCTGCTTAGAGGGTTCAGAAAAGTCATGGGAAACAACCATGTGCCGGAAGATTTACAAGATGAACTCTTGGAAACGGCTTTTGAGAATGCGAAGCTTTCCCAAGAAGATTCTATTTTAAAAACGATGGATAAAATAGAACTCCCTGACTTTTTCAAGAAATTTGTAAAAGATTTACTTGAGAAAGATGAAGAGTAAAGAAAAAGCTCCCGAAGGAGCCCATATCAGTTAAAATATACACCATTTTTATTTGAATGTCAAAGGAGAGAATAGATGAAAGGATATAAAGCATTTGAGCCTGGGCTAATCTGCAAGGGCAAGCAATATGAGGAAAACGCTATCGCAACAGAGAAAAGAGCGGAGCCGTGTAAGTGCGGTATTCACTTCTGTGAAAGCCCGTTTGATGTGTTGGATTATTACCCTCTGATAACAGATGAGGGAAAATTCACGGATTTCGCGGAAGTTGAAGCATTGGACAAGCCTGTAACAGACGATAAAAAGAAGTATTGCACAACCAAGTTAAAGGTTGGAGCAAAGCTGAGTTTTGCGGGATTCATCAGAGCGTGTATAGACTTCGTTTTCGAGAAAACAGTCAACAGTATGCCGGATGATAGCGGCTATTCCGCGCAGATAGGCAGTAGCGGCGATTACGCGCAGATAGGCAGTAGCGGCGATTACGCGCAGATAGGCAGTAGCGGCTATTCCGCGAAGATAGGCAGTAGCGGCGATTACGCGCAGATAGGCAGTAGCGGCGATTACGCGCA
>ERZ1034925.139-NODE-139-length-40119-cov-9.017747_pt1 | contig 40119 bp, 40 predicted proteins | sample MGYA00520687_ERZ1034925 | MGnify/ENA primary metagenome ERZ1034925 (study PRJEB33766, sample SAMN09781758) | gut metagenome | biome: gut microbiome | host: Homo sapiens | place: Madagascar | study: EMG produced TPA metagenomics assembly of the PRJNA485056 data set... | reverse complement strand
AAATTAAGGTCTTGACTTAGAGTACACTCTCAACTGTACAATAATAATTGTGTAAGGAGATAATTATGAATAAAAAAGTTTTGATTTTATCTGCAAGCCCGAGAAAAGGCGGAAATTCAGACACATTATGCGATGAATTTTTAAGAGGCGCAAAAGAAGCCGGAAATGACGCAGAAAAAATATTTTTAAGAGATAAAAAAATAAACTACTGTACAGGCTGTGGTTTGTGTAATGACAATGGTTACACAGCTTGTTCACAAAAAGATGACGCCCCTGAAATCTTAGAAAAAATGGTTCAGGCAGACGTTATCGTAATGGCAACTCCTGTGTATTTTTACACAATGAACGGACAGCTTAAAACTCTTATAGACAGATGCTGTTCAAGATACACAAGCATGGTTGGCAAAGATTTTTACTTTATCGCAACCGCAGCCGATATGAGGGAACAAGCCTTGGAAAGAACATTCGACGGACTTCGCGGATTTACAGCTTGTCTTGATGGTGCACAGGAAAAAGGTTTACTTTACGCCGCAGGCGTTTGGCAAAAAGATGAAGTGAAACGTACAAGATATATGAATGAAGCCTATGTTATGGGCAAAAATGTATAATTGAAATTTAAGGAGAATTCAAAAATGATTTTAGACAAAGTTAATACACCTGATGACTTGAAAAAATTGTCAATTCAAGAGATGAATTTTCTTGCAGATGAGATGCGAGAACTTATTATAAAAAAAGTAAACACAACAGGTGGGCACATGGGACCAAACTTAGGTATTATTGAAACAACTATTGCAATGCACTACGTTTTCAATTCTCCTGTTGACAAGTTTGTGTTCGATGTTTCTCACCAATGCTATCCGCACAAGATTTTGACCGGTAGAAAAGAAGGATTTACAAACCCTGACTTGTACCACAAATACACTGGTTACACAGCTCCGGAAGAAAGTGCGCACGACTTATTTAAAGTTGGCCACACATCAACTGCCACAAGTTTGGCTGTCGGAGTTGCAAAAGCTCGTGACTTGAAAGGCGAAGCAGGCAATGTTGTTGCAATTGTCGGCGATGGTTCATTAAGTGGTGGCGAAGCTTTGGAAGGTTTTGACAACGCAGCTGCATTAGGTTCAAATATTATCCTTGTCCTAAACGACAATGATATGTCTATCGCAGAAAACCATGGTGGAATTTACTCTAACCTTAAACTTCTTCGTGATACAAAAGGTCAGGCAGAATGCAATATATTCAAGGCTATGGGCTTTGATTACATCTATCTTGATGAAGGAAACAATGTAGAAAAACTTATTGAAGCATTCAAACGTGTAAAAGATATTAACCACCCGATTGTAATGCATATTAAGACCGTAAAAGGTCACGGCTTGGCTGTTGCAGAAGAAAACAAAGAGGCTTTTCACTGGGTACTTCCCGGCGTATTAGATACAAAAAACGAACAAGCAAAATCTGCTCAAATTGTTGAAGATTACACCTCTATTACTAAAGATTTTATCTTAAAAAAAGCCAAAGAGGATAAAACCGTAATTGCCGTAAACGCCGCAACTCCAGGGGTATTCGGATTTGATACAAAATTCAGAAATGAACTTGGCAAACAGTATACCGACGTTGGTATTGCAGAAGAACACGCTGTTGCATACTCTTCAGCCCTTGCAAAAATGGGCGCAAAACCAATTTTGGCGATTATGACATCATTTGTTCAAAGAACTTACGACCAGTTGTCACAAGATTTGTGCTTAAACAATTCGCCACTAACAATTCTTGTTTACTGGGGTGGAATTTCAAACGCAGATGCAACTCACTTAGGAAGTTTTGATATTTCTATGATGTCAAATATTCCAAACCTTGTTTATTTATCTCCAACAAACAAGGAAGAATACCTTGCAATGCTTGAATACTCACTAAATCAGACAGAACACCCAATTGCAATCCGAGTTCCTATGACTCCGCTTGAATCGACAGGCGTTAAAGACACAACAGACTATTCAAAATTGAACAAATTCAAACTTGTTGAAAAGGGCGAAAAAGTTGCGATTTTAGGGCTCGGCAATTTCTTCAATCTCGGAAAAGAAGTTAAAAAAGCTATTAAAGAAAAACTTGGCTTTGACGCAACTTTGATTAACCCTGTATTTATGACAGGCGTTGATGAAGAGCTTCTTGACGAGTTGAAAAAAGACCACAAAGTTGTAATTACTCTTGAGGACGGCATCTTGGACGGCGGATTTGGCGAAAAAGTCGCTCGCTACTATGGAAATTCAAATATGAAAGTATTGAATTTCGGCGGCAAGAAAGAATTCACCGACAGAACTCCTATGGAAGAACTTTACAACCGTTATCACTTAACGACTGAATTGATTGTTGAAGATGTTAAAAGTGTTTTATAGTTATAAATTACAATGACAACTCCTGGAAAAACAACAATCACTACTTAGCAAAACAACAACAAAGCGGATATTGTTTGAGCGGTAATATACTATAATAGGCTGGATTACTTCGCTAATCGCTCGTAATGACGACTTTGTAATTAGTTACTCATGAATATAGCGAGTTTATCAGCTCGGGTTGCACTTAGTAGTGATTAAGCGGTTAGCGTGTTTCTCTTTCTTATCCAATATTCTTTCTCTTTGCCTCGCAACAAAGAGAAAGAATATTTGGTGCGGGAGTGGGGTGCATAACCCCACACAAAAACACCTGATAGTTACTATTAACTATTAGGTGTTTTTGTGCTATTTTATTTTTAGGAGGTTAAAGATGTACACAATTAAAGAAGTTGCTGAAAAAATGGATGTTTCTGAACACACACTTAGATTTTGGGCGAAAAGCGGATTTTTTCCGTTTGTGAAACGAGATAAAAACAATATCAGAATGTTTTCTGACAACGATTTGGACTGGGTCAAAATCGTAAAATGTTTGCGTTCTGTCGGAACAGAAAACAAAGCAATAAAAAGGTACATCGACCTTTGTATTATTGGAGATAGCACAATTCCTGAACGCTACGGAATTATTCAGGCTACAAAACTAAAAGCTTTAAAACAAATAGAAGAACTCCAAAAACAGATGGAAATTTTGGATTTTAAAGAATCTTTTTATCAGAATTTGATTAAAAACAACCTAAAAGACACTTGGAATCCGATGAATAACCACAAACCGGAAGATGCAGTAGTATAGATTTTGACATAACCAGAATATAAAGTAAAACAAACTAACCATAACACAAACTAGTTAAGTTCTGACCTATCTTCTGTTATCATTTTAATAGATTCTGAATAGCAAGAAAAAATATTCTTCGCTAATCGCTTAGAATATTTTTCTAAGCTTTCAGAATGACGACAGAAGTCGTTACTATACAAAATTGTATGAAGAATAAACCAATATTACCACAGAGGGCTACGTGCGTAGCACCTCCGGACTACGATCCGGAGTCTAAAAACGTAAACCGCCTAGCTACCTAACCCACTTCTTCAAGTGCCTGCACAACGACAGGGTCCCATTTTGTGCCTGCTTCTGATTTAATAATCTCAAGAGCTTTTTCTTGTGGCAAAGCCTTTCTGTATGGTCTGTCAGAGGTCATTGCACAATATGCATCAGCCACCGCAATTATTCTTGAACCAAACGGGATTGACTGACCTTTCAAACCTTCCGGTTCACCAGAACCATCAAATCTTTCTTTTTGGTAAGTAATATATGGAACAACTTCTGACAAGAAATTGATATTCATCAACAAATGTACACCCAAATCAGAATGCTCTTTAATCTGCTTTAACTCTTCCGGAGAAAGCTTTCCACTTGTAGCAAACAGCTTTTCAGGTACCGCAATTTTGCCGACATTTTGCAACAAACCTGCATAGTAAATCAAATCAGTTGTTTTTTCGTTCAAGCCCAATTGTTTACAAATTTTTCGTGCAAGTTTTGCAGTATTTTTTGAATGTGAAACTTTGTACTGACCTTTTGTATCAACAGCAAAAGCAAGGTGCTCAACAAAATCTTGTTGATAATCACACAAATCGCCGATTAGTGCGGTCAATTCAGCCCTAATATGTTGTAAATCACCTGTTGTAGACGCATTGTCATCAATAACTTTATTCGCATCATCAATTGTCGACTGCAAAGTCATTGAAGTTGCAAAAAGTACCGCAATACTTTCCACAAGCTCAACATATTCCTTGTTTATAGGCGTATCGTTCTCCAAAACAATTACACCGGTAGACTTGATATTGCAATGCATCGGAACTGCAACAGAATTTTCAACCACCATATCCCCACTAATAAAAGCTTTTCCGGCAATTGTTGTTTCATCTAACGGAAGCTGTTTTTCAACCTCGCTTGTTGTTCCGACAAGTTCTAAACTTTTGTTCTTTTCCAAATAAATATGGCATGCCTTAAGTTCTAACATTTGCGCAATTGACTGGGCAATTGACGTATAAATAGCCTGTTCTTCAGACTTGTTGAAACTCAAAACACAGAGAGTGTTTTGCAAAGAATAAATTGAAATAAGTTCTTTTAACTGGTTTACCAAACGCCCCTTTTTATCTTGCTCACTTTTACCGATTTTTTTTGCCAAATCCTCTGATATAAGGTTTTCAGCAATAAAATCACCTAAGTTAAGGGCAAAAATTTCTTCAAGAGGGTCTTCGCCTACCAAATAATCTGATTGCGAAAATAGTGAAACTCCGTTTTTATTCTCTTCTTTTGTCATTAATTTTTCCTTACATACATGCCTTCATAATTAATTACGGCAAGACCATACCGGAACTTTAATTAATTTTACAAAAATTCATACAAATGGAGGAGAAAAATCTTTAATTCTACTTCAAATGATGTAGAAAACAGATTGATTTCACAGACTTTGAAAGACATGTAAAAATTTGTTCATAACCTCTTAACCTACTTAAAAAGTATATTGATTATCAAATTTCATTGGTGTTAAATGTTGGTATGAAGAGAAGTCAGATTGTTATTTTTATACTGTTAATATCGACGCTATTTGTACTTAACAGAGTTTTCATAAGCACAGAGGACGCCAATATTGAAGAACAACCGGAGATGGTAAACCACGACAAAATTTCATCTCAAAGATTATTTGATAACAGTTGGAAAATCATTCGTGACAACTATTATGACGAGGACTTGAACGAGCAGTCTTGGAACCGTTGGAAAGAGCATTATCACGGACAAATCAAGACTGATGAAGATGCCAAAGTTGCGATAGACACAATGCTTGCCAGTCTTGACGATCCGTATTCAAGATATATGTCAAAGTCGGAATATCTTGAACAAAACAATTCAATTAACTCGAAAATCACAGGTATTGGCGTAAATATTGCCTCAGTTGCAGGTAAAATCCACATTGTGAGCGTTATGGACGGCACTCCAGCTCAATTTTCAAACCTTCTTCCAAAAGATATAATTGTTGCAATTGACGGAAAAGAAGTAAACGGACTCACTCTTTCAGAAGTTGCAAACCTTGTCAGAGGGCCTGAAAACAGCTTTGTAAACATAACGATTTTGCGTAACAATGACAAGTTGACAAAACGAGTTATGCGCAAAGAAATTAAGATTAAAACCGTAAAAAGCTCTGTAATGGACAAAAATATCGGCTACATTCAGATTACAAGCTTTATTGGTTCTACAACCCCAAACGAGTTTTTAGAAGCTTTGGAAAAAACAAAGACGACAAAGGGCTTAATCCTTGATCTTCGAGGAAATACCGGCGGGCTTTTGCCAAATGCCGTATTTATAGCGAATTTATTTATTCCAAAGGGCAATATCGTAAGTATAGTCGGCAGAAACGGTTACAAATATGATATTAACGCACAAAACACCGAATTCAGTATCCATAAGCCGACAATCGTCTTAGTTGATGGCAATTCTGCAAGCGCAAGTGAAATTTTGTCAGGCGCTCTGAAAGATTACAACAAAGCCAAACTTCTCGGCACAAAGACTTATGGCAAGGGAATGGTTCAAAAAATTATCCCGATGCCAAATGAAACAGGTATAAATTTGACTGTTGCAAAATACTTAACACCAAAAGGCACTGACATCAACAAAAAAGGGATTACACCGGATATAAGTGTTGATTTGAGCATAAAAGACGTCAAAAACAACAACGACGCCCAACTTCAGACAGCAAAAAATGTGCTATCACAAATGATGTTGAGCAAAAAGTAAAACTTATTTTTTCCTTAAAACCAACTCATATCCCAAAATATCATAAAGCATTTTAATTTCACTGTATTTTATAGTATCTCTGTTTAATTTTCCTGAGATATTATATATAGAGTACGGTTTCCCCAAACGCTCGGACATTCGTTTACATAATTCAGTCAATGTCATATCATTCATAACAAGTAAGTGCTTTATTTGTTGTTTTGTATCCATTTGATAATTATATACTATGTTTTAACTAAAAGGTTGACTTTTTAATTATAACGGCTATAATTTAACTATAATATTAAATGACTATAATAAATTTACTTGCTATAATAGTGTTGGTAAGTATTAAGAATAGAGAGGATTATGCATGGAGAAATATTTCGGATTTACTTTGGCGAAAGGTGCTACGCACGTAGCCCACTGTGATGAAGTTCATCCAGACTTTCGGGATTGGAATAATGCTTTTACGCACGTAGCCCACTGCAACAACAAACGACTCTTTGGGTTTACTTTGGCGGAAGTATTGATTACACTAGGCATAATTGGAGTTGTTGCAGCAATTACGTTGCCGACATTAATTCAGAATTATCAAAAGAAAACCTATATTGAAGGTTTAAAAGTTGGAGTTTCTATTTTTGAACAGGGCTTTAAAGCCGCAATGGCAGATGACGGGGTTGATGATTTAGCAGATACTACATTGTGGAAAAATTGTGATGGTACTAAGTTTTCTTATGACAGCCCTGACTGGAAAAATAAATGTCAACCGGAAATAAGTAAGTATTTTAAAGGAATTAAATTCGAATCAGTTCCAGATATGAAAGCTCTTGGCGATACTACAAATATCACGACAAACACAGATACTTGCCGAAAATTAGTTGGAAAAACAAATAAATGGTACTATTTGAACGATAAAAGCCAATGTCGTGGTTGGAAAAACATTGCTGTAACTCTTGCCAATGGAATGCGCGCAGATATTGCAATAGGTTCTGAGGCAGTGAATTATTCTGCAGGCTTTATTTCAGCATTAGATGTAAATGGTGGGAAAGCCCCAAATACTTGGGGGAGAGATACGTTTTATCTAATTATCCTTAGAGATGGAAGAGTTGTTGGTGTTAAAAGCAGAGCTCAAGCAGAAGCTTATGCAAAATATGCGAATAAAGATATTACTTCGACTATAGAAGATTTTAAAACCCAAAGAGAGACTAAATGTAATAATACAACAACAGAAGAAGGAACATTTTGTTCCGGCAGAGTAATTGACGAAGGCTGGGTAATGAATTATTAAATATGGAGAAAAAGATGTCAAAGCCTCTATTGTTCATAGAGGCTTTCGCTCAAAATTCAACCTATCTCTTGAATATATTCACATCTTTCAACTCATCACGTCTTACGACAAGACCACATTTTGAGCACGCCAAAACCTCTTCTGAACTATCTATCGGAAGAAAAACGTGTTCGCATTCGTCAGAATTAAATTCGTCGTTTTCCTCATCTTGAGCAAATGGGTCAAAATCCAACGATTTACGGTATTTTTTGCCCTTAATATACTTTGTTATCAGTTCAAAAAGATACATAATTACAATTCAAAACTATCCGGAAGCATTTCCTGTAACGGCTTTACTGCAATTCCATCATCTGTTTCCAAAATGATATCCAAACCGTCTTTTGAAACAAATTCACTCATAACTTGTCTGCAAGCGCCACAAGGCACGCAATACTTGCGTTTTGGAGAATAAATTGCAACTGCACGAATTTTTCTTTCTCCTGCTGCAATTGCAGTACCGATTGCGTTACGTTCTCCGCAAATAGTCATTCCGTAACTTGAATTTTCAAAATTACAACCTGTGTAAACATTTCCGCTTTCGCCTAATACGCAAGCTCCGACAGGAAAGTTTGAATAAGGAACATAAGCATTTTCTGAGGCTTTTGCAGCCAATTTTATCATTTCTTCGTATTTCATACCTGAATACTACAATATTTTTTTAATTTTGTTATCCTATAATTAAATGATATTGTGCTATAATACAATTATGAAATTCTTAGTCAAACTCGGATTAATACTAACTTTGCTAACATCATTTGCGCAAGCAATAACGTTTAACGTGCTCGTTTTGCCTGCAGATATTTTAAATCCAAAAGAAAATTACTACGGATTTGAAGAAGTTTCTGAAATCGTTGCAAACGATATAATCAATAATTTCAATGCTACTGACGGCAAGATTAAATCGCCTGATTTATATACTGTTCGTGCAAAGCTTAACCAAAATTCTGAGCTAAAACAAAACGTAAACACAGTGTTGAACAAATACAAAGACACAAACAAATTGGACTACGCAAATTTGAAAAAAATCAGCAACGCATTTGGTTGCAAATCCGTTTTAGTTGTCTCAAGCTCTGTTGTTACAAACAAAAATTCACTAAAAAGAAGTATTTGGGAAGTCTTGAATGTTTCAACCGCATTTGAAATTTCTTACCCATACAGGCTCGAAACCTCGGTGGTACTCCTCGACAACGTGAACGATTTAGTTATGTGGAGCAACAATTTTTCAGCAAAAATCGGAACCAATGATAATTACTTCATGGCAAACAATTACGCACAAGCTTATGACGAACTTGAAAAAATCAAACTTTACTCCAAAAACGTCGTTGCCCCGTCAGCTTCGCAAAACATTATGTTAAGATTTTTCCCAAAAGCAATCCGACCGATTGATAAAAAAATAGAAGATAACAACGGCGGAGCCCTCAGATTTGAACGAACTTTGCCTGAAATGCCGAAAAAGAAAGACAATTCAGAACCATTTTATGGCGACATGATTTTTGGAATTTAGCATTCAGCCGACAGTATAAAAACGTAAAAATTTTCATTTAATCAATTGAAATTTAAAATTGTTTATATTATAATCGAGCTTGTGAAGAAATTCACGATTGTATAAAAATATAAGGAGAATGTAGAAATGGCAGTAAAAGTAAATGATGCATGTATCGGTTGCGGCGCTTGTGAATCAATCTGTGACGCAGTATTTTCAGTAGATGGAACAGCTCAAGTTGATGAATCAGCTGTTGCAGATAACATGGATTGCGTTAAAGAAGCTGCAGAAGCTTGCCCAGTTTCAGCAATCGAAGTTGAATAATTATTTATTAAATAAATAACTCAAAACCGTCCGACATCAACAGATGTCGGACGGTTTGTTATGTAAAATCAAAATATCAAAATCGAAGTGACTAGAATTACGAAGTCGAGTCGCCACGATAGCGGAATGAGCAATAACTTGTTAGCGAAACAAACGACAAAACGAGTGTTGTTTGAGCGATAAAGTTATTCAATAGACTGGATTGCCACGCTATTCGCTCGCAATGACGACTTTGTAATCAATTATACATGTAATATAGCGAGTTCACTCGTTTCAAGTTGAGCTTACAAGTTATTAGTGAATGAAGCATGTGGCTGGTTTTGTGGAACTTTTTCCATAAAAAGTTCCCGCTGTCCGCGTAGGACATAAATATAAGCAAAATCAAAATATTCTGGGAAACAAAAAAGGAATAAACGCCTCTAATTCCTATACTCGCACACAAACACAATTTTCTGATTTTGCAAATTCGCAGACGGCTGTTGAGAATTCAACGGAATTACATTGTTATCCCTATCCAAAGTTCCTTCCATTGAACAAACATATTTATTTGTTACAGATGCACTAGAATTTGAATAATTTTGCTGTGGTTGGTTACTTTGACGAGACTCAATATCATTAATTCTGGAATTCAAACGACTTTCAATATTTTGCATTTCTGACACGATATCTTGATTATCAGGCATCGGTTCGGAATCATGACTTTCTTCACGGGTTGGCTGTGAATCCACATCTTGCTTATTCTTGTTGCTGTCAATAATCATAGGAGCACTGATTATCATAATAATCCCAAGAATTATAACGCAAACTATTGCATAACCAATTGTTGACATCGCTTTTTTATTTTTCATGCAAAACTCCTTTTCTTTAATATTAGCATAAAAAAACGACAGATTTAAAATAAAATCTGTCGCTTTTTCATGAATTTTACGACTATTGAGCTTCTTTAATTACAGCTTCTAACGCTTCAAGAGCGTCTTGTGGAAGTTTATCCAATCCGCCTTTTTCTGTTTCTCTTGATTTTACAAAAGCAATTCTGTCGTTCATACGAGCGATAAACTGTTCTTTGTACTCTGCATTCGCAAAAGAAGTATCAAAGCCATCAACGTCCATAATTTCGATATCTGAGAAGTTTTCCCATTTGTGGAAATTAGCACGTTTTTCAACAATTGCTTCAATAATTCCCAATGTATGAGCAGGTTTAACCTTTGTGCCCATAAATTCACCTGTATTCAAGATATAGCAATCAACACCGTCAAGAATTAGTTGTTTAAATCTTGAATAATCAATTTCCAACGGATAGACTCTGAATGGGTTTGCGTAAGGTTCAACAACAAGAGCGTTCGGGTCAACACCTTTTGCTAATCTTTCGGCAGAAGAACGTTTTGTCGCAAGAGTTGCACCCATTGCAGAACCTAAAGATGCACCTGAAAGTTTCAATACAGGCGGAATTGTAGGGTCTTTCATCAGCCAGAAAATAGCATTAATAGGTTCATTAATTCTGTCAACTCTGTTTGGCGACCACAATTTTGACTTAACAGCACGTCCGTTACCATTTCTGATATCTTCTGTTACAGAAACAACTTTTCCGTCAGCAAATGCGATTGCACCGGCATTTTGTTGAGTGAGAATAAATTTATTATCTTCACAACCAATCGGATAATCTGCTGTTTTGTCGAAATATGCAGGTTCCAAAGCGATTGTATATTTGTCGTGAACGTTAATAATAAACGCATCGTCGTGCAATACTGTAATATTATATTTATTGTTGTGTTTTGCGTGAGTAATAGTAGATTTTCCGGAACCGGAAAGTCCGAACACAGCAACTTGGAAAGAACCGTTATCCAAGTTATAACGTTTCATACCGCCATGGCAAGATGCATAACCGTTACGAGCAGCACAGCCCCATGCCAAAGTCAATGTTCCTTTTTTGTGTTCACCGAAATATCTCATACCCAAGATTGCCGCACAGTTGTGTTCAGGATCGAAGAAAGTCAATCCGTAAGGAAAATCAGGGTGACTCCAATCAGGATCAGAGAACACAAAAATATCGCCTTCCGGCAATTCACGAGATTCTGCGTACATATTTGCATAAATTTCGTTAATATATTGGAAATTCAAAAGCCAACTGTACATAATATTTTCAAAGCCTTCCGGAATAAGTAAATGCGCCTTAATCATAAAGTCTTTGTCCAAGCCAACAACAGCTTCTGTCTTGTACAAAAGTCTGTCACGAGTGTTATAAATAGCTTCTCTGATAACAGGAAGAAGTGTTTTCAAATCGCAATTTGGTTCACCCACAATTTTTCTTGCTGCCGCACAACGTCCAACAACAGTACCGTCGTTGAATAACAACTGATTCGCCCCTTGCGGAAGCCCGATTTTTTCAGGTTTATAAACAGGCATGCCTGTAAGTTCAATAGTTCCAGGGCTACTTTTAGCCAATTTGTAAGCTTCAGAAACAGATTTAACTTCTTCAACATTGTTTCCGAAAAACGGTGCAGTAATAGTTGCTCTTGCAGCAGACATAAGCTTTTTCAATTCCTCAGAATTCGTAAAAAATTCCTTTGTTGCCATATACAATCTCCTTTTACTAAAAGTGTAAATAATACATTAACCAACCAGATGTTAGCACAAACGCATAGGCAATGCAAGGGGAAATGTCCTGCGCGGGCAGGACAATAATATAGGAAAAATTATTAGTTAAATTCTATTATTAACTTTTGTAACAACATGAAAAACATGACGCAATATATAATACATTATATACTTTATATATATAAGAGTATAAAACAAGAGGTAACTATCATGGTTTACGATATCACAGGTAATAATCCAATGGGCGGCAGGCGTCCTATTACAATGGGCCTCAAAGCTGGACAGTTCCGCCAAATGGGAGTGCCTCGAAATGCTTCGTCAAACATCTTCATCAACAATAATTTTGGTTGTATGGGAAGTTACAATGGTACATACTTTGACGATTGTTGCGGCAACAATGACAGTGGCATGTCCAAATTTGAAAAGTGGATGATGGGTATTGGTATTGGCGGAAGCTTAGTAAGTTGTATTCTAGGAGCTTTCGGCAAAGGTAAATCTGAAGGTGCCGGAGATACCGGTGAAACTAAAACAGATGAATTTGCTGGACTTAAAGAGTTATATAAAAATGAAAAATACACATTCTCAAAAATTGATAACGACTATTGTTGCAACACAGGCAATGGTATAATTAAGGCACCGTCATTAAAAGAATTAAACGAAAAACTTATGGAGCTAAAAAATAAACCAACTCAACAACCTGCAACTCAAACTACCCAAGAAACACCTGCATCAACTACTACACCAGCGGAAACTGAAACAGATCATAAGTTGGCAGATTTCAATTGGAAAAATTTTGATGTTACTAAATTAACAGACGATAAAACAAGCCCGCTTACTATGCAAGCAAAAAATGATACTAATGTTTCAGAAGATCATGGCTCTAATGTAGATGCTCCAAAAACAATTACTGTTTCAAGAAATGGAAAAACATATAAATTTGAATTAATTGATGATAAGAGTAAAATTTCATCTGAAGGCCACCCAATGTACAAATGTACATCAAATGGAAAAGAATTATCTGAAAATCAAATTCAAGAATATTATTTGAAACCAGATGGTGAATTTTATCAAAACGATCAAACAGCTGGTTATGGCACAGCTTTGGGACGAAATCTAACTTCCTCAACAGAAGGAGCAGGATCAAGTGATGAAACTCCAACCAGAACAGCAAAACCAGCACAATCTAAACCTTCATCATCAGCAAAACCTGCAACTGCAAAACCAGCAGCCGCAAAACCAGCGTCAACAACTGCTTCTCAACAAGCAGCATCAAGTAAACCAAAAATGGTAGCAACTTACAATGTTACAGCTAAAAAAGGTAAATACATTGTAAAAAAAGATAGCACTGGTAAGTATCACTATTACAGCGGAGCTAATCCAAACCAAGAATTAAATGAAGCATACTTCCAAAAACAAACCGGTTTTAAAAGTGGTGATGATGTCGTAAATGCCATGAAACAACAAAGGGCAGATAGAGCTGACAAAGCCGCACATCACACAGCTGGAATAAAAAAAGAAGGTAGAACCGTCACAATAACCTTAGATAACGGAAAAACTTTTACCAAAAGAGCTTCTGGTGTTAGATGGAGTAGCGGCGAGTTAAATGGTCTTGAAAAAGAGCTTAAAGAAGAAATAAGAAATGCCGGATACGCTAATATTACATATATGAACTAATTACTCACAAAATACAAAAAAGTTTGAAATAATTCAAACTTTTTTGTATTATTAAGAAAAAAGTAGGAGGCATAAATGGTAAAAGTAGCAGTTGGCTCAGATCATGGCGGTTTTGAATATAAAGCAAAGATTATTGATTATTTGAAAGAACACAATTTTGACTATGAAGATGTCGGAACTTTCACAAAAGACTCTTGCGATTATCCGATTATTGCGAAAAAAGTTGCTAACAAAGTTGTTTCAGGAGAAGCAGACAAAGGAATTTTAATCTGCGGAACAGGAATTGGAATGTCAATTACGGCAAACAAAGTTAAGGGCATCAGAGCTGCTCTTTGTTCTGACACTTTCTCTGCAAGAGCGACAAGAGCACATAACAATTCAAATATTTTATGCCTTGGCGAACGAGTAATTGGTGATTGTCTTGCTCTTGATATAGTTGATGTTTGGCTTCATACCGAATTTGAAGGTGGAAGACATCAAAGAAGAATTGACGAGATTGAGTAAAACTAGGGCAATATGCCCTAGTTTTTATTAACTAATATTTTTCTTATAAGATAAATTCTGAATAAGAAATTAAAACTCTATTAAACTATTATGTCCTGCGCGGACAGCGGGAACTTTTTATGGAAAAAGTTCCACAAAACCAGCCACACGCTCCATTCACTAATAACTTGTAAGCTCAACTTGAAACGAGTGAACTCGCGCCACATGAGCGGAGTGCGGAGCTGTTCCCAGAAAACTCAGGCGGTCTGCAAGACTTTTCTGGGAACACGGAGTCACGTTTAACGCGAATGTGGCTCCACACTCGCAAACAGCACAGCCTATTGTTTTATTTTTCCGCTCAAACAATGGCTGTTTTGTTATCTGTTTCACTAACAAGTTATTGTTCTTTTCGCTATCGTGGCATTTGACTCCGTAATCTGTTATTTTTTACGAAACTTGTCGCCCATTAACGTAACGAACAATTAATGTTAGCGAAACAAACGACAGAACGAGTGCTGTTTGAGCGGTTAAGTTATTCAATAGGCTGGATTGCCACGCTATTCGCTCGCAATGACGATTTCATAATCTGTTATACAGAAATATAGTGAGTTCACTCGTTTCTAGTTGAGCGTTACAATTAATTAGTGAGTGAAGTGACGGGCGAGAGCTTCTTTGCGGTACTTTCTTGTCGGCACAAGAAAGTACCTTAGAAAAATACATTTATTAACCGTAGATTCTGAATAGCAAGAAAATCTAGCGTTCCGCGTAGAGTTTCGGCTTTTCAGAATCTAACAAATATACATACAATCGCCATAAGAGAAAAATCGATATTTATTCTCTATCGCTTCTTTGTATGCCTCAAAGATAAAATCTTTTCCAGCCAATGCGCTCACAAGCATTAACAATGTCGATTTCGGCAAATGGAAATTCGTAATCAAATTATCTATAACCTTGAACTCAAATGGCGGATAAATAAACAACTCAGAATGGTCATGACACGGCTTTATGCACCCAAATTTTTGATACGCCGTTTCAAGCGTCCTGACTGTCGTTGTTCCAACAGCTACTATTTTTCGTTCCTCACGCTTTGCACGATTTATCTGCTCAGAAGCTTTCTCAGATATTTCAAACGTTTCAGAGTGCATTTTATGCTCTAACACATTTTCACACTGAACCGGTCTAAATGTTCCTAAACCAACATTCAACGTCACATAAGCAAGCTCAACACCTTTATTCTGAAGCTTTTCAAGGATTTCTTTTGTAAAATGTAAACCTGCAGTCGGCGCAGCAACAGAGCCCTCATCTTTTGCATAAACCGTTTGATAGCGTTCAAAATCCAATTTTTTCAAATCCTCATTCGGAATTTTTCGCTCAATATATGGCGGAAGCGGAATTTGTCCATTTCTATGTAGCACGTCCAAAACGTTTTCACCATCATAAATGAGCTCAACGAGCCACTCACCATTCTCTTCCAACCTCTTCAAGGCTTTTACAGAAAGTTCATCACTAATTTTTACAACAGTATCAGGTTTTACACGTTTTGAAGGCTTAATTAAAACGTCCCAAAGACAGCCATTTTCAGAATTCTCAACAGATTTTAGCAAAAACACCTCGATTTTTGCACCTGTATCTTTATGCCCAATAAGTCTTGCCGGAAGAACTTTCGTATTATTCATAACCAACAAAGTATTTGGCTCAATCAAGTCCACAATGTCATAAAAATGCTTATGAGAAATGGTTCTATCCTTTCGGTTTAGAACCATCATTTTTGAATTTTCTCTTTTATCAGCCGGCATCTGAGCTATCAACTCTTCCGGCAAGTTGTAATCATATTCTGATAATAACATTCAAAGCCTGTTGAGATTCTTCGCAAATATACCTGTCATACTGAGTGTAGCGAAGTATCTCAATAATTTACGGCCCAGAATGACTCTTATTCTTTTGATTTAATTTGTTTTGCACCTGCGACATCAGAATCACTTGCCAAAACCTGAGTTTTAGCCTGTTCTGCATCAATTTGCTTGTTCACAATAACAGTTTGTAAAATCTGGATAATGTTACTTGTTACCAAGTATAGCAAAACACCGGCAGGAATTGGGATTATAACAAATGTACCAATAATCATAATCGGCATAAATGTTCCCATTGATTTTTGAATAGCTTCCTGAGTCGGATCTGCTGCACCATCTTTAGATTTTTGAGTAGCCATCATAATCTTTTGTGACGCAAACATAGTTACTGCAAACAACGCAATTAGAGCAAATACGTCCCAATGGAAAGCTCTAGCTGATTTTGTTGTTGGAACAGATGCTGCCAAAACATTGCCTTCTTTTGTGAAAGTAATATTTTCAATTTCCTTGTTAGACATATCAGTTACAGCAATTTCAGCTTTTTCAATATCATTAAGTTGAGCAAATTTCAAATCTAAATGATCCAAATCGATTTTGAAATCAACTGTTTCTCCAGGAGTGAATTCACCTTGAATTTCAATTGCTTTTGCAGGATTTTTAATTTTTACGTTATCAAGAGTTTCTGTCGGAAGGTAAACTTTTGCAGTTTTTCCGATTGTAAATGTATCACCTTGAGAAACACCAAAAGTTCCGTCGTAAGAACGTCCGGCAGTTGCACGAAGAGTTGTATCAAGTCTGCTCAAAAACCCGAATGATGTATCACCGGCAATTTGAATAAATTGAGGGCTCATCAACGCAGAATACAATAAAATAAAAATCGGCAATTGAATAAGCAATGGCAAACAACCACCCATCGGGTTAAACTTGTGGTCTTTGTAGAATTCCATAAGTTTTTGTTGCATTTTCTGCGGATCGTTTTTGTATCTATCCTGAATAGCCTTGATTTTCGGCTGTAATGACTGCATCATTTTCATAGAACGTTGTTGTGACACATTTAGCGGCCACATTGCAAGTCTGATAACAACAGTTAATAATATAATCGCAACACCGTAGTTACCTACAATAGAAGCTAGTGCTTTTAATACTTCAATAGTTAAAGTTGTAAAATCCAATTTCCCTAATCCTCTTCAAATATTGATTCTTCGGCTATTAGCCATTTTGAGAAACTCGAAGAACCTCTAAATCAGCCTCAGAATGGCATCTTATAAAACTTTATTATAAAATCAAAGTCAAGTCAACAAATTGTAAACTTATGGAAAAATAAACCATAAGAAATGCACATAAAAAAACAACATTGTGATTTCTTCCATTACACGCCAACTACACGCAGAAACTAAAAAAGACTTTCAGGAAATCTCTGAAAGTCTTTTTTATAAATGGTCGGGATGACACGATTTGAACGTGCGACCCCCTCGTCCCAAGCGAGGTGCGCTACCAAGCTGCGCCACATCCCGTCACTGCTGACAAAGTTAAGTCTATTATAAACAAATTTTATAGTCAAGTGTTTTTTATATTTTTCTTGTAATTTATTAAATTTGAATATTTATTATAACTTAACCACTTATGTTCGTCGATTTTCAAGCAACGCCTGTTTTGCAGCAACTCCAAGTCCAACCCCGGCAATCACATAAGTCAACCAAGCAAAGAAATAATTCCTTTTCAATGGAGCGAGATTTACAGCCTTACCCAAAGTCTTTTTCGCAGCATTTAAACCTCTAAGAGATGCCAAACCCTCTTCCACAATCGTTGGCAAAAAGGCAGAAAAGCCGATTAGTCCCGCATTTCGCTCTATGAAATTCGGCTTATCATCTTTTCTTTGGAACATGCCCGTCGCAAGCAAAAGTGCCGTCGGGACAGCAGAAACATACCCTCTCGATTTTTGCAAAAATCGCATAAATTTACCTTTATTGGCATTTATGGCATGCCCAAGTTCGTGTAAAATCAATGACGGCTTACTTTTTGGAGCAACTGCGAGTTTTAAACTATCTGCATAAAAAGCATTTTCACCCCTCGCAACCGGAGCAAGCGCCTGTTGCAAATTCGACCCGTAATTTCTTATATTATTTTTATCAATAAAATCTACTGTTACTTTGAGTCCGTTTTTATTAACCATATTGTTTGCAGTTTTTTGAATATTCTCAAAGTTTGTAAACTCTTTTCCTTGCATAAGTTTATTTCCGCACCAACCAGAAACCTTTTGCAAAAGCATGGCAACACCTTGCAAAAGTCCTGCCGCTACAATAGTTTTTTCAGGCGTCGGAGTGTCAGGCTCCGATTGAAAGCCATAGCGTGCAGGCTGATTTGACGGCATATAATAATATGCTTGCGGACGATTAAAACCTACATTTGAGATATCTAAACTACACACATATATATAAAAACACAAAACTCAAAATTTTTGCCTATTTTTCAACTATTTTTCAAGTTTCGTAAACATGTCTTTACCTGCACCACAAATCGGGCAAACATAACTTTCCGGTTGATCTTCAAATTTTACGCCTTCTTTTTCCTCGTCATAAATCCATTGGCATACATCACATTGATATTTCATTTTTTTCTCCTTTGTGTTATAAATTACGTATTATGAAACATACATTTGAAACTAAAGTTTATTATTCTGACACAGACGCTTATGGCGTTGTTTGGCACGGTTCATACTTGAGATGGTTAGAACGTGGTCGTGTTGACCTTTGCGAAATGCTTGGGTTAGACCTTGTATCTTTAAAAGACGGTGACGTTCTTTTACCTGTGACAAATATGAATTTGCGTTATAAAGCTTCGGCAAAGCTTGATGACACAATTATTATTGAAACTTGGATTGAAAAATACAATAGCCTTTCAGTTACGTTCGGGCAGGTAATTAAATCCAAAGCTACTGACAAAGTGTTTATTGTAGCACAATTTGACGTTGTATCAACAAGCAGAGCTGGCAAATTATACAGAAGAATGCCACAAATGCTCACTGACGCGTTTGAAAAAGGATTGGAAAAATGTCCGGCACTCGTTTAAACAAATATATTGCCTCATCTGGACTTTGTTCAAGAAGAAAAGCTGATGAGCTTATAGAACAAGGCGTTGTTGCAGTGAACGGCAAAACCGTTACAGAGCTTGGCTATTTGGTTCAACCAAAGGATAAAGTTTTTGTAAACAAAAAACTTATCCACCCTGTAAAGCACGAATATTACAGGTTCTACAAGCCTGCAGGATATATTACAACTTGCGATGATGAAAAAGGTAGAAAAACAATTTATGATTTGCTACCGGAAAAACTTGCAGGACTAAAGCCTGTCGGTCGCTTAGATAAAGATTCTACCGGTCTTTTGATTTTGACAAATGACGGGGATTTGATAAATGCGCTTACGCACCCGTCTGTAAAGGTTCCAAAGGTTTATATGGTAACTGTAAATGCGCAAGTTACTCGTGCAGAACTTGAACAAATGGCAAACGGAATTGAAATTGAGCCAAACAAAATAGCTTATGCGGATATTCAGGTTTTGGAAATTGATAGCAAGCACACAGAGATGCAAATCACCTTGTACCAAGGCATGAACAGGCAAATCAGAAAAATGTTTGAGCATTTCGGGTATGAAGTAAAAGTCTTAAAACGAGTACGTCATGCGACATTGAGCCTAGAAGGTTTACGTCGTGGAGAATTCAAACCTATAAAACCGGCACAGATTAAGGAATTGAAAAACTTTTTAAACAGGATTTCAAAATGAAAAAGATAGCTATTTGTGGAAATATTGCATCAGGAAAGACTACTGTCCAAAAGTTTTTGGAAGGACAAGGGTACAAAGTCCTTGACACTGATGAAGTTTCACACAAGCTTTTAACTATCAAAAATAATGAGCTTTTTGAAGCATTCAAACATCTTGACGTGTTTGATGATAATGGAGAATTTTCTCGCTACAAAGTCGGGCAATTGATTTTTTCAAATGAAGAGTACCGAAAAAAGATTGCTGAAATTATGCACCCGCAAATTGCACAAGAAATAGAAAAATTCTTTGAAGCTAACAAATCAGAAGAGTTGTTATTTGTTGGAATTCCACTACTTTTTGAAGCAAATATGCAAGGAATGTTTGACAAAATCTTATTTGTTTACACTGACGATGAAATCAGATTAAAAAGGCTTTTGGCACGCAACAATTATACGTTAGCGCACGCAAAAGCCAGAATGAATTCACAAATGACACAAGAAAAGAAAATTAAGATGTCCGACTATGTTATCAATAATAACGGAGATCTTGAGGAATTATATAAAAATCTTTTTAAGCTACTTGAACAAATCCGTTAATTTTTCCGCTACTTGGCGAATATTTCCTTTCTGCAACCTTGTCTGATGTGTTGCCTTCAATAGTTACAATTGTTCCGTCTGCTAAAATATTTTTCACGATACCGGTATGTGACCAGTTAAAAATCACGATATCCCCAGGTTTTGCTTGAGAAACATCTGTTGTATATCGTCCATTTTTCTGTCCCCAACTTTTTAGACCTGCAACGCTTGATGAGCCAAAACCACTAGGAATTGATTTTCCGTTTGCTCTGAGCGCCTCTTTTGTTACATAAGTTGCAAAATCTGCGCACCAAGCTTCTTTTCGTCCATTGGTAAACAGTTTATATGAACCGTCCTTTTCGTTATAACCAATATATTGTTTCGCAGTTGCGACAATATCTTTTCCAAGATTTCCGCTACTTAAACTCACAGAAGATTGTGATTTACGCCCAGAGTTATTGGAACCTGAATTTAATATCGTACCAAAATTAAAAATACTAGGTAATGAAAATGACGTATCATAAGGCATTTGCATAAATGGGATAGAATAATCCATATTTGGCGCAAACACCATTCCCATCGGATATGCAGAAGCCGCAGGCATAAAAGGATTTCCAGACTGTCCATAAAAAGGATTGCCAGTCTGTGATGTTGTATATTGAATATTACTGAAATTCAATAGTGCCAATTTTGTATCCCCTTAAAATTCCCCTGTATTTATATAAAGGATTTTCGAGCTACAAAATTGCCTATTTTGTAAAGATTTATTAAACAATTCTAAACCGGAATGAAAACGTAAGCTCTGTCGCTTCTTGGAATTTCTTCATCAATCATATCACTGCAACCTTTTCCATTGCCAAGTGAAATCAAAACATGACCATCTTCTCCGATATTCCAAGTTTTATGGGAGTTTGAAACTCTTGTTCCGGCATCATAAGTTACAACGGCACCTTTTGGCAAAGTTGAAAAATCCAAACCTTTAGCATTAATTTGTTTAAAATTGTCATTGGCTCTGAAAATATATTTACAGAACTCACCGTTTCCGTCAATATATGGACCTAAGCCACTTTTTACAACGGCATTTTTTACAAATCTTGCACAAAGAGGTTTCTCTCTTTTTTCAGGAAGTCCTGCAAGAACATTCTTTGCCAATGTTTCACCTTTTTTAGAATTATATTTTACACTATGATAAAATTCTGTATGAGAAGCTGCTGATGTATGAGAAATAGGATTTGACACTGTTGTTGAATGAGGTTTAACAGTATTTTCTGTCTCCGAATGACCGGCCGCAATAGAATCCTTTAAAGAACCAACTTCAGAAGTTGTTTGACTTTCAACAGGAGCTAGTTGCTGAGTGTTATTCAAATCAAAATTATTCAAAAAGCCAAATATATTGTTGCCACCTACGTTTGCTCCAAATGTTTGGGGATCAAAATTGTAATTGTTATATCTTCCAAAAACTTCATTATTTGTTTGTTGGAACATTGGATTTGAATTTCTCAAATTTTCAGCAAAAGATGGATAACTTTGAGTTACATAGTATGGAGCAATGCCCGTTAAGACACTTGTTCCTTCAAACGGTGCATTCATATATGGATAACCATAATTGTAATCAAGAAAAGTATTATTTACGACATGACTATATGGGTTGTTGTATCCGCCACAATTTATACACATAATTTTTTAACCTATAAACCTAACCTTATTTATATAAAGGATTTTTATGTGAAGAAATTGCGTTTTTATGAAGGAATGTAAATTTGATTAAATAATTCTTGAATTTGTGCCGATAAGTTATTTAAGGCTATTTAATATTATTTGAGGTTAGTTAATGTACGATAATATAACAATTTTTTATAAAGATGCAGAGATTATAATAACTCCTTTCACAGCCGGAAGGGTGATAAAATTGCTAAAAAAAAGAATTGCAAATGGGGAAGAAACAGCCCAAAATTATACATTTTTGGCAGATGCTTATTCTGCGAAAAAAGATAATAAAAAAGCTTTCAAATACGTGCTAAAAGCAAAGAAAATAGATCCTGATTATTATTATGCTGATGTTATTGCTATAATAATTTTGAAAGAGGAAGGCAAGTACTCTAAAGCGGAATATTATGTAAATGATTTGTTAGAAAAAGCTCCAGAAGATTACTATTTAGCAGATACTTTTGCTGCGGTGGTTTATAATAGTCCAGTTTTTGCTGGACGAAAAAGTAGAGTTGTTCAAAAACTAGCAGAAAAAGTGCTTGCACACAAAGACGACGGCTCTTTTAGATATTTAAACTGTTGTATTTTTGTTTACCAAAATGTTTTGTTTGATTTTGATATGGCGTTAAAATATTACCTAAAAGCATTTAAAAGAAAGCCTATTATTATGCTTTCTTCTTTGGAATGGAGCTTTTCTATTATTGTTCTTGTCTTTCAAATAATAGTTACGAAGTTGAAATTAAATCTAAATTATACACAATGGTTGAATTTGACTAGATATTTTATGAAAAAAGAAGAATATTATTATTTTGTTTCAGATCCTTATAATACAAATTTGCCACCTGAAAAGATGCTAAAATGTATTGATAAAGCTATAAAAATTAATCCTTTACCTTCATATAGAATTAGAAAAGGTGAGATTTTGTTTTGTATTGGCGAACATTATCAAGAGGCGATTGATATTTTAAAAGATGTTTTAGAAGAAGACAGTAGCTTTAAAGAGTGCTATAAAGTAATAGCTTTGAGTTATCTTGAATTGGAAGATTATCCAAACGCTTTGAGGTATATAAATCTTGCGATTTTGAACAGTCAAGATGATGAATATTTATATGAATTAAAATCAAAGATCTTGAAATATTTAAATAAACCAGATGAGGCGTTGAATGTTTTGTTGAAATTTTATGAAAACTATCCTGACGATATGGAAATTGAAGCTAGTATCGCACTAGAATATAGAAAAAGAAATGAAAACAGTAAAGCACTAAACTTTATAAATAAATCTCTTTTGAAAGAAAAAGATAGTGACAAATATCTAGGTAAAGAAATAATTCTAGTTCAAATGGAAAGATATGAAGACGCAATAAAGGCGGGCGAAAAATCAATTGAACTGGAAGAAAATGGAGCCGCATATTATTGGATAGCGTTGTCTTATGGAAGAATAGAAGAGTATTCAAAAGCTCTAACTGCAATTAACAAGTCTATTTTATTAGACGGTGGTGACATGTGGAGCTTCAAAATTCAATCTGAAATCTATACTGCTTTGGGAGATAATAAAGCTGCTGAAAAAGCATATAAAAAAGCCAAAGAACTTGGGTTAGAAGAATGACGACTGCCCCTTAGCTGCCCCCGCCCTTAGTACCTTAGTAACCTAGTATCTTAATTTTACACAGTTTCCACTTGTCTTTTAAACTGCATTTCGTACAAATATTTATACTTTCCGCCTTCAATATTCATCAATTCATCATGTGTTCCTAGTTCTGCAAGTTTGCCTTCGTCCACAACCGCAATTCTATCAGCGTTTTGAATAGTCGATAATCTATGCGCAATCACAAACACTGTTCGGTTCTTAATCAAGTTATCCAAAGCTTTTTGAACAATTGCTTCTGATTTATTGTCAAGAGCCGATGTCGCTTCGTCCAAAATTACAATCGGAGAATTTTTCAACATCGCACGAGCAATTGCAACACGTTGCCTTTGTCCGCCTGACAATGATGCCCCACGTTCACCAACAAATGTATCCAGACCTTTTTCCAAAGTGTGAGCAAATTCGTCCAAATGTGCCATTTTAACAACTTCTTCAAGCTGCTCATCTGTCGCTTGTTCATTGCCCATCAAAATATTTTCTTTTATAGTTCCAGAGAACAAGAAATTGTCTTGGAATACGAAAGAAATTTTATTTCTCAAATCTTCCAGTACAAAGTCTTTGATATTCACGCCATCAAACTCAATAGCACCTGATGTTACATCATAAAAACGAGGCAACAGACTTACAACCGTACTTTTTCCACCACCAGAATTTCCAACCAAGGCAATCGTTTCGCCTTTATTTACGTGCAAGTTGAAATCTTTCAAAACAGGAGTGTCTTTTTCGTATTCAAAATAAACATTTTTGAAATCAATAGAATTATTCAAATCTGTCAATACAACCGGATTTTCAGGTGATTTAATTTGCGGTTGTAGGTCAAAAAGTTCAAATACACGACTCATTGCAACAAATACATTTTGAAGGTTTGTCAAAGTATTTCCCAAAGTTTTTGTCGGTTTGTACAACAAAAGTAAAGATGTTACAAACGACGCAAAACTTCCGGCAGTCATTTCGCCTGACAAAATCAAACTGTTTCCGTACGCCATAACAAGCGCAATTCCGATAGAGCAAACAAAATACATGATCGGAGAAAGCCAACCGACACGCTTTGTCAAAGACATTGCAAGGTGGAACTGTTCAGTAATTTGATTGTCAAATTTCTCATTTTGATCTTTTTGCAAATTATAAGCAGTCATAATTTTGTTACCGGCAAAAGTTTCATTGAAATTCGTTGTCATATTTCCGCCAACAACCATAGTTGCATTAGAAACTTTTTTCACTCTTTTTCTAATCAATGTAACAGGTGTAATCGCAATAGCCATAATAGTTACGCCGATAATTGCAAGTTTCCAAGAATTGTAAAGCAAAACGCCAACAAGCCCAATTAGTCCAAAGAAAGTTGCAATGAATGACTTCAACATATCAATAACATTTTTTGATGCGGTTTCTGGGTCAGTCAAAAACCTTGTCAACACAATACCTGACGAGTTTACGTCAAAAAATTGAGGATCCATCGAAGTTAATTTTTTAAACAAATCTTTTTTCAAAGACATAGACATTTTTTGACCTGTCCAATCTGTCAAATAGTTGCTCGAGTATTTCAACAAACCTTGAAATAGCGCAAACCCTACAATTCCAAAAGGAATAATCATAGCAAGAAAGGCTTGTGAATGCACAGTATGACCTAAAAATGTCCAAGTATGTTCCGGATTTCCATTTACAACAAAATCCAAATACGGCTTCAGGGCAAGCGCAACAACACCATCAAGCAAGCCCAAAGGAATTGCAATTAGCAAATTTATTGTCGCTCTTGGCAAAACCGGTTTTATATACGGAAAAATCTTTCCCAATAAATATTTATAATTGAATGCATCTTTAGATTTCGTATCTTTCAGCTTGTAATTGTATTCCATAACTATCCCTTCTTAATTAAATAATTGACATTATCTCATAAAAATATTTTTTGTGCTATATTACATATTAAGGAATTATAAGGAGAAGAGATGAAAATTTGTGTAATCGGAACAGGATACGTCGGATTGGTTGCAGGAACATGTCTTGCAGATATGGGTAACGACGTAATTTGTGTGGATAATGACTTAGAAAAACTAAAAAAATTGGAAGACGGAATTGTTCCGATTTACGAACCGGGGCTTGAAGAATTAATCAAAGCAAATGTTATAGAAGGTCGTTTAAAATTTTCATCAGATCTGGACAAAGCCGTAAAAGAATCGCTAGTTTGTTTTATCGCAGTAGGAACTCCGCAAAGTGAGGACGGCTCAGCCGATATGCAATACGTTATGGCAGTTGCAGACAGCATCGGAAAAGCAATCAACGGCTACAAAGTAATCGTTGACAAATCAACAGTTCCTGTAGGAACCGCAGACAAAGTTGCAGAAACGATCCGCAAACATTATGACGGAGAATTTGATGTTGTTTCAAACCCCGAATTTTTGAAACAAGGTGCAGCCGTAGACGACTTTTTGAAACCTGACAGAGTCGTAATCGGCTCAAATTCACCAAAAGCAACCGCAATTATGCAAGAAGTTTACGCTCCGTTTTTCAGAACAGCAAGTCGCTTTGTAATTATGGACGTAAAATCCGCTGAAATGACAAAATATGCGGCAAATTCATTCTTAGCCGTAAAAATTTCTTACGCAAACGAAATCGCCAACATCTGTGAAGCTGTCGGCGCTGATGCAGAAATGGTACGAATCGGCATGTGTTCTGATAAGCGAATCGGTTCTCAATTCTTATTCCCAGGACTTGGATATGGCGGTAGTTGCTTTCCAAAAGATGTTAAGGCACTCCTAAAAACCGCAAAAGACAACAACTGTGGATTTAGGCTAATCGAAGCCGCAGACGAAGTAAACAAAGAACAAAGAGTAATCTTTATCACAAAAATTCTTCGTCGTTTCGGAATGAATTTAGCTGGCAAGACTTTCGGGGTTTGGGGCTTAACATTCAAACCTAAAACAAACGATATGAGAATGTCACCGGCAATAACAATCATCAACGCATTATTAGAATTCGGAGCAACCGTAAAAGCTTATGATCCGAAAGGTTTTGAACAAGCTAAAACAATTTTTGGTGACAAAATCACTTATGCAAAAAATTCTTATGACGCATTAGAAAATGCAGATTGCATGCTACTTTTGACAGAATGGAACGAATTCAGACGACCTGATTTTGACAGAATTAAAGATTTGATGAACTCACCAATAATCTTTGACGGCAGAAACCAATATGACGGCGAAAGACTTAGACAACGTGGTTTTGAATACCATTGTGTAGGCAAAAGAGGATAAAATTCCTAATTCGTCGCCACGTCCACAAAACATAATAAAAAAAGAGCCTCCAAAAAGGCTCTTTTTTAGATCAATTCAATGATTTTCAAAAACTTATTCGAAATAGAAACCGTCCTCTTTAAATCTGTCAATAACTTCTTGCAACTGTTCGTCAGAGCAAACATAAGAAAGTCTGAAAAATCCTTCGCCATGGTCTCCAAAAGCGTTCCCCGGAACCAATACAACTCCGGATTTTTTCAAAACATCTTCACAGAATTTGAAAGCAGAATCATATCTTTTCGGAATAGGCAACCACAAATAGAAAGTTGTATGCGGAACAGTTTTTTCGTCAATATCCCAACCAAGTTCCTTGAAACCTTTTATCATGATAGCCTGTTTTCTAGCGTAACCCTTGTTGCCTTCTTCAATATATTTGTCGCCTTCTTCTGAATTCAAAATTTCGGCGCAAGCTTTTTGAAGTGCTTTGAAAATTCCGTTATCAATAGTTGATTTACCTTTGCCAAAACGTTGGATAACATCTCTGTTTCCACAAACCCAACCTAATCTCCAGCCTGTTACGGCATAAGGTTTTGAGAAACTGTAAAATTCAACACCTATGTCTTTTGCGCCTTCAAGTTCAAAAATACTGAAAGGTTTTTCATCTTCGGCAAAATACAAATCCGCATAAGCTGCATCTGAAGCCAACAATACATCCTGTCTTTTACAAAAATCAATTACAGACTGAACATATTCACGACTTGTCGAAATTCCCATAGGATTGTTAGGGAAGTTAATAAACAATGCCTTAATATTTTCAGGTTTGTAACCGTCTTTTATAATTTGGTTATAAATCGCTTCAACATCAGGTTGAAAGTTGTTTTCAGCTGTCAAAGGCATTGGATAAGCTTTTGCTCCGGAGCATTTGATGAACTGCAAATATGAAGCATAGCAAGGATCCGGCACCATAATTACATCTTTTTCCAACTCTTCGTGTTTTGGAGTTGTGATAAATCTAACCAAGTTTGCAATACCTTCTTTAGACCCAACAAGTGAAAAAATTTCTGTTTCAGGATCCAATTCAACCCCAAAACGATTTTTCATTCTTTGTGCAATCGCTTTTCTAAAATACGGTTCACCTTTCGGAGTTGAGTACATGTGAATTCCGTCTTCATCAAGAATTTCTTTTAATCTGTCAAGCAAAACTTTCGGCGGATTTGCTGTCGGCGCACCCATTGAAAGCGAAATCGGAGCTCTGTTTCGAGCCGTCAATTCATCTTTCAGTTTTGCAGTTTGTTCCTTCAATCTAAACATAATGTACGTATCCAACGACATTACTTCTTCATTAAATAGTTTTTCTATATCCATAATTTTTCCTTTTCTACTCAGCTATCATTTGCATAGGACCTTCCAAAGACGCTGTCACAAACTGTTTTGTGTAAGGCGTATCCTGCCTTAACATATCTTCAGGAGTTCCCTCATAAACTATTTTACCATCATAAAGCATTATGACCCTATTCGCCGTTCTCTGAATTGTTGACATCTGGTGAGTTACAACGATTGACGAGGCATGAGTTTCTTCTTTAAGACGAACAATATAATCCTCAATCAAAGTTGACGAAATCGGATCCAAACCGGCTGTCGGCTCGTCATACAAAATCGTCTTTGGCTCTGTCACAATCGCCCTTGCAAAACTTACACGTTTTTGCATACCACCTGACAATTCTGACGGAAATTTTCGCTCAATTCCTTTCAAACCGACAAGTTCAAGCTTCTCTGATACAATATTTTTAATCTCTTTTTCAGAATATTTATTTCTCAAATCTTTTCTTTCATGGAGCGCAAAAGCAATATTATCAGCAACATTCAACGAGTCAAACAGTGCCGAATACTGAAAAACCATCGCAATTTCACCGCCTGTTGTCGTAATTTCTCCGGCATCTGGAGTCAAAAGTCCGCAAATAAGTTTCAAAATCGTACTTTTACCTGAACCTGAAAAGCCAACTATTGCCAAAGTTTCGCCATCTTCAACCTTGAACGAAATGTCGTCCAAAACTTTTCTCTCATCAAATGTTTTTGTCAAATTTTTAACTTCTATACTCATAACTTTATTTTACACCTTTAAAAGAAAAATGCTATCGCAAAAATCATATCCCAAATTACAATTGCCACAAAAGACCAAACAACAGCCTTGTTTGTAGCCTCTCCAACGCCTTTTGCGCCACCTTTCGCATAATATCCGCAGGAACAACTTATCAAAGATATTGTCCAACCGAACACCAAAGCTTTGAGCAAGCAAACGCCCAAATCTTTCATATAAATTCCAAGCCAAGCGGAATCAAAAAAAGCACGATACCCAAGTCCTGAGGTTAATTTTGCCGTAACAGCACCCGCAATTACCCCAACTGCAGAAGCAATCAGAACAACCGGTGGCATCATAAGAGTTCCTGCCAAAACCCTCGGCACAAAAAGATATTTTATTGGATTTACCTTCAAAACCTCAATTGCATCAATCTGCTCAGTCACCCTCATAGTAGCAATTTCAGACGCCAAAGAAGAGCCGATCATCGAAATTATTGCAAAACCGGACATAATAACTCCGACTTCTCGCACAATCAACATCGACATCAAAAGCCCGACGAAGTTGCTTCCGCCCTGCTTTACCATCTCCAAAGCAACCTGAGATGCAACAATAATCGACGTCATTCCGACAATAGAAAGTGTAATCGGCAAAGAAGTTATCCCAAAGCGATAACACTGCTCAACAAGTTCCTTAAAATCAATCTTGCTAAACAAAGTAAAACGAACCGTTGCAACGCCATTAATCGCAATTCCGCCAAGAGTTTCCAAAAAGCTCTTGAACTCTGTGAAAATCCCTGAAAAAATCTTGTATGTTGCCGACTGTTTGTAATACTTTCTTAAACTGCTCATTTTTAGATTATACAAAAAATTTAAACATAATGCAATTTGTATAGTTTAACAATTTTTGCCTTACTCCTCGACTTGTTTGTTGTACTCAATAGCCTGTTGGCGCATATTTTGAATTTCATTCACTTGCTCATCAACCTGTTGTTGAATACTTTTTGTATCAACCGTATTGCCCTGAAGTTTGAGCGAACTGCCCTTCAACGCATTCATACCAATCATAAAAACGATTGCCGTAATCACAAGCCCGACAAGCAAATCAATCGCCCCAAAAGCTTTTTTCATAAAATCTTACCTCAACTTGTTCTTATGGATAAAAAATTTCACTGCTTCATCGGTTGTTTTAGGCGTTTTTAGCACATCTTCCTCGTATTTGAGATTAATCATTTTGGCAAAATATTTGTTGTAAATAGTTAGTCCAAAATAAATTATCAACGATGACAAAACAACTCCGCCCATTGCAAGTCCGAATTTTATCATAGCCGTATGCATAGCAGAAGTGTGGGCCTGTTCACACAAACCCACATTCGCTGTCAATATTAATGTAAAAATTGTCGAAATAATCTTATTCTTCAACTTTTTCCTCTGAATTTTCTGCTTTTTCTTCTGTATCTTTAACCTTTTTAGCTCTTGGTTTTCTTGTTTTAGAAGCACCACGGTTAGGTCTGCGAGTACGTTTTGGCTTTTCTTCAGTTTGTTCTTCTGAAGATTTTTCTGCTTGTTCTGCAGGTGCCTCTGTTTGAGCTTTTTCATCTGTTGATGCTGCTGTTTTTTCAGCCTTTTCAACCTTTTCTGCATTTTCAATAGCTTCCGGCTCAATTACAGGTTTAATTTCTTCATTCGGTTTAAGAACAGTTTCCGCTGTTTCTACAACTTGTTCAACTGTTTCTTGCGGAGCTTCTTGTTTTTTCTCAAACTTGCTCTTTCTTCCGCCACGTTTACGTTTGTTTTCACGCTTTTCAGTTTCTTGAGTTGCAACTGTTGACGGATTTTCAACCTCTACAACAGGAGTTTGTTGAACTTGTTGTTCTTCAACTGCTTCTTGTTGCGGAGCAGGTTGATTTTGGTTTTGGTTGTTATTTTTATTATTTTTGTTGTTCTTTTTAAAGTTATTTACAGGCAATTTCATTTTTGCAGCTTTGGCTCTGTATTCGCCTTCTGCTGTTGGAGTTGCAAAATTGAATTCGTTCATAAAGTAGCCTGTACCTTGGCAGTGCGGACATCTTTTTGTAAAGATTTCAGACAACGATTGACCTTGTCTGTGACGAGTCAATTCTACAAGACCTAAATCAGAAATTTGTCCAACTTGCGGTTTTGCCTTATCAGGTTCAAGAGCAATTTCCAATTCTTCAAGCATAGCAAGCTTATCGGCTCTTGACATCATATCAATAAAGTCAACGATAATCATACCGCCGATGTTTCTCAAACGAAGTTGACGAGCAATTTCATGAACAGCCTCAATATTAGTCTTTAAAATTGTTTCATCTTGAGTTGATGAACTTGTGAACTTGCCACTGTTTACATCAATTACCGTCAAAGCCTCTGTCTGCTGGATAAACAAGTAACCGCCTGATGGCATATTAACTTTAATATTCAAAGCTGCCTTGATTTCTTTATGAACATCAGTTGCAACAAGAAGAGGTTCTGTTCCTTTGTACAAAGTAACTTGAACATTTTTGTTCATGTGCCAGTTTTGCAAAATGTTTTGAACTCTTTGCATTGCAAAAGCTGTATCTACAACGATTTCTTTAACATCTTCCGTACAAGCTTCTCTGATTGTTCTATAAAGCAAGTCTTGATCACGGTACAAAAGGTTCGGAGGAGTCATAGTTTCAGATGCCGTAATAATATTGTTCCATTTTTCAAGCAAAATTTCCAAATCTTCTTGAATATCAGCTTCTGACTGACCTTCTGCCTCAGTTCTGATAATTACACCGACTCCAACCGGTTTAATCAAGCTTACAACAGACTTCAATCTTGCTCTTTCCTTAGAGTTTTCGATTTTTTTACTAATACTAATTCCAGGTTCGTTTGGCATCAATACCAAAAATCTTCCAGGGAGGCTAACTTCTGTTGTAACTCTAGGCCCTTTGTGACCTGTCGGTTCTTTTACAACTTGTACAATCAATTTTTGTTTTGGAGAAAGTTTGTCTTTCAAAGAGCCTTTGCCCATAACATCTTGTGCGTGCAAAAAGCCCATCTTATCAACACCAACGTCAACAAATGCCGCATCAATACTTGGCAAAATATTGTCAACTGTTGCTAAATAAACATCTCCTAAAATTACATCACCTCTTGAAATAAAGAAATCAGTGACTTTTCCACCTTCCATTACCGCTGCGATATTGTCACGTTCTGCGATAATAATTCTTTTGTCAGCATTTTGCTGCTGATGATTTTTGTTGTTGTGTCTTTCGTTTGCCATAAAAAATCCTTTATAATTCTTGTAAATCTTTATCAAAGAATCTGGTTCGTCTGATATCAAACGTTACACCTGATGCAATCAAATCCATCAAAACATCTGCTCTCAACGCAGGAATTCCTGCTTCAACTGTCCCATCTTCTTTGTTCACTGCTGATTGACCGGTTTTTAATACTATGAACAGACTCTCTCCGTCAAACCTATATGATTTTATTGACTGTTTAATGTCTGTTTTTTTGAGTAAACCTTTTTTGTTTTTCTTCTCGATAAAAATTTCTTCGGAAGATAAAACTCTGTCCGTATTATACACCAAATCTTTAAAATCGTAAAGTGATTTATTAAAAATATCCACCTTATATTCTGCCCATTGTGCCGTAATATCAATTGCCGGAGCATTTTTTGCGATTTTTACAATACTTATAATTCTTGATTCTTTCGGAAGAACTTTTTCCAACTTTTCTTTCAATTCATCTTCCGCCAAATCATCAAACAATTCAATATCTACAAGCTCACCGTCACTTTCCGCAAACAACGGTAGTGCAATCCCCATAGAAACCTTCATTGAAGGGTTATAGCCAAGGGAATAAACAATATTCAAATCCGTCCTTGCAAGCGCCTTGAAGAAAGTATTTTGCCAATCAAGGTGAGAAAAATATTTCAAAATTCCTGTTTTTGTCAACTTAATTCGATACTTGTAAACCTCTCTGTCATAGCCGTTTACAGTTGTCGGATCTTTGTGCTCGATTTTCAAATTCTGAGCTTTTTCACAAGCCTTAAAAGGCTTTGCCATAACCTTATGCGTCTTTAAATTCGGACAAACACCACAGTTTACACACTGATTTTCGCAAGTAGGAACGATGTTTTGCCCCTCACGCTCTGTCCCTCTCCCCGAATGGGCGAGGGAGGAATTTACGGCAATATTATATTCATTAATTAACCAACTCTTGTCAATTCCTGTGTTAATGAAATCCCAAGGAAGTTCTTCATCTGTTGAAAACTGCTGTTTTGCAAGCTCTGCTAAGTCAAAACCTAACTCTTTCGCCGTTTCATGCCAGATGTCTTCCTTGAAATACTCACCCCAAGCATCAAGATAACAACCTTTTTTATAAAGTGCCTCAATATACTTGCAAAGTGACTTGTCACCACGAGTCAAAACTGCCTCAATTTGCGAAATTACGTCTTCGTGATAATTGATTTTCAAACCTTTTATGTGCTTAGTTTTTTCTTTCAAATGTTTGATATGTTCTGAAACCTCTTTCAAATCCATCTGTCCGCACCACTGAAACGGCGTAAACGGTTTCGGCACAAAGATTGACAATGTACAAGTTATATCAAGCCCATGATTTAAGCCTTTTTCACGCTTCAAAAGCCTTGCACGATACTTAATTCGGTTCAAAAGTTCTGCCATCTCGTCCATATCTTCCAGCGTTTCTGTCGGAAGTCCGCAAATAAAATAGAATTTCACCCTTGACCAACCGTTTTCATAGAGAGTCAAAACAGCATTCAAAATCATCTCTTCCGTAATATTTTTCTTTATAACGTTGCGGAGTCGCTGACTGCCTGCTTCAGGAGCAAGCGTCATTGTTGATTTTCGCACACTTTGAACAAGATTTGCAAGTTCAAGATTAAAACCATCAATACGTTGGCTTGGAAGAGATACAGAGATTTTTTTGTCGTTAAAATCAACCGCAAGCTCTTTTATAACCTCATTAATATTTTTGTAATCGTTTGAAGATAGCGAAAGCAAAGAATACTCATCATATCCGGTGTTTTTTACTAACTCTTTTGCAATTTTAATAATATCCTCAGCAGATCTTTCTCTAATCGGCAAAGTCACATGCCCAGGTTGGCAAAAACGACACATTCTACCGCAACCACGACGAATTTCTACAACCGCCCTATCCTGAACAGATGTCGAAAACGGTATCGGATACGATTTCAAAGCCGTATCATAAGTCAATTGCGCAATTCGCTTAGTAACCTTTCCGCCAACAGATGCCGACCAACGACCGGCTTCCGGAGCAACCAAAGCCTTAATTCTTTCCGCTCTTGGCATTCCTTTTGTTTTTTCTAAAATTTCACAAACTTCTTTAAGCGTATCTTCGCCATCACCAATCATAAAAACGTCAATAAAATCAGCCATCGGCAACGGATTAAACGCACAAGGTCCGCCAGCCATAACAATCGGATCGTTATCTCCTCTCATATCGTTGCGATATGGAATTCCTGACATTTCAAGCATTTTCAAAACTGTCGGATATGCAAGTTCATATTGAAGAGAAAAACCAACCGCATCAAAATCTTTCAAATATCTTTTGCTTTCAACACCATAAAGCATTTTAGGCTTAAAATCAGCTTCCGGTGCATAAGCTCTATCTGCAAGCCAACCGTCATGCCTGTTTACGACATCATACAAAACCCTGACACCGAGGTTACTAATCCCAATTTCGTACTTGTCCGGAAAAACAAACGCAAACTTAACTTTTGCGTCATCAAAATTTTTGTTATACGACAAATACTCACCACCAACATACTGGTAAGGTTTTAGACAATTATGTAATGCCTCGTGATTTTCTCTAAAAAAACAGTTCATCTTTCTCTTCCTATAAAACTAATTCTTTATTTTATTATATGTTGAAAAACATAATATTACAAATTGTAAAGTTTAAAAGCAATAATTAAGCAATTTTCTCTAACAAATATTTTTTATAAATGTAAGGTTAGGTTAAAATTTTAAGGTTAGGAGAAAAATTATGCGAACAATTAATGGTTTTTTGGAGTTTGGTATTAATTTTGCAGAAAGATTTGCAAAAAAAACAGGCTCAGTTCAAAGATTAGTAAAAAAGGTAGCAATAGACGGTTCTAAAAATCCAGCAGTTAGGAAGCTTGCTCCCGGTGCTGCAAATCCTGTTTTAAATGTAGGTTACCTTACAAGGGCAGGGAATAATGCCAAAGGCAATTATACAGTTTTTAATTTAACAGTAAAAGACGGAGAAAAAGTTCTTAATCAAGGCATATTCTCTGTTGCGGAAAATGGCAATGTTATAAAATACAGATCCGCATTAGGAGAAAATGGACAAAAACTTAGAGTGCATGGTTTTTGGGACAAAAGCCAACGTTATGCAGCTGATGATTGGCAATATTTAGCACAAAGAAAAGGTGATGATGTACGTTTTTTAGCTGAAAGCGGTCAGAAATTTAGAACAGATGCACATGTTAGCAGAAATTTTATTGGACAAACCGTTTCTGAACTAAAATCATTGGGTGCAAATGTCGCTTCTAATGCTAAAAATCATTTACAGTCATTAGTATAAATATAAAGTTGATGTCGGGGTATTTGCCCCGACATCATTAATATGTTGATTAATGTATACAGTATGTTTTTCAAGCTTATAAATAACTTTTAAGACTTTTGACTAATTCATGCTATAATTTACCCAAAGGAGAGTTGGCATGTTTATTCATAAAAATAAAGCGACAGGAAGGTTAATCGTAAATTTATTCGGGCTTAGATTGAAATTTCATCTTCCGATTAAAAACAAGCACGCAGATGAAAAATTTGCTAATTTGCTTTATGAACTGGCAGATCCTAGAACCCTTGCAAATGTAAAATTACCACGTGTTTTAAACCTGTACGACTCTCTTTATTCGTTAATAAATTCTGATAAATCAATCGCACGTTTTGGCGATGGCGAATTTAAAATAATGATGGGCGAAAGCATTAACTTTCAAAAACACGACCCAAAACTTGCCAAAAGACTCGAAGAAGTTCTTCAAAACAACCTTGAAAGTCTCTATGTCGGAGTGCCGGACGTTTTTGGCTACTGTGACAGCGATTATTTCAGACGTGTTATGGTTTCTTGTAGAGATTATTTATATAAATTCATAAACTTTGAAAACGTCTATCTTGATGCCAAAATAACACGCCAGTCTAGTTTTGCGACAAAAGAACAAGGTGAAGATTATTACGCAAACCTTAAAAAAATCTGGCAAGACAAAGACTTGGTTATCGTAGAAGGTGCAGGCAGCCGTCTCGGCATCGGAAACGATTTGTTTGCGAACGCAAAATCCATAGAAAGAGTAATTTGTCCGATAAAAGATGCATTTTCAAGATACGATGAAATTTTGGCAGAATGCAAAACTTGCGACAAAGAAAAATTATTTATCCTTGCTCTTGGACCAACAGCAACAGTTTTAGCGTATGATTTAGCCCAAAGTGGTTATAGAGCAATTGATGCCGGACATATTGATACAATGTATGAGTGGTTCTTGAACGATGGGAAAAAGTGTTCAATAGAAGGGAAAATCGTGTTCAACGAAGAGCGCAAAGCTGACAAAATTCCTCATTGCAAAGACGAAAATTATTACAAACAAATTATTGCAAAATTTGATTAGAAGATTTAATTGTTTTCTATTTACCCACTCTAACTCTCACTAATAGAGGGAGAGAATTCATTCCTTGCCTCTGCTCTTGAACCATTTTCTTGTTTAATACTTAGCGGCCCCACTTCCTAACTGCTTATACTACCAACAGAAAACCTTGTTTTTTCACCAAATCCGTGCTAAAATAGTCTCAATAAAAGGAGAGATTGTATGGATACAAAGATTACAAAATTGAAGAATAATATAGAGTTTGCTTATAAGAGAAATCAAGATACGCCACGTGTTGCGTTTTATTTGAATTTTTCACTTAACAATCCTTCATCGCAAGCAGGGGTTTATTCTTTGATGGTAAGGTTATTCATGCAAGGCACTAAAACTCGTACAGCTCAACAGCTTTCAGAAGAATTAGACAAATATGCAATCGAATTCAGTGCTGAGCTTAAACTCGACTATGTCAAGTTCAAATTTGTTTGTCTTAACGAAGATTTTGAACGTGCAATGGATATTTTTGAAGATATTGTAAAAAACACGACTTTTGATGAATTTGAAAAAGAACGTACAAAGCTTGAAGGCGAAATTATTGCAGAACTCGACTCTCCTCGTGCAAAAATTATCGACAGTTATTACAAAAATATTTATGCCGGTCACAACTACGGGTTCACAAACACTGTTATTCTCGAGAACTTGAAAAATCTAAAAAAAGAAGACGTCGTAAACGCTTTCCAAGAAATCGTTGCAAACAGCAAGAAAGTTGCGGCATTTGTTGGTGATTTGGATTTTGAAAAAGTTGAGAATGTTTTGACAGAAAAATTTGGAGATTTGCCAAAATCAATTGACGAACTACCGGCTTTGAGAACACCTGAATTAAACGAGTCAAAAGATATAGAAATTATAAAAGAAGATTTAAACCAAGCACACATCTTGAAAGGTTGGCTTGTTGGAACGGCTGACAGCAAGGATTATCCGGCTATTGCATTGTTGAATATCATTTTGGGTGCAAGCGGACTTTCTTCAAGACTATTCTTGGAATTGCGTGATAAAAAAGGTTTGGCTTATGTTGTAAGAAGTGCTTATGATGTTGCAAGACTATCCGCAAACTTCTCAATCTATATTGCAACAGAACCGAAAAACATTGAAACTTCTCTAAAAGGTTTTGAAGAAGAAATCGAAAAAATAAAAACAAACCTTGTGCCAGAAGAAGAACTTGAAAATGCGAAAAACAATATTTTCGGCAAATGGGCATTTATCAGTGAAACAAACTCACAACAAGCAAATTGGCTTGCGCATTATGGCATAATGGGATTTGGCTTTGACTTCCATAAAAACGCAGTGGAAAAAATTAAAGCCGTAACACCGCAAGATATTAAAGATTGCGCTAATAAATATTTTAATGACAAATTTGTTTTGACAGTGTTGAAACCGTAGCGAATTGTCGAAACAGCTCACGCATCTCCCCATGGCTAATAGAATTCTTTCCCAAAGTAATCAATAATACCTTTCGAGGATATTGCTTTGTGAAAAATCTATACCTAATCTTTTTCATACTAATACTTATATTTTGTACAGGTTTTTCAGACTCTGTAATTGATGTTTCAGTATCTTATCAACCAACAGTCGAACGGTTAGAGCAAATTTTCAAGTCCCACATGCCGGTAAAACAAGGAATTATTTATACAAAAGTTCCACGTGGACTAATCATCAGCATTGACGAAAATCAATTTTTCTCAACAGGAGATGCGCGACTCAAAGAGAGTTCTCTTTATATATTAGACACAATTTCTTTTATCGTTGAAAAACTCAAAAACGACTGTGTTATCGAAAGTCACACCCAACAAGAAATCCCACAAAATAGCGACTACAAAGAATTTTGGGAAATTTCAACAGCGCGGGCCCAAAACATTGCAGACTACATGGTTCTTTGCGGGAAAGTTCCGTTTGAAAAGGTTTTCCCAATGGGATTTGGAGAACTTATGCCGTTCAAAGACAATGTTTCCACAAGTTCAAAAGGCTTTGACAACAGAGTAGACTTTGTAATAATTGAATACGAAGCTAAGCGATAATGCTTTGGCGAAGTCTTGTCGTTCTATTTTCACTAAGAATATTTTTCAATTTCATAATAGCTTGAGCATGGATTTGGCAAACACGAGATTCTGACATATTTATAGTCGCACCGATTTCTTTCAATGTCATGTTTTCCTGATAGTACAAAACCATTATAATTCGTTCTCTTTCAGGCAATCTTCTCAATGCTTTCTCCAATTCTTGTTTAACATTTTGCTCTTCAGCTTTTTCTTGTGGGTTAAGTTTATTCTCATCTTGAATTGTATCAATAATTTCAACACTGTCCTCTGTATTTCCACGCTTGTCATACAAAGATGTCATTGTTGTATCTTCCGACAAAAGTTGAGAAACCTTTTCAGGCTCCATATCAAGATAGTTCGCAACCTCAGTGGTTGTTGGCATTCTTCCAAGTTCTTGTTTAAGATGTTCTTGTGCAGATTTTATGTCTTTAATTTTCTTTCTTACGCTTCTTGGCAAAAAGTCTTGTGCTCGAATTCTATCTAAAATAGCACCACGAATTCTTATCAAAGCGTAAGTTTCAAATCTCGTATTCTTTTGGGGTGAGTATCTTTCGACTGCATTTATAAGTCCTTCAACGCCATAACCTGCAATATCTTCAATGGAAATTGTCGCAGGAAGAGTCACTTTTACACGCCCAACAACATATCTGATTAAATAGATATATTGTACAATAAGAGTGTCTCGAACAGATTTGTTGGATTTATCTTTAAGGTATTCTCCCCACAAAGATGTCAACTCTTCTTCGGACATTCTTTTGATATTATTGTATGATGTAAAATCAAAACTCTGGCTCATTAAAATTCCCACAATATTGTTCTTTACATATCTATTCTATACAATCTGAGAATTAGTACATCATTTAAAAAGAGGAAATGTTTAAGTTTTGTTAAGGTGAATAGTGGATAGAGCATGCTTTAAATATATAAAGCTACAATGCGTGGAAAACATATTGTCAAATATCCCTCGTGCATGTCGCAAGCTTTTGCCTATTCCATTGTTAATAACCAAAAACAAAAATACAAAAATGTTATAATAGTTCCGCACACGATTTTACGGAATATTCCCTTTGTCCAAATAGCCCAATATGAAAACCAAGTTATGCCGGAAAAAATAATTAGCAAAACAAGGCAAGCCCAGAAAAAAGAAAGATCTTTTTCAAATATACTAAAAATCATTGCTAAGATGATAAACAGTAGAGGTATGCTTGCATATACAGAGCTCACTGATCTAAGAATTACTGATAATCTGGGTTTTCTAATCTTTTCCATTTTTTAATTATAATTTTTTATAGAACTTTTGTCTATTAGTCTTTCTTCCATATTTTATTCAAAATTTCTCCGCAATCTTCATTTGGGTGTTCTTTCCCTAGTCTAATTCCATTTTCATTTGCTTGATTATCTGCATCTTTATCAGCTTTCGCTTCTTCATATGTTTGTTCCAAGGTCTGATAATTTTGAATAAGTGTCAAGTATGTGAGCTTTTGACATTTTAGAAAATACTGGATTT
>ERZ1034925.138-NODE-138-length-40170-cov-142.790602_pt1 | contig 40170 bp, 25 predicted proteins | sample MGYA00520687_ERZ1034925 | MGnify/ENA primary metagenome ERZ1034925 (study PRJEB33766, sample SAMN09781758) | gut metagenome | biome: gut microbiome | host: Homo sapiens | place: Madagascar | study: EMG produced TPA metagenomics assembly of the PRJNA485056 data... | reverse complement strand
GCCTTCTTGTCAAGTGCAGCGTTAACAGTCTCCTTGTCAGCCTTCTTGTCAAGTGCAGCGTTAACAGTCTCCTTGTCAGCCTTCTTGTCAAGTGTAGCGTTAACAGTCTCCTTATCTGCCTTCTTGTCAAATTCGGTATTAACGGCCTTTTGGCTCATTACTTTTTCTGTACTCACACCAAGTTCTTGCGCCACCTCCAGGAGAGGCGTAGCAGTCCACGATGTGCCATTGTCCGTATAAAGTACATTAATACCCTGAGCAAGCTGCAAACCGCCAAAACCGCTATATGTTCCAGCAGCCTTGGCAAAGTAATACATCTTCACACCTGCTATTTTCTCAGGTACGGTACTTACACCTGCCACGCCCATATACGTAGCACCCTTAAACAGTTTCAGCTTGTTGATGATGCCAGTTATCAGCTCATCCCAGTAGCTATCCCTCTGCGCATTCACACACCAGGTTCCCCGATCAGCATTCCAGTAGTGCGCCCAGCCATCTATCTCCACATAGTCGCCAGCCACACCACCATTCTGGAACTTCTGGTTCACCTCATAGATGCTGCCGAACTCACCCTTGTAGTGAGGACTTGTTTTGTCTATATCATTAGCCATATCTTGTTAAATTTGTGATAATTGGTTATACTTCTCGCCCAGTTCACTCTCCTTCTTACTTATCAAGAAGATAGAGATGGCACGATAGATGAGATACATCTTACACTCGTCAGTTAGTGCCAGAATGATTTTCTGGTCTTTCACCGTTTTCCCTTCCTTTTCAAGCACATCCTTCACCTTTTGACAAGGAAGGTATGTAAATAGCTCCACTTCATGGTCATACACCTTGTTTGTAGGCATATCATGGTTAGCAGAATACCTTCCGGCAGTCCAGTACATCAGTACTCGCTTTCCTGTAGTAGGCGAAACGGTTATCATGCCCTTCGGCTTCTGCGGTGTCCCCCTAGTCCATCGAGAGGCTTGCATCTGAGCCTCCTTGCTTCCTGGGTCCATCAAAGCCACCAACGAGGAAGACCAACTTTTCAGCCTCAGCTCCACCAGCCTCAGCCAATCATCAGGTATCACAAGGCTACCATGCCCATCAGTGTATTGTGTCTGAATGGCATCATAATCTTGCTTACCGCTTTCATTCAGCGATGCCACTACCCTCTTGGGCTGTAGCATCTGCGGTGGTGCTTGCAGCAAAAGCTGCTGTGCAGCAGTCTCGATAGCTTGTTTCATTTCCTCGTCCGAATCATCGGCAAATACATCGTTCTGCTCATCATGCTTCACCTCGTCCAGCGCAAGCCTCATTTCCTTTACAAGGTCACTCATAAGAACTTCCATAAGCAAGAAACCTATTAACTATAAATTATAAACTATAAACTAAAACTCAATCAGCATGCCAAGCTCCTTAGCCTTCTCCTTCACACTTTCAGGCGATTTCAGTTTCCTTACATCCACCTTGAAGGTCTTCTGGAGATAGTTTTTAGCCTTGGTAATGTTCTCGAAGCGAAGGGTGTTCTCGTCCTTCACCTGCTCTTCTTCATGTTGCTGCACCTGTTCCTCCTCGGGCAGACTCTCATCCTTGATGCGTCCAGCCTTCGTTAACGGATGCTTTCTGATGCAGTCTGCCACCTGTTTGTTGTCCGTGAGGTAAGAATAAGCATTGTTACTGCACCTCTCAAACTCCACGCTCTTCACAAGTCCGCTAGGCAGAGTCACCACAAAGATGAGCATACTGTTTGCTACAAATCTATACATATCTTTTGTGTTTATGGGTGAAGGGATAGCGAAGCCTAGTCCGAGGGCTATTGTTCCCATCTAGAGCCTCAACTATCCCCGAGTTTTGATATATGTTAGAAAACTATCAGTTCTCTTTGTTTTGATTAAGCAGCCTCCTGAATCTGCTCATCGGTCACACCGTCCTCAGTGAAGGTAGGACGAGATACACGAGCATGGGCATCTGGGAATGTCAGAACCCAACAGCTATACTCCTCCATTACCACACCTGCGGTATTGCGAATCAGCAAGTCCTTGGCATTAAACTCATTTCGTGACCAAGTACCAAATACATACTTGTCGAGATACCTAGCATCCAAACAGAAGGCTCTACCATCCATGCCCCAACTATTGAAGGCATCGTGGCGATAAATGAGAATTTTAGTTCCCATGCTCTCGAACTTCTCGAAGTCGAGTTTCCATCCCTGGTAGTCCTTTTCAGTCTGTGTAATGATACGCTTGTTAGAGCGGAGGTTAGCAAATGCCTGATAAATCAGGTTGTCAACGAAGAGCAACTTGGTACGGCTGGAGTTACCTGCACCCTTCAACATGGATGCAATAAACTGGGTCAACTCCTTCTCGCTAATCACATACTCATATACCTGCTTGGTCTCTTCCTTCGTACCGGAAGAAGTCTCATCAGGTACGGTCACTTTTACGGTTACAGGAACAAGAGTACCATCAGCCTGCTTACGCATCTTTGGCTCCCAGTGTCCAATCTGCAAATCCTTACCTGCTTCCCAGAAGATGCCACCCATGGTATAGACAAGACCTACATCCTTGCCACCATTCGACATAGAGCGATAGCCAAACAGTCCGCTTAATTCCTGACCTTGGCGCATATCGTCCATAGCCATCTTCTCTTGGCGAGTGAAGTCCCACTGTACCTGTGTCTTGCTCATACGGTCAATAAGAGACTCCTCCACCTGCATGATGAATCGCTGACAATACTGGAAGCTCTTGTCTGGCATAGAGTAGTAGCTGCCAGTCTCTACCTCTTTTTCACCAGCAGCTCGTCCCAGTCGCATTACTACAGTACCAGCCTCAATATCTTCAGGAATGTCCCGGTTACCACGACTGGCGTTTTTCTTTCCATTCAGCGCATAGCATGTAGGGTTTCCATCGTTATCTACCTCTGTTACACGCAGCTGCAAAGGAATCATCGTGCTTCGGTCAGTACCGTTGTCCTGATAGCCAAGACAGCTTTTAATCATAATGATGTCACCAGTACCAAACACTGTCGCATTTTCCACCGTTAGCTTTACAGAGCCACCGTTTGTAGTTTTACTTAACTTCGCTGCAAGTTTTGTTTTGATTGGTCGCTGACCGATGGAATAGTACTCAATGCGGTTACTGTCCACAGGAGTCATTCGCTTCGAGGCTCGAAGAATCTGGTCGATTGGGCAACTCTCCAGCTTCATTTCCACCACGGTAGGGTTCACATGAGCCACATAGTAGTCCCAGTTGTTCATCTTCTCCTGTTGCTCTTGGCTTCCACCCTGCCACTTTGGACCCGTGCCACCTACGCCCGGTCCATCTGTTGGACCTGTAGGGCCACCGCCACCTGCACCTTCTGGAATATTAGGAGGAGTTTCCGCCATAGCATAAGAGCTGCCACCACTCAGAATCATGACGAAAATCGCCATCATGAATCCAAACCATTTCTTAAACTGTTTCATAATCTACAATTTTTAAACTATTAATTATTAACTATAAATTCTTAATTGATAAGAGCTACATTCCAACCATCTGGCTGTACACCTGTTCAGTACGGCTCTTCTCCTTTGGAAGAGAAGGAGCACCACCGCCACCATTGATATTGATGTTCCGCTTGCCACCCTGTCTTCCATCATGTAGCTGCTTCTGCTGGTCGATTTTCTCGTTCTTGCCACGCTTATAGCCTCTATCCTCGGCATCAGCCACAGCCTTGTCGAAGTCCTTGATTTGGAAGAGACGCAAGAAGTCTGCCTTCTTCAAGCCATACCGGGCAGCACGCCATACGAATCCATCATCATCGTGGTCTTCGCCATCATCGCTGCGCTTATACATCCACTCTATCAAGTCCTTGATAGCCTCGGGCTTAATCTTGGCTTCCTTCATGGCAGCATCAAGCTCCTTATCCTCTTGCTCCATGTTGGCTGCAAGAGTCTCCTTGCCCTTGGCTAGCTTCTCGCTCGCATCGAGTTTTTCCTTCTCGCTAGCCTTCAAGCGTTTCCTAGCCTCATCGTCACCATTGATGGCTTCTATGTAGTCCTGTCCTAGCTCGTCTATCAAGTAGTCGATAAGGTTGAAGTCGCCACCATCGGCATTTTTCTTTGTAATGAGACCTGTCACCAGCCCAGGCGCATGAGGATTTTCTTTCAGCATATTGTTGAAGTCGTCCATCCTTTTCTTGCTTTGGTCGTACTGGTCGTAATCGGTCGCAATTTGGTTATAAACAGCCTCATCATCGTCCATATTCAGGTCGGGATAACGCTGAGCAAGACGCTCTCTGAAAGAATCTCGCTTTGATTTAACATTCTGATTATCAATCGTTTCTTTTGCCATAAACGTTCATTTTTAATATTTGTGTGCTAAATTAAGCAAAATTTCGCATTACTTTGTGATAAGTTCTGCATCTTGATGAATTAATTTTGTTGGCATGAAACATCTAAATTCCATATCCGAAATTTACCTTAAAAGAGACCAGGAAATGTTTCTGCTCTTTCGTAAGGCCAAGAGGATGGTAGAATATCCTACCACCATGGCTAAGATATGCGATTACATCGCCAAGATGCCAGCCTCTTGTTATTATCTCGCTGATAGCACAGCCTATCGGTATGTTTGCAAGCGCATCAAGGGGGAAAAGCCTAAGTTCGGCAAATACCAAGCCATGAAGGAAAAGCTCTTCGAAGCCTTCTATCAGGATTTCTTGCGCCTCCGTCAGATGGAACAATACAAGGAATACAACACCAAGCATCTTGTGTATGTGTGCCTAGATCTCCCTGCACCCAACATGGGGATGACTCCTCGCTACATACAGATGAAAATCAGCAATTATTTCCGCAATAAGAAAACATCATTCATCACTCGATAAAACTTTCATTCATTATGCGTACATTATATATAACACTCCTCATCGTCCTCCTGATGGCTTTCATCATTCCGCTGCACGCCAATCTTGCAGTGTCGCCATCCTCGCCTCAATACTCCCATTTCGTTTACATGTTCGGCCATGCCAACTTCATCCATTGGGCTGTCAATGCCTGGTGCTTGTTGATGGTGCATCGTCAGTTCCGCTTCCATCGAGTGCTGGCTTCATGGGGTGCATCCGTGGCTCTCTCCTTCCTTTATTATCCGTCCCTCCCAGTCTTGGGCGCATCGGTCATTATCTCCTTCTTCATGGGCTTCACCGCTCCGTGGCTCTACAGGAGAAAACGCTTAGCCTTCTGGCAGATGCTCATCCTCTTAGTGATTGGATGCCTCCTCCCTCACATAGCTGGCATCTATCACCTCATCCTCTTTGCCATCGGATTCATCTATGCCAAGGCAGAGAGATTCATTCGCAAATCTCAAAAACTCAACATTTAACATTCAACATTCCAGACAATGAAGGTACGACCTCAGCAGCAACTGTCCGATAAGAAACTCAAAGAGATTCTAGAGGAAGATAAGAGAAGGCTCACAAGCCTACTCGCTAGCTATCGTCCCATTACTGGAGAGAATGCCCCTGGTCTTCGCTTCGAGTGTGTCATTGAGGATTTCTTGAAGGGCAAGAAACTTTGGCTACCTGTAGAGATGTTGAAGGAAAAGAAGTTCTGCGCCATCATCAAGTGCGGTTCTATCTCTGCCTTCTGCGAGAAGTACATGGCAGACCTGGATCAAGAAAAGGCACGCGATGCAGTATTCCGCTATCTCATCCGTCTCCGCTGTAAGCACGATTTCTATTTCTTCGCCTACGCCTATGCCCGAATCAAGAATAAGGATGGTGGCGATGATATACCTTTCCTTCTCAACCATGCACAGATAGGTCTCACCAAGGATTTCGAACGGCAACGCCTTCATGGTGAGCTGCACAGTATCTTGATTATCCTCTTGAAGTGTCGCCAATGGGGTGGTTCTACTGATACCGAGGTTTACATGTTCTGGATTCAGATGTTCTGGAAGACCAACTGGAATAGCAACATCATCGGTCACCAGTCTTCATCTGCTACCCAGGTGTTCGATATGTACGAGAAATTGGCGAATGCCATCCCTACATGGCTCTACTATGAGATTGGAGAGACATTCAAGGAAGACTCTCGCAAACTCCGCACATCAAGCACTCAGAACAATATCAAGTACCTCATCCCTCGCTCCTGCAAGATACAGACTGGTTCGGCTCGTAACCCTGAGTCCTGCCGTTCTGCCGATGCAGCTATGGCTCACATCACCGAGGAAGCCTTTTTCCCTAACACTACAGAGTGGACTCCACAGAAGGTTGTCAATGCCGCAATCTCGCCTATCAATGTTACGAGACCTTACACCTTCATCGTGCGAGAGTCTACCCCTAATGGGCGTGAAAATGAGTTTCATGATGAATGGGTGCGTGCCAACTCTTTCGACAAGGACGGCAATCGCCTTTCCATCTATACCCCTTACTTCGTTCCATGGTTCGACATCGAGAAGTATATCCTTCCTTTCAAGTCTGAGCAAGAAAAGATTGATTTCGTTCTTTGGCTCTACAAGAATCGTGAGGATGAGCAATATCATGGCTCTTACTTCTGGTGGCTTTGGGAAATCAAGGGTGCAACCCTCGAAGGCATCCATTGGTATGTGAATGAGTGTAAGAAGTACAGCGACTTGGATGGCATGCGCCAGGAATATCCTTCCGATGACGTGGAAGCCTTCCTCTTCTCCGGCACAACTGTTTTCGACCCTTACAAGTTGAAGGAAATGGAAGAGGACTGCAAGGGTATCGAGCCTATCATGGTGGGCGACATCGAAGGTGACTCCTACGATGCTGCCGATGATGCTTGCATGAATAATATCCGCTTCGTGGAGCGTTCCGGTGGACCTCTTAAGGTTTGGGCCGGCCCCGACAACTCCGAGATTGTCAAGAATCGTTACATTGTAGCCTGCGATATTGGTGGATCACATAAAACCTCCGACTTCTCAGATATAGTAGTCTTCGACCGCTACGACGAAATCTACGGTGGCGTTCCAGAACTGGTAGCCGAATGGCATGGCCACTGCGATGCCGATCAGTTAGCCATGCGCTGTGCTCAGATAGCTCATTTCTACAATGATGCTTATCTGGTCATAGAGAACAATACCGCTTACTCACGTATGAACAATACCGAGGGCAACCAGTCTGAGCTGTTCTTCCCTATCCTACTCCCACTCTACGACAATCTGTATAGTGCTTCCCAGTCCAAGTTGAAGAAGGTGAAGAATATAGAGATGAAATGGGGATTCAACACCAACAAGAATACCAAGGTGGCAGTAGTAAAGACGATGGCAAGAATCATCCGAGACGGTGGCTATATGGAGCGAGAACTTGCAGCCATTGATGAATGCACCTACTTCCTCTATTACAAGCAGAACAACTGCTATGGTGCCATTGCTGGCAAGCACGATGACCGTGTGATGGCTAGAGCTATCGCCCTCTACGTAGAGAAGGATATGCCAGCACCTGAAATCGTTCCATTCCGCTCAAAGGCAGAGATAGAGCGTGAACGCCTCCGCAACCGCCCACCTGTAGTAGCCGAGCTGTCAGGCATAGGTGGTGGCAGCTAGCCCTCTCCCTGAGCCACCGTTCCAGGCGATTCCATCGCCTGTCCATATAAGTTAACAATTAAAAGAAAAATGAAACAAAGTTATTCAAACCTGCTGCGTAAGATGCTCATAACCATCTACCAGCCTATTGTTACTCGTATCGAACTCTTCCGCTCCACTCGTATGTGGCAGAAGGGAGTAAAAGCCACGCTCGCCAAGCACAAGGAAGGTGGTGCGCCTCGCTTCTACATGCTCTACGACCAGTCTCACAAGGATTGGGCGATTATGACCTACGACCCCAATCGCAAGGGTATGCTCGCCTATCGTCGCCTGGTTCAGCTTGGCAAGTGGAAGGCAACACGTTATTTCAAGAATGTGGAAGACATCAAGGCTGCATCTTTCTACTACACGCCATCCAAGTGGGGTGCCATCGGTTGTGATGCCGACAACAAGGTTAGAGCCAAGAAGTTGAAGCAATGGCAAGACTATTACATGTATCGTGTTTCCGTCCCGATGGAAAAGTTACGCTCCTACAAGAAGAAATATGGTATAGCTTAAGCCCACACAAAACAAAAGGAAGAGAAAGCCATCACGGTTTCCTCTTCCTCAACCTTTTTACCTTTAAACTAAAAAACCTAACAATTTACTAACTAAAAAACTTAAAGTCTATATACATGAACCTAATAACCTTATCATTTTTATGTAGCTGTAGATGCTGATGGCAAAGCAGCCAAATCATTTGTACTACCGTTTCCATCTTTCAGATGTGCAGCTGGCGTACCAGTCTGCTGTTGCCCTGCTCCGGCAGTAGGCATTTCGCCATTTGCTTGCTGCTGCGCTTGCATGGCTTCTAGCTTCTCCAACTGCTCCTTGAAGTACTTCTTCATTCTGTTCGTACCAGGGAATTGTCCTACGGTCAGCATCGTATATGGGTCCATCTTACCGCTGGTCATGAAGTTCCAAGCCATATCGTTGTTCGTGGCCCTGACAATTGGGCTGTAAGCATCCAGGTCGATGGCTACGTCCAGATCCATATCCCTCATGGTCTCCGGATTGAAATGTATCTCGAAGTCATCCCCGGTCAGTTTCACACTGTCTGTTGCGGTACAGAACTCCTGAATCAGGTACAGCTTCTTCTTGGCGATTCTCACCTTGTAGTTATTGAAACTCTCCACGAAGTCCTGAATGGTGGTAGATGATGCCTCTCTCTCCAGCTGATACTGCTTTCCGCTGGTGTTGCGATGCTGTCCCTGCAGAGCACCCTGCACGCCTGTACCCTCTCCTGCCATGGTCTTGGCAAAATTCACCATGAAGTCTACTCCTGCCGGAATACTCTTGTTGACCAAAGTCTGCGGTGGTTTACCTCCATTCTTGGAGTTCCACAAGATAATACTATCCGTCTTGGTATAGTTCACCTGCATTTCATCGATGCTCTGTTTCTCGCTCAGAGCATTCTCATCCACAAGCATCGTACCCTTGGCACCATTCGCTACGATGAAGTTTATCATCATCATATAGTGGTTCAAGGTACGCTGGTTGTTCTCGGCACGCATAGAGAAACTTCTTACCTCACCATTCAGGCAAGGATATGCCACGAAGGTATATGGCATGATGGAAGTTCTGAAACCGTCTCTCAGCACATAGTAAGGTGATTCCCTGGCATCCAGCAGATAGCCATTCGGTGTAAGGTATCTTCTGAACCAATAGGTCTCAGCCTCAGCCTTCATTTCGATGGTTTTCAGCTCCGATGGGTCCACATAATAGATAGGATCACCGTTCTCGTCAAGTACTGGCAGACCGTTCTCGTCCTTCATGATGTTGGCTTCCTCCAGCTTCCGCTTCTTCTCCTCGTAGAAGGCTCGTTGGTCGGGAGAGGCATAGCCACATGTCCCGGCATCCCAATCATGCACCCAGATGGCTGGTCTGGTCTCTTTCGTCCATATCTCCAGTACCCTGTACTTTCCGATTACCGAAGAATGAGTGAAATCGTCTATCCCGGCATACTGTGCTTCACCGTTGGGGTGATAAGTCTGCTCAGGAGCGAAATGATGCTGTGTCTGCTGATAGATCTCGCTCAGTTTGTCCACCTCAGCCTTACTTCCATCCGTGAAGGTGGCGATAATCTCTCGCCAAGTCAGGTCATGAGCCTCAGCAATAAATTCCACATCGCTCAGGTCATACTTGAAGAAAGGTGGCAAAGCAAGTTTGAAGATGTCCACCATATAGTCAAAGATGCCATTCTTGCCATCCTTTCTGCCATAGTAGGTTTTCATGCCCACAAAGGCGAAGACACAGAAGGCATAGAACATTCTGGCATCCAACTCTTGTCTGTCGTTCATGTTGTCGTTCTGCCGAAGATACTCATTGAAGAAACTGATATAGTCCTCCTCGTTGGGGTCTACGGCACTGCAAGAGGCTGTACTGCGCTGCTGGCGCACAAGTCCTACGAGAGAAAGCAGCTTGTCACCTATCACATCATATTCCAGTATAGGCATACCCTTCATTTCCATATACTGACGGATGCTTATCTTTCTGCCGTTCCACTCTATCAGTTCTTCCAGCTGTCTGCCCATCACGAAGTCCTGCGCTCGCTTCCACTTCTTTCTCAGCTCTGCGCCATCATAGAAGTATTGGCAAGCCCATTCTATCAGCCGAAGGTTGCTGTCCGTCTGGGCAAACCGCTCCCTGCTCACTCCCTCCAGGGAGTCAGGTCCAGGTTCGGCATAGTTCGAAATATCATTTATAACACGATTATCTGGCATAATTCTTAATTTTTCGTCAAAAATACCGCCTTTTTCCCGATTCTTAGTGATAAGTTGCGCAACTTAACATTACTTTCTCATATTTTCCCCTTATTTTTGTTCCGCAATTCTTTTAAATGTAGAATTTCTAATATATTAGATAGTATGAGTAAATCAATCAATGTTCACGAAGCCTGCGTCATCACCAAGGATGATAAAGGCAACCTCTCCCTGGTAGGCAAGGCGAAAGAAGCCCTCACCACCTTGAAGAAGAATAAGGTTTCCGTCTGCATTCTTCTCTGTGACAACAAGAAGGAGGATGTGGAGAAGTTTCTTAACGACAATAACGTTCCCTTCGCCTCTCTCTGCACCAAGGAAGAGACCGATAAGGATGGCAACACAAAGCATGTTGACCCACCAAAGGCAGATGTCACCATCATGCCAAGCTCTAAGGTTATCACCCTTCGAGACGATTGGCAGTGGTGTTTGGATGATATTGCCCACCGTCTTTGGGGCGAAAAGAAGAAGGAAGCTCCAAAAAGTGAACAGCAAAGCATGGATGAAGCCATGAAGCGTTACATCGGTTGGGCATCACCTAAGAAGGCAGAAGCCAACGGACCCGATCAGATAGGTTAATCATCGCTCCAACATCTTCAAAATACGATTTTCATTTTTTACAAAAAATATAATTTATTTGGAATTTAGAATTTTACGACTATCAAAAAGGGACTCGCTGTGAAGCAAGTCCCTTTTATTATATCCCAGGTTACGAGTAAGCCCTCGTCACTTTTTTCATGCCGGGCTACTCCATTCCATTCAAGGTTTCAAGCAGCTCCTTTCTGACCTTGCGAATCTCCACCATTTTGGCGGCATCGTTCTGACCGTCCATTTGCTTCTTGGCTTTGTTCATCTTCTTCTTGGCAGCAGAGATAGCCTTTCTAGCTACAAACAGTCGCTTGTTGGTCTTGCTGTTCTTGAAGGCGTTTGCCTTCGCCTTGTCAACATCCTTCAAGCGTAGATACTCATCGTAGGTTTCCATCGTTCCGTTCCATACAGCCTGTATTCTCCAGTCCTCTGTCACATCCTCCGATTTCGCCTTCATCAAGTACTTGTTTTCAGCCTTTTCCATCTCCTTCAAATCATCCTCCCCATTCAGGTAGCTCTGCACCATGTCCAGTGCCTCCTTCTGGGTGAATGCCTTGTAGGCACTCATAGAGAGGAATTTCTTCATCTTCTGGCGCATCTTCTTCTTTTCGGTGATACTCTTAGCCTCATCGAAGCGTTCGCTAGCCACCTGCAAGGAAGTAATGCCATCCTTCATTTCTGCACTCTCCAATGCCTTCACGCTACCGATAGCTGCTTTTATCTGCTCCTCTGGGTCAATGCCATTGCGCTCACAGCTCTGGTAGGTCATTACCACGCCTTCCATGTCACCGCTAAGGATAAAGTCCTTGAAGTAGCTCTGAGCCTTCCATGGAGAGAAACCCTTGCTAGATGGGAAGAAGAAATCCACCGCCTTGAACTCCTTGTTCTCCTGACTAGGAATCAGGAAAGGTGCCCAGTACAAAGCATCCTTGTAAAGCAGTCCGATGGTCTTGCCATACTTGCGCTGAATCTCCTGATCCGCATGGCTGGCTTGGAAATCGCTCAGATAGTTTATATCGTCCAAGGTCATTCTCACCATAGGGTTAGCCTTACCTATCATTCGCTGTACCATAGGTCCAGGGAACTCCAGTTCTCCCTTATGATTAAAAAGGTATTCCGGAACCTCTCTAAACTGCTTACCATGTCGGATATACATTTCCGTTCCGTCCGCATATCTGCCCATAAAGATTTTGCTCTGCTGTCCTAGGCTGTTTCCCCTCATCAGATAGTCATACCACTTCATGCCATCTGGATAAGCCAGTTCGTAAGGGCTACGGTAGTTAGGGTTGGTCTTCCTCAACTCCTCAGCCTTCTTGCGCTCCTTCTCCTCGTCCAGGGCACGGAAGGCGGCATTGATGCCGTTGGCAATAGCCTCGTAGAACACCATGAAGCCCAATCCATAGCAGAGAAGCGAAGAAATCTGTCTAGCCCTTCTGCCCTCGTCTTCTGGAGTAAGATTCTTATGATAAAGCCTCTTGTAATACTCCTTGAAGTTCTCCAAGGTAGCCTCGTTCCATACAGAGCCATATCCTGTTAGTGCCAAGAAGTGGCGAGTAGTAGAAGCGTTCCAGTCTGGTGAAAGAAGAACTCTTCCTGCATAGCGCAAGGTGCGATGGCTGGCACCAAGTACATCCCAGTGCTGACCGCCAAACATATCGTTCACAAACTGACCGTCCTCGTCCAAAGCCCGGCTCAGTTCCTCCTCAGTCCATCCCTTCTTCTTGGCTCGCTCCTTGGTCTTGTCTGCCCTCATCCGGTAGGTCGCAAGTTTCAGTCCGTCATGGAGGAAATCCCACAAGGCTCTATCCATGCCCTTGTTGATGAGCGAAAGCATCTGCGTTGCCACCTTCAATGGCATAGTAGCCACAGCCACCGTTCCGGAAATTCCATTTCCGTCCTTCAACTTCTCCTGCACCTTCATCATGCTGTCACGGAAGTTATCGAACATGTTCTGCACATCCGCTGCTGCATAGTCGTTGGTCGCTCCGAACTTCACCAAGTGGGTAGCAGCCTCTTGGAAGTCCTGCGGATTGGCGAAGCATGGCAACTGATGATTCTTCATCGTATCAGCAAAAATGTACTTCATAAAGTTGGCGAGTGCCTTCTTAGGTCCATACTCCACCATGTTCTGCACCATATACACCTCGGTCAGTGCTCCTGCATGGAATCCACTGAAGCCAAGCTCCAACTTCTTCATGCTCGATGCCAATGTGTCAAAAGCCTTCCAGAAAGGAGTTGACTGATAGGTATCGAATACAACTCCGAATCTATCTCCTGCACTTGCCTCCGAATAGAGCACCTTATCCTTGCCAGTGATAGGGTTCTTCACCTTCATCTGCTTAGGCGATACATTATATACCCATACAGGACCCACACCAGGAATCTCGAAGTATTTGTATTGCTCCAAGTTGAAAGGTGCAACTGATGAAAGGAGTGGGTCGGAAGAAATAATCTCTCCGTCCTCGTTGCGCTCGATTACGTTCAGTCCGCTCACCTCTTGGAGCATTGTCTTGTTAGCCCAAGCCTCGATGTTGCTTCTGCTGTAGTAAGCCATCATCTTGGTGATGTCCGTGGTCTTAGGCACAAGTCCAACTTCCAAGCCTTCCATGATAGTGTTTATCTGGCGTGGCTTCTCGTTCGGGCTTTTTGTGCGCTGGCGATTCTCCACATACATGGCATACGCTTGTTTGTCAGACTTCTCCTTATCCCAAAGGTGGTTTACGTAGTCCACGGTGAAACCAGTGTCTGCCTTCAAGGTATTGTTGTCCTTCAACCAGTCGAAGGTATAGTTATACCAGTCTCTGATTGCATCCAGCACGCTCTTCATCGGCTCGCTCAGATTCTTGTAGTCCACACCGTAAGGAGTGATACGGTTCAATATGATAGGCAAAACATTCTTATTCAAGATGTCCGTACCATCAATAGGCACAAATCCAGGTTCTTTCTCATGGTTGCCATTGATGATGTCAGCCATCTTGCTAGCCACCTCGGATGCGCCCTTCATATCATCGAAGAGTTCTACCTCTTTTCCATCCTTCAGCTCCGTGTGCTTCTTGGCAGTCACCTCGGCAAGTTGTGGGCGAAGTTCCTGAATAGCCTCCACATCGTCAGGAGTGATATGGATATGTCCCTCACCAAACACACCTGTAGAGTTCAGCTTGTAGGCGATTTCTCTGATGCGTCTTGGTGCCTCTATTATATAAGGTATAGCCTCAGCTAGCTTTTCAGCCTTGTTTGGCTTGCCTTGGTAGTCGGAAAGCAACTTATCGAAAGCACCGCTCTCAGCCATCTTCTCGATGCTGTTCTTCACATCATTGATATAGATGGCATCGTCTGCGCTAGCCTCCTCCATATTCTTTCTACGATGGATAACCGCATGTTTCACGGTGGTTGCAGCTCCCTCCTTGCTCACATCGGTACTAGTCACCTCAGCCAAGTTCTGCATCACTTCCTGCTCCAAGGCATCAGCCTCTGGATTGGTCTCGGCTGGGTATATCTTGCCCTCGTACAAGTCTAGGTCGGCATCGTTCTGCTCGTTCAGTTCGTGTCTAGTCAGCCAGTCCTCATACTTCTGTCTAGCCTCGTCCTGCTTCTGCTTCTCGAAGGAGAACATATCAGGCATAGGGTTCTCCTTATCGCCCATGGCATCGTTCCATTTCTCCCACTCCTTATAGCGGTTCATAAAGGCATCATCGCTTTCGCCTTCCTTGCGCTCTGGGCGAAGTGGCATTTCCTCGCCTCTCAGTCCATGGCTATCACGCCACTCCTTGTTAAGGCGTTCCCATTCCTTCTTGCCCTCGGCATCCTTATCGAAGTCATAGAACATAGGTGGCTCTGGGTCTTCCTTATCCTCTCGGGCTTCCTTCCATCGCTTCCATTCCATCACTCGCTTCATGTATTGGATGGCACTCTCGCCCTTCTTCTGTCTCGGCTTACCCTTACCAGCGCCATCAGATAGCGAGTCCTTGATTTCAGCATTGCTAGCCTGCTTCATCATGGCTTCCTGCTTCTCCTGAGGCATTTCGTCCCAAACGTGCAGAGCCTTGCCAGCCTTCATCAGGTAGTATCTCAAATCCTTGTCATTCAGAAGTCCCGGCACACGAATACCCAGCTTCTTAAGCACCTTGATAAGATAATGCTTGATCTTGGTCCAAAGAGAAAAGTCCTCAGCAGTCTTAGGACCCTCCTCAGCCAGTCGGGCGATATACTCCTGCGTTCCCACATTCATGCGGTCATTGTTCTTCCAGTCCGGATCATATTTGTTGGCAAAGTCAATAATCTTGCCTCGAACGTCCTTACCTGCAGAACGATAAACGAAGTTGGCAAACTTTCTTACCTCATTTTCGCCACCCAGAAGCACCTCCATACCCTCATGGCCTATCTTCTCATGCAGCACCGTTCTCTCCGCCTCGTTCGCATCAGCACAGTTAGGCAGATAAACATGCACCGTGTGCGTAGTAGGGTCATACCATCCGGTAGCACCATTCTTCACATCACTCAGATAAGCATCCGGAACCTCATCTACAGAAGTATAAACCGTAGCCTCAGCACCACCCAGTTTGTTGGCAGTGTTCACTACTCGGTCGCTCACTTGTTTCTGCTTGTCTGCATCCCAGTTGTTCTTGAAGATAGAGCTGCCAAGTCTGGCCAGCACATTTCTGCCAGATAAGTCATCCTTATTCAGCAGAGGAGCAATCACACCCTGGGTCAACTGCACCGGAATACCATTGCCTATAATGGTATGTGCCAAAGATTCCGTCTTAGGCAGCAGATAGTCATCGCCCAGTCCGGTAATTCTTGCCAGCACCCTGCCATCAGCACGCAAAACCTTTCCGCCCGGCATGATGATCACGTCTCCGCTCTTGGTTCTCAGCGTAGGCAGAATCTCATCCCCATAGGCATGAGGAATCTTGCCATCAGCATAGGCGCTGCCCATCACATAAAGAGGCTTCTCCACCTTCTGCCAGTCAATACCGTCAACCTTCAGTCGGGCATCCATCCATGGAGCCACACCGTTTTTCTTCTCCGTCAGGGTAGGAAGAATATCCTCCACAGCCTCTAGCCATCCACCCTTGCGTGGCTGCTTCTTAGGCTTCTCAGGCAGTTCTCCGTCCTTCACGGCTCTCACTATCAGTCGCTCCCTATTAGTGTAGCCACCAAAATCTGCGGCATTATACACGTCAGCATCCCATGTGTAGCCGTTCTTATCCAGTGCCTGGGTGATAATCTTCATCGCCTCAGAGTCCTTGTAGCCCTTCACGTTCTCGATAGTCACCACTCGCGGTTTCACGGCATCAATGAAGTCGGCAGTACTCTTGGCAGTCTCCTTGTCAAGCTCCACCTCGCCCCCATTGCTCTTAGCCTGAGAGTAGTTCTTGCATACAGGCGAAGCATGGAAATACTCCACCTCGCCATCAATATGCTTCACCAGTTCCTTAGGGTCCACGTCTCTCACGTCAGCCGTAACAATATGCTGCCCGAAGTTATTCCGATATACACCGCTTATCTTCCGGTCATATTCCACGGCCACCACTGGGTCAATAATGCCCTTCAGTCCTTCCTCAACCAGTCCGCCACCACTAAAGTAGGTGCCAGCCTTCATCAGCGAATCAGGATGCTTCTGCAACTTCTGCTCCAAAATAGGAGATTGCGCATTTTTACCGTACACCTTGGAATAATGCACACCATCATTCTCACCTCCTACGATTCTGCCTCTGTTATCGGTCTCCACAAACGGCACACCTCGCCTCTCCAACTCTTTTCTCAGACTTGGAGTAACCACATTCGAAGGCATAGTGATATTCCTGCCCTTGAACATATCATTGACGATAACATCAGCCACCTCGCTGTCAGGCACGATACGCACAGGCTTATCCCAACGAGAAAGCACCACTTTGCGCTTGCCTGTCAGCTGTCCTTGGATGATACCGGCCTTCCACTCTACTTCACCCACGGCATCCTTGGCTTTATCAGCCTTGTATCCACTGGTCAGCTCGCTCTTTGGCACCTCAACCTCTACAGTCACGATGTTAGGGCGATTCTGAGCCTCGCTAAACTGGTCATTCAGTGGAGTGCGAGAAGTATGAAGATAAGGATTGTAAGCAGCCTTAAGCGATTTACCATTTCCCTTGTTAAGAGTAAACATACCCTTATCATCAGCAAGCTCTGGTCGCTCGTCTGCCTGTTCCCATTTACCGAGTTCGATAGGTTCCACAAACTTGCCCTTTACCTTTGCAGCCATCGGTGGATAGAGTTTTCCATCCTCGCCTACCTGCATGGCACGATAAACCTTCACCGTATCTTCCTTATCCAGCTTCTTGATGGTCTCAGGGTCTTTCACAATGCTATAGCTAGCATCATTACCATTCATTACGATCTGCTCGTCACGGTTCACGTCCTCAGTTTCAGATGCCAAGGAGTTTCTGCGCTCCTCGTCCGTCATACCCAAACGCTTCTCCACATTTCTCGATTCTACCTCACCTGCCAACTTTAGGTATTCTTTGTAAGAATCAAAGTCAGAACGTGTACTTTCATTCAGGCGAAAACGTTTGATGGCATCATCCATACTTCTATCAGCATAGCCACGTGCAAAGTAATTGAAACCCTTGATACGTGTCTCTTTATCAGGAAGTTCATCAGACATATCCAAATCCTTATATTCCTCAACAAGGGCTTTTTCTACCTCCGATTGATTATACTCACCTCCCATTTCCTTGGCCTTTTCTTCCAATTCATGAGCATAAGCACGTGCCTTCCACTCGTCTTGCGCTTCCTTAAATTCTTTTTCCATTTGTTCAGGTGATCCACCTTTGCCAAAGCCCTCTATATACTGGATAGCATGCTGAATCTCGTGATTCAAAATACTATTCATATATTTCAGCTCATCAGCATGAATGGTAATGGTGTTGGTCTTGGCATTATAATTACCATTTGAAGGCATATCGTTCATAATGGCATCCGTATCAATACGCACATCCTTCAACTGAGGATAAGCCTCAAAAAGTCCAGGCGCATCAATGACATCAGTAAGTTTACCATCATTCCAAAGCATATCGTCATCAAAACGCTTAACAATATTACCACCGCCAATATCCTTCATATCCTTGATCTTAGCATCTGGCATTTCGTATCTCCATCTACCATCGGCACCACGTTCCCATCCGGTAGCCAGTTTGATAGCCTTGGCATCCTTCTTGCCTCGCTCCATCTCCTCTGCTACCTTCAAGTTATCCATGCGATAGGTCTTTTCCTCAGCCTTGTCAGCCTCTGCAGCACCCATCTCACCACCAAACATAAAGCGAATATCGCTCTTGCGAGAATTGAAACGCTTAGAAGGAGGGATAACGTCACCCTCATCATCAAAGGTAACAAGGTCGTTCAACTTTCTGTTGTTCTTGGCATTCTTGTATTTATACTCCTTGCCATCATCAAAGCCGAACTCGTTTGCGTCATTACCATCCCACCACAGTTGAGTAGCAGGAACTTCATCCTCGATGATACGATATTTACCCTCCAGTCGATTATTTCCATGAATATCGGCATATTTCTTAGAAGGAGTAACCCAGTCACCATTACGCAACTTGCCTTCCTTCACAGAAGTAGGAACGGCACGATAAACCTTTACCTTAACATCCTTCTCGCCATTCTTAATGGCATCAATAGCCGTATTGATGGCTTTCACAGATTCCAATCCATGAGGAGTGTTCTGCGAATAACGCTCAGGGTGAGAGAAGTAATCATCCGGCTGAGGAGTGTACCCCAAAGCCATATCCTCCAGGTTTACATCTGAGCCACTGGATTCCCAATCGTCACGTCTCGCCTTGTCGCTTTCATATCCAGGGTTTCCCGGTGCAGCCCATGCACCTACGCCCTGATATGTGCTTTCGGTATCGTCATATCCCTTACGTCTGGCAGCCTCATCAAGCATTTCCCTGGCTGTAGCATCATCACCCTTAGCAAGAGCATCCATATACTGCTTGTCAAGTTGATCATCAGGAATCAGAGAAAGTTCCTCCAAGTGCTTTTGGCGCTTGGCTTCCTCTTCCTCTGCTCTCTTTCTTGCAGCTTCCATGGCGTTACGCTGCGCCTCCACCTGCTTCACGCGCTCCTCGATCATAGCGTCAAGGTCACCAAAGTTCTCTTTCAAGGCTTCATTTATAGGTTTGGTGTACTTAATAATATCCTTAAATGAGGAAATCTTGTCTTCATTTACCTGCAACAAGTGACGCTTAATATTGGCTCTGGCACGTGCAGCCTCAGCAGTAGAACCCTTCTTAACTGCATTGGCGTACATCGCCACATCTGCCTCATCAACCCCAAATTGCTGAGATACAGCTTTTATTTTATCCTCCACAGATAAATTTCCACCATTTTCCTTGGTGATTTCAAAGGAATTGCGTATCTTTGCATCGCTATGAGGATTCAGGACGCTATCCTTTCCGCTTGGGTTATTTGCGGATGGAGTTAATGCCGAACCTTGATTCTCGCCCAAGGAATTAGAATCGCCTCTGAAACGATTCCATAGCATTTTTGATTCCGTTAATTCTTTCAACAATTTTGAAGGCTCTATTTGATGGGCACTGATTGAAACTTCATCCTCGCCTTGCTTTACGGTGATTGATTCAAAGTTCAGAATATTTGTTCCGTCTACTTTCTTGAAAGACTTTACAAACAGATACTTGGTCTGTCTTTCTGCACCTTCTTTAGGAGCAGGCTTCTCTAAGATAACATCTGGACGCTCCAAGGTAGGTTTCAATAGACCAAATCGTTTGATTCTGTCTTCTCTACCAGCCTTTTTATATTGGTTTTCACCTAACTTGATGCTACCTATTGGTGTATTGACACGACCATCCTTGCCGAAATCCTGTAACCAGTTATCCTCTGTATGTTCGAGGATTCTTTCAGGCTCGGCATTATCAGCCATCTGCTGGCGTAAAGACACAGCTTCGTCCTTGGTCATTTGACCTTTCAGCACGGTACGTGGGTCCACTCCCTGCGCCAAGTCTCTCAGCACAAGGTTACGAATATCCTCCAAAGTCATTTTCTTGATGTCCTCAGGCTTCCACTTGGTGAAGGCCTCCAAAGTCCAATACCAGAACTTCTTCAACCACTCCTTCAACTTATTGATAACACTCAGTTCCTTAGCTGTATCAAGCGGATTCTCCTTGATGGCATCCTTAGCCATCTGTTCAAGTATTGCTTCACCCTCGTCACCTGTCAGACGAGCAAAAGCCTCATCACAAAGTTTCTCCTCGCTCAGATGGCTATAGTTAGGGTCGCTCTGTAAGTTCTTGAACCATTCCGTCTGCTTGATGAGATTATCACCATGCTCAATTAGTTCAGGATTCTTAGCCTTTGCAGCAGTACGCCAGATATGCTGATACTCATGGATAGGCGTGTTAGGATTCAGATGTTCCTGGTTCAGCACAATCTCATTGCCATCGGTGTAGCCATACACCGTGCCCTTGCCCTTTGCAAACTTGTTATGGTCAACAATCTGCATGTCCGATGGCTTGAAGATAACATAGTTAGTATCACCTTCCTCTGCGCCACCATGAATAGTTCCAGCAGGGTACTTGATGCCAGTGAAACCAGCAGAAGATAGAAACTCACTTGCAGCCTTTTGACTACCAAGCCAATTTCCCAGACGATTGTACACAGTTCTAATGTTGTTCTCTAAGTCGCCATTATCATAGATTGTCCTTCTCGTCAAAGCATTCGTCTTGACAAGTATAGGTATCATCTGACTCTTGTCACCATACTTGATGCTATCATACAGCAGACTTCTGAATACCATATCCCTTGCAGCCATATTGTCAAGTGTCTCGGCATCCAAGGCAAACAGACCTTCAAATATCTTTGTTGCAACCTCATCAGAAGGTTTCTCACCCCAATCCAAGTAGTTACTACCTGTATCATCAGGGATATTCACCTCATAGAGATTATGATATGGCTCAGCCTGTTTCTTTCTCTCGTTGTAGTAATCAATCTTTTCTTGCTCTGTGAACTTGTCATTATTGGCGATTTGCTTATCACCATGCAGGAATGATTCTAGAGTTGGATATTTCTTTATGAATCTCTGACCAGCTGTATATTGGTAGCGAAAGTTTGCTCCAGTTGGGTCGTTATCCATCATTGTTGCATAACTCTTGCCAATTTTCTTTGAAGTGGTTACATAACCTCCCCATCCGAAGACTTGGCTACCAGCTCCCTCGCTCATGTGGTCAAAGTCAAACTCCGTGAAGTCAGCACCGCTACCATGATAGGTACGCATGAAGCTGATTCTTGGCTCTGCAACAGTTTTCAGTTGGTTCTCCAAATCTTGCAACTTAGCTTCCAACTCTCTTCGATTAGAACTATACTCTAGCATAGCCGTTTGTCTAGTTTTCATCCAGACATCATCAGGAATTTCATTTTCCGAACTCAGCCCATGCTCATCCATATATTGTTTCATCAGCTGATTTTGGTAGGCAATGCGCTCGTTACCTGCTGCATCAAGCTTGGCATGAGTTTCCTTAATCTGCTTCTTCAAATCAGAAATTTTCTCTCTGTTTCTGTCAATCTTATAAGGGTCAAACTCGCTAGGCACTCTACCCACCACGTTCTTCACCTGCTCCTCGAAAGGCTTATTGAGGTCAAAAGCCTTGTAGTTGCCGATTCTCCAAGCGTTGGTATAGTACTTACGCCACTGCTCAGCCAAAGCCTTCTTTTGGAAGTACTCTGGCATCTGGTTAGGGTTATCCATGTTCACGATGGCATACTGCGCATACTTATCTGGACGATGCTCAGTTGCCCAATCGTATGCAGCCTTAGCAGCCTTCTTCTGCTCAGGTGTCTTGATGTTGAAACGAAGGTGTGGGTCGTTCATCAGCATAGAGATTGCAAGATTATCCTGCGCCTCAGCCACCTTCTCCATCTCCTCGTTGCTAATCACCTTCACAGGGATGCCAGCCTTCTTAAGCATAGTAGAAACAGCATCAAAAGCCACCTTCTGCGCCTCCGTCATTTCCGAAGGCTTCACCTCCTTCACATCGCGATCAAATTTCGCCTGTTCCTTCTGCACCATTGCATAGTCCGCAAAAGGCTTAGTCTTGCGGTCAGAAGACTCCAGCCACTTGTCAAAGGTAGCCTTAGGCACAGAAGTAACCTTACCAAGTCCCTTCCAGCCCTTGGAGTAGTTGGCAAGATAAGCCTCTGTAGCAGCCTCCTCAGAAGGATAGCCATACATCACCTTATGCTCATCAAACTCTCCAGTTTCTGTGTTCACCTGGTCAACAACATAAACGTTACCATCAAAAGAATCAAGGTCAGCAGCATCATTGATGAACATATCAATATGGTCACCATCCACGCCAATCTTGCCCAAGATGTAGCCATAGGTGTCGTGCATGGTCACGCTCCAAGGCTTGCCCTGCTCGTCCTTACCGCTACGTGTAGTCCCCTTCGGTGTCTCTACAGTAAAGTCATAGCCACCAAAGGACAAATGTCCCTTCTTATAGTTACCTGCCTTCTTCTGAGCCTCAGAAGGGTTAGGCTCAGTCTCGGCAATGGCATTCTTTAAACGTTCTCCGAAGGATGCTTCTTGCGGTAGATGTGGAGTTCTATCAGCTGAGCCTTCGCCAGATGCCAAGCTGCTAATCTCTTGTCTCCCTTCGCCTGTGCTATTATGTAACGCTCCAGTCTCGGTCTCAGCAGATGCTTCTCTGCTACCACCTTCTTGGCTATTGCGATTTCCTTCATCAACTCCTCTCCGTGAAGAGTCGCTACCCAGGCTACGGCCTCCTCCATATCCTTCTTCATTGCTTCTGTCATCATAATCTGCTAATTCTGGTAAAATTGATTTAACATATTGTTTGTACTCTCGTTCACGATCCTCAATCTCCATCATGCGGTCATATTCCATACCAGCAATATGGTTAAGTTCGTTTTCTGACGGCAAAGGTACAGAATTATCTTCAAGATAAGCATAATAATCTGGATTTTCTGCCTGTCTTTCGATAATTTCACGCTCTTTCTGTGCCTCATAATACTCTTCCTCGCTTGAAAGTTCCTCCTCAGCAGCAGCGATACGGTTCATAAGTGCCACATTTCTCATTTCCTTCACGCTGTCATAGGTCTTAAACATATCGAGCAAGGTGTTTCTCACGTCTTGGTCGGTATATCCCATATCCTGCAAGTTTACAGGAAGGTCATTGTACACTCTCACGGCAAACTCGTTAACCGACAAACCTGTGCCTTTCTTGGCAAGGAGATAATTGAATTTATTAGAATCATATCCCTTACCAATACCATATTTGAAGTTATCCTTGCCCAACTCATATTGAAGAGATTCCGGATTCAAGCTATGAGGACTCAAAGATTCTGATACAGCCTCTTCAAGAGTCTGAGGAGTCAAGTCCGTAACATCAACAGAGGCATCCTTGTATATCTCTTTTATTGCTCCAAGGTCATTCTTCTTGATGGCATCAGACACAAGAACCTTACGCTGCTCAGAAGGAGTCATACCCAGTTCCTCCATTTCCTGTTGGCTAACTTCTGTTTTATAAAGTTTGCTGAGTTTATTAGCCTGAGCCTTCAAACCCTTTGCTGCAACCGACAAATTAGTCTGCAGAGCCTCCAGCTGAGCCTTTGTAGTATTCAATTCCATGAGTTGGGTAGGGTCCAGCTCTGTTTCGCCATTGATATACTCCTCCAACATGTCATTCACGTCATTCATCTTGCGCTCCACATCCTCCTGGGTATGATAGATGTCCTTGCGCTGAGAGGTAATATAGTCGTTAGCCTCATCCATAGTTGGATATTGCTTCTTCAATTCCTTATCGTCAAGTACGAGCAAATGGAAATCATCAGATGGCACGATGGCAGTTTCATCAACACCAGCCTTCTCCACCTCAGCCTTGCGCTCCTCCTTCATAGCCTTCACCTCATCAGGAGTCATCAAGCTGTTGCGGATAGCATTCCAGTTCTTGAAACGAGCATCAAGATCAGCAATCTGCTCATTAACCAGAGCCAGGTCGTTCTCCACCTTCTGAGCCTTCTCTGGGTCCAGGTCGGCATTGGTATCAAGCCAGTTCTGATATTCAGCAGCAGTCTTCTTCTTGTTGGCAAGTTGCGTCTTGATGTCGTCACGGCTTCCATTAACCAGATTCAGGAGTTTGCCATGGTCTTCACCATACTGCTCCTGCAGATACTCAGCAGCCACCTTTGGCTCTGTGTCCTTAGAAGAATAGTCTGGCTGTCCCATGCCCAAACCTACGATACCCTTCTTGTATCGCTCCTGCTTCTCAGCCTCAGCCTTGGCAGCATCATCATTGGCACGCTGTGCGTCCTCGGCATCCAACTCTGCACCAACAGAGGAATCGATGGCATTCTGTCGCCAAGCATTAAACTTGTCCTTGGTAACAATTTCCAACTTGTCAGGGTCTATTTGCGAATTAACATCAACATCTGTATCTGTCAATATCACACGACCATCTTCTGTATAACCCACAATTTTAACATCAGAAGGCTCATCACCTGCTTCCATAGAAACAGATACAATATCTCCTCGTTTAAACCCACTGCCATCAAACTGAGAACGGAACTGCTTATATCTAGCATCCACCTGCTCAGCTAACTGCTGATTGATGTAATCATCCATAGGAACTGGCGTACCCACATCCTTGATTTCGGCACTAGAAACCTGCTTGATGTCAGGATTTCCATCCTCATCAGGCACAACCACGAAGCCACCACCATACTCATTGGCTTTCTTCAAGAATACCTGTTGACCTGTAGTAAGGGTAGCTGGAACGATATTTCCGTCTTCCGTCTGATAAGTCCAAAGAAGCTCCTTCAAGGCATCACCATAGCCATCATCAGCATGTTGCAGAGCATCATAAACGCCCTTCTTGGCATCCTGAGCCTCCACATACTTACGCACGGCATCCTGTTGTGCTGTAGTCATTGAGTTGGCACGCTGAGCCACAAACTGCTCCATGTCCTTTCCTTCCTCGTATGCCTTCACCACAACATTCATCTGTGCCTCATCACCGCCAAAAGCACGCTTCAATCGAGCTTTCGAAACATCATCGTTATGATCAATCGCCTTCAAGCCCTCAGCATCCCCCTTCTGGTAAGCATTCTGTCCCATCACATAGGCATCAGATTTGCTTTCATTGGATGCAGTAGTGGCATCAGAAGGACTTGAGCCGTTCTCCACCGAAGGTGTACCCTCCACATTTGAAGGCGTTTCACCCCCAACTGGAGGCGTTGGCGGTTCTGTTGGTGGAACATCAGAAGAAACAGAAGCATCTACAGGCTTTTCATCTGTAGCCTCAGCATTCTCAGCCGAAGCACCACCTTCTTGTGTGGCACCAGGCAGTTCACGCTGTCCCTCAATCAAGTTTTGATTCATCTGTTCCTTTGCATCGTTCATTTCTCGTTTCAGCACGATGTCGTTATAGAGCTGCTTCTGGTATTCCTCCACAAGTTTCTGTTGTTCGGCTGTGCGAGACTTTCCATCACCCTCTAGAGCCTTGCGAAGCGTACCATGCTCCACACCTTGCGAATCCTCGAAGGTGCGCACATACTCCTTCATGATAGGGCTATTCTCGAAAGCACTATCATAGAAGTGGCGATAACTGTTCACCATCTGCTGCTCCTGCTCGGTCAGTTCCATGCCCTTCTGCTGTTTCTGCATAATGTCACCGATGGCACTGGCATTCTGATGAAGATAGATTGCAGCCTTATCCTCGTCATTCAGTTGCTCACCTGCGGCATACCTATCCCTAGCTTGCTCATATACAGTGTTCAGTCTGTCCTGCAAGGCATCGGTATGGTAAGCCTTTTCATACTCAGAAGTGATATTCAGCGACTTCTCGAAGTCTAGCTTCTTCTCGTCCTTACGAGCAGCTTCATGCGAAGAGTATTCCTTACGTTCCACCACTCCACCATCCTTGTTATAGGTATCGAGATAGTATTTGCCATCATCACCAAGATAAACTTCTGAGTCGATAACTGGCGAGAAGGAAGAAGGGCGTTTTCCTTCCACCACAGCCATCATCTTTGCCTTCAATACCTCTGGCACGCTCTTATCGTTCATCAGGTTCATGTACTTATCAGTGAGTTGCCCCATCATCTGCACACCTTCACCCTCTGCACGATAACCATTGATGCCCAACTTCTCGAAGGCATCACGCAAATCATCATAGCCGAATCTCTTCAACTCGGCAATATCTTGGTCGTTGAAGTCAAACTTGCGGTTAAACTCCTTGGCATCCTTGAATCGGGCATACTTGCCCACCATACCAGGAAACCCGATGGAAACAAGATTAGCCATACTCTCCAAAGCACTCTCGGCAAAGTCCTTACCTGTAGGTTTGAAATTAGGGTCGTGTGCCATACGCTCCAACATCTGCTGACCTGTCATAATGCTAGAGTCCACCACCTTGCCACCTACATCTGCAAGAACATTGGTAGCCAAGCCTCTGCCCTTGCCTACCATATTGGCGATTGTACCACCTTGCATAATGGCACCTACGGCACTCTGCTTAGCCACCTCTCCCAAAGTATTGGCAAGAATCTTGCCCACTGAAGGATTGTAAACCTTGCCATTCTCATCTAACTGGCCAGTACGATAAATTTCATCAATAGGCTTGGAGATAGCCGACTGTCCACCGAAGGTTACTGCACCATGAGCAGCACCTGTCTTCAACGCCATTCCCTTACTCTTACCAATGAGAACCTTGGCTGCACGCTCTGCCATCTTGGCTTCCATACCCTTAGCCATCAAGTCGCTAGCCAGTCTCCCTTCTGCCTTGGCAAGCATACTCTTTGTTACCTTGCCACCTGCGGCACCAGGAAGCCAATAACTCCAAGCATCCCCTGCAAAGGTCAACACCCCACTGCCTACACGCTCCCAGAAGCCCGGCTGATACTGCTGATTGGCAATATCCTCAAGCCAGTTCTGATAGTCCGTCTGAACAGCCTTGCGAATAATCTTGCCCACAATAGTGTTACCCAAACCAGTCTTCATGATGTACTCTGCACTACCCTTAGGCATCATACCCTTAATCTCCAGCTGGTCGAGTTCATTCTTAAGAACAGAGTTGATCATCGGCTTGAACTGCTTAGGATCACTACTCTGAGTGCCATTCAAGCCATATCGCTGCATCACCTTAAATGCCGCATTGCTCATATCGTTTAGGAACTCCGGATTCCGGTAGAGCCTGCCAAACTTCTTCTGCAAACCAGAAAGTACCTTTGCAGGATCCTTGGCCTCGTTTGCCTCATACTGAGCACCAAGTGCTGTACCCAGACGAAGATTAGCCGGAATAAACTGGCTTCCTTCCATTCCCTCCGTAAATGCCTTACTGCCTGCCTCCTGAGCCTTGTTGTACTCATCCACTACAGATGGACTCACATATTTGCTGATAACGTCAGAAAGAGCCTCGTTGATGTCCTGATTCATCAGTCTGTCCTGCACATGCTCATCGTGAGAATAGAGGCGTGTTGCGATGCCCTCAGCGATGTCACGATAGTTCGGGCCATACTTGTTCACCAGACTCTGTACCATAGCTGGCTTCAGGAACTGAGCCACATAGTCATCATAGCTGATACCCATGCTGTCTGCCTCCTGCTTCAGCTTATCCTGCACACCATGGCTATACCATTGCGCCTCGATACTCTGCTCAGCATCCTGCACAGTATCATCAGGCAAAGAAGCCACTACCTGGTTGGTAACGTCCATGGCCGAACGGTTGGCATATCTGCCAAGAGCAGACTGCACCATCTTCACCGCCTCCTCATTGCTATTGGCAGTACCATCAGCCAACAAGTCGGCAACCATATTCTCAAAGTAAGTACCCTGCTTATCCGGTCTCTGCTTCCAGTTCTCTAGATAGTTGGCAAGTTTGGCATCCATCAAGCCTTCGTTATTAACCACGCTGGTTGGTGCTGTAACAGGAGTCTCCTCTTTAGATTCAGGAGAAGCCTCCTGCTGTGCTGGCTGCTGTACCTGCTGATTATTGTCTTGTGGCTGCTGTGTTTGTTGTGGCTGCTGCATATTATCACCAAGAAGCATATTGGATATCATACCACCCATCTTCTGCTCCCTGCCGATATTTCCGGCATCAACCTTCGGCATCATGCCGAGTGCTTGCGAAATAAAGCCAGGCTTCTTTAACTCGCCTCGCTGATACTCATCATTCAGCTGAGCCAAGTCCTTGAAGTTGCCAGGCTTATTGTCTGGTGAATTATAAGCATCAAGTACCTCCTGAGGATATTCTGTCTTCGGTTGCGCCACCTGCGGTTTAGAAGCATGAGCAGAAGCGACAACTTGCTTACCACCAGTAGAAGGAGAAGCAGATGCAGCTGGCTCTAGCACCATCTTGTCAAAGTCTGCCTGTGTTCCCACATCATACCCCATGTTCTTGGCTTCATTATAATACCAGTCACGATCTTCCTTGTTGTTCAAGTCCTTTTTAAAGTCATCATAGCTACCTACCTCATAGCCGTTGCTCTTGAACTCATTATAAAAATATTGTCTGTCTTGCTCGTCAAACATACTTTATCTGATTTTAATTAATATTCTATTACTATCTTCTTGATGGTGGAACTTTACTGCCACCACCCCTACGTGAAGGTGGAACCTTACTGCCACCACCTCCTCTTCTTGAAGGAGGCGTCCGGTCAAACTTCATCTGAGCCTTTGCCCATCTTGAAGCCTGCTGTCTGTTCTTCTCGTTAGCCCAGGTTCCACCCCTGCCATCATTTCCACCGATAGACATACCGTTATTCTCTGCCCACTTGTTTACAAGTTTCTTAAACTTAGGTTCGTTCACATACCGGGTGTTGAAATCATCTGCCTCCTTCTGGTTGGCATTTCTCTGATTCTGTCCCTCTGTTTGCGAATTGATATGCCTAACTTGCGCTCCCTTCACCGCTACACTGGCGTTATGATCAGCAGCTCCGGCATTGGCATTGTTGGTTTGGGCATCAAGCAAATGACCCTTCTTGCCTCTCAGTTCGTCTTCCGTCTTGGTCTTGGCAGTAGAAAGACCAGCTGCAGCCTTAGAAGCTTCCTGTCTCGCCTGTTCGGTCTTCACCTTTTCGGGTGTCAAAGCATCCTGCTGATTCTTCTGTGATGCGCGATATGCAGCCAGCGCCTCGTTAGCCTTGGCTGCAGCCTCTGCTTGCATCTGTGCTTGCTTGTTCTGTCTGTCCTTCCAGATATTCACCATCATCTGGTCATAGCCTTTCTGACGAAGGGCATCAGTGTCTTCCCTCAGCTTGCGTTGTCGTTCGGTAAGCTCTTGTGCTGATTCTATCTTCTGCGATGGAGCACCTTGTGTTGTACCGAAAAAATTGCCAAGATGCATAAAGAAATTACTCCATTTCTCCATTTTGGCCTGCCTCTCCGCTTTCTTCCTCAAAGCTTCATTGGCAGCTACGGTTTTATCAGCATCACCAAGTTGACTAAGCCAAGGCATGAAGGTAGCCCAATTGCCATCACCATTCTTCTGGTAATCTCTCATGATGTCATAAGGCTTCATCTGCTGCAAGATAGGATTCTGCTCTATCTCGCTATAAGGTCTACTCCAGTCAATCTTGATACCCTGGTTAGGCTCTACCTTGGTAACATCTTCGGTTGGCTGCTGTACAAAAGATTCCTTGCCTTCATTTCCTGTAATACCAGTCGTATCAATGGCAGTATTCTTTTCAGGTTGCGTTTCTGTAGCCTGAGCAGTTGCAACTTCCGGCTTCTCCGCATTACCGCCATCAGAAGGTAAATCAGTAACAGGAACAACAGCTGTTGCCGGACGCTTAGGAGTTAAATCGTCACTCATAAATCCCATAATTCCCTCCTTCCTTAAATTGGCAGTTGACTTGCTGCGCCAGCCAGACCACCTACAGCATCCGTGATACCCTGGGCAGTAGAAAGAGCCTTCTCCTTCTTGGCTGTAGCGATGTAGTTAGTCATTTGGTCTATCTGCGAGTCACCAGTATTCCATGCGTTTTCCTTGGTCTGAGCGCCTTGTACGGCTGCTTGCTGCATAATGTTGCCCACCTGCTCCTGAGCAGCCCGCTTGCTCAACGCCACCGCTTCATCAGAGCCACCACTAACAATATTCGTGTTCTTTGCCTTTTGCGTGGCATCATCCAATACCTTCTGGGCATTGGTCACGGCAACCTGATTCTCAGCTGTCTGCGTAGGGTCCTGGTAATACAAATTGTCCCGATGATCCTTCACCTGCTGCAATCGGTCTTGATAAGTTTGGATATACTGATCATATCCCTTGTTTCTAGCTTTTGCAGCCAGCAGTCCACCAGCTGCAGTGGCAGCACCACCTAAAAGACCGCCTACAGAGCCTTTTAGACTACCTGCAATTTTTCCTATAAGTCCCATAAAATTCGAATTTAATGTTTAAACAATGCTAAAGTAATGCGTTTTTCTCACCTATCTGTGATAAGTTGCGCAACTTGAACAACAAGTTTCGTTATTTTTCACTATATTTGCACCCGAAAACTATCAGTAATCAATTAAATTCTTAGAATATGGCAACAAAAAAAGATAATAGCAATGAGCCGAAACCAAAGCGAAAGAAGACTGGTGGACGCAAGGCTGGCACGGCAAACAAGATAACGAAAACAGTACGTGAAAGCCTTAGCGATGCCATCACTGGCTATTTCAACGGAATCAATGAAAAAGGCTACTCTCTCGCCAGTGACCTCATGCAGATAGCAGAACCTGCCGGACGTTTGGCAATGGTAGCCAAATTTCTCCCCTACGTTGCTCCAAAACTTCAATCCATATCATTCAACAATGATGAGCATCGAAGCCTGTCAGTGGAAGAGTCCTTCATGGAGCTGGAGGAGAAATTTGAGAAACAGGAAACCACCATCAACATCAAGAATCTCAAAATTGTTAATAATGGCTAATTACAAAAAAAGGTAGCCTTCTCTAAAATTTCTGCTACTTTAGAGAAGACTACCCTATGGTATGAAATTGACTGAATCTGTCAAATATTAAGTTTTATTGGCACAATTTTAAGATATATTAGCTACTTTTTATCCCTCATGCGCTCAAAATACTTCGTCTGGTCTTTGGTGATATTCTTCACCTTAATCTGTATAGTACAGTTCTTAGGCACTGTATCATTGATATTATCCATCAGTTGCTGGATAATATCATCCGTGTTCAGGTAGCCCATGCCTTCCACATGGCCAACCACCTCACCCATGAAGTAGGCATCAGCACTGAGTTCAAATGTTTCCTCCACCTTTTCAAATACAGGAGCATGATACTCCTGCGTTCGCCTGCTCGGATCATTGGTAAAGAAGATTTTCTCCACCACCTTCTCATTCAGTTCCCAAGCTCTGGAGAAGTCCGGCTTCACATAGCCCATGGTAATTTTATGGGTACTTATGTGATTCAGGGCAAAACCAATTTCCTCATAGCTGGCTCCCAAGTCATTCTGCGCGATGGTAGCCCAGGTATGGCGAAATGTATAAGGAGTATAGTAATTCTCTCGGAAATTTAAATGAATCTCGCATATCTTACGCAAGAAGAAATCAATATTCGTGTCCATAGAGTGAGAACTAGCATACTTCCTGTGAAACGTAAACAAGTATGGATCATCCTTAGGAGCAAGATATTTCTCAAAAGTAGGCAATAGCATATCAGGAACCTTCATTTCTATATATGCTTTGTCCGCTCTCTTTGTTCTTGTTTTCTTGCGCTCATAGTGCAAAATGCCATCATAATACTCTGTCTTCTGCATTTTATATAAGTCTGCAATATTGATTCCAGCTAGGCACAATATCATTTTGCAAACATCCAAGGTAAATTGCAGATTCTCATTCTCTGGTAAGATACCAAACAACTTTCGGCACTCTTCCATGGTAATGGCTTTCTTCTTTGCTTTATCCATCTTGGCTATATTTACCCTTTCCCATGGATTGTTTTTAATCAATATCTGGTCCGCATCATAGTCGTTATAGCGTTTCAACGCTTCTTTGAACATCTTCTTTACGAATATCGGATAAGTACTCTTGCAGGAGCGATAGCCCGAAAGACTATCAAGCCAAGATTCAACAAAAGGTACAGTCATCTGTGAAAAGAGAATCTTTTGATTTCCTGCAAATCTCTCCAAACTCTGCAAAGAGTTTGTATAAGCCTTTACAGAACCTTCTTGCAGCTCATTAGATATAGAACTGATATAACTCCGGGCAAAGTCGGAAAAACACAGTTCATGCTCAGATTTCAAAAGATAGTCTCTTACCTGTAATACTGTCCAATCTTTACTATCAACCTTGTTTAGCTTTTCCACCCATCTATTGATGGTAGCCATACATGACTCTAGCACAAAAGAGTCCTTCACTTCTTTTGTACCTTTTACAACGCCCTTATCGTTTACCACTTTATCGGTCTTCACATGAGTTTTCTTCCGATTTTGTGTAATTCGGATAAAGACGGAATAAAAACCATCAGAACGTTTGTCGAATACTACTACTTTAAATGTTGCCATACTTCAATTTTTTACTAGAACCATACTAGAACATTCTATTGCATTTGTCACATTTCACGTGCCAAACAAACAGAAATTTAAGTATGAATAACCGCATAAACAAAGCATTTTCACGTAATTACCTGACTTTCTGATACATACAGACGTACCTAAGATAATTTGTACTTCATTTTCATAATTACTTTATTTATACTGATTAAACTTACTTTACTAGAACAATACTATAACTTAATTTGTTATTTATATACATTATATTCTGCCTGGATATGATGAACTGTACCATCCCTATCCTTGCATCTTATATCAATGGTCAGCTCATCTTTCGAAGAACCTTCACCCTTCTTTATATAGAAGTAGCTTCCTTCTAGAATAGAGCTATGATACCATTCATACCATTCTTGCGTACCAGTTTCATTATCTACAAGTACCAGGTTTATTACACAAGCATTTTCTTTCTTAGTTAAATCAATCTTTTCTCCATAAGTTTCATTATCTGTACTAATCCGCAAATGAACATCATTTTTTTCATTTCCAGTATCACAAATAAAAACTCCTGGTCCATAGCTTGCAAACCTCGAATAACTATACGGAGCCTCATCATAGCTAAAAGAATAATGATAAGAAGGTTCATTTTGCCAGTTCTCAGATGGGAAATAGCTGTTATCCGGAAGTTCACCACTATACCTTACCTTTAAGGTATGCTCATAGCCATGATCTCCTGAATAGACCAAATCAATAACAAGCTCAATATGATTTCCCTTTCTAGTTAGCTTATAGTAGCTTCCAGCCTTAACATTAGAGTCACCTCCCTTCATCCAATACGTTTTTTGTCCGTCTTTGAAATCAATCTGAGACGAATATTTACCTGTGGTCAAATCAACTTTTTCACCATAGATATAGTTCGTACAACTAAAAGAAAGCTGCTTCTGGGGACTCTCAGAATCCTCTAAAGCAAAAACCAAAATAAAGTACTTGTCAGTAACAGGAAATGAAGTATAAGGAGAAACCACCTCAACATAACTCACATTATAGGAAGTTTTATCCCATACCACTGCAGCCGATCCGGATTCTCCATCCAGCGACTCCTTACTACATGAACTTAAGAAACCTAACACTACAAGAAACATGAGTGCTAGAATACCAATACAATATCTTTTCATCTTATTTCATTTACATTAATGATTATACGCTCTTCTGAAACCTTCCTTTAAAGCCTCAGCAATTTCAAACTTATATCCTTTGCCTTTGGCGTTTATCTTCACTAGGTCATAGTGCCTATCAAATGGCAGATGGTAAATCTTTTGACCTGTATTATGATTCACATTACACTTGATGGCCGGAAACTTGTCCATAGGCAATCGTCTTACCCTAATACCTAGCAAATTGACGCATTTGATAGCTTCAGGAGACAAGTCACAAGTAATATAAAGCCAGGGTTCTATTTCCACACCTTTAATTTTATCTTCATTATCCAACTTCCATTGAACAAACGAGCCATATAGTTGAAAAACAACATTTTCTCTTATCTGGCTACTCCAATTTTTACATTGAACTATCAGAATCTTCCCAGTTTTTTGATGCGTTGCAATAATATCACGTCCACCATCTTCCAGTTTTTTATTTAAGCCTTCCTGGATAATATCGTAATCTTCATTAAAAAGCTTGTAGGCACAATATATCTCGTAGTTGCGTCCTTTCTCCCAGTCTGACCAGTTAGAACTATCAGAAATGTAGCGATCCACAGCCAACTGCTCTCTTCCTTGTTCTGTCATCTGAAAATATTCATCATCAGATAACCAGTTTCTAATATTACACCTCTTCTCTTCTTCATGCATATAATTGATATAAGCATCATCATCCTTATATTTTCTCAATTCTGGATATATAGAAAGAAGATACTCAAACTTATATTGATATTTAAACAAAGAAACAAGTTCCTCTACATTAGAATCAACATACATGTTCTTGTGTTCCAAAGCGTGAGCACGAAGATGGGCAACATAATCAAATGGATTCTTTGCATTTATCATCTGATCAAAATCATCTATCTTCTGTTCCAGATTGTTAATGTCAGATTTGGCGCATTCATACTTATCGTATAGTTCTCGATAAATATATTCCGCTTCATCAAGCTCTTTCTTTAGCTTGGCATTCAAATCCTGCAATTCATTCTTATCAAAGTTCAATCCATGGACAACAGCTTTCTGATTAGATAACTCTACCGTCTGTTTGTTTACCATCTTAAGCTTTGATTCAACGTCTGATTCCAGTTGCTTTATCAAATCCACCTGCCTGGCATTCAAATCTGCCAATACAGATTTCTCCTTCTTAATCTTTTGCAATTCTTCTCCTTGCTTGGTATAATCAGCTTTCCATATTTCTATTTGATTTCGAAGCATATTAATAGTACTATTGAAGTATGTCATATCAGCAACAGGTTCATTCTTTTGGAATTTCCCCAGTAACAATACAACGATAACAACAACACATAGAACTATTATGATCAACAATACGCCATCCATTTCACTCAAACAGTTTTACTATCCTACATGTACCTGATTTCTTGCAGAAAGACCCTGGATCTCCCTCAGCACCTTATTCTCCGCTCTTAGAGCTATTAACTCTTCATACATGGCGTGATCACTATTAGCTGGAGCCTCAGCAGTTACAGATGCACCATTAATCAATTCAACAGGCTTTATCCCCAACACCTCAGCCATTTTCTCAACCAGTCCAAGGGTTAAATCTTTTCCTCCCATTATAGCCTCTACCTCAGAGCGAGACATATTAAGCATAGAAGCAAGTTTGATTTCCCCTATGCCTTTTTCTTTCAAGATTGCTTTTAACTTTAAGATATTCAGCAATGAGGTTTTATTTTCCTCTACAGAAGAAGAAAACAACTTAAAGAAATCATAATCAAGAGCATTACATATCTCAACCAACTTATCAGAGTCGATTGAAGACTTGGATAGAACACGATTGACATTTTGATTAGGAATGCCGATTCTACGTCCAAATTCAGACTTAGTAATACCTAACTCATTGATTCTTTGCTCAATAGCTAGTCCAACATTAATAGTTCTGTTCATAACATCAATCAATTTAAATTGTTAATATCAATCAATATTGCTTATTACTTCTTAAATAATCAATCTACTTTGATTACTTTCAAGCTAAAATGATTATCTTTGCACCGTAAAGTTAGTAAATAAATAAATAAGTACCAAATAAATTTGAAGAAAAATGAAGAAAGAAGATAAAAAAGTTCCTGATGCGCCAAATAGACTGTTCGTTTGTCCATTTCATACCGGGCTTACAAGCGGATTGTTAGACGAAGAAGGAAACCCACATGAAGGTTACCCAGTTTGGCATGGTATGGCAGTCAGGATGAGTGCAGACGATCTGTTATACATAAATATATCCCAAGTCTGGCATTCAGGAAAAGAACTTCCAGAAAACAACAATGAAGATTGCCTGCTTGATTATGCTGATGGCATGACTATAGAGGTTGGGAATACTTGCACTGCTCCTGATGGTACACGTGGATGGATCACAGATTCTGGCGGTCATCTTTTAGAAGAGATTGTTCAATGGGCATACCTCAAAGATTTAGTTCCAGCATTAGTTAATTATAAAAAGGAGGCATAAAATGAAAAAGATAATGTTCAATGACCAGTACGGTCTCACCCAAGCAGTTCTCGATGGTCGCAAGACTCAGACCAGAAGAATCGCCTATCAAGAGCCTTTCAAGTTTTACTGCAATTGCGGTTTCTACACGGAAGGTAAAGATAAAGGCAAGCTCGCCATCAATGATGGAAATGAGATTGTAGCAAAGTCCACTTATAAAATAGGTGAAGTCGTAGCAATTGCCCAGAGATACATACACCTGGCTCTGAACGAAGAGTTCTACCGACTTTGTGGCATTCATGGGATGCCATTAGAGTGTATTAAATTCGAGAAAGGTTGCGGAAACAAAATGTTCGTTAAGGCAGACCTCATGCCGCACCGCATCCGCATCACGAACATTCGAGTAGAACGACTACAGGAAATCAGCACCGAAGACTGCATGAAGGAAGGAATCTTCTGTAGCCACATCGAAGGCATTGACGATGCTTTTTCATACGATGCCACAAATGATAGTTTTAAGAAGAAATGGTGGTACAGAACTCCTATCGAAGCATACAAGATGCTCAGCTGTAAGCTCCACCTCCATTGGGGCAGCAATCCTCTCGTCTTCGTTTACGATTTCGTTCTAGTTAAATAATAATTCAATTCAAACAATATGTCAGAAGAAACATTACCACTCAGACCTCTGATCAGGGAATTGGCACTAGGTCAAGCCATCGACTTCCCTATCAAGAGAATGCTATCGGTCAAGAGTAGTTGCACTGACCTCGGTGCCATCTACAGCCGAAAGTTCAAGACCAAGCTCAACCGTGAGCAAGGAGTTATCACAGTTACAAGAATCAAATAAAACAAAATAGTCATGAACCAAACAGTACAAATCCAGTTCGCTGACAAGATGGTCTCATTCGACACATTCCTATCAGCCATACGCAATGTAGTACAGGAAGAAATTTCCAAGGCTGTAGGCAAGCGACAATTCATCACCCAAGCCAAGGCATTCGATACCTTCGGCAGACGCAATGTAGAACGATGGGTGAAGGAAGGCAAGGTCAAGGTCTTCGGGCGTGGCAAGAACGGCAAGATTACTCGCTACGAATACCGACTGTCCGAGCTGGAAGCCTGTGCCTGTAAAGTTCAAGACTATCTACATCCCACATAGGTAATTTTACTTTTAGAGAATAGACATAAGCTAACATTGCAAACAAGAAAAGCTCGCTGTGAAGCGAAACTTATCGTTGAAACATTCAAAAGGTGTCTGGGCAAATATCCCTGCGAAAACAGCTGTTCATCCTTAGAAGTATGATAAGTACAAATCCACTCAGGCACCTTTCTTTTCACGGTCGGCATTGCAATCTTGCATGTAGCCTAGCCCATCGGGGGCGATGTTCATAACAAACGATTGATTGTTTAAATGCTTTTTTACTAGGTTCGCCATGATTTCTGCGAAAAAGAACTAAGCAGATAGGCACAAGGGTTCGACTCCCTAACCGACCACCATTACAAACAATATAAAACGATAAAGTTATGAAAACAATTAAGATTATCTTCTGCATTGCCATCTGGCTAGTCCTTGGATGGCTCTGCCTCAGTAAACTCTCACAGGGCATCCACGATGAGAATCTGATTTCTAAGATGCCACAGTGTACATACGATGAAATAGTCGATACGCTCACCTCTCGTAATGGCTTCCAGCCTACAGAGCATCAGATAGTAACCTACTATTATGAGCGATTCAAGAAGTAAGAGCACCTATGCAGCTCGCAAGTGCCTCCTCTGCCCAAATGGGCGTAACTGCATCAATGGCAAGTATTGCCTTAAGCACAAAAGATACGTGGAGCATCAGGAGAAACTGCCATGTGAATGAAAAATAGATTAGCTAACCATCCTGCAAAGGATATAAAAGAAGAGAATATGAAAGAATTTAAATTGTTTGCAACTTTAATTCAAGTTGCATTTATAGTTATGAAGTTATGTAGTGCTATCCACTGGCCATGGCTATTGGTTTTTTCGCCAATTTTGCTATATCTTGTATGGATGGCTTTCAGAATCGTTTTCTCGGTTTTTTACGTAAAACACGAAATCAAAAAGAGTCGAGAGAGTTTTCGTAACAGAATGGACAATCTAAAAAGGTTGCAGCAAGAGCAACAAGAGGCAATAAACAAAAGAAAAAAAGAAATGGAGGAGAAAAGAAATGAGCAAAAATAAAGCTATTGAGTATATTAAACGTGCCAAAGAACAGTTATCTGACGAATTACTTACTGTAAGGTTTTGTCAAATGGCTCGCAATAATTTAGAGAAGGCACTTAAAGAGTTGGAGGACAATATGGAACAGAATAACAAACAGACGATGCCATGTTTCGAACTTGGCAACCTTTACGTCTTCAAAGAAGAAGACGAGGATGGAGAGTTGACCATTATAGGCAAACTCATCGCCAAGAACGAGAGCCAAGACACATTGACATTTGGCAATCAGTATGAGATTGAGACAGAGAACTTCGTTACAGACCAGGCATTTGAACTTCGCATAAGTACAAACAAGGAACTGCGAGAAGCGACAGAGGATGAAGCCATCTTGTTTCAAAATGCTTTCACTCTCTGGAAGAAGAGCAAGAATCAGCCATCATTCAAGATATTCGATAAGGTTCTTGTGCGTAACAGCGATGAACATAAATGGAGACCAGCAATCTTCGCACAAACACGTATAGGTGAATCCCCATACAAATACAACGCTTTGCTACTATGCACCGGGCACGTAGGTGACTTTATCCAATGCATCCCATACAAAGGAAATGAGAATATGGCATTCACCACAGCCCCATTCTAGGTAAACAGATATGAATCACGCTAGTTTATTCAGCGGAATCGGTGGCGCAGAGGTCGCTGCATCCATGATGGGATGGCAGAACCTCTTCCATTGCGAGATACAGGAGTTTCCTCGCAAGGTGCTCGACTACTGGTTTCCTAATTCAGAAAGTTATGAAGAATTACCAAAACAGACTTCACAAAGTGGCACGGCAAAGTCGATGTTCTCACAGGAGGATTCCCCTGCCAACCTTTCTCCCTCGCTGGCAGAAGAAAGGGAGCGGACGATAACCGCTACCTCTGGCCACAGATGCTTCGAGCGATACGGCAGATACACCCCACTTGGGTCGTTGGTGAAAACGTTGCTGGCATCAAGACGATGGTGGAGTCCTGCCAAGTCACTCAGATGGGACGCACAGACTATCTTTTCGAAGAGAATCACCTATACAGAGAGGAAAGCCGATTCACCCTCGACAAAATCTGTGCAGACCTCGAAGCCGAAGGATATTCCGTCCAACCGATTGTTATTCCAGCTTGTGCCATCGGAGCACCACACCGAAGAGACCGTGTTTGGATTGTTGCCCACCGTTCAGACCCAAGGGCTGAAACAGTGCAACAAGAAGGGCAAGACGGAATTTGTTCCGCTAGACCTTCTACCCACACCCAATGCGATGGACATAGCCCACAAGGACATGGAAATCAACGAGCGAGGGCGAAGAAATCCGAAGAAGGGCAAGACCGACCACAGCCTAGGTCTAGAAGACATGGCAGTGGCACAACTCCTTCCTACGCCCACGGCACTCGACAAAGGAGGAGGAAGAATAAACAAGAGCCTTTCACCGAATGCAGCAGAGCGTCCAACCTTGGCACTCGCCGCTCGAAAAGGCTTGCTTCCCACGCCTTGCAGCATAGAAGCCACCAAGTTCACCAAGACCATCAATCCCAATTCCCAGATGGGGCAAGGTCTAACAGCCTTGGCGGTCAATGGTCTTCTTCCCACTCCTACGGCAATGGAAGTAAAACACTCCAACCGGGTGAAGGGACTGAAAGAACAGGGTGCAAAAGGGATGTACAGCCGAAAGAATGGAGCACTTCGCCCGAATGGGCTGACCGACTTTCTGGATTTCCACTATCTCCTCACGCCAATGGCTGCGGATGGGATGATGGCGAACATGAATATGCAAGCTCTCAAAAACCACAACAAGGAGAAAGCCAATCTATCGGAGCAGATTGCCCACAAAGTAGGTGGCGGAACTTCCCAACTCAATCCCCTGTTTGTAGAAGAAATGATGGGATTCCCTTTGATGTGGACAGCCTTACCATTTCTTTCCCCAAGTG
>ERZ1034925.136-NODE-136-length-40287-cov-20.101810_pt1 | contig 40287 bp, 42 predicted proteins | sample MGYA00520687_ERZ1034925 | MGnify/ENA primary metagenome ERZ1034925 (study PRJEB33766, sample SAMN09781758) | gut metagenome | biome: gut microbiome | host: Homo sapiens | place: Madagascar | study: EMG produced TPA metagenomics assembly of the PRJNA485056 data... | reverse complement strand
GTTTTGTTTTGCGGCTTCTGTGCTCCGCTCCGCGTGATGTGATTGTGCCGTGCGCAGCTGTGTGCGGTATACGCGCAAAATGCATACAACGCGCCTCTGCTCCGGCTGCGCATGGCGAAGCCTTAAAACAGCAGCAGAGTGCGTGGGGGCAACAGAGTGCGAAAAAGCCGCTGCCTCCCGAACATTAAACATTTTTAGTTGCCGCCTTTGCAAGCTTCTCCGCCGCCGTTTTCTGCTTCTCCGTCGGCGCGGCGGAAGCGCCGCCGCCCGGCTGCACGGCGGTCTGCGGCTGCGTTCGGATTCCCGTCAGCATTTGCTGAAGCTGTGCGTTCTGCTGCTGAAGCGCCGTCAGCTGATTATAAAGCGTCTGCCCCTGCAAAATGTATTCCTCAACGTCCTTTTTGCCCTCGAAATCCATCATGCGTATTGCCGCCTCGGCCGCCTGTGCGTTCTGCGGATTGAAAAATCCTGCATTGTATAAATTGATTGCCGTTTCGTTCTGCGAAAGCGTTGAAAACGGATTGTGCTTCTGTGCCTTTATCCTGATGTCGAACACAGGCTCGCGGAAAAGCTCGCTCCCTCCGACGTTTCCCATGCTCTGCGGCTTTAACGCGTCGTTTCCGAAGCTCACGTATTTCGTCTGCGCCCCCGCTTCCCCCGTTATCCGAAAGCACCGCCGCTCATCGTAAAACTGTCTCATTCTGTCGATTATCTTTTCCGCAATCCTCGCATAGCACCTGTAAGACGCGTTTATCATGTCGCGGCTTGTCTTGTTTCCCGCTTCCTGAAGCGTTGCAATCGCCGCGCCGCTCGTCACTCCGCTCGCCGTGCTCCCCTGCGAAAAATCGCGGTTCGAGCTTGTTTCTTTCATCTCGTCAATCTTGTTTTGCCTGAAATTCGCAATAAATCCGCTCATCGGGTTTAAATTAATCTGCTTTACCACGCGGTCGTCAACGTCGCTCGCCGTATGCACCAGCGGCTTTGTCCAGTCAAGGAACTCGTTTTCGTTTATTCCGCAGCTTTCCTTTGCGAAAAAGCGCGGCGTTGCCGCCATAACCGCCGTTTTCAGTATCGCTCCGTCAAGCTCGTCAATCGAAAGCTGCGCGTCCTTGCACACCGAAACAACCCCGAACCCAACCGGCGTTCCCTCCTCGGGGTATAAAACGTCAAAATCTATCGGGTATTTCCCGTCGTCGTACCAGCCGCGGCTCTCGTATGCTTTCTCGTTCTCGCTTGCAAACAAAACCGCATCCTCGGCGAATTTGCAGTAATGCAGCGCCGTTTTCCCGTTTTTGTCCGTTTTTTTGTAATACCAGTCAACAACAAGCGTCTTGTCGTCCACCTTCACCGCGTCGTCAAAGCGGTACGATTCAAGCTCCGCATTTGCGCCGCTGCCGCCCTTTATTCCTGCGGACGGATACCTCGCGCGGAGGTCCTCCGTCGGCACAAGGTCAACGATGAAAATATTTCTGCTTTTCTGAATGTCCGTTATCCCCGGCTCCCAGAAAATATTCAGAAGGTCAATCCGCGTCACCTGCACGTCGCCCAAACCGTTCTGCGCCGAGCTGTCCCAAAAAACTCCGTAAGCCGCGCAGCCGTGCTTGAGCTTGTACCACCAGTTTGCGCTGTATGTCTCTTCAAATCCGTTGCGCTCCATTATCACGGGGATTATCTCCGTCAGAAGCGCAGCCGAACCCTCGTCCGACTGCTCTCTCGGCAGGCACTTTATTTCCGGGTAACTGTCCATCGCATCCGCATGCTTGTTGCATATCGAGTTGAACATCCAGCCGCTCGCCGGGCGCGTCTTTTCGTCCTTTCCGCGCAGCTGTTCCCAGTGCCTCCGCTTCCAGAACTCCTCCTCCGTCACAATGCGGCTTTCAAGGTGCTTTTTCCCGTCCTTGTATTGCCGCAGCAGCGTCCTTGCCTCCGCCACCTCGTTTTTCGTAATCTTCTTCATATCAAATTTTCCCCTCTCTCAATCTTTTTCCGCCCCGGCGCACGCTCGCCGCCGTTTCCTCGCACTCCGCCGCCTTTCTCTCTCACTGCCACCATGCATAAGGCTTCACCTCCGCCGCCGTTTCAAGCGGATTGAACTCCCGCGCTTTCTTCTCCGCCGCCCTCGGAGGATTAATCGGCCGCGCCATCGCAACATAGCGCACCTCATCGTATATGTGATCCTCTCCGTCCGTGTCAATGTCCTCAACGTCCGTCATCGAATAAACAAGCTGCGGAATCGTCCGGATAAAGTGCTTGCACGTGTCGAACACGTAAAGCATCGGGATTCCGTTTTCGTCAAATGCCAAACGGTTGTGAATTTGCATTTTCCCGGCAAGCCGCGTGTTGTCCCCCGGCTCGAAGTAAACACCCGCGCGCTCCATCATCGCCGCCACGCTTTCGCCGCGGCTCTCGTCGAAAATCGAAGGGTCTGCAATTCCGTAAACCCTCCGTCCGCGCAGATTGACGTCCTCTTTTTCGATCTCGGCAATCTTGTGCGCAATCACCGTCGGCTCCCATCGCACGCCCTCGTTCGGGATTCCCGTGCAGCCGTAAAGCTCGCGCACGCGGTACATTCGCCCCTCATGGTCAACCGCGTACCACCCCACCGAAAACGGCTTTGAATATCCGAAGTCAAACCCCCTGTATATCCTCCACGATTCCGGAACCCTAAACGGCTTTATAACGTGCGTGTTCACTCTCGTTTCGTATCCGTCGGGATTGTTCCGCCACTGCGTGAACACCTGCCCCGAAAAGCTGTCCCAATCTCCGTATAAAAGCGCCTTTTTCTCATTTTCGGGAAGCGCCGCAAGCCTTGTTATGTATTCCGGGTCGTTCTCCATCAGCTTTTGATTGTCAAACACCGTTGACGGCACAAAAATCCTGCTCCGCCACTTTGTCACGGTCTTTCCGTCCGGCGCCCTGTAGCTTATTTTGTCCCATATCGGCGTCAGCGGCGGCGCCGCCGTTATAAAGCGTTCCTTCACCCAACCGTGCCCCACTCCCCCGGGGTTCGCCTGCGCGCGTATGTAGCACCGCGTGCCGCTGCCGTTCGGACGGTTTCTCGAAAATAAGTAGCTGTATTCGTCCCACGTAAAATGCGTCAGCTCGTCAAAGTCGATAAAGTCGTACCGCTTTCCCTGATAATTCGTCCGGTCCTTTGTGTACTGCATCGCCCCGAAATATATCTTTGCACCGCTCGGGAAGCTCCAGCAGTGCTTCTGGTCGTTGTATCTCGCTTTCGGAAACGCCGCATTGTATATTTCGCGGCTTCTGTCAATCAGCTCCGAAAGCTGGGGGTAAGTTTTTCTCAGAATCAGCCCCCTGTAATGCGGAATATGCACCTGCCTCAGCGCCTCGGCAAGCGCACAGTCGCTCTTTCCTCCGCCTGCTGCTCCGCCGTAAAGCGCCTCATCCTCTCCGCGCTCCATGAAAAGCCGCTGCTTCGGCTGCGGCGTCCATATAACGTTTTTCATTTCTCCGCCTCCGTCCTGTGCTCCTCCGCCTCCGCTTCAATCGGCGGCTCGCTTTTCTTAACCGGCGCAAGCATCACAACGCCGCACCCCTCCGAATCCGTTTCTTCGCCTCCCGGCTGCGTCTGCCACCTGTCGGGCTGCCTGTTTATCAGCCAGAACTTCTGCGCGTTGCTGTCCGCCGGCACGTGCACCTCTTCCGAAACCTCAACAATCTCCTCGCATTCTTCAACCTTCCTGCCGTTTTCGTATCTGATTCTGCGCACCTTCATCGGCTTTTTTATAATCGCGTTGTAGCCCATGCATTTTTTGAACAGCGCCCCCTCAACGTTTTCGTCAGCCTCCGCGCAGCCGCGCGCGCAACTGTCCGAAATGTCCTGACTTTTGTTGATCCATTCGTAAAGCGTCGAGCGGCTTATTCCCATCATTTCGGCAATCTCGCGCATTGCAAGCCCCTTTGCCGCCCATGCCTGAAGCTTGTCCAGATTCTCTTTTTTGCACCACCATTTAATTCCGTGCCGCCGCTCCGCCATATTGTTTTCACCCTCTCATCGCATTTTTATTGTATCTCACTCTCTCAATCCTGTAAACTTTTTGCATACCGTAAAGGCTTTCCGCCTTTAAAACCGAATCGCTAAGCAGCGGAGGCGTTGTTCGGAATCGAACGGATTATGTTCTTTTGGTGTCAAAAGAGGACGATGTTCTTTTGGTGTCAAAAGAACCAAAAACATGGGGGTTTCGATTCCCCCATGCCCCCTAAACGACCTCGCAGGGGCGAGAATTGCAGCGTACGTGCGTTGGCGGTAAGTAAGCGGTTTTGTTTTGCGGCTTCTATGCTCCGCTCCGCGTGATGTGTTTGTGCCGTGCGCGGCATTATGCGGTATTTGCGTAAAATGCGTACAACGTGCCTTTGCTTCGGCTGCGCATGGCGAATCCGCAAAACAGCGGCAAAGTGCACAAAAAACAGCGGCAGAAAGCTGTATACTCTCTGTCCGCTGTTCTAAACGCTATAAAACCTCCACGCTGACATGTTTGGGATAAGCCGCCGCGATTCTTGCAAAGCCGATCCGCGCCATGTCGAACGCCTCCCCGAACCCCACGAATGCGCAAACGTATGTTTCTCCGTCGTCGCGCACGCTGCCGTCCGTCACCGCCGCAAGCGCGTCAATAAGCGCGCTCACCGCCGCGCACACAATGTCACTGCCTTTTTTCGCATACCCTGCGTGCCCCGTTATCCGCACCTCGTTTATTATCCCCCTGCGCATCCGTATCCGCATCATCGCCGCGCACCTCCGCTCTGATTATGTATTCATCATCCGTTTTCTCAAACTTCACCTCTCCGTAAACCGCTTTCGAAACTTCGCTGCGGCTCAGCCGCACCTCTCCGCGCTCCCTTGCCGCCGCAAGCACAAAAGCGCCCGAAAGCCGCACAAGCTCGCGGTATCCCTCCAGCTCATCCTCCAGGCTCTTTATCTTTTTCGCACGCTTTTTCAAAAGCTCTTTCAGCCTCTCTTTTTCCTGCATGATTTCCGCTCCTCTCTGTTTTCTAAAAATTTGTATACCGGGCATTTTTCATATCCTCCCAGCGAACCGCATAACGTGTAAACAAATTCCCTGCGCGCCTCGCGGTCGGGGAAGTTTATAACAGCGCTCGCGCATATCAGCTCCGTCATCTGCATGTTTTCTTTTATGAAAAACGGGCAGTATGTCTTTTTCATCTCTCCTCAGCCTCTTTCCGTATCACGCGCACCGTTTTGTCCGAATGCCTGTGCACAACATGCATCGCCTCCGGCGTGTCCTTGAAAACAAGCCAGTTATCAGGATTCAACCGTTTTTCTGCCATAAGCTTTTTCTGCCGAACCGTCGGTCGCTTTCCGTGCTTCATCTCTCCGCCACCCCTTTTTTATAATTTATAATTCAAAATTTAAAATGCATAATTCAGCGTTTCTCATCCTCTCCGCCGCCGTCTTCCCCACTCCGCTGCCGTTCTGCTCTCCGCCGCCGTTTTGCGGCTTCCGTAAAGCGCAGCCGGAGCAAACGCACCTTGTCAGCCCCTGTTTATAATCTGCACTCCGCCGCACTCGGCACAATCACATCACGCGGAGCGGAGCACAGAAGCCGCAAAACAAAACCGCTGCACCTCCGCCAACGCACGCACGCCGCAAGCTTCGCCCCTGCGAGGTCGTTTAGGGGGTATGGGGGAATCGAAACCCCCATGTTTTTGGTTCTTTTGACATCAAAAGAACAACGCCGTTCGCGCCCGAACAATGCTTCCCCGATGCTCATCGGTTTGGTTTTAAACGCCGCGGATCAGAAGGCAGCCGTCTTCCCTTTCCCCCTCCGGGGATATAATACCTCACATACTGCGTCATGCCGACATTGTATTCGCTCCGATGAAGCAGCACACAGCCGCGCGGCACACTTATCTCCGCTCCGTTCTTCGCGATTCTGTCGTTTCTCTCCGGCTTTTTCAAATTCCGCGTTGCTATGTATTTTTTCTTGTCCGGCACATGGCGCACCTGTGCAAGCAGATAATGCGCAACGGCTGTGTAATCCTGCTGCGGCTTCAGCGGCTCGTAATCAACTCCGCCGCCCTTCCATTTCTCGCCGAACAAACGCGCCGCCTCACGGTTCACGACCAAGTGATGATGCACCCGAACTTCTTCCCCCGTCTCACCGTTTAAGTCGCTTGTCACTCCTACCGCGCGCACCTCAATCCCGAGCTTGTCCGCCGCGCGCTTCACCCTGCGCAGGCAAAGCCGCAGTTCTTTCTCAGCTTTCTCAATTGTCTCATCGCCCGTTCTTCCCGTCACTTTCTTAACGTGCGCGTCATCATAATCAAGCCCCACCAAAACGTCACCCTGTGAAAAATTCGCGTTGATGATTCTTGCAAGCGTTCTCTCGCATGCCTTTTTGTTCTGATCCTGTTTTCTTATGTCAGCCGCAAGCTTTCTCCTGCTCTTTGTCGGTTTCTCTCCGGGAATCCAATATTTGATTTTTTCTCCCACGCTTCCGCTCACGTATGTTCTGATTACCCAATATCCGATTCCCTGCACCTTTTTCATCTCCCGTTATTTAAAAATGGTCGCAAACTTAGGCGTTTACCAAGCCCGCCAAGGCGCTGTAAAAAACGCCTTGCAAAAGTAAATATTTTTACTTTTAATCCAATCCGATTAACATTGCGGCATGTTGTTCGGAAGCGAACCGCTTTTTCCTTTTGGAGTCAAAAAGGGACGATGTTCTTTTGGTGTCAAAAGAACATAATCCGTTCGCTCCCGAACAACGCCCCCGACGCTCATCGGCTCAACGGAAACTCAGCAGATTTAAAGGCAGTTGCCTTTTATGCATACTCTATGTATTGATACTTCACCCGTCTGACCGAATTGCCGCCGCGGTCAAGCAGCTCAACCGTCAGATCCACTCCGCCGATTTCATTTCTCGTATATCTCAGCGCGTGAATGTTCGGATAATGCGCTTCATCATTCCAGAATCTGTATATAACCGCCGCACCGTCATAAAATGCCTTTTCCGTCTCCTCCCATGTCATCAGATCACCTCCGAAAGCTTTTTCATCGTTTCCTTTATTCCTCCCGAAAGCTTTTCATATACCGCCGCGTCAGCCGCACGCACCTTTTCAAGCTCCGCGCGTATCAGCCCCATCAGCCGCTGCACATCGTCAAAATAAATCGATATTGCACCGAGGTCTGTTTTCTGCGCCTCCGAAAGCTTTCTTTCTGCATTTTCGCACCGCGCTTCAAGCTCTTTTTGCGCAGCCTCCGCCGCCTGCGTAACCTCGCGGCGAACGGTCTCCTCCGTCTTTTTTCTCAGCTCCTCCGCTGCCGCCTCCGCAGCTTTCGCCGCGCTCTCCTCCGCCGCCTTTCTTTTCTCAAGCTCTTTTTTGAGCTTTTCAAGCTTTTTGTCGTACTTCTCGCACAGCTTCGCTTTCTCCTCCTCAAGCCCCGGCAAAACCTCCCTCGCGTTTGCCGCGTCAAGCTCTGCCGAAAGGCTGTCAACCTCTTTTTTCAGCTCCTCCGCTTCTCTCCGCGCGTCCGCCTCGGCTTCTCTTGCCTCCGCTGCCTCGCGGCGCACATTCTCAAGCTCGTCCGCTTTTTTGCTTGCCGCCTGCGCCGATTCCTCGTTTTCCTCTTTCAGCTTCGCAACCATGTCCTTAAGCTCGCGCACGCTCGCCGCCTCAACGTCGTTGTTTTCGCAAAACTCCTCCCGGCTCTCCGGGTCAAGCGCCGCCAGCGCCAAAAGCTTTGTATATGGAAGCCTCTCAAACGTTTCGGAATTTCCCTCCCCGAGCATTCCTATCTGTCCGCTTCCGTATTCCTTGTATATTTTAATGAAGTTTTCCGCCGTGCTCTGTGAATAATCCACCTTGTTTTTCAGCCATTCACCCCAGCCGCCGCGCCCGACTATCGCCTTCGCCTCCGTCAATCGCTCCCCGATTTCGCATATATAATATAAGGAAATTTTCTGCGCCGCGCGCGTCAGTGAAATAACCTCCGCCGAAAGCCTGTCAAGCTTCCCGTCTTCAAGCTCCGCCGCTTCATTTATTAAAAGCTCTCTGTTTTCCGTCATTTTTTCCTCAACCTCCAAAAATATTTTTTTAACGCACGGCGGCGTTTTCTCACGCCTTGCCGCCGTTTTCCCCGCTCCGCTGCCGTTTCCCTCATGTTTTTGGTTCTTTTGACTCCAAAAGAACATAATCCCTCTTACAGCATATCGAAAATGCTTCTCTTTTCTTCCCTGTGTTCTCTTATCTCCATGTATCCGCGCACAAGCTCTGCCGCCTTTTCCGGCAGCACCACCGTCGGCGCGTTCGGGCTCACCTTTTTTGCATAATCCGAAATTTCCTTGTAGCCGCCGTCAAGCGTCTTCCCTCCGTCAAGCGCTTTTTCAATGTCCTTTGCCGCCTGCGGCTCCTTTTCAATCAGCTCGCATAAAAACAGCCCCACGGCTTTCCCCCCGTCCGAGGACTTTTCCGCCATTTCCTCAATCCGCTTTTTTATCTCCATATTAACCTCTCCCCCTCTGTATAATTCATAATGCATAATTCTTAATTCAGCATTCAGCATTCTGTCAGATCTCTCTCCAAAATATCCGCAAGCAGCTGCCCTGCATGCACTCCGTAATTAACGCGGATGCTTTTCTCTCTCAGCTCCGCAAATTCGCGGATGCGCGCCTCGCGGCTCTTTGCCGCGCTCCTCTTGTCCGCCCTCGTCATCGTCCTTTTTATGTGCTCCTGCCACTCGCGCAGAAATCCCTCCGCTTCCTTAAGGTCGCTGTTCTGGCAGTCGTTCACCGTCCGCTTCTGGCGTATCGTTCCGCCCGGCTCTGCCTCGATTGTGTACCATGGCATGTCGGGCTCGTCCGTTTTCCGCAGAAAAAACAAATACGATTCGTTGTCCTGTATTCTTTCAAAATACCGCCCCGTGCGGCTCAGACATGTGTTGAGCATCCTCCCCTCAAATAAAATGTCCTCAATCTTCTCCGGCACGGCAATCCGAAAGCCTCCGCTTTCAAATTCAAACTTTTTTCTGATTCTCTTATATATCTTCCCGACCCTTGGAAATTCTTTCTCCCGTTTAACCGCTTCCGCCGCCGCCGTCTTGTGCGCCTCCGCCGCGCGCGCCTTCATGTCCTTTATTTCGCACGTTCTCGCAAGCGCGTCATGCGCCGCCTTAAGGTCTTTCGGAAAGGGATTGATTTTCCCCTCAAGCTTCATTCGCTTTGCCATGTCCGCAAAATCAAGCCACAGATTAAATGCCTCCCTCTCCGTGATTCCGGGACAGCAGTGGCAGCCTCCGCCGCTCTCTGCCGCCGTCTTTTCAATGTATTTTATCAGCCGCGCAACCTCCGCCGCTGTGCCGATTGCCGCTGCCGCCGTCCTCGCTTCCTTTAAATTGTACGAATAATCGTAAAGCCTCATCGCCGCGCGCATGTCCTTTTCGCTCTTTCCGCGCAAAGCACGGTTGAGCTTCAGCACGCCAAGCTCCTTGCTTTCATCGAACCAAACCTTGAAAACATTCCGCTCCAGCCGCACAAGATTCCACGGCTTTCTCGCCTCCCAGTCTATAACGCGCTTGTTCGGAAGATTTTCGTAAACCAGCGCGTCCGCAATCGATTGCAGCCCTAATTTCACAACCATTTCAAGCGCCGGTATTTCCGCGTACCGGCACAGGTATTTCACCCACGGCACATCGTAATGCCTGCTTGCAAAAAGCTCAACAGCGCTGTATTTCAAAAACGTTTCTTCAATTCCTCCGCGGACTCCCCGGATTTTGTAAGGGTGCTTTTCGCAGTAAAGCCCATAGTTGTACCGAAACGGCTCGGCAAACGTTTCTCTCTCATTCCATCCTTTGTAATACGAGCTCTCCCATTGCCGCGCCTCTCCCGGCACAAGGCGGCAGCGCAGCTCCTCGCGAAAGCCGAATCCTCCGTCGGCGGCGTAATCCATGTGCGCCGTAATGCACCGCATCCAAACCTCATTCCGTCCCTTCGGAATAACGAAAACAATGTATCTCGCCTCGTAAAGCCTGCCCGGATTTGTTCTCAGCGCACTTTTAACCGTGCAAAGCTTTCCGCACTTTGCGCATCTGCGCCGCTCTCCCATCCTTGCATAAATAAGCTCCCTGTCCTCCGGCGTTTCGGTTTTCTTCAAGCCTCCCGTCCGGTATCTCTCTCCGCACGCCGTGCACCGCCATGCCCGCTCTCCGCGCTTTTGATTGGTGAAAAATAAGTAATCGGGAAATTCCTCCCGCACGCGCCGCAGCTCCTCCTCCGGGATCTCCGGCATTCCGTCAAACTCCATCCGTCCTGTCACCCCTTTTTGCATTCTCCATGTCTTCAATATATTTTCCGCTCTGAAAATCGCGGTATGCTAAAAACCTTCCCGTTCTCTTTCTATATTCTTTGCATGCTTCCGAATAATCCTTAATTGACGGGCCGCTCCGCACTTCTTTCCGCTTTGCCACCGTCTCTCACTTCCTTCTGATAAGCTCGGCAGCCGTCACCGCCGACATCATGATCGCAAATATCACCGCCGCGCCGTCATAAAATGCCTTTTCCGTTTCCTCGCGCGTCATTCCTGTTCCACCCCATAACTTTCCTCAAGCTGCCTTATAACCTCTCCGCCGTAAGAATCTTTTGTAATTTTTATAAATTCAGCAACCGTCATAAAATCATTGTCAATGTCTATCCCATGACTGTCCGCAAATGCTTTACGCCCCATTTCGCAGCTGCCTGTCAGCTTGTTATGCCAGTCATAAAAATTGCGGACGGGATATCTATCCGTCACATTGAATTGCTTTTTAAATTCTGCAATTTTTTCTTCAATGTCCATATCGTCAAAGATTTTGCTTTCAAGCGCGACCTGCGCTTCTTTAAGCGTTTTTCCGTGTGCAAAATATCCGTGACCTTTCACAACAAAACAGGGAGAGAGCTTTAATCCTCCGCCGAGAATCATTCCTTTTGCTATGTTTCCGTGTATGCTTGTAAATACAGTCGGCACAGAATCAACCTTGTATACAGTCATTCCGTTTATGCTTTTTACGCCGTTGCCGTTGCCGTTGCCGCTGCCGTCGCCGCTGCCGTCGCCGCTGCCGTCGCCTAAGCCGAAGCCGTCGCCGCTGCCGTTGACAAAGCGGCTGCCGTTGCCGTCGCCGAAGCCGCTGCCGTTGCCGAAGCCGCTGCCGTTGCCGTTGCCGCTGCCGCTGCCGCTGCCGTCGCCGTTGACAAAGCGGCTGCCGTCGCCGTTGACAAAGCGGCTGCCGTCTGCTAAAAATTCTTTGATTTTTAATTCTGATACTGCCACGGTTTGCACCCCTTTATTCTTTTTATAGCTTTCTCCGTGCACGGCGCTATTTCGCATATATCTATGAAAATCACAGAATCCACGGGTGCGGTCACTCTCGTGTAATCATTAACAACACCTTTTGCGGAAAGCTCTGTAAAGTTATTTGCACCGCGCCACCGCCAAATATTACGAACCTCCGACAGTTCAACTTCTGCGCCGATTCTGTCCTCCAAAATTCCCATATGTACACCGCTCTGAGCACCTCTTACAAGTACCGTTTTCCCTTTTAAATTCAACATTGTTTTTGTTCTCCTTTAATTTCTTTTAATCAATTCATACGCCGTCACCGCCGACATCATGATCGCAAATATCACCGCCGCGCCGTAAAGGGGCGAAAGCTTCCCCAAGCCTACCGAATCGCATACCAGCAGCGCCGCAATCCATAACGCCGCAAGATTCACCGCCAAATATACCCTTCTCACCATGTTCATTACTCCCCTCTACATCATCAATACTGCTGCATTTACAACCGCCGCGACATCTTCAAAAACCTGTCATTCCGTGTTTCAACAGGGTGCTCTTTGCACCAGTTAAGTATTATTTCATTTGCTTTGTCAGTTAAATCGATAATAAATTCACCGCAACCTAAACACATTCCGCGACCACTTAAGTGCAACGGGCATTCACTACAGTTGAAATTGAAATTATTGCACATTCTTGCAAAATCATATATTGTTGCTTTATTCATCGTCGGTTACTCTCCTTCAAAGCTTTCGATTCGCTCAATCTGCGCGGCATTACAACAACGCGCGGAAAGCCGAAATCATCTGTCGCTAATATTCTGTTCAAATTTCCGTAACCGTAAAGGTTAAGCCCCGAAACTTGTTTGTACAGGTTTTCCTTTATGTAGCAGTCGAAATCCTCGCACGTCAGTTTTCTCACGGAACAGTCTTTGTCTTCAATTACAATACGTGTTGCAGTAAGCAGTTTATCTTTCTCATTAGGCTCGAAAATTTTTTTCATATTCTCTGAATGTTCTTTCGATATTCTGTCGGTGTTAAATATGCATTCGTTTTTATTGAGAGCGTACGCTATAAATCCGTCCAGTGTTACGCCGATAATTTCATCGGATATTTCCGACATTACTAACATCCGATTCGAATTTAACATAGCTTTGCACACTTCAAGCTGAATCTTATTGTTTGTCATTTTCATTACTCCCCTCTACATCATCAATACCGCCGCGTTAACAACCGCCGCGGCAAGCCAGTATAACGCCCTTTCCAATTCGAGCCGCGCTCCGTCATGTATCGCCGCGCATATGTACAGCGCGATTATCACGCACGGAAACGCGTTTGTTTTTATAAATTCAATCATCGTCCCGATTCCGCCTTTTCCTTTATGTCTTTCAAAATCTTTCTGAACTTCTTTTTATCGTGTATGTAAATTCTCATGTTTTCCATGCACCCTGCGGAATATGCCGTCACAGAGCTGCCGCAGATTTTCTCCGCCTTGCACGAAAAGCATATTTTTGAATTGTCCATTCTTAACTCCTCCGTTTTCTCTCCCTCCGCCGCCGTTTTCTTGCACTCGGCCGCCGTTTTGCGGCTTCGCCATGCGCAGCCGGAGCATGAGGCATGTTGTAAGTAGTTTGACTATAAACTGCATACAGTCGCGCACGGCACAATCACATCACGCGGAGCGGAGCACAGAAGCCGCAAAACAAAACCGCTGCACCTCCGCCAACGCACGCACGCCGTAATCTCCGCCCTTGCGAGGTCGTTTAGGGGCGCGGGGGAATCGAAACCCCCGCGTTTTTGGTTCTTTTGACTCCAAAAGAACAACGCCGTTCGCGCCCGAACAATGCCTCCCGATGCTCATCGGTTCGGTTTTGAGCTATACCGTTTTAAAGGCAGCTGCCTTTGCCTTGTTACCCTAATTCAGCGCACACAGCAGCTCCTCCGCCGTGTACCAAACCCCCGGCTTCAGCCTCTCGCCGTCAACCACCGCCGCCGCAATCTTCACAATCCCGGCGCTCCCCGGGCTTTCCACCGCCGCGCCGAGCACCGCGCCGAGCTTTCCCTGCACCCTCGGCGCTTTCCCTCTCGCAATCGCAAACGGCAGCGCGTCCGCCTTTGCCGTCTCTTTGATTCCGTTTTGCGCCCTCCCTGGGTGCTTCGCCATGTATAAAAGACTCTCCCAAACAAAATCCTCCACCGTCAGCTCCTGCAAAAGCGTCAGCTCCGTGCATGAAATTTTGCTGTCCGCCCCGTCCTCGTTGATGTCTCCCTCCGCAAGCACAAGCCAGTAAACCGACTCCTCCATGTTCGGGTAGTATGTCAGCACATCCAGCGGATTCTCCGCGCAGTGGAATCCGTTCTTAACGCAGTTTGCCTCCTCGCAAACGTTCACGTCCGAAACGCTGAATTTGTGCCCCCTGCATGTCAAATCCTTGTTGAATCCCTTGTATGCAATCATTTTCCCTTATCTCCCTCTCGTCGGAAACACATGGTACGGGTGCGCCGCATGTGTCTTTATATATTTGTCAATGTCCTCCTCGCTTATCCTGTAAGCCGTTCCGAATAAAACCGCTCTCAGCTGCTGCGAATAAATCAGCTTTCGCACCATGTTTTCATGAAGCTTCATCATCTCCGCAACCTCCTTGATTGTATAAAATTTCGGTATCGCCATCTCTTCAAGCTCCCTTTCCGTAATATTTTTCTTTACATCTTTTCAGCCGTATGCTATAATATCAAATGTAATATTTTTTCTTTTGCCTCCCGTTGCGGAGGCTCTTTTTTTATTTGCCCGGGCATATGCCTAAACAAGATCCGCAATTCCGCATTTCAAAACCTCCGAAATCTCTTTCGCCAGCGGCAGACTCAGCGCTTTCGTCCCTCTCTCAATCTGGCACAAAAACGCCCTCGTCACACCGACCATCTCCGCAAGCTCTCCCTGCGTCAGCCCCCTCTTCATTCTCAGATCCCTCAGATTCTCTCCGATACTCATTGACTTTCACTCTCCTTTGTGGTATATTTTAGTTAGTAATTAACTATGGGAACAGTATATCTCTATATCTGGCGATTGTCAATATATTTTTCGCCAAATATGTCATATTCGGGAGGTTGCACAAAATGAATGATGAGTTTTTATATAATTCGCCAAATGTGGCGAATCTAATAAAAGAGTATGCCAAACTTCAAAAAATTTCGCTGAAATCCATGTTAGAAAATTGCGGTTTGGGTTCAAATACTTTTTCTCATATGTTGCACGGTCGTTCGATTGCTTTTGACAGCCTCGCTAAAATAGCCGATTACCTCGACTGTTCGGTTGATTACTTGCTCGGCCGCGCCGATTCCCCCGCTTCTTTCTACGGCGACGGCTTCACCGCGCACGATAAAGCGCTTATTGACGCATATAAAAAACAACCGGACGTTCGCCCGGCTGTTGATAAGCTTCTCGGATTGACCGGAAAACCGGCTTACGATTTTTCCGGCATGGATCTCTCCGGCGCAGCAATTGCCGCATTCGGCGGCGCACCTCAGTCCGACCCCAAGATCGATTATTCCGCCCTTTCAAAAGCTTTATCCGAAGATAATAAGGAGTAGCTAAACTATGAGAAGATTTCTTTCATGGATCGTATTATGCGTCATAACCTTGGTTATTGATATATTTTCCGCACTTGTTGTGATGTTTGGCGGATACATATTGGATCTGATCGGGAAATTAAACGCTTTTTTTCAGATTATTCTTTTTCTCACAGCAGGCAGCACAATATTGTCGTTTCTTCTTTTGCCGGCGATCCGCGGTTCTGCTCTGACCGTCTGGGCGTCGGAATCGATCTCCCAAACAAAAAACGGCACTCGTTATGTTGTCTTTGCCGTTTTCATGCTCATATGCAGCATATTAAGAATATACTTCGATATATTGCACCACGATTTTTCGCTCAATCTTCTTGTAATGTGTCTGTACTATATTCTGCTTATCGTCTGCGGTCGCGCCGCAGCATCTGAAAATAATTAATAAATTTTGTCGAAATATGTTATAATAAGGTTATCTTTTATATTGGAGGGTAATTTTATGAATAACTACAAATCGGCAAAAAATTTTATCAAAGCTTTTTCTCTCAAGCGCTGCCCCACTCTTGACGATGTAACCGCAATTTCCCAAAAGCAGGGTTTCACCGTCCGCCCTTTTCTTCCGTGGCGTGATTCCGATATTAACCTCATCCGCAGTCTTAACTGCGACGCTTCAATGCTCGGCCGCTTTGCCTTTTCCTTTTGTTCCGATTCCGTAAAATTCATTTTTGTTTTGCAGTCTCTCACGGAAGCCGAGCGCGTCATCGCAATCCTCCACGAAAACATACATATCTATCTCGGTCACCTGGGCAATAACTGCTCTGCCACCGTTTCCGAAGAAAAGCAAGTAACCGATATCCATGCAGCCATCGATTTTCTAATTTCAAAAAAACGGCGCACCGGAATATCGGTTTTGTTTGCCGCAATAATCTCCGCTGCCGTGTTTTTTTCCTTTTTTCTCTGCATTCGTTCCGCTTCCGACATAACATTTATGGTAACCCCCGGCGGAACGCACTACCATCGGCAGTGGTGCGGCTGCGTTTTCGAAAAAACCTCCGCCTACGAAATATCCCCCTCCGCCGCACACCGCAATTATCTCCCCTGCTCTTACTGCAACCCCGATAAAAATTAATTATATTATTTATATTATTTATAAAGGAGTTTTTAACAATGAAAAAAATCTTATCAATCTTAACTGTTCTTTCTCTTATGCTCGCACAAACCGCTACCGCCGTAGATTTCACATGTACTCAGGTGTACTATCCGATCTATATTAACGGTTCTCTCCTTCCATCCGACAACCTCCCCATTCTTAACCTTAACGGAAGCACTTATGTGCCGCTCCGTAAAATTTCCGAAGGAAGCGGTCTATATGTCAATTGGAACAATGAAAATCAAAGTGTGAGCATTATAAACTCCTCCGCCGAGATTGCGCGTTATGCAGCTCTCGGTCTTGATCTCATGTATCTTTTCAAAGATACATATAACCAACTCCTGAATTGTATCGAATCTATTTTAGCGGCAGATGAGCATAGCGCCGCCGGGAGTAATTTAACCCAAATCGGATGGATAAATAATAGTTATGATATATTGAATGATAAATTACAAAAAATCGACAATACAATAAGTTTAATTAAAAACGGTTCTGATGTCAGCTATGATGTGTTCCTCGAAATAACAAAATGCGACCCGGACGCCATGTATGCATCTCTATTACAATCTCGTCAGAACCTTGAGCAAATAAAGAATGCGGCTATCGGCTATTTGAACGGAAATTATACTTATCAGTATTACAGTAATATATATAATGCTTATTATGATTTAGCATCTAAAGGATTTTGGAACTCTTACGGTGAAACAGTATACAAAGTGCTTGATGATTGTTATAATATGATAAAGCCTCAAAAATAATTCCCCAAACGTTTGGGATTTTCAAAGCCGCCGCTCCGGCGCTTTCCGTCCTCGCAGCAATTGCCGTGCTCGCATTTGCCGCCGGCGGAATCACGGGCTATTCTCTGCACAATCCCCATGCGGTTCAAACCGTTAATGCGGGCGCATCTGCTGCCGAAAAACCCGCGCCGTCCGCTGCCGTGTATATAACTCACTCCGGCACAAAGTATCACCGCGCCGATTGCATGTATGTCAAGGATAAATTCTGCGTTGCGCTCAGCAAAACGGAAGCATTAAAGCACTACGCTCCCTGCTCTGTTTGTAAACCGTGATAACACCCGAATTTAACAAATGACTGAGGGTTGTTATTATGCTATGCAAGCTCAAATATCAAATATTGAAAGAGGTCGGATCAGTGTTATTTTTTATCGCTTATTCCGTTATTCCCATTGCTTTGGTCTATTATCTGTTTGCCCTTATAATAAAACTGCGGTATTTGTACATACAAAATAATTTCTTGCTGCCCGACAGTTTTTTTCTTGTACATTCAGATATTAATTCTTATAGCCGGTATGAGCCGGGTTTTGCAAATATAAGAAAAATCCTGTGGGCAAAAAAGCGTTTGGACATGGCTCTACGTTGCTATCGGATTATTGGTTAATAATTTTCTGATAGGAAATCTCGTTATCAAAATATTTGTGTTTATGCAGTTTTTAGGGGTTTATGCGGAATGGAGAATATACAAACGCACAAAGACCGATTCGCATGAGGAATTTATGGCTGACAAGGATTTATGCGATTACAGGCAGTTCATGATTATATACAGATATCCTTTTGTATTTCAATGCATTCAAGCCATTATTACCATACCTCTGATCTATTGGTATGATATGATATCAGATATTATAAGATAATTGCGCAAAAGAAAGGAGATTTCTTATGACCGAATATGAACGTTCCCTGTATTATACCGATGACGGTATTCGTAAGCAAATACCTCTTAAAGAGAAACTGCCGTACAGATTATTCGCCATCATAGCACTTGTTGATTCCTTTCTTTTGTACGGTATTGCTAACAACATTGCCGGAAGCATAGCTCTTGTTTACTGTTTCTTTTACATTATTTTTATTGTTCTTTACTTAAAAAAATACAAATGGATTAAGTCAACAACCTATGCCGCAACATATTCGAACAGCCATGATTCAGAATCGTGGAAGCCCGTTTACAAGCGTAATTTAAAAATTGTTATAATATGTGCTGTTGCTTTTATTCCTCTTGCAGCATTATTTGTCATTACTGCATATTTACGATTTTGACTACGACAGACGGTCATTAAATATAACCGAGGTTTTTACATATGAGAAAAAAGCTATTCTTGTTCTCCCTCGCAATAACACTTTGTTTCAACAGTGGGCGCATGGCATTCGGGTCTGTTATGCCTGAACCGTAATAACAACATTGAAATCAGATATACTAATATATGGAGGTGTCGCATATGGAATATGTTATAAAACTGCTTTGGGATAACGATGCGAACGTCTGGGTCGCAACAAGTGAAGATATTCCCGGGCTTGTCCTTGAATCCGGCTCGTATGACGCACTTTTAGAGCGCGTGCGCTTTGCAATCCCCGAACTGCTGGAGCTTAACAATGATAAAAAAATGCCGCTCAATGTGTCATTTCTGTCCGAACGGCACGAAAGGATTGCGTTGTAATGGCTGAGTTTGAGAAAGAAGTCCGCCGAATATTAAAAGAGAATAACTGTTCTTTTGTCAGACGCGGCAAAGGCGATCATGATATTTGGTACAGTCCCATCACTTCACGTCATGTCACGGTTGACACAAAAATCAAATCAAGACACACAGCGAACGCCATATTGAAACAAAGCGGAATCAATTTCAGATTCCGATAGTATAGCCTTTCCCCCAAACGTTTGGGATTTTCAAAGCCGCCGCTTCGGCGGCTTATCTTTCACTCTCCCGGAGGTTTTGCATATGAAAATAAAAAAACGCGCCGACGGGCGTTATCTCATAAATGTCCTTGTCGGTTACGGCGACAACGGGAAACCGAAATATAAAAGCGTGTACGGAAAAACTCAAGCCGAAACAATCCGCAAAGCGGAACAGATCCGTCTCTCGCTCGGCAACGGAACATATTGCTTTGACGATGGGATAACGCTTGCCGAATGGTCTGAAAAATGGATCTCCGTCTATAAGGCGAACGTTTCCTATAACACCCGCCGGTCTTACTCGGACGCGCTCCGCGTCCACATTCTTCCGTCTCTCGGCAGGGTGAAAGTCAAGGATATAAAAAAGCTCCATGTTCAGCAGCTCGTCAATTCTCTCCTGTCTTCCGGGAAGCGCCGCACCGCAGAGCTGGTTCTGCTTGTTTTAAAGCAGCTCCTGTCCGCCGCGGCTGAAAGCGATATCGTTCCGCGCAGCGCAGCTCAAACCGTTCGCCTGCCGCAAAATAAAGAGCGCAAGAAAAAAAGAGCGCTCACGGATGACGAAAAAAAGGCTTTCGTCTCCGCACCGCTCTCTTTAAAGGAAAAATCCTATATTTATCTTTTGTTATATTGCGGTCTGCGCCGCGGTGAAGCTCTCGCCCTTTTTAAAGACGATTTCGCAGACGGCAAGGTGAATGTATCAAAGAATCTCATTTTAAAGGATTCCGGCGAATCTGAGCTGAAGCACAGCCCGAAATCTGAAGCCGGTAACCGTTCCGTGCCGCTGCCGTCCGCAGCAGCCTCCGTTATAAATGATTATCTTCTCTCTCTTCCCGGCGATGTCGTTTTCCCGAAACAGAAAGATTCTTCATCGCTTATGACGAAATCATCATTCACAAAGTTTTGGAACGGAATCATAAAAAAGGTGCAGGAATTTTCCCCTGTCGGCGATGATGTAACTCCGCACCTTCTCCGCCATACATACGCAACAACACTTTTCGAAGCCGGAATCGATGTCAAAACCGCACAATACCTCCTCGGTCATTCGTCAATTCAAATGACAATGGATATATATACCCACCTCTCCGATAAAAAAATTGATGACGCCGAGGAAAAACTTAATGCATTTCTCGGCTGATTCCCTTTGATTTTCTGACTAAATTTTGACTAAATAATACCGATTTTGACTAAATAATCAGTATAAAATCACAGCACCGAAATGTACTGTGTGTTACCCACAACCTCCCGAAAAATAGGCAAAACCGCCATTTTTTCGGCATTTACCCCACCCCGAAATTCTATAACTCTTAATCAGGGTGTCCAGGGTTCGAGTCCCTGATGGCGCACCAGTCGAAAACCGCATTATATAGCCATTTACGGTATATAATGCGGTTTTTGTTTTTCGTTAAAATTCGCTGTTTGACTAAATTTTGACTAAAACGCTACAGCGTTCCTCTCAATTTATTCGCCATCTTGTAACAAAGCCAATAAACATTTTTATCCTCGGCGCATTTCTTCATCCACAGCTTGCCGTCCGTGACGATTCCGGCGTTTGTGAGCTCCCAAACGATGTCGTTAATGCTTTCAACCTTTTTCAAAACTGTCTCCCCCTTTGATTCTATCATCGGGCGGAGATTTTTTTCATATGCCGCCCGTGTGTTGCCCCCGAAAAAGCTTGTGCCGGGACATGTTTTTGCGGACTTTCCTTTGATGTAGTCGCCGAGCTGCCGCCCTTTTGCCGTCCACCATGCATGGTATGTCACGTTATCGGCGGTAAGATGAAACCTGTCAAGCAGAATTTTCACCGTTTTCGCGATTGCCGCCTTTTGCGCCGCGGTCATTGTATCGCCGCCTGTGTCAAAATTTCCGAGGCACTCAATGCATATGCCGCTCGCGTTGCACCCGATTATCCCTGCCGCCGCGCGGTCAAGGCTGCGCCCCGTCATTATTTTGCCATCGGGAAAGATTGTGAAGTGCTGCGCTATGTCCGAAAATCCGCGCGATTTCACATGATAGCTTTTCATGCCGCTTTGAAGCTTTGCATGATTGCTCCCGTTAAAGTCCTTGTATGACGGGCCGTAGGTGTGATGCAGCTGCACTGTTGTTATTTTTCTTTTCACGCTCTGCGCTGCAAGCCACGCCTTAAGCTCCGCTGATGTAAATATTCTGAAATTATCCATTTCTCCCGTGCCTCCGTCAATAAAAAATGCCGCCGTAAATTTGTCGTATTTCGAGCTGTGTATCTTATCCGTTCCGTCATGGTCAAGCCACAGGATATAATCACCGTCAAAGCCTACTATCAGGCATTCGTGATTTTCTCCGCATTTGCGTGTTCTGCCTGCAAGCGGCAAGCCGTACACGGTCAGATATTTTTTAATACACTCAAAACGCGCCTTGAAGCCGCTGCCGCTGATGTCCGTCCACCCGTTTATTCTATATTCCCTTGCCGCTTCGTCAAGCTCTGCAAGGTCTGCGCGGCTTTCAAGTATATTCTTTATTTCGGGAAACTCGCAGTAATCGGCGCACATACTTTCGGGAACGGTGCCCGACTGCACAAGCTCATCGAGAACGAGCCTTTCATTCATGCCGCCGCCCTGCTTGTCCTTTCGGTTGTGCCGCCCGTACATATACCCGACTGACAGATTTACATATGCATCGGTTTTAAGGTAATTGATAACCTCCAAAATGCGCGTAAACGTGCACGCAACGCACGAACCGACAGAGGAATATAACTTGCCGCCCTTGTAGATATTCTGCGAGAACGGGCGCGGAAGCCGCTCCTTCGGAAGCGTGAATTTATCCATGGTGACTCTCCTTTTCCAAATCCTCGATACGGTGCTCCGACACTTTTATCCTGTTGCCGTATTCCGCAAGTATGCTTTCGATGTGATACGTCCGCTCGATTACTGCATTGTGCTTGTCCTGCTTCTGCTCAATCTGTTCGAGCCGGTACAGAATCAGCGCCTTTGTTTTGTTGTTCGCCGCAAGGCTGCCAATCAGCGCCAGTCCGCCCGTGATTATCGCTGTTATAATCGTTTCACTCATGGCCGTCACCGCCGGTCTTTTTCTTCGTGAAAAAATATGTCACTATCATCGTGACAGTGTTGCTGAAAAGCAGAAACACCTTTTCGTCAAGCGTTTTTCCGGTTACCACAATGTACACCAGTGTAAACACCAAAAGAAGCGTTACAATGCTTTTCACATCGATAAGCTTTCTTAATTCCTTCATGACTCAATCACTCCCTTGAATTAATTTTAACATCAAATTAAAATGCTGTAAACTTAATAAGGATTCTTGCTGCCGCCGTGCGGAAGTGCGTCAAAAAGCGCGCGCCGAACCTCGCGCGAATCCGTGCAGCTGTTTATATATGCCGTCAGCTCCTGTTTTTTAAGACTGCTCTTGTCGCGCTTGCCGATGCTTTCCTTGTATGCGTAATATCCCGTGCGGATTTGCAGATAATCATTCAGCGGCATGTATTTTTTAAGCGTGTTTTCGTATTTTTCCATATGCGCATAAGTATTTGTGCCGACATAATTTTTATCCTGTTCCTTGTTCGCGTAATACTGCGCCGCTTCCGATGTAAGCCTCTCCGCCTGTTCCTTTGTGTAGCCGGTCGCGTTCTTCGTGTCTATGCTGATTTCGGCGCGCTTGCGTTCCTTTGCCGCCTCGGTTCTTTTCTTCGTAACCTTTTCGGATATGCTGTCATTTAAGCTGATATCTCCGCTGTATACGCCTACCTGCCACTTTTCGAGCGAATAATTCCTGTCGGCGTCCTTTCGCCCTGCCGCAACCGTGTATTCGCGCACGCTCTGCATCGCCTCCGCCTTTTCCGCGTCATTGAGCGATTTGTAAAGCTTGGAATTTATAAGCTCCGCTGCGTTTTTGTCAAAATTCTCTCTCGCTTCAAGCGCAAACCTTTCGTACTTTTTCGGAGAAAGGCTGATTTCCTCGCCGTTTACATTGAAAGTCCTGTCGGGTGTTTGCCAGAATCGGTTCTCGCCCGTCTTTTTGTACAGCCTGCGAAGCTCGTCCGAAACCTCCGCGTCCGCTGCACTCCACCCCGTCACAACGTCAAGCAGCTGCTTTCTCGCGCCGCGCTTTTCGTCCTGCGGCATTTCATTTATTGCCCCGTTCATCTGTGAAATATATGTCGTCTTTTCAAGCTTTCCGTAATAGTCCTCCGCATTTTTCGGCGTGTTGCTGCGCTTCAGCTCCATGTCGGCGGCGTCCTTTGCCTCGTATTCCCTGTTCAAAATATCGGTCGAATAGTACGCGTCCGCGGTCCAGCGGTTTTTGAAGCCGAGCGTTTTGTCGCGCTGCGCGTCATCGTTCGGAAGCAGCGCCTTGTTGATATTTCCGAAAACGTCGAGATTGTTGTTGATGATATAATCAAGCCTCATCGGAGAATCCTTCAGCTTCTTTCCGAGCCATATTGCCGGCTTGGTCGTTCTCTCGTTGTATTGCTGCTCCGGCGGCAGATCGCTGTATGCCTCCGGCACAATCGGGCTGCCCGTGAAATTCTTGTTCGCCATAAAGTCCGTAGCCGTTCCGAACATTGTGTTCCGCGCCGCTTCCAGTATGCAGTCGGTGAAAATGTCGGTTGCGCTCTTTCCGTTTATGTCGGTCGGCACGGGGATAAACGGCGGCATAAGGTTGTCAACCGCAAAACCGATGAATCCGTCAAAAGCTTCCTTGTCCCCCTTGAAATAATCCATCGCCCTGTCCAGCGCTGCCGATGCAAGCGATTGCTCCCTCGCGTTCGGAATCCTTAGAAAGCTTCCTTTCCCGAGTGCGATAATCGTGTGCGCGTTCTTCATGTAGTTTGAAAGCTTGTTATAACCGTCCTCGTCCTTTTCTCTGTTCCACCACTGCTTCAGCGCCGCCATGAGCATTGCGCCTATCACATACTTTGCAATGCGCGCCGTGCGCTCCCCTGCCGATGCGTCAGTAAAGCTGCGGATTCCTCTGTCAAACCCCTGTATCTGCGCATTTGCGAACATGAACATGCTGTTTGCAACGCGCCCCTTTGTTCCCATGCGCTTGAAATTCGTTGTCACATCGTCCGCCTCGTATATCGCCTGCTGAACGTCTCCGCTTCTTTTCATTTCATTTTTAAATGCCATCAGCCGCGGCGCCGATTCCATGAGGTCGTTCAGGTCTGCAACCGCCCCGAATATTTCGGAAAATATCTTTGTCGGGTTTTCTATAGCGTACCTTAGCCGCCCGTTCATCGCCTTTGACATTGAGCGCGAAATTTCATCGATGTTTGCCGAAAGCTCGCTGCTCTGTCCGCCGCCCATCGCGCACCAGCGCCTGTATGATTCGTCCTTTTTTATAACGCTCGCCAGCGCCGAGAAATATTCTCCTACAAACTGCGCCGGATTGTTAATCCCCATGTTGTGCCATGCTGTCTGAATATCGCGCGCCGGGTTCGTTGTGGAAAACAAATAATTCATCTGCGTGATGAAAATCTTTCTTATATTGAGTATCATTCTGCTGAATTTAAGAAAACCGTTTAGCTGATTCGGGCTCATGTCCGCAATCGATCTTAAAAGCTCCTTGTCATGCACCTGATAATACTGCTTTTTTCCGTCCTTCATAACGCTGACGTATTCCGTTCCGCGCTTTATAAGGCTTTCCCAGCTTCCCACGTCCTCGATTCCGTTAAATTCCTGCGGAATCCCCTCCGCGGTGTTCAGCCTGTTTTTTGCTTCCGAAAGCCTTGCGTCCGCATTGTCGGTCGTCTGCACATGCCGCAGCATGTCTCCGCCCAGCTTTTCGATCACAAAGCCGCTGCCGGGAACGCTGTCCGCAATGTCCGTCAGCGCGCGCATTGCCGAATTTCTCGCCGCGAATTTAACATAGCTTTCCGTTTTCCCTATAATGCTCTCAAGCGGATTCACAATCAGCTCGCCGCCGCCGAAAGCGTGCATAACCGGCGCTCTCTGATTTGCAATCGTGCTGCGCGCTCTCATGGTTTTCTTTTTTTCGGACTGTCTTATGAAAGGAACGTAGCACGGGTATTTTTTTCTCAGATCGTCCGCCGTCTGCTGCGAAATTCCTCCCGATTCAACGCCGTAAATCTGCATCAGATTTCTTTGGTATTCGTAAATCCTTTCGGCTGCCTCGCGCACCTGCGGAACATTCTGCTCAATCCTTGCAATCTCCGAACGGATAACATCGGGGTTTTCAAGCGTCGGATCTGCAAACACCCTTTTCTGCTTTGCGCCGTTTTGCGGCTCAATCCATTCAAGCGCGTGCTTTAAAATAAGGTATCTGTTCAGCTCCGAAAGATTACTTTCTCTCTGCTTTCTGTTTTTCGAATTGAGTGGATTCAGGCAGTCTATGAATGAATCTCCGATTTCGTTTCCCTCATGGTCAACAAATTTCTGCGTAAGAATATACGCCGCCTTTGAAGCCGCGTTTCTGCTGTTTGTCGCCAGAACGTATGGACTGTATTTCCCCTTTTCTTTCACCTGTAAAAGCGTTTCCGTTCTCTTTATTCCGTAAAAGCTGTCAACCCAGTCGTTCTGAAGCCGTGCAAACACCTCTCCCATCTTCGCCTTGTTCTCGGCGGCACGCTTCAGCGCCGTTTTTTTGCTCTCCTCCGGCGCAAGCGCAAGGTTTATCCTCTCCGTTGCCCCGGCTGAAAGATATGCGTTCACGCTGTCGGCAAGCCTTGCAAGCGGCTTTTCGTATTCCGTTCCCTTTATCCGGCTTTCGAAATCCTCATAGAAATCGGGTGCGGCGGCTTTTGCCTCATCCTTGTTTTTTATGTATGTTCTGATAAATTCGCTCACAGCCTCGCCCTTTATTTCTTTTCCGCTGTAATTCATTGCAAAATCGCGGTCAATCATGTCAAAGGCTTGCTGCAAATGCGGCGAATCCTCAAGCCCGAGCTTCCTGTCAAGCAAATGCCCCACCTCGTGCGCCACGGTCACAATGTCGTTTGTAACCGCCGTCCGAATGGTCTCGGGCATCTCGTTGAAAATTCCCGTCACATTTTCATTTTCGAAATGTTCTTTCGAAACCGGTATTCCGAAATCGTTTCTCACAATGTCCGCAATCTCCCTAAGGCTTGCCGCGTCAACCGTGTTTCCGTTCCGCCTTTCCGTCTGCCATTCGCGCGCCGTCATCGTATCCGTCGGCTTGTATGCGCGCTGCCCTGCGTGCCGCTCCTCCGTCCGTGTAAATTCTCTCTGTCCTCCCTCGAACGGCAGCATATTTTTTTCCGATTTCGACGAATTTTCCCCCTTGACAATCTTGTCTTTGTATGGTATTCTGTATTCAGAACCGCTATCAGCTGGGAGGAAAGGCAATTGGAGCCCGGTACGTGCCAGCCAACCTGCGGTTCTTTTTTTGTTGTTACTTATAATTTGCTGGCTGTTCAATTGCCTCTGTGTGCCCTCCATGCTCGAGGGATTGCTTGCATCGCTTTTTGCGTATGTACTTACTATCTTTATTTCATCTAATATAAACTTCCCGTTGTCAGGCTCAAGCTCAAGGAACACTGCAACCGGCAATCCATCGCGGTTGTATAAATCTCCGTAAAGCGAAATCCGGTTATTTCCCTGCCTGTTTTTCGGATCTTTTGTTCTTGTTATCAATACCGGGTTTTCCAGCAAGTACGGCACTGATTTTATCACATCAATATTTATATCGGTGTGTTTGTTTAATGTCATGTTAATTTTTGTTGTATCCCAGTATATTTTCTGTTTTTTTACCCCGATATTCATTAACGCCTCAGATGTTTCTCCTACAAGCAAAGTAACCCCTGTTTTTTGTTTTAAATTTTTATACCAGTTGTCAACCGCCTTGTTGAAATTGGGATTCAGCATATATTTCGTTCCGCCGGAATTTTTTCCTTGATTCGACGAATTTCCCCCCTTGACAACTCCGCCCGGCTGTGTTACACTATCATTAGGAAGCATTCCTCCACTACTGGGAAGCGTAGTATTCTGCGTTGTACCGGTTTTTGACGAGGGTGCTTCCTTTTTTATGTCAAACGATGTTCTTTTCATTTTGACAATATCATATAAAACCATCTGTTCTCCCGTCCAACCGACAACAACATCTGCATCGTACTGATTCTTTCCTACTTGAACAAGCAGACTTCCACGAGCAAACTCCTTGATATTATCCTTTCTTTCATGCTTTGGCGCTTCTCCAACATAGTCGGTTGAAGCCTTCACCGCATCATCAATATTTTCCGCAATTCTCATCTTATCAGAATGTACATCGGGTGAAATTCCCTTCAAATGTCGGCTGTTCTTAGAAAAAGTAAATTCGCCCCTTGTGGTCTTATTTACCGCAATAAATCTGCCGTTTATTTGAATCCCCGGCGAAAATTCAGCCAGTTTTTTCTTTGTTTCCTTTATGTGGTCTTTTGGATCTATCCCCTTAAGGAAATCCTCCTCAACTACCACAACAGGCTGATTATCGGTTGTGTACGCAATTTTATATTTTGTTCCGCTCTGATTACCGCCCCTCTCCGCCGTCTTTCCGGCTTCCGTCAGGCACATTTTCCACATGTTTTTTGCGCGCTTCAATGTCACATCGCGGCCGAGCTTTTCAAGCAGCGCAAACCAAACGTCTTTGATTTTCTCCGCAAGCGGCTTGTCCTGCCTTATCAGCTCCGTCAGACTTTCCTCCGAATCAAACATTTTGTATGCATAGTCCGCCGCCATTTCCTCATGAATCTCGCTCTCCGCCATGCCGTCATAATGCTTTGTAAACTCGCTGTATATCCCGTCATATCTCCCGGTTTTCTTAAGGTCGTTTATCGCATAATCGGCGTATTTCTGCCATGAATCCGGCGAAAGCTGCTTCATTCTGTGTGAAAATTCATGCACGATAATATCCTGCACGAGCGTTCCCCTGCTCGGGTCGGCATAAATCGCCGCGTCGTTTATCTTCCCGAGCGCCGGTCTGCCGTCGTCCGTCACAAGCCCCGTTTGAATATAAACCCTTTTGCCGAGCTTTCTTGCAAGCGCGGCAATGTTTTTTCTTTCCTGCGGCGTGAGCTGCTGCGCCTCCTCGTTCCACACAAGCCCCGGCTGCTTTCCGCTCGTGTCCGGTCTGCCGTAGCCGCCGCCCTCGCGCGTTTCCCCGGAATATATCTGTTCAGCGTTCCTCGCGCGGCTGTCAAGCCCCTTTTGATATGCTTCCGCTGCCGCCGCCTGCATTCTCTCGGGCGCGAATCCGCGAACGCTTTCAAAGCTTTCGCCGTTTTCTCCGGCAGCATAAAACCTGTCCTTTATCCCGGCGCGGTATGCCGTTTCCGCGGCTCGCCTGTCAACCATTCGCAGCGGCGCCTGTGAAAACAGCGTTTCGAAATCGTCGCCGTTTCTTCCGGCTGTTTGGAAAAGTCCGCTTTCGCGCCTGAAAAGCTCCGTCATCGCCGCGTCTTCTCCCATCGTCCGCCGTATCTCTTCAATCGGCGTCCGCGGGTCAAGCCGCTGCGAACCTCCCTCGTTCGTCAAATTTTCCCCATTGACATTCGCGTTTTCCTGTGATGTACTGTTATTGAAAGACAGCTCCGGCCTATTGGGGAGTGCACTCTCTTGTGCCGAACCGGTATTGGAGCTGTTTTTTTTATTTTCTCCCCGAACCGTTTCCGCCCTGCTTTGCGCCTCCGCGTATCTGTTTCGGATTGCCTCCATCGTTTCGGGCGATGCCGCAATCGCCTCCGTCACGCGCATAACGCTGTCGTTTGTGCTCATGCGGCGGCGCTGCCCGTCCGTCAGCTTTTTTCCGCGCGCAAAATCGATTATGTCGCGCGCAAGAACCGCGTCGTCCGCCCCGGTGAATCCGCTTCTCAGAAGCGCCAGCCGAACGCCCCCCTCCCCGGGGTCTTTTTTTATTGTGTCGGTAACGCTTTGCGCAAAAGCCTGCTGTCCGCTCCTGTATGCGCTTTCTCTCTCCGCCGGTGATAAAGCCTGCATACTGTCCGCAGCGTTTGCATTCTCAAAGGAGGCCCCTCTCTCGCCTGCACTTCTGTAGAAGCTTTCCTGCCCGGCAAGGCTTTCGTTTGTGTACGGCGCTGCGTCCCCGTTTCCGATAGCCGCTCCGAAGCCGCCCATCAGTGCGCCGCTCAGCGCGCCGCCTGCCGCGGAAAGCGCAACCTGTCCAACGTTGTCGATGTATGCCTTTTTCCGCGCCTCTTTCTCGCTCATGCCTCCATGCACATATTCTCGGATGCGCAGCTGCGTTTCGCTGCTGCCGTCCATTATCGCCGCGTCCGTAAGGATGTTCGCAACCTCCGTAAACGCCTCCTCGCTTCCCTCTATGGCGGCTTGCTTCAGCGTGTTTTGTCCGGCTGTTTTTAAAATCTTTGCCGCGCCCCTTTTGTTGCCCGAAAGCGCAAGTCTCACCGCACCGCGCAGCCCCGGCGCGTCCTTTATTTTTATAAAATGGTCAATCGAAATCTTCTCGAACAGTCCCTCCGCAACTCCCTGTGCAACACCTGTTGCAAGGATCTGATCGTCACTTGCTCCGCGCTCCGCCGCTTCAATCATTCCGCTTGCCGCCGCATTCGCCGCAAGTATTCCCGTTGCAGCCGGTCCGGCAACAGCCGTTGCAAACACCGAGTCCACCACAGACATTCCGATATCGTATATCATTCTGAATTTTCCGAAATGACTCCCCGCACCCTCTCGCATTGCCTGCACGTTTCTCAGCCGCTGAAATGCCTGTGTGTAAACGTCCGCGCCGCGCCGATCGGTTGACAGGCTTCCCTCCATAAGCGCGTCCGCGGTTGCATTTTCGTCCTTTTCCTTTGCCTCGAAATATTCCTTCATCTTTTTCGTGCCGAGCGTTTTCCCTATCATGGTAAGCTGCTTTTTCAGCTGTTGCCCGGTGTTGTCAAGCGATGCCTGCACGCCTGCCTCCATGTTTGCCGGCACACTTACCGCCGATGCGAGAATCGGGTGCTCTTTTCCGTAATCATAATTTATCCTTGATTCCTCTCTCGCTCCCCTCGCGCCTATTTCCGGAAGCGCCGCCCTCAGCGCCTTTCCGTATTCGTTCTGCCCCTTTGTTTCCAAAACCTTGCGCAGCGCGCGCCTTTCGTCATCGGTCGCATATTTGTCGATAATGTCAAACGCTTCTTTGCCGACCCTCTCCCCCATATATCTCGGCAGCATGCTTTTCACACCGGGAATTTTTATCTCCGTATCGGGCAGCTTGCCGCTTTTCATCGCTTCAAGATTCTTCTTTTCGTTTTCCCAACTGTTTGCGATTTTCCGCCTTTGTTCTCTTTCCTCCGTTCCGCGCACATAATTTTTAATTCCCTTGCCCGAAATCTTGTCCGAAAACATATCCGTGCCGAATGTCGGGTCGGGCACTCTCCGCGCCTGTGTGCCCTTCATTCTGTCCTTGAAGCTTGTTTTAAGCAAACTGTCCGCGTCCTCTTTTGCGGCACTTGCCGCGGCGGAGGATACCCTCTGCCGCAGCCTTTTGTTTTGATCTGTCTGCGCTCTTTGGCGCTGTCTTTCTTTTTCAAACGTCTCGGCGCTGCTGCTCATGCGCTTTGCCGCGTCGCTTTTCACCCATGAGGAAACAGCCTTTTTCGGCATGTCAAGCTCTGCCTTTGTGCCGTCCTTGCTCGCCTTAACGCGCACCGTTCCCGTGCCGAATGTCGGGTCGGGCGCGGCGGCGCTTGTTTTCTTCTTTTCTCTGAGCGCATTTCCGCTTAATATGTGCTCCGAAAGCCCCTCTGCCGCTGCCTTTGCCGCCGATTGCCGGACTTCCTTTTTCGCGGTTTCCCGTTCTTTTTTCTTTTCCTTGTCCTTTTTCGCCATGGCGCATCAACCCTTTCTGTATCGCGTCTGTCCGTTTCCGTCAATGTATGCAACAACCCCGGCAGCCTCCGCCTGCTTTGGTGTGAGGTATCCGATTCCGTCAACGTGAATCTTCTCCGGTTCTTTCTTCTGCGGCTCCGTGCTCTTCGGAAGTGCCGCCGCGCTCTCACTTCCGCCGGCTTTTTTTGATGTTTTCTTACTGCTCTTTGCTTCTCCGCCGCCTGCCGCGCCGCTCTGCCCCGAAAGCGCCTCCGCCGCATAGTCGGGCGCTCCGCCGTATATCTTGTTCCATGCCGCGTTTGCATATCCCGTTGCAGATCCCGGATTGTAATATTTTCCGCTGTTCATGTACGTTCCTAAATACGAATTGTACACCTGCGCCTCATTCAGCTTATAATCCCTGTCGCTTTCAAGCACGCCCCTGTCATAGTCGCGCCTGTCGCGGAACTTATCTTCATTAAATTTCCTGTCGCTTTCAACCACGCCCCTGTTATAATCCCTGTCGCTTTCAAGCACGCCCCTGTTATAGTCGCGGTCGTTTTCGTAATTCGAGCGCAGAAAGCTTTTCTCCCACTTCCCGTCCTCGCGCTCGCGGTCAACATTGTCCCAGAAATTCTGACTTCCCATCTGCCAGCTTTCGCGGCCGAACTCGCTTTCATTGTTTAAAAGTCCGTATTGGTTATACATATCGCTCCTGCTGTCCGCCCATTTTTCATAGGCTAACCTGTAAAGCTCGGGAATCTGCGCGTCCGCCTGATTTATAATGCTCTGCTGCGTCCCGGCAACAAGCCCCGCCATGTCCGCCGGCAGAACGCCGCCGTTCTGCGCCGCAAGCTGCGCAATCATGTTCCGCCCCGCCGTCTTTGCCTCGTCCTCTTTGATTTTCTTAATCGTTTGGTACTGAATATCACTGTTCGGGTCGTATGAAAAGCCCTTTTTCCCGTAATCGGCAATCGCGCCGCGCGCATCCTGCCGTGCCTGTGCGTTCACATCATCGTATAACAGCGGATTGAAAACCGGCTGTGAAATGCCCGTCTCTCTCGATTTTTGATTATGCATGTCCGTAAATGCGCCGTATGCGTTGTAATTCCCCTGTCTGTATGCGTCCATGCCCTGCTGCATGTAATCGTTCGAAAGGCTCTGCTTCCCCGAATAGCTCTGCGGAATCACCGCCGCCGGGTTATCCGTGTAATTGTATGTCTTTTTCATATCCAAGTCTTCGCCGTCTATCTTTTCGTTTCGCGCCTTTTCCGCTGCCGCCGCTGCGGAAAAGTTTGCATTTGCCTCCGCCTTGTTTATCTCCGCCTGATAATCCTTGTCCTTGTCGTACATTTTTACCCCTCCTCGGTTTTTGCCGCGCTCAGCTCTTCAAGCCTTGCTTTCAGCTCCTCGAAAAGCTCCTGCGCGTTTTTTCCGTTTTCAAATATAATCCGTTTCGCGTCTATCAGCTCCGTCATGCTATCACCTCAAATATCCTGTCAATGCTCTTAATCACGCATTTGCCCGTTCCCTTAATTTTTATTTTCAGTCTTTCGCACACAAGCGGAATAATCGGAAATTCCTCTTTTCCCGTGCTGTGGCCGATTGCCCGCCACTCCTCGCCGTCCGCGCTCAGGTAAACGTCCGCGTCCTCAAAATCACCGCGCACAACAATTTTTTTGTACTTTTTCTTCTGCCATGTCCCCTCGTCATATTCAAGCTCCGTTTCCCATTCCTCTGCGCCCTCGCTTCCGTAAACCATCACCTTGCCGCTCTGTGCGTCGCAGTAGCACACCTTTCCGTCAATCACCGTAAACGACAGCGCATGCACGCTGTCCTCCCTGTGCCACAGCCTTTTTCTCACATCATACACATAAAACGCGTATTCTCCGCTTTCCTCTTTAAGCGACAGATAATACTTCACGCCGTCAGTGCCGCCGCAAGCGTCCGTGCCCTTTATCCCCGCATTTTCGGAAATGTTTGTCGGAAATCCTCCCGTGAACACATAAACTCCCGTGTCCGAAAGGTAAAACACACCGTCCTCAAGCACCGCAATGCTCTTTTTGTTATCCTCTCTCAGTCCCGGGCAGCTTATTCCGCTTGTGTACATCGTCGACGGCATCTCTCCCGAAAGCGTGTATATGTACCCTCGTTTAAAGCACACCACTCTCCCCGTTATCGCCGCAATCCCCGTCACGTTTCCGCCCTGCCAAAGCGTTCTCCTTATTGCCGACATTCCGGTGGAGTCCATCGTCGTCCAGTCAATTCCGCCGCTTTCCTTAAATATTCCCTGCACGCTTCCGCGCACTGCGCCGCCGTCGTAGCTCCAAAGCCTGTTTTTCCACGGCACGCAGTCCTCCTGCCCGACTGATTTTATCCTCAGCTCCTCGCTGTTGAAGTCGCGCCGCATCATCGTGCTTTTTATCTTCACCGAAAGCACATAAAGCTCAAGCTCAAGCCATGCGCCGCTTGCAAGCTTTCTCCCGCTCGATGCGTCCTCAACCGCTGCCGCGTGTTCTCCGTTCTCAAGCTTCACCGTTGTATAAAGCGATTCGTCACGGTGCACGTCTGTGTATAATTTAAAGGTCAGCTCGCTTTTGTCAAGCGCTTCCGCAATTTTTTCAAGCAGCCCCCTGTCCTGCGAATACACGCGCAAACAGGTCTCCGTAACGGCGCTTTTCCGAATTTTCCCCGATGCCGCCGATTCAAATTCGTCGCACTGCACCGCAAAATCAAAGCAGCCGTCCCCCTCGGTGTATTTTTCCGTCCGCGTATTAAGATAATCGCCGCACTCGCCTATCAGCAAATAATCTCCGCAGCTTGAAAGCTTAAGCGCGCCCTCTGCGTTCTGCCTCGGCACCTTGTAGCATTTTTCCCTGTAATAAAGCCAAATATCTCCGGTCGCAGCCTTCACCAGTGCCGCAAGGCTGCCGAAATGCTCATGCACCGCCAAAAAGCTTGCCGCTTCAAATTTTTTGTAATAATTATTCAAGTATTCCGTCAGCGTAAGGTTTTTAACGGTGTTCGGCCGCTCCGTCTGTTTCCATCCCCACCCTGTATCCGTCTTTTCGCAAATGTAATATCCGGCTTCCGTTTCTTTTGTGTATTTGTATACCTTCCCAAGGCGCGCCGCTGCGGCTTGCGGCAGCGTTGTCACTTCCTCGGCTGCGGCTGCGGCTTCCACCTCGCTGTAAAAGTACACCGCCCCATCCGTGTTCACATCCTCGTCACATCGGTAATATGCACCGTTTTGCAGTATCGGCGCGCCTGCATAGCGGTACTGCGTCCCGTCCGCCGCATTCGCCGCACTCGGCATTTCCGCCGCCGTCACGTATGAATATGCCGTGCTCTGCCACCACCCGCGCGATTTCCGCACAAACATATATCTTTCTCCGTTTGTAAACTGCTCGTTTGTTTCTCCGATCCATTTCCTGTCATAGCCGTACCATCTGCTCGTCGAACATTCCTCAAGGTTCTTCTCTTCAAAATTGAATCCGTTGTAATCCTGATCTGTCGGTATCCATTCCTCCCATGACTCCGATTTGTAAACGTAATACCCTCCGCGCACAAATCCGCCGCCCGTTTTCCCAAGCCATTTTATTATTTTCCCGTTGTGATCGCCTGCATAGCGCCATTCCCCATATATATCTGTATTTTTGGGTGTCGTGCAGATATACAAATCCGTCCGGAATCCGCTCGGCGCTTCCGTCACCGCTCCCATGAATTTTTTTTCGTAAATTCCCTTTTTCCACTCTCCGCCGTATGCGTAATAATATTCTCCCGGGGTGTATGCGGCGGCGGCAGGCACAAGCCTGTACACCGCCCCCTCGTGCTCCGCAGCCGCGTCCGGCAGCTCTGCCGTATTCGCTTCGTATCCGTCCCCCGCTTTCGCCGGTACCGACACCTTAAACCGATATTCATCCGCCGCTCTGCTGCTTGAAAGATACGGATATGCGTCCGAGCAAAGATTTTTCATTCTCCGCATTTCCCCGTCCGCAATATAAGGCTTTCTGTTCAGTCCCCTGAAAACCGCCGTCCTCGCCGTCATGTCCGCCATCATGTCCACCCCGTTTCGATCTTGAATTTCTGCTCGCGCAGCTCCGCATTCCTCACCGCATATTCGCAGTACCGCTCCCATGCCGCGCGGAAAAGCCCCTCGTGCCGCTCGTAGCAGTCCCAGTCCTCGGAAATTATCGCGTTGTCGCGCTTTAAATATTCCTCGTACATGTCAAAGAACATCTCCGGCGCGTAAAGCTCTCCGTCCTCTGAAAACTGCTTTTCCGGCAGCCTCGCGTAATCTCTTATCTTTTCCTCAAGCGTCTCAAGCGCACCGTAAAGCCTCAGCTCGTCCGCCGCAATGTCGCGCCTCCGAACGCGTTCAACAATTTCCCTCGCCGTCATTCTCCGTCACCCCCGCATTTTCCGCCGCGTTCTTCTCCTCAATCATTGACTGAAGCTCGGAAAGGTCATCTTCCGTCAGAACTCCCTTTTCATAGTAGCCGTTAGCGTTTAGTATCACCTGATAATCCGCCATGTGACCGACCGCGCTTCTGAATCCCGTCATCAAAAAATTTCTGTAGTTAAACATTATACATTTCCTCCCTGTGCAAGTATCGCATTTGTTAAATTATTTACTATTTTGTTTATGTCCTTGTAATACTCAACCTCGATTTTCCCCGGCGCAGTCGCTGTTCCGACCTCGATTGTGTTCGTTCCCGAAGCAATAAGCGGTATTTCCGCTGTGCTCGCCTTTGAAAGCACGCTGTTTTTAAACGTTGTTCCCGAAGCATTCACAACATGGTCGTTTTTCCCGAGCGGTGCGGAAAGCTCGATTACCGCCGTCTGCGGCTCTGCATATCTTTCGTAATCCGTTTCGCTTCCGCCCTCCTCAAGCATTATGTTCGAAAGCTTCACCTTGCATGAGTTAAGCGTGAAGAAAAACATAATTGTCGTGATTGTTTCGGGCGTTGTAAACGTCAGCTTATAATGATACTTTTTGCCTGCCTCCGTTACCAACGCGTTAGTGTACTCGCTTTTCCCGCTGATTGAAATCTGACCCCGATGCTTTACCGATGTCAGCCCGTCAGGCAGATAAAAATACTCAAAATCGTAACTCAGCGTATATGTTGTGCTCGGCTTTATATCTTTAAAAAAGCAGTTGTTAAACGCCGCCGCTGTCACTTTCAGCGCATTTATCCCCAGCCACCCCGAGGAGTTGTTTGTGCTGCCATGTTCTGCATTTGATGCCGAGGCGGACATTTGCGCGACAACATAGTCCACACCCTTTTCGACTATCGCCCCCGAATCAAATCCCGCCCGCACATCTCTTGACATACTCATAATATTCTTTCCGCGAACCGTTACGGGGATTTCATATTTCCCCGTGTCTGAGTTTAAATCACCGACGCCGCCCTCTGCTCCGTGAATTACATAATTGCGGACATTTGTGCCGCCGCAGCAGTCCGCAAGCGTGAGCGATGATGTCAGACTTTCCGCGCTCCCCCTCGGGCAAAGCTTGTCAGACGCCTTTAATTCCGTAATATAGCCGCTGTCGTTCTCCATCTCCGACACCTTTGTCGGTATATCCGTAACATCGGCTTTTTCGGCAAGCTCCGTATCAACGTAACTGTAATCGGCTTTAAGCTTTAATGCCTCGGCTCTCTCCGCTTCCGCTGCCGCCCTCTCTGTTTCCGCACTTTCGCGCGCCGTTTCCGCTGCCGCTCTCTCCGCTTCCGCTGCCGTGCGGTCGTCCTCCGCCGCTGCTCTCGCAGCCTCCGCATTCGCGCGCGCCGTTTCATTTTTTTTTCGCGTCGTCTCCGAGCTTTTGCGCTCAACCTCGCGGTTTGCGTGGTCAATCTCCTTGTATCTGCGGTTAGTTTCCGCCGCAGCTCGGCTTTTTTCCGCACTCTCACGCGCCGCCTCCGCATTCGCGCGCGCCGTTTCCGCTGTCGCTCTCGCCGTTTCCGCTGCCTGCCGCTCCGTTTCGGCTGCGGTTCTTTCTTCCTCGGCTGCCGCCCTCTCCGTCTCCGCTTCGGTGCGTGCCTTTTCAGCGTTTTTTCTCAGCGTTTCCATTCCCTTGCGTGCACCCTCGGCGGAGCTTCTGTCGCTTTCCGCCGCAGAGCGCGCTGCTTCCGCATTTTTGCGCGCCGTCTCATTGCCTGCGCGCGCCGTTTCCGCCGCCTCGCGGCCGTTCTCCGCGGTTTTTCTCTCAGCTTCCGCCGCCGCCCGCAGGTCCTCCGCCGTCTGCCGCGCCGCCTCCGCGGTAACTCTCACATTCTCCGCGTCAAGCGCCGCCGAAGCCTTTTTCAGCAGCTGACCGCACGTCTGCAAATCCTCCCCGCTCGCCTCCGCGTCCTCTCCTGCCGAGCTTACAATATAATTCACTCTTGCACATGAAATCTGCCCGTCCGCACCGATGAGCGCCGCCTGAAGCTGATGCATTCCCTTATCGCTCACAAAGCTTTCGGGAAGAATTATCTCGATTATCCCGTTCTCCGCCTCCGCCGCCTGAATTTCCTTCAGCAGCTCAACCGTTTCAACGGTCTTGTAATCGCCCTTTCTGACTGTCAGTCTGATTATCTGCGCCCCCGTAAAATCAATCCTTTTTCCGTTGTCCGAAAGCGTCAGCCTCATTCTCACGCCGTCACCCGTAAAAATTCCCTCAAGCACCTTTATCCTCTCGTTTTTTATGTCAACACCAATATTAAAAAATTTATCCATTTCATAACCTCCGATCTGATGCACAATGCGCAATGCATAATTCATAATTCAGCATTCTGCATTCCGCATTCCGCATCTCTCATATCGCCGCCTTTATAAAAAGGGGCATTAAAGCTCGCCGCCTCAATGCCCCCAATCCGCATCAGTCTCAGATTCTCTGCGTTTCCTCGTAAAATTCATCCTGCTTTTTGTCGGCAAGCCGCGCCGCCTCGGTATCCTGCTTCTGTCCGCGGCGCAAAACCTTTGCGTAGCTTACGGGGATTTTCACGCGCACTCCGCGCTTAATCTGTATCCCCTTGCCGTTCACCGCTACAAAAACATCGTCCTTGTAATCCTTGCTGTCGCGGAAAAGCTCTACTTCCGTTTTGCCGCCGCCGTTTATTATTCGCCCGTATCTTCCGGACTTTGTGCTTTTCGGTGCGGCTTCCTCCGTTACCGCCGAAAGCGCTTCTGCATTTTCTTTTTTAGAAGCCATCTGTAACTACCTCCCTCAATTATCGTCCGAATCGAACGTGCTCGCCGTTTCGATTCTCACCATGTACGGCTCAACAAGCCGCACAGCCGCCTTTGTTGCTTTCCAGCCTGCCGTTGCGCGCTGATTGAGCGGATCGCCTGTTCCGGCAGAACCGAGCTGCTTTGTGATATGCTCCAGTCCGCCGCCCGAAAGCTCCGTTGTGCCGTATGCGTTATCGCCCAAAATAAGCGTGGAGTAAACGGCGCGTCCCATAAATCCGCCGTCGTCCGTGCAGATAACGTCGCCTGCCGCCGGTGTAAAGCTCGGCGCCTCCTCAAGCAGCAAAATGCCCGATGTGCTCAATCCGCCGACAACTGTTACATACAAACCCGTTCCGCCGTCCTTGTCACACAGGATTATGTCGAGTTCGCCGCTTATCGCCGCCTGTATGTCAGCCTTTGAAAGCGGTTCCTTAACCGTCAGCTTGTAGCCGCTCGTCACGCCCACGTCCGGGGTCGTTCCGCTTGCCGCACTGTACGATGAAACGGTAAACTTAAGCGTGGGATTGAAAATCTTTGCCTCGCTCGTTTCAACAAAGCGCACATTTTCAATCTTTCCGATTTCGCCCTGATAAATTCCCTCGGGATCTGAATATGTTTTAACGTTAACCCACTTCGGATCGCTCATCAAATCGTATGCTGCGTCCGGATGGATAATCCCCACATAGCTTCCGTTGATCGGCTCTGCGTTCTGCGTCTTAAGGTATCGCACCGCGCGGCGGATTGCGTCCACCGTCAAATAATGATTGCCCGATGCCGCACCGCCCACAAGCTCGCAACGCTCCGAAACGTCACCCTCGGCATACTGCACGTTTGTACCGCCCGAAAGCACCTCCCGCGTAATCGTGTCAAGCGTTCTGCCCGCCTGTCCGCCGAGCACCTTCGTTGCCTGCACCAAGTTGTTGTCAATCGCCGCCAACAGCAAAATGTCGGATAATTCAATGTATCCGCCGTATTGCTTCACCTCTGCCGAAACCGTTCCCATGTTCAGCTTCTGTCCGCGCGGCGTCACTCCCTCGGCAAGCGGCGTTGTCATTTTCGGAAGCGGATCGTACTTCCTGAACTCAATCACCTTTCCGTTGTTTTTCGGAATCGGCCGCTTCTGCCCGAACTGGTCGTGCACAAGCTTCGGCTCTGCCATGTCGATAAGATAATCCGAGTAATACTGCTTCATCTCCTGCGAAAGTCCGCCGCCCTCGTCATACGGCGAATTCGCTCCCGACTGTGCATTCGTGTATCCCACCGTGGTATTCACAACGGTGTCCGCGCCCGATGCAAAGCGCTGTAAATTTAATTTAAACATATCTGTTTCTCCTTTCTCACAAAACAATTTTTTCTCCTCTTGCAACTCTCCGGGCAATTTCCTGGCGGTCCTTTTTTGTGAAAGATTTAACATCACTCTTAACAACAACGCCGCTCCCCGCGCCCAGTCCGTTCTCGGTCGGGCGCGCCGCTCTCGCGCTCACGCTCGCCGCAACCTTTTCCGCCGCCTGTGCCTCCGCCGCCTTTGAAATCTCGTCAAAATGCGCAATTCTGTATGCGTCAAGCATCGAAATTGAGTACTGCGGATTCTTTGTCATTATAAGCGAACGGAACTGCGGATTTTTAAGCTCCTCGTCAAGGTTAAAGTCCCCGTAAACTCCGCGCACGCTTTCCGCCTCGCGTGTCCAGTCGGCATATTGCTTTTCCGCCGCCTGCGTCTGCATAAGCCTCTGCTGCATCTCGTGCGCCGCCGCCGTTTCCTCGCGCAGCCTTTCAAGCTCAAGGTATGTGTCGGTGTTCATTCCCGCCGCCACTGCCAAGGACGAAACTGCCTCCTCGCTCCCCAGAAACGCCTCAAGCTCCCCGATGTCCTTTGCGCCGTAGCGTGCGCAAAGTCTGCTTACAATCGCGCTCTCACGTGCGTGCGCGCCGTTCTTTTCGGCAAGCCTGCGCTGAACAATCCCGTTCACGCGCTCGTTAAATTCGTTTCTGAATTTTCCCCCGATGAGGTCGTCAAAGCTTTCCGCGCCGTTTTCCCCGGCGTTTTCTTCCCCGTCATTTTCAGCCGTTTGCACATCGGGATTTTCTCCCTCTGCATTTTCTTCCGTCCCGACGGCGGACTCTTCGGCAGCCGGCTGCCTGCCGTATAAAACTTTTACGTCCGTTTGCGGCTGGGCGCTCGCCGCGCTTACGCCCGCATCTCCCGCTCCGTCCGCACCGCCGCCCGTGCCGATTGCGAACCTCTGCAGGTCAATGCTTCCTTCAGAGTGTTTATTTATCATCTCACTCACTCCTCTCATGTTTAATTATAATCCCGTTTTAAAATCCTGTAAACTTTTTGCACGCTGTAAAGGCTTGACGCCTTTAAAACCGAATCGCTAAGCAGCAGAAGCGTTGTTCGGAATCGAACGGATTATGTTCTTTTGGTGTCAAAAGAACCAAAAACATGGGGGTTTCGATTCCCCCATACCCCTCGGCATAAGAGAGCTGACCTCTTATGCCTGAACGGTCTCACAGGAGTGAAACCTGTAACCGACGTGCGCTGTCGGTAAGTAAGCGGTTTTGTTTTGCGGCTTCTGTGCTCCGCTCCGCGTGATGTGATTGTGCCGT
>ERZ1034925.133-NODE-133-length-41428-cov-9.861601_pt1 | contig 41428 bp, 40 predicted proteins | sample MGYA00520687_ERZ1034925 | MGnify/ENA primary metagenome ERZ1034925 (study PRJEB33766, sample SAMN09781758) | gut metagenome | biome: gut microbiome | host: Homo sapiens | place: Madagascar | study: EMG produced TPA metagenomics assembly of the PRJNA485056 data set... | reverse complement strand
CACCTGAACGGTGTATATCGTGCCGATGGGAGTCGGCTGCGGTTCCTCGGGCTGCTCGGGTTCTTCCGGCTGTTCCGGCTCGTCCGGCTCAGCAACGGTCGCATACTTGTTGTAATACACCCGCCCGAGTTCGGCACGTCTGGCACAGTTCGCCTCGCTCTGATCCGCGGGACGCTCGAAATTCAGCAGTATCGCATCCGATGCTTCCTTTACCGATCCCGCCTCGGAGAGTATCGCAACGTCTTTTCCGAAGTACGCGCGCAGTTCCTTCATGAGATAACCGAGCTGCATCTCACAGTCGCCGATCGACTTGCCGCACTTCTTCGCATGGATCAGCAGGTCACGCTTGCGGGACCAATACGTCCATTGTGCCAGACCGTACCCCGCGTGGTCGTTTATGAAGTTGTCATACGTCTCCGCATCGACCGCCTCGGTGTAGGACGCATCATTGTAGCCGAGCCTACGCTCCGCCGAATTTTCAAGGTTGTCCGAACGCAGCCCCGACTCGGCATACAGGTTGCCCATCAGACCCGCAACACCGTATGCGTTGCCGAGCTCTCCCATGAGGTAGTCCCATATCGCCTTTTCGTCAGCCGCGCTGCCGGTGCTTATAACACCGTCGATCTTTTCAAGTGTTTTCATTTTTCTGTTCCTCCGTTGTGATTTTTTCGATCAGCTCCCGCACCCATGCGGGCAGGAGCTTATAGAGTTTATTGCCTTTGATCTCATCGAGCCGGGATATAATGCTGTCAAGCTGTGTTCGCAGCTTGTCCCGCTCGGTTTCGATCTCCTTGCGCTTTTTGTTGTAGGCAAGGATCCTCTCGCGCAGCTCGTTTGTCATGACTTTGCCTCCGTCTCTCCGCTGAGCAGGAGGTCGAGAGCTTCACGCAGTTCTTTCACCTGATCCTCAAGCGACGGTTCCGGCGCGGGTATTTCCGCCGCCATTTTCTCATACTCCGCGATCTCTTCGGCGGTCATTTCGCGGATCACACCATTTATACAGATTTTCATCATGTGCACCCCCACACTGCAAATTTACTGCCAGCCATAATTGTCCCGCCATGCCACACCTTGAGTTTGGTATACGGCATTGCCGCGCAATTGACATTATATTTAGAAAACGTGTTCGCAGCGTCACCATTGCGAACCGTAAATAAATCGAGTTTTTCCTGTCGGTTGCCTGAAAAGGTGCGCCACCCACTCACTTTTGCTCCAAATTTAGAAAGCGACTCAGGAAATATCGATGGTTCAATCAAAACCTGTCCTTTGTGATAAAAGTTGTTTCCGTATGGAAACCACCAGATAGCATACGCCGATGCATCTCTCCCGTTGGCGGTCAGGCATCCGCTGTAAGCGGTTGAAATGTTCATGATGTATTCGAACAACAGTTTTCGGTACTGGCTTAGGTTTTCCGGGGAAAGCTCGACCGCTGTTACATCTTCCGCAACGGTCAACTCTTGCACTAACTCCCACTTTTCCTTTCCCGCCTCGATCTCGCTGTCTACATAATGCTTCGTCGCAATCTGCATGTCTGCGGTGGGGTCGGATTTCATATTCACCTGATACAGATAATTCGTTTTGCCGTCTTTTTCGTCCTGATTACAGCGCAAAGGCTCGTTCGAAAAATATTCGATGGAGTTATCTGTGAGATTCAGCGTTGCACTTTTTACAGGGCTGAACGATCCAACGTTTTTTCCGGCAAACCTGACCATAATGGTGTTTTTGCTTGCGTTGTAATAATAGACCCATTCGCGCGTTTTGTCCGCATCTTCGGCATACAATGTGATACGATCGGACACAATGCCATGCTGACGCAAATTAACATAGGCATTCAGTACGTTTTTCAGTAGTGATGCCCACATCGGAGCAGGCGTCCGGCTCATGTAATACAGGCAATAGTTATAATCTTGGCGCAGTTGGTCATCCGCATCTTCAGGAAGCTCTCCCCAAGACCCGTCCTCGATATACAGACGTGCAGTTCCGGTCAGCGCGCTCATGGTGTAGGCGTAATCCGTCGGCACAAGCCCTCTGTTCTCGTCCATCGCGCCGATATTTTTACGCGCCTGCGCCTTTTCCGCGTCCGTAAAGCTCTGTTCCGCTGTCCGGACGGCGGTGTCAAACCGCTCCATGAGCTGATTATACACATCCGGCGCGGGGTCTGCGGGCGTGCCGTCGGGATCGGTGCAGCACGGGACGGCTTGTATCAGCGCCGCCGTGGTCGTGTGTATGTCGCCCGCATAGCATCCGACCGATACCGTGCGCGTGTCGCGCAGCACAGGCACGCCGACCTCATCGCCCGTAAATTGCACGTCGGTGTATTTGCCGCCGTCGTAGACGAACCGCGCGGTCTTTGTGTCATATGCCGCCCATTCGTCGTCAAAGTCGAATTTGATTACATAGTCGCTGTTGCCGCAGACTATGCGCTCGCGCCCGTTGCATTTTGCCCGCTTCTCGCGGACGGTTATTTTTATGTAGTTCATTTATGTACGCCTCCCAAATTGCTATACCGGCAGTTCTTCGTTCTTCGTCGCATAGGCGTTCGCGCCGTCTGCGCAGGTTGCAGACACCTTGATATACGCCGTGCCCGCCGGAGTGTCGCTGTTGTAGACAAACTCAAAAATCCCGTTACTGCTCACAGTAATCCCGCTTGCGTAGCTCGATCCGGTATATGGTGCGCTTATATCGCTCTGATTATTGATCCGCGCTTGGGCGGACGAATAAAAGACCACTGTCGCGTTAGGATATCCAGCGAAAGTAAAGCCCTTGATGCGGATTATGTCTCCGCTTGCAACGGGAATAAAGCCTGTCGTGCAAGCCCCGGAAGAATCCGATTCGTTGCCGGACGAGCCGCTGAGACGTTTTCCGTTCGTGTAACCGTATTCCGCGAGTATGTTTACCGGCGGCGCGCTTGTAACCGCCTTGGCTGTGATGGTTATGTTTCCTGTCGCCTGCGGTATAACGATTACGCCCTTGTCATCGGGATATACGTATTGCAAATAGCTATTGCGCTTGATATCCGCGCCGCCCATCTGCACCGATACTTCTGACAGGTCATATCCGCTCGCGGGAGTGATCGTTGCCGTGTATTTTTGATATTTTGTTACCGTGTCAGCCCCTGTTATCGTCGCATTATCTCCCGTTTTCGTGACCGTAAAATTGTCGAGCGACAATGTGATCGTTGCGGGAGTGCCGTCTATCATCGCCGCGCGGTAAGCATTGATCTCCTCGGCGGTGAATCCGAGAGAGACAGCAAAAGATATCGCGCGGTTGCGAAATGTATCCGCAAGCCCTCCGACGAGCGGCACGGATTTGATGGCATTAATCAGCCCTTGCCAGTCGCTCTCGTTCCTTCTGCGCGCAGTCGCATCTGTGCCGGTGCCGCTGTAAAAACAGGTAAGCTCATAGTCCTTATCAATGTCGCTTTGCGCCATTCCGAGCAGTGCTTCAAGCACGCACGCGAGCGTTCCCGTTCGGTCAGCTCCCGCCGAACAATGAAAATACACGGGTTTGTTTTTGGTCACGGAGTCAAACACAACTCCGAGATTGTATTTCCACGCGTCCGTGTTGGACAGCGAGTACCAGTTGTAGTCATCGGCGCAAAACCATTCGATGCCCCAAAGCGAGTACTTTTGCGGAGACTCCGTTTTCCCGCGCAACTGCAACTCGGTCTTTATACCGATTTTGTTTGCCATCAGGTCTTTGTCCGCCGCCTGCGCTTCGCCGCCGCGAAACAGCATCCCATACTTGACAGTACCGCCGTCGCAAGCCCACCCGCCGATATCACGGACGTTATCGGTCGCCGAATTTATCCACCGCAAAGCATCAAGCGGTTTGACCGTCCCCGCCTTGTTGGTCGATGCAAAGGGTGCAGCTATACCGGGCACGCCGTTGTAATACGTCACGCCGTCAACGGTCTCGCCGACGGGCTTTGTGTTGCTTTGCACCGCTGTCGCGGGCGCGTATGTTGCTATGTGCGACACAGTGTAGTCGGTCGGGTCGTAAGTCACGCCCGCGAGATAATTGCGCACAGCTTCGGGGCATTGGTGCCACGTTATGTTCTCGGCAACAGCGCTCCCCGACCCCGCAATAGCCGCTATCGCCGCGGGCATTTCGGCGGGCTTGTACGTCGCATCGCTGCCGTTTTTGGCGCGTATCGCGTCGGCTATCGCCTGTATCGTCGACTCTTCGTATAGCTTTTTCGCCATTAATAGCTCACCTCCGTGCCGTCGGTAAGCGACAATTGCGCATCGTTCGTCAGCTTGCCCATAACGTATACATCGACGTTGACATTGACCTCGCTCGTCATTTCGGCGGGACGCCAAAAATACCATTTGCCCGTGTTGGACACCGTGTGCCGCTGTGCGTTGAGCTGCGTTTCCACAAAAAACGCCGCGCCCGAATCCCCGACGTGAAGCTGCTGCACCGGAAGCTCGGCGAACGTGAAGGGATAATCCACATTGCCGTATTCCGTCGTGCTCTCATACGCGTTGCCCCACGTGCTCGTCGCCGTCACGCCGGTGCACTCGACCGTGCCCCAGCACTCCGCGCGACCGGATGCCCATTTGCGGTAGTACCATACGCCCGAAGTGCCCTGTTCAAGGACGTAATCGTCGCCGTAGGGATCGCCCTTCGGACCCTGAATGCCCCGCGAAGGCTTGCCGCTGTCGGTACCTCCCGTGTACCAGTTGCCGTTGTCGCCTATGTACGGCGCATCGACAAGCGCCGCATTGCATTTGTTTATAAGCCCGACGAGCACATCGTAATTTTCGTCGGCGCTTATCTCGTCGTTGCCGTTTGCCGCACGCTGCGCGCGCACCCAGAACGCAAGCGACGTCAGCTTTTCGTCGCCCACAACGACCGATACGTCGCATCGCACCATGCCGTCAAGTTCCAGCATCCACGACGTGAGCGGCACCGTGATCTTGCCGCCGGTGCCCACCGTGCCAGCAAAGGATTTCGCCGCGCCGTCGTCGCGCCGCGCATTGACAAGCACCGTCGCACCCGACGGCACCGTCAGCGCTTCGCCGTCGCTTTGCAGCTCGATCTCAAGGTACCGCGACCCGCTGTCGAGCTGCTTCGCGGGAATCGGCTCGAACCGGTTCTCCCGCGATACGTCAACTGTGATCTTCTTTGTTATCTTCATTCGTTTCCTCCGCGCTCGTATTCGCCGTCTTGTCGGTAGTACGACCACAGACAGACTGTTCTCTCGTTGCGGCAGCTCTTTCGCTTTGCGCTCCCGCAGATACCTGTGAGTGTATGTCAGCTATAATAAGCTCGACTACCCAAAAAGGAAGAGTAGACAAGGCGCGGTTTACCGCGTTTGCTATCTCCTGTTTTGCTCCCGCCGCAAGAATGGCGGGAGCTGTCACCGTTCTATTCTCCATGTGTCTCCTTATATGGCTTACAGGTTGTCTACCTGATTTTTTAAGTCCGAAAGGAACTGCGCCAAATCGTCGGTGTGAAAGCTTCCGTATGAGAGCCCCCATTTCCCGACTAAGCCGCAGCTGTCCGTTGACATCACCAATTCGTTTGTACCTGTCCCCATGCTTATTCCGTCGTTCGAAACTGAAAATATCATACCTGTGTTTACGCAAAGAATTTCATTTGATCCGTTATTGGGGCCTACGTAAACATTGCCATCGGATGCACTTATGGCCGACGCAGTTAAGTTTGTCGTATCAATCTTATCAGCGGTTATCGCGCCCGCAGCGATCTTGTCTGCGGTTATCGCGTTAGCTGCTATCTTATCGGCGGTTATCGCGCCTGACGCAATTTGGTCGGCGTCAACAGTCCCTGTCTTGATATACCCGCCGTCAATGACCGTCTGCCCGGCGGAGCCCAGCACGACCGAGCTGTCTGCGTTTTTGATTATCAGCTTCTCGCCCATAATCAACGAGCCGACAACAGCGTCGGCTATCAGTCCATACGCTGTTACCTCTTCTCCGTCCTCGTTTGTATATTTTATTTTCCCGAGCGCCGCCTTACAGGTCGTCCATCCGTCGTCCGTGAATATCATCACGTTGTTCATGAGCCGCACTTGCTCGCGCTCAAATACCTTAGATGAGTCGGATTTGCGCTTTCTCCCGAGGATACCCGTCGTGTCTACGACAAACTCCTGATTTTTCATATTCACCGTCGCAGCACGCAGAGTGGGGTCAAGCGGATTGTTTATCAGCGCGTTTATGCTATCTTTGTCGTTGTTGTATGACGTTATATTCTGCCAGTTCGCGCTGACTTGACGCGACACGGCCGCCGAGGTCGATACCAGATCGGCAAACTTATAAGTCCAGTCGTCAAGTCTGAGCGCATTGGCGAAACTAAGCGAAAAATCGTCTGTGTTGTCAAGGTTGAACGACATTTCGAGCAGAGCGGGATAGTACCACAGTCCATCCTCTTTTTCTACCGTGATTACCTTGCCGAGTTCGAGTTCGGTCATTTTATCGCGGAACTCATACTGCTTAGTGGCGTCTATCGACTGTATCGAGAATTTGCAGCGCGGGCTGCTCACCTTGGCAAGTTCTGCCGCCCCGGCATCCATCAACTCATTTGCAATGTCTATGCCCTCCGCTACGGTAGTATTGTCCAGTATGGCAAAATTCGAGTTGTTGTAATCGCCCTCGATCCAGTAACAGGTCAACTCTTTTGTGAGCTTGGGACTGTCGGCAAAATACTTGAGTATATTGCACTGATTCGAGATGGCGGCAAGAGCGGAGTTTATGGTCTCAATAGCGCCGTCGATGGTCGATATATTTGAGTTGAGCTCCTCGACTTCGCTTTCGTGAATGTCGATCCACGACCCGACGGCACCGAGCTCGATAAATCTGTCAAACCCTGCGCAATGATATTCTGCCGTGTTGTCGCTTACGTTGGGTGTCGCCGCACCTTGCAGCTTGCAATAGCTGTCGCTGTCCGGAGCGTCATCGAAGTAATAGTAGCCCCTCTGATAATTGTTCTCCGCCGTGTCTGTTATGCCCTCACCCTCAAAACTAAACGTATCTCCGTCAAATGTGGGCTCAGTCTCATAGCAAGTAATAACCGAATCTGCCGAGAAGGGCGTTGAATAAAAGCCCGAGGTTGAGTCGCTTGATTTTTCTCCCGTTTTGACGTGCTCCGCGGTAACTATACCGGTCACGCCCGTGTCTTCGTCGGTGATACCCACTTCAAGCTTTTTGTCGCGTGCCGCCTTCAGATCCTTCAGCGCCACCGACGCGTGCGTCAGTGATTCGGAGGACTGAGCTTTCTCCATGTATTTTTGACGGAGTTGCATAACGAGGTTCTTGTACGGCTCTTTCTTTGAGTCTGCCAAAGCCTGCCACGAACGGAGCTTGGCAACAAGCTCGGAAGACATCCACCTGCCGTTGCGGTCATCCATATAATAGCTGAAATCGCAAAGATAATTGGTCGCCATCGGGTTTACGACCGTTATGTCGCAATTGTTGCCCGTGCAGTTGAGAACCGTCACAAGATTCGATGTATCCTCCGTAACAGTAAGGCTCTGCATAAAGTTGCTGAACGAGTACACCACGTTCGAGCGCGCAGCGACCTCATCGGGGTACATCACTTTTATGGATTTATTTAAATAATCGAAGTCGACTATCACCTCAAAGGCGTTCTCGACGGTCTTGCTCATAAATTCATAGCCAAACGTCGTGCCTTTGCTGAGGGTGCGGCACTCTCCCGCCCCATCCTGAAAAATCAACTTCGGATTTATATATGTTATTGTCCAGTCGTCATACGGCTCCGAAGGGTCTTCTTTCCCCTGATCGAGATCCTGCTGTATGCCGAGCTGTTGGTAAAGCTGTCCCATGACGGAAGGCACGTCGCCGAGCCTGCTGCCATCGTATTTATCGTCATGCGGGTCGTTGGGGTTGTAAAAACAGTAGACCCGCTCCTCGGCGTAAAAGCCTCTGTTTTTCAGCGCCGCTTGGAGGGACTCCGCAGAGACACTTTTCTGCTTCCTTTTGCCGTCGTCGTTTTCCGTTACTCCGGATATCTGGAACCATCCTATGTTCGTAACGTATATGAGCCGCTTGCTCACGATGTAATCATAAGCCTCCAGCTTGCTCACTTTGCCCGCGGAATCTGTGATTGTCGAATACACATCAAACGAAAGTTCGGACAGGTCGTTGAACCTCAACGTCACCTTTCGGTTGACGCCGGGGATAACGTACATCTCTTCGCCCGCGGGCGTGCAAAGATACATATCCGGAACTTCGAGATTGTGATAATAATCAAAATTCAGTTTCATCCTGACTCCTTAGTATCCGATGAGAGCATATCTCGGGCAGGTTATCGTTACATCACCCTCAGATGTGATCGACAGGGTGTTGCTGCCCCGGCGAAGCCTCAGCCAGTTCTTGTTGAATTTGTCGAGCCTCATGTCGGATGTGCTGCTCTCGATAGTCCTCAGCTCGTTATCGACGACTATCTTCTCGTCGCTGTCGAGCCCCGTAAACTCAAAAGCCCTCGCGGGGTCGTCCGTCTTATTGATGATGCTGACCGAACTCCCCGTAAATTCTACCTTCGGATAAACGTATTCGTCAACGATATCCGAACGGTTCTGTATCTTTATCTCATGCGTTCCCGCAGCCGCCTTTGCGACCGTAGGGACTCCGCGGGCAAAATACGAATCAAGCGTCCCCGTCAGTCTGAAGCCGTGACACAGCCCGTTGATCCATATCGTCTCCGCTCTCGTGAAATTGCAATAGTATGTAAATCCCGAGTTGTCGTCGTCCTCCAGAATGAGAGGCTTGAACCCCTTCCGCCCGACCAACCACGACAGTATCTCGCCGCGCATCTCGCCCGGGATGCCTTCCTGACTTATGACAGCAAACTCGCATTCGGGAGCTGATGTCTCATCGTCTCCGCCGTAAAAGAAACGAACCAGAGACGGCACTTTCAGCACCGACAGATTTCGTGCATAAGTCTCGGTTTCTCTGACGGGATCGGAATCGAAGTCCGCAAGTTGCAACCCGTACATGCCCGACCATATGCCGTCATAGTGAAAATATCTTGCGTTGTACAATGTCGTCTCCTTTTTATAGCGAGACCCGCAGCGCAAAACTGCGGGTCATAACTATACCGTTATACTAAGAGTTTTTGAACGGTGCCCTTGTAACCGGCGCGGCTCATGCCGCTGTTCAGCTCCTGCTTTATCTTTTCGACCGCTTCGTTTACGACTTCTTTGAGCTTCGGCATCGCCTCGCTCGTTACGTTGTCGCAATTGATAGTAATAAGAGGAGCGTTGAATTCGTTGGAACGTCCTGCGTATGTCACCATGCGCGGCAGCGTGTCATTCATGAATTTCTGCATCTGCGCGGGTGTGGACACGAACTCACCTTTGAGGAGCTTCGCAAATTCCTCGTTGTGCTTCAAATCTTCGCCGCCGACAACGCCGCCGGAGTGATACATTTGAGAAACGGTAAACGACGGAAGGCTTCCTTTGCCTTTGACCTTTACTTCGGAAGGTGTGCCGTGCATTTTTTCGATAACTTCGTTGAATTTGTCCTCTATCATCGCCCCGCTGGAATCAAGCTGGCGGCGAAGCTCTTCAAGCAGCCTGTCGGTGTCACTCAACGCTCCGTCTATCCAAGACATATCGACGGAAGCCTTCGCAGTGTTGTCGAGGTCTTTAATGGCTTGTTCGATAGCTGCCATCTTACCTTCTATAAAATTCTCATACTCTCCGTATTGCTCGTCGAGGTCGGTCTCTATCTGCTGCACGGCGTGCTCAAGCGTATAATCGTCGAGAGCGTCCTGCGCCTCTGTGACCTGATTCGAAAGCTCGCGCGTGCGCGCTATACCCGCGGCGGATGTGTCAAGCGTCGATACCGAAAGCTGCGTTTGCAGATTGGCAAGATTTTGCTGTTTCTTGCTCAGTTCCCTTTGATACTTCTGCTCGTTCTCGTATGTCTGAAGGAGCTTCTTTCTCAGCTCGATAAGCTTCTTATACTTGTCGATCTGGTCGTTGAGCGCATCCTTCTGTTCCTCAAGCGCCTCCTTCACAGCCTTTGATCTGTTTGAAGCCGCAGTAGCAGCCTGTGTGCGTTGCAACGTCAGCAGAACCGCACGCAGATTCATAAGGTTGTCGATCGCTGTCTGCCTGTCCTGAATCGTAGCAAACTCAGCGTAGTTCGAATTTGCAGCGATCAGTTGATCGACGTACTGTTCGAGGGAGTCGGCAGCAATAACATATCCGCGTGCTGTGCGCTCTATCACATTCGCAAGGTCAAGTCCCCCGAGCTTGTTTTCCTTTTGCAGATTATAAAGGGTGGAAAGCGAGTCGGCAGACAGATAGCCGTCTTCGGTGAATTGCTTCATAGCTTCGGAAAGTCCATCGTAGCCGTCCTGCACCTCGTTGAGATACTCGCCCGCAGACTTAGCAATAACTCTTGCTGCTCCATCGCCTTTTGTGATTGTTGCGTTTAGGTTACTGATTCTACCGCCAAATTCGTCATATGCCTTTGATAGCAGCACTTGCTTTAAATATTGACTGCCCGTTGCATCGGCGACTCCCTCAAGAGATTTAGTTAGCTGGTCGTACTCTTCCTTCGTAGTAGGAATGCCACCATTTGCAACTTCCCAACTGACTTTAGCTTCTTGGTACCATGCGTCGGTGACTTCCTCTACTACATCCTTGTATTTCGATATCTCGTCAGTTATAGCATCATAAGCTTTAGTGTTCTGCTTACCGGCTGCGATTAGCGCATCACGGGTATTTTTTAGCCTTTGATAGTATTCAACTACGCGAGGTGCTGCCGCATCGGGAGAAAGGTACGCTGTACCTGTCCGAAGGCCATATGCCTTCCCCATCAGCCAATCCCCTTCGCCTTCTTGGAAGTCAACATTATCTTTTAAATTATCGGAAAGGATCTGCTCAGCTTCCTCATCTCTCTTCTCTCTGAAGAAGCCGGAATATGAGGACTCGCCTTTATCTATCCCCAATAGTCCCTCGGTGGTTTTACTTTTTATTTTTTTGTCCGCGGCTATACGCCCCGCTTTAAGATCGTTTAGCGACTCTTTTAGATGAGCAACCGAAGCCTCTTTGACCTTTTTGGCGTACTCCTCAGCCGACATTGACGCTCCGTCGAATTGGATTTTGTTATCACCAAGGGTCTTGTTGAGCTGAGTTATCGCGTCATCCAGCTCGCTCCCAACTTCTTCTCCGTTCTGGAGCGCTTTCAAATACTTGCTGACGTTGACATACGCATCCGCCAGCTCCTCAGAGCTCTGCTTGACATCCTCGATTTTGTCGATATCCTCTTGCCACGCCTCGCGCATCCTTTGCGACGCTGTGTTGACAGCCCCGATCCCCGCAGTGAGTGCAGCAAGCCCCACCGAGATCCATCCGACTCCCGCCGTTAAGCTCAATGCTCCCTCTGCCATCGCTATTGCGCTTACGACAGCCGTAATGCCTCCCGCGATCGAGGTAAGAGCACCAGTGATTTTTGCAGCTTGGGGATCGGCGTTCTTTGCGACAGCGTTTAAAGCCAATTGCCCCGCGGCGATCGCACTTGTAAACAGGGCAGTCTCGATCGCCGCCTGTTTGGTCGCCCAGATGTACCCCCACTCGGTCGGTTTCTTGCCGTCAGCTTCCATCTTCGTGATGTAGGCATCCAGCTCGGGGTTGGTTTCGGCTATCGCTTCGTGAAATTCCTTCTGAGTGAGCCCTGCCGTTTTCAGCCCCGAATTGTACAACCTTATGGCGTTTATAGCACCCGTAAATGAACCGTCGACAGATTTGCCGAGCTGCGTTTTGCGCATATATGAGTCGTAAGACGCTGCAAGTAATTTGATGTCATCGGTAGAGTCCTGCAATTTTTTAACATACTCTTGAGCCCCGGCACTGGCATGAGACATATATTCGTCCCACGCATCGGCTTGAGTCCAATATGATTTTTCCAGAGCTATCCCGTAAGTAAAGATCGCGTCGGTGTCTTTCTTCATTGTCTCACCGAACTCTGATGACCCGAAAGCTCTTGCCACATCCCACTTATTATCGAACAAGCGTTCAATATCCTTGATGCCTGTCGAAAAATTCTTAACTATCAAAACTGCACAGATCTTGAAATCTGCTTGACAAAAGGCAATTGGGATGATACAATAGCATCGTAAGTAAAAGGAGATTTGCTATGAATACAGACATGCAGGTGATAAAAGTCGCCCCGGGAGCTGAGCCCGAGAAAGTAACAATGGATATACCGGAGGTCGCACAAGTCATAGGCGGCGGCAAGTGGCGCTGCGGACCATTTAGACCATTCGGGAGCATGTTCCTCATTTATTGTGCAATTGCCCCCGGCGACTACCAGCTCCCATTCAACCGTGTCGTCATTGACGGCAACGGACAAAAAACCTTCAATGCATACAGCACAATTTTAATTTCACCCAGAAGCAGACTGGAAATCTCCCCCGACGAAATCGTCATGTACAAGCACCTTTTCAGCCTCGAAGAGTGTGCTAAGCCCATCGAGGAACGCATCAAAACCATCAAGGAATACTTCCCCAACGGAGTCGAGGGCGTTCTTATGCCCGATCCGAACAACATCCCCGAAGCCGACCGGAAATATATCACTCACCCCACAGACACGCCGTCGTACACACGACCGGTCACTCCTTCACGCACCCCCGCCGTCCCCGTCAAAAACAAAGACTACACACCCCACTGCCCCATCTGCGGCTCCCCGGATATCGAAAAGATAACCTTGGCGCAAAAGGCGTTCGGCGGCTTCATGTTCGGTCTTTTCAGCAAGACGGCAAAATCGCAATTCAAGTGCAATAACTGCGGCGCAAAATTTTAATTACAAGCACCAAAAAAGCCCACCGTCGAGTGGGCTTTTGGTTGTGGAACATGAGTATCGACCTCCGGGCATTAAAAAAGACCGGGACACTGCGTCTCAGTCTCATCTTTATTTAGCTCCCACTTATGGTAGGGTACGCCGCTTTTTCTTTAGATTGTTTTTCGCGAATAGCGCCGCGTTGCGCCTGATCGGGGCGTACATAAATCGCGGCGTTGCGCCGTTCACCATTTGACCGGCGCGTGCGGCTATTAGACCGGCACACTTTTTTGCAGCAATTTAGAGTACGTGACTTGCGCTTTTGGGGTACACACACTAATAACCTTGTTCAAGTCCTCCAATGTTTTTATAACAACCATCCGGTCTATAGTAGTAAGATACATCAGAACATTTTTGTGCTGCTTGAGCAAATTGATAGTGTTATTCAACGTGCCGCGGCTCTCGCCATCCCAAATCATAAAGCCGTAATCAGCCTCATTTGCCATGGCAATGTCTTTCTGCTTATAGAAATCAAACCCGCGGATGTATGCGGGGACGGCAACATTGCGGATGGTCCACCCTCCAATGTTATTGCGAGCCTTACCGTTGCTTGCAAAAACAGTAACATTGCCATACCCTAAGTTGTAGTAAAACTTCTGAACAGAAGCATCGACACCGTAACAATCCCCGACAAGAACATCGTAACCTTTTTGACAAATCGTCATCATCCTCTGCTGAACAGAGGCGTCTAATTTTTGCACCGAGCGTGCTCCTGCAATAAAAATTTTCACGGTATCACTCCTCTCAAATTATTTTGTCTTGGCAATCGCCAGATAGTATACTTTTGCAACCAGCGGGTCTTTTTTCAATGCAACAACGCATTCGTTGGCGGTGCTTCCTGTGGAATACAGGTCATCTATGAGAAGAACATTGCACTTGCGCTTCGCTGGTTTTAATTTAATAATCGATCCGTGCATATCTCTCTTATCTTTATCTATATTCTTTGCAGGTATGCTACCCGTCTTTTTCAAAACGTCCTCAGCATAAGGAATACCGATCTTAGCTGATATAGCTTTCGCGATCATATAGACCGGTTGAGAGATTCGCTCAATCGTAGGTGGCGCAGGAAGGATACTGTCAACTTTTTTGTCTGAAAGCCATCTGTCGAGAAACTCCACGCACATTTCGGCAATGGATTCGCTTGTATCTAAATGGCCGTTATATTTCAATGCATAAAGCAGCTTCCCAATAGCAGTGTATGTCGTGTTGAATTGCGGACGTCCAAATGCATCATCCCCAATGTATTCACTGCTTTCTACATATTTGTCTATAATAAATCCTTCGTCCCACAAGCCGTTAACTTTTATATATGTACCCATTATGGCGTCCAACAACCTACAATTCTTCATTGTTATAGTAGCACATCGGGGCCGATTTGTCAAGCGCTTTATTGCAAATTCGAAAAATTTACAAGTGAGCGCAAAACACCATTTCAGGTAGAGCGATGTTTCTGTGCCGCACATCGCGAAGCGGCGAGGTTTATTCACCGAGCGGTTGCTTGAGGGTTAGGTTGTTTGGTTTTGTAAGTCACGATTTTTGAATACGCCGGTGTTATATTGCCGTCCTCGTCTATAATGCCGCACCTGCGCAAAATTCCCCGCGCTTCGTCTCGCGACATAGGACGCAGCGGCTCGGCGATGATCTTTTCCAAAGTTTGCGATATTTCGCACATTCCACTTACCACCTCTCATCATCGGCGGGTATCGCCTGCAATTTTTGCATTTCCACCACCCCTATGCCGGGGTCAAGATACGCGAAAGAAGAGGATGGATCTCTACTTTTTGAACCGTCGCGTTTCGGTCGTTCCGAGCGCATATTATCACGGACATCGTTGCATATATCCGCGACCGCCTGTTGTCGCTACTGTGAGGGCTTCTCTCCGTGAGAGCTGTCCCTGCGGACTGCCGGAGCGTAGCATTGTTACGATCTCATCTCCGTCGCCGGAAAGAGGGTGTAGTTACGTTGTACCGGGTTCCCCGCATATTGAGGCTTCGTTTATCCGCGTGTATCTCACACGGCGATCGGTCTAAACTGTCGTATCCGACAGAAATCACGATCTCTCGGTATAGTTAAGAAGAGGGAAAACAATTTATCCCTGCCGAGATTTTTTCCAAAGGCAGCAAAAGCTATAGTCGCAAGACCGGGCAGGCCGCCGAGATAATCGGTTATAGTAGCAAGCCCGTTTATCAACCCCGCCAGTATGCCTTTGCCCTTGACAATCCAGTCAGACTTTATCATCGACTGCGAGAGTTTCTCAAGAGCCGCTGTCACGGAGTTGGTTTTTGCTTCGGCACTGTCCATATATGCCGACCATTTCTCGGTCGCCGTGCCCGATGCATTGGCTGCTATTTCCGCATATTTTGTTGCCGTCGCGTAATTGCTGAGCAGAACTATCAGCTTTTCCTGCTGTCGAGTGCCTGCCAAAGCGGTTGCCACAGCGTGTTGTGTCACATCGTCGAACGAAGACCATTTTCTTGCGACCTCATCAAGCACTTCGCCAAAATTTCTGAACTCCGTCTCAGATGTACGCAACTTGATGCCTGCTCCACCGAGGACTTTTTCGACATCGCTGAGAGATTCTCCTGTCTCACCGTCGACGAACTTACCCGCTTTGATGTTACCCATTCGGGCAAAGATCGTCCGGAAGAATGTACCAACGCTCTCATCTGCGTCCTGCGTGACTTCTTTTACCGTAGCAATATAGCCAAGCAACTTATCCATAGACACACCTGCGAGGTTAGCACCCGTTGCGGTCTCCGCCATAGACGTCGCAAGGCCTCCGGCACTCGCCGCCGCAGCCATATCGACCGCTGTCAACTTATCGACAATGCCAATCGAGTCTTCAACTGATACCTGATAGCCCTTCATTGCGCTCGTCAAGTCTGTAGTGGCAGTTGTCGCGTCAAGCTGACCGAGCTTCGACAGCATCATGCCGTTCTTGATGAGGGTGTTTGTCTCCTCCATGTTGTAGCCCTGACGAAGCCATGTGTCGGCACTTTCCGCCACTTCCTCAGTCGTTGCGCCGAGTTGCTGTGCCATATCGCTATAAGACCTTACGAGGCGCTGAACCTCTTCACGGGATTTACCCGAGGCTATCTGGAGATTGACTACGGCTTTGTCGAGTTTTTCAACGTTTTCGTAAATCTCCTTGGTCGTTTGAGCCAGAAGCGCGGTTGCCGTAGCCACCATTGTGCTGCGAACAGAGTCTCCGAAGACCTTCTTTATTTTTTGACCCCATGTCTCGGTAGCCAGCGAGTTGGCGTTTATGTACCCGCGCACCTCGTAGAGCTTCTTGTTGAGCTCGTCATATCGCGTCGGGTCGCCGCTGTTGGCTATGTCGGCTAATTGCTTGAGTCCCGCAGCCGCTTCTTTGTCTCGACTGGCCGCAAGCTCTACCCGCTGAATGTAATCATTAACTTTGGCGGACAGTTTAGACCATGAGTCCTCACCACTTCTGACAAACTTAGCACTCTGCCGGGCGACCGATTCCGAGATGTTTTGAGCGCGATCTTTAATGGTGTCGTAAACTTCCTTATGCGCCGCGCGCCACTCGTCGGCCGCTCGTTTGGCGTTATTATAGTCACTGACAAGCTGGCGCGTGTACGCCCCTGCGTTTATAGACGCGGAAGCCACACCGCTCCCCGACACCGCAATATTTTTATTTCGGGTTCTTTCGCGAGCGAGTTCTTTCTGCAATTCAACTTCCTTGCGGAGTATGGCAAGTCCTCGCGTGCGTTCTTGGTTCGCTTCCTTGATATTTTTGACATCGCTCGCCACTCCGGACTTTGCTGAGCCTTGAGCTTTTACAGTCTTCTGAGTCAGCTTTTCTAAGCTTGACAGCATTTTTTTAGTTCCTTCGTCGCAATCGAAGGATATTTTAACCTTTGGTATAGACGACGGATTACTGTTTATGGCATTTACGATACTCGTCAGGTCGTCAACAATCAGTTTGCCCGACCCTTTGGAGATGTCGCCGCCGCCCTCAACGCCGAACAATATACCAAGTACGTTCTTTTCGTCTGCCAATCAAACCACTTCCTTTCCCTTAATGTTTGTATTTTTCATTGAGCGTTATCTCGCAGATGTCGCCGTAATCTGTGTTCAAACGTTCTACGAGCCGCTCCAGAAAAGGATCGGGGTCTCGTTTCATACGCGCTCCGACGCGCTCTTCGGATTCGCCGCCCGCGTGGACCCAAAATCCATACGGACGCCTGCCCTTGATGCTATACCCGTGGGTGAACAGCCCGACGATATCGTAAACTCCACTGCCCGCACTGATCTTCAGCTTACTGGTATTCGCATACACTTGCCGGTTCATGTAGTGCAAAGACTCCCGATGAAGCGCATCCTCGTCGATCGTTATCTGCGCTGCGATACCTGAGTCGTCGCTTTTTTGAATGGTTGCATGTATGCTGTCCCGGCTACGCGAAAAGGATGGGATGGTTTCGGATATCGCCTCATAGAGCTTAGTGGCGATCTCGGCAAGATACGACTTCACCTGAGCACGAATACCTTTGCCGCGAAATGTGCCGTTCTCGGCCTGTTGCTTGTAAATCCCCTCAACCCGCGCCGTACCTTCCGGGGTCTTGGCGTACTCGCGCAGCCGTTTCATGATGTATTGCTCGGTGATCATTACTGCCTCCTTACGGGATGACCCGCCACGAACACATCTGAAATACCGAATCACTCAGTATGTCGTCGGGGTCTTTTACGGAGGTGTATGCCTCCCACATGGCTTTCATAGCATGATACTCTTCGTATGTAAGCTCTCCTGCCGGTTGATTCGCCCAATACATCTGCATAAGGCGGTCATATATCAGTGCTGCTGTCAGCTCTTCATTTTTTCTTACCACAGAGAGCAATACGCGCCGCATAACCGGCAACGCTATCATCGTAACAAGCAGGTCGGTAAGAACGGCAAAACCGCCTATATACAAGCAAGCGGCGAACCAACTCATTTTGCCACCGTTTCTTTCTCGTCGAGAGCTGCCTCTATGCCATCGGCAAGCTCGGGCAGATTTTCTTTTGCGAACCCGAGAATGTCCTCCGTGCTCATGTCAGCCAGTTTTGTCTTGAGCAGTTCCACAAATTCGCGGACGGTGTTCAGCGTCGCGTCGATCTGACTTCTGCCGAGACGCGCTCTTTCGGCTGCATTCACCGCGTCGTGAACATAGTTTACAATAGCACGCCACACATCTTCTCCGATAACGTCCACAATAACGTCGATGACACCGGTCTGAGCGATTATCCTCTCGGCTTCATCAGCCTTCGTGGGGAGCGTTACATTCGTGCAATACGACACAACAGCGTAGTCGATGGCAAAGTTAACAAGCCAAGGGTAGGTGCGGTCGCCCGGCAGAACCGCCATGTCTACCGCGTCATTTACTATTCGTCCGATCTCGGACAGCTCCAGCACCCTCTTGATTTCTATCTCGTATTCCTGCCCGCCGTAAGTTATCTTCTTTACCGCGTTTGCGGGGAGCTCCATTGCTTTCGTGAATTTTACCGTTTTTCTCTTCTTTGTCGCCATTTCCTTTTTCTCCTTCAAGTATGTTGATATATATTTCGGTGCGCGGGTTGTCGATATCGACCCCGCATTCCAGCGTGAGTTTTGTAATGTGCAGGCGGTCATCGTCAACGACGAAGCCGCTCTCGCACAAGCCGTCGATTATAAACTTGGGCACCGAATTGTCCACGTCGTGACGGCGGTTGGTATAATAATAGGTAACGAAGTGCAGCTCGCATTTCTCAATTTTCAGGTTTGATAAACCTTGGCTTTCGATAAACCACACGGTGAAAGCTTTCCATTTCTGCTTCAGCGCATTCATCATCGGGCGCTTCATTATCCCGTTGTGTTTAGAAAAACTAAACTTACTGCTTCACAGCGTTCCATTTTGCCGCAGCTACTCTGGTTTGTGTAACGCTCCACAGCTTAGTGGTGCAACGACACCACAAGACCGAAGTCTCTCAATTTAGGCTTCGTATCTCATAAGATTAAGTGCCGCGTTGTAATCGCGGTCTATGGTAAACCCACATTCGGGACACACGAACGTTCTGTCCTTCAGCTTCAACCCCTTGTGGATGCAACCGCAGTGCGAACACGTCTTGCTACTCGGGTAGAATCTTCCGACCTGAACGAACGGTATTCCGAGCCACTCGCATTTGTATTGCATCTGGCGGATTATCTCGGCGAAATTCTGCTCCTGTATCGCCTTTGCCAAATGCTTGTTCTTCATCATGCCCGCAACATTCAGGTCTTCCATCACAACCCGCTTGGGAAACAGGGACACCAGTTCATGCGTGCATTGGTGTATGTAGTTCATGCGAATGCCCGTGAGTCTTTCGTACATACGGCGCAGCTTGTCCTCGGAACGGGCAATGTTGTTCGTTTTCACAAATGCGTTGCCTTGCTTGTTGGCTTCGTATTTGCGTGAAATCGAACGCTGCAAATGCCTCATTCTGTGCTTGATGCCTCTCACTTTTTTCGATTTGTTTATATTGTGAAAGACGACCGACTTGTCACCGTATGCGACTACCATAGTCTCTTTTATTCCTACGTCTATTCCCATCGCGTCATCGTTCAGCACGGGCGCTTGGTTCTCGCACTCCATCCCAAATGAGAGCATCCACTTGCCGTTGACGTTCGATATGCGAGGGTTCGTGAATTTGCATCCACGACCGGTCGGTAGGTCGAAGTCTGTTTTGTATTTGACTTTGCCTATCTTCTCGATGTTAGCGCGCCCGCTGTCTTCGAAATGTATTTTGTCGCAGCGGAGCGGATAGTTCGGCTTGGAACGCTTGCGGCTCTTGAATTTCGGAAAGCCGCTCTGTTTCTTGAAGAAGCGCTTGTATGCATCATCAAGGTCGCGGCAAACCGTTTGAAGGCTTGCGTTTGAGACCTCGTAAAGCCATTCGTGCTCTCCATCATTCTTGAGCGGTTTGAGAAGGTTTATCATACTGAAACCCGAGAGATGTTTTTCTCCCGCTTCGTGCAGCTCTTCCTGTTTTGTCAGCATCCAATTCCAAATGTAACGGCAGGCTCCGATGTGCTGCCACATCTTCGCCTCTTGCTCTTTCGTTGGGTATAAACGTATTTTGTAAGACTTAATCATCGTTGCACCTCCTTTCTGGTAAAAAGTCAGTATATATATAAACAGTGTAAGCCTCGCTATTACCAGTAGCTCGGCAAAGGGAGCTGTCCTCTGTCCACTGTCTATATCGTTTAGTTATTCGGGACGCTACTCCCGTTCTGCTGTCACGTGGACAGCCTCATACCTTTCGCATGAGCGCAGACTATATCTTCATCCTTTCGGATGCCCACCACAGTCTTCGCCAATCGCTTGCGAAGCTCTTAGTCGTTGAACCTTCCCCTGTTCGGGGCTTGGCTGCTGATTCCCAATTGTTGAAGCGGCATTTAGGATTTAACCTTGTGCCATCTCACACCTTTTTTCTACTTTCGTAACCGTTGCGCTTGCGCTTATTTCATCGCTTCGCTTTGGTGTGTGAGCTTTATGGGTTTCCAGCAATTCAATGGGTTATTTTTCGTGCACATTTCTGTACACGCGGACTATTTGCTTACGGCATGTCGGTTTGTAACACAAACCTTGCCGTTGCTTCTAATCCATTCGTTGATAGATGCATGATACGGATGTTCAAGCGGTATTCTCGATGCACGCGGGTGCTGCTCAAAATAGTACTTGTTGTACTCTTCAAGCGTTTCTCGATTAAAACTTAATTTCATCATCTTTTTCAAAGGGAAGGGCGTGCCGGAGCACGCCCTTCGTTAATCTCAGACGGTTGCTTCTGCCTTTTTGATGGTGAGCATATTGCCGTTCGCGTCCTCAAGAAGGTCGAACTCAAAGTCGACGCTCATGGGGTCGCCTTCGCCGCTGTAAGAGAGGTTGAGAGCTCTCTTCGGGCAAACCTTGTGGAAGGTCATGGTCTCGCTGTATGTAGCGCCTGCCGCATCCTGCCACACCGTCTCAGCAGAGATGGTGTAGTATTTGGGAGTGGAGTTTGCCGCGTTCTTGAATACAACGGTGCCCGCAGTGGTCGTCGTGTCGCACGCGAAAGTCTTGAGCAGCTCAACGGTCATGATCTGAGTAGAGAGTTTGAAGGTGCCCGTCATAGGATCGTTGAAACCGATCTTGTTGACGTGACCCTGACCGCCCGTCGCCCATGTGATATCGCCGTTGACCTCGATGTCGGTGACGTTTGCAAAGTCAACCGTGCACTTGGGAGTGGTGGAATCACCGGCAGGCACAGTGCCGTCGGTGTACTCGTAGATCTTGATGTTAAGACCGTATCTGTTGGCAAACTGAGTAGTGTTTGTAAGTGCCATTGATGTAATCTCCTTGTCTTAAATGTGATGAAAAATTGGCTTGAGCCAATTTTCAAACTTAAATGAATCGCCGCCGTGATTGCTGAATATCATCTCGCTGAGGTTCTCACAGCGCATATATCCATATTGGAAGAAAGCGTCGTAGAGCTGAAACACCGTCAGATCGTAAATGTTGAACAGGTTATAGCTCGGGTGAACCGCGCACAGCTTTGAGATGATGTTCGAAAGGTGGAATTCGGGCTTGTCCTCTTTGTTGTCGCTTTTCGATTGCTCTTTGAGAAACGCCTGAGCACGCTCCCAAAGCTCCTTTGCTTTTGAGCTGTCGTATGACGTGGGAGCCGCATCTTTGTCGAGCTCGATATAATTGAGGCACAGCATCATCTGCCGTACTTCTTCAAAGTTTTTTTCGCCTATCGCCCCGACCGCATGGATTTTTTCGTCCTCGTCAACATCAAAAGAGATGTACTGCTTGCTTTTCGCGTCCCACAGTAGATTCTCCGTCATAAAGAAAGCAAGAGCCTCACGGCAAAGCTCCCGCGTTTCTCCCGATGAAGTCACCGCATCAAAAAAAGAGAACTTGAATCTCTTCAACTTCTCTGCTCCGCCGATCTTCATTGCTCGGCAATATTTCGCTAATTGGTCAACATCCCACGCGAGAACATTGATGTATACGTTATAGACGGCATAACCTACCCCACCCGACGGAGACAGCTCCTTCAGACGCGGAGACCTCAAATGTCCGACTCCATTCACGGGGATCGGGTCGCCCGTAAGCATATCAAAATACGGAATACGCATTACGAAAAGCTCTTGCTCTTGAAGTCCGCGACACGATAGGTCAGCTCGCGCGCGGTATACCCTACGGGCGCCGACATGGTTTTGACAGACTCAAGCTGAAGCTTTCCAATCCCGAAAATATCCGAACCGTTCAGAAGCCTATCGGCGTACCGCACGATATTGTCTCTGCGGTTGCCTATCATACCCGGAAACTTCGCGGGGTCTATCGACATAAACCGCTTGTGGCAAACCACGGTCACATAGAGCTTGACGTTCTGCACCGCTGAGGTCGCTGACTTTGTAGCTTCCGCTTCCACGCAGATGTATGCGCGGCTCTCGGTCGCAGAATCGTCTACATACCCGTAGTCGTAAAGATACTTATCAAAAATATCGTCCGCTTCGTCGCTGCTCATGTCGATGTCGGGGTCATTCGTAAGCAGCGCCGCGACGGTTTTGTCCGTCCCTATCTTGTGTATTGCTTTAGCGGGGTACTCCACAAGCTGGTCGATCATACTCTTATCCAACTGTTATCACCCCCACTGTTTTTTCTTCCGTTCCGTATTTGCCGTCTTTGTCCGCGAGCGTTATCTTCACAGATTTCCCGACCAGACCTTCGTCAAGCGGCACAGTCACCGCGCAAACATTGCCATCAGCAGCGTAAGTCACGCCGCTCGGAACCGAGACAGTCCACGTGGCTGTCGCGCCTTCGGCTGTTGTGCCGTCGGCATTTTTAAATTCCGCAGTGTATTTTCTTGCAGTCCCGATGCGTATTTTGTCTTTGCCGCCGATAGAGCATGAGCCCGCCTCGACGGGAGTTTCTTCCGACCTTTGAGGCTTAAAAACGTCGCAAATGCCCGTCGCCATATCGTCCTTTTCGTCGTGGTATACATCCTTCTGCACCGTCATCATCATGAGATGGTCGCCGGTCGCATGGTTTTTCGACTTAATATCAATACCGATAATTTTGTATACGGCAAGCACCTGTGCGTTTTCCGCGTCCCATACCGTTCCAAGGCTGAGCCTCTTGTCAACATGGAGCTTTATTGTGTCAGGGTTGATAGACATATATATAAGGTAAGTATTGATGGGGATGTACACCAGCGGGTCGATGGAGCGCTTCGTGAATCTGCCATCGTCCACCACGCATTTGTGCGTGAGGATATCGGGCGAGTGATTCTGGAATTTGAGCGTCTCGTTACACACCCACATTTCGCCGTTGACTATACCGACCTTATCAATGTAAAGCTCAACGACGAGCCAGTCCTCATCGTATACGTGGATGATGTCGCCGATGTGGATATCCGCTCCGGGAGCTGCGCGGAACTCGCACATGATCGAGTCTTTCGGGTTCGCGAGTATCGGTACATTCTCACCGTTGACTGTCGCTCCGGTCTGATAGCCGGGGTCGTCAGACATACTCTCTTCGAAGTTGTCCGCAGCTTGATCTCGCGAGGACGATGAGCCGCCGGTGGTCTGTATCGCTTTAAGATACTTTTCGTAATACCCCCAGTCACTGTTCATCCGACTCACCTCCCTGCGCGCGCCTTTCAAGCACGTTGCCGATAAGTCTTGTTGATCTCAAAACCGCAGCACGCCACTGGCGGAAGTCCATCTCGGGATGCTTTCCGAGAAAAGCCACTGTGCCCTGTACTTCAATAAGCTCTGGGCTGCCGCCGAGATCGGGGTAGCACTCGAATACACCGGCAATGCTCATGCTGAGATTGACAGCGTAGTCTGTCATGTGATTTGCGATACCGCTGTCGTAGTCCTCCCGCATCGGGAGAAGAGCGAACACCTTGTCTTGCAGCCCCCTGAGATACGTTGTGATAATTTCCATGGCGCACCTCAGTTCTTCAGTGTGCCGATAGAATTATCGAGATATGAATATTGCCGCATACGGCTATAAAACTCATCGCGCACAGTCTTGCGGAGCGTTTGTATCTCCTTGAGCAGGTTGGCGGGGCTGTAGTAGTAATAATCCTTACTGTTGAGCCTGTTCTTCAGGTTCTCGCTGTTGAGCGTCCTCGCCGAGAGCCAGTAGTACGCTATGCCGAGAGAAAGTATCTCGATCTCCTCATCCCCGAGGTCAACGTCAAATTGCTGAAGCTCACGGTCGTAGTGGCTGAGATCGACCTTGCAGACCTTTTGGAATTCCGTTTTTGCCGAAAAGAGATACTGCTCCAGAACCGCCTCGCGGGTGTCGATGTCCTGTTCAAGAAATTTATAGTCCGCAAAGCGGAAGATTGCGCGTGAATAGATATCTGCGAATGGCGTCGCCATGCGTCAAACCGTCATTCTTTTCTCCACAGGGAACAGCCGAGCGCCTTTTCAAACGCCCGAATAGCCTTGATAGAGTCAAGAACGCCTTTCTCTATGTAGGTGTTGAGAGCTACCGCGAGGTTTTCTCTTGCACCTTCGGACATGAGCGGCACACGCTCTGCGATCTCGTCCGGAGACCATGAGCAGATCTCCGCATAATCGGAGGGCTCAACGATGTTTTTGTAATACTGGGTTATGAACAGCGCCTGATAGATGTCGGCGACTTCGAACTTATCTTTGTTCGAGTCCGCAAATCCCACGATTATCACCCACTGGTCCTTAAAGAAGCGCGGGGCTTCCATTTTCATATTTCTGAGTACCGCCAGTGTGGTGGTCTGCACCTCGCCGCAGCGTCCCCACTCAATGGTCTCTCCCATTCGCTTGCTCTCAAAATAGAGCGTGCCGAACACGTTGCTTTTTACGTTGATGCGTGCGGAGTCGGGGATGTCTGCCGCGTCATGCGCGGACGTTTTGGCGAAGTCTACCTTCGCATCGAAGGACGTATCTACCACGTCGCTGAGGTCGACTGCCGCGACCTTCTTCTTTGTTGATGTTTTTGAAGTTGCCATTTATTTCTCCTTTTATTCCGGCGTGCGGAGCTTACGCCCCGCACGCAATATGTGTATTAACGTTACGAAAGAGTTGCAACGCCGAGCTTGGCAGCGACGGCAACGCCGACGGCAAGACCCTGACCGTACACGTACTCACGCGTAAGGTCGGCGTTCTCGCTCTCGTTGTGTTCGATGAGCAGGCCGTCCCCGACGTTCACTACTTTGATCGGGCGATCGTCAGCAGCAACTACCCACACCTTGTTGTCGTTGAGAGCGAAGGTGTTGGTGCCGGGCTTGTGAGCCTGCTTCATGCAGAGGACGTCGCATCCATTCCAACGGCCATAATACCCAAGTTCGTACATGTCGTCCTTGTAGTGGTCGCTGGTATTCTGAGCAACGGTCAGCTTGCGGAGAGCGGTCTTTGTACCGATTATTCTTGCAGCCTTGCCGGTCGCAGCCTCAACGTGCTCTACGAGAGCAAGCAGCTTGTCCTCACTGTATGTACCGGAAATGACGTAGGTCGCGTCAAGTCCTTCAGTAGCGGCGGACAGACCGTTGATGGCATTGTAAGCAAGCTCGTTGACATGGTTCTTGTACGCCTTTGCAACGCCGTCAATGAATTTGTTGAAGTCAATGCGGCCTGCAAGAAGTCTGCCGAGGTTCTCGTAAACGCGGACGATCTTCATGATCGCGGGGATAGTCACAGTTTGACCGCCGGTGATTCTCTGGCGACGAACGCCCTGAATGCCATTAGCGGCAGTCGCAACTATAAAGTTGGCATCGCCCTCGATGTCGAACTCAGGGGTGTCACCATCCTTGAGGTTACGGTACTCAACGAGGTCGAAGAGGGGGTTGTCTTCAGCCTTGATGCCCTCTTCGATGGCAACAGGGATGATCTCCTGAACGAGCTCATAGAGGTCGCTGCCGGGACGGAAGGTCTTGGCGTTGAGCTTTGTGGAGCCGCCGTTCATCTCGATAAGAGCAGCACGGAGCTCTTCGGAAGTCTGCGACTGGCTGTACTTTGCGTCAGCCTTGTGCTTTATAGTGTCGATAGCGACAGAGAGTATATCGTTTCTTTCCATAGCTTTATTTCTCCTTTCGATGTTTTATCAGTCAACGCGGATAACGTACCAAGTGGTAGCGCCATCCTGCTCAATTGCCATGCACTTACCGATAGTGGTGGTGCTGGTAGTGGCGGTCGCAACAGCTTTGAGCTTGGTCGCTGCCTGAAGCTCGAAGATGGTGCCCTTCGCAACCGTCAGAGATTCGGCGGTGTCGAAAGCGTCGGCAGTGATAGAGAACTCGTCACCGGAGTGAAGTATGTAGGCTCTCATGATATCGCCCGTCTTGTTGGTGAACCCACCGACGGTGTTGTACTTCTTGGTGACATCAACTTCCTCAGAAGCGATGATAGCGATAGTACCGAGCTTACCGGCTGCGGTGGGAGTTGTATAGGTTCTTACTTCGCGCTCGCCATCGAGAAGAGCGCCGATGGCTACGACATTGCCGTTATCAATGTCGGCAGTAGCCTTAAGGCTTACAAGGAACTGGCCCAGCTTGGTGCCAGCCATATTGTCCGAACGGAACATTGCATGTGCCATATTGGTTTTTCTCCTTTTTTATAAAAGTAATTTTTGATTCCCGGATTCCCGGTCATTTGTTGCCATAACGCGCGTGAAGTCTGTCACGGGCGGTCATGGGTTTTTCTGCGGAGTGGATATTCACCGAATTCTCTCCCGCGGAGAATTTGGCGCGCGGCTGGGGTGCCGCGAACTTGCCTCTCACGATGTAGCAGGCGTTTCTGAGAGCGTCCGCCGTCTCGTAAGAATAGCGGTTTTCGGCAATTACGGAGTATTCCTCATTGCCTTCAAGGTCGGAGAACTCAGCTATTGCTGCGTCTATTGCCGCTTCATGGTCGCGTCTTTCGCGATCCGCTTTGTAGGCAACAAGAGCTTCAAACTCTGCCTTGTGAGCTACCTCTGCTGCGACGTCTGCCGCGTTCTTCCAAGCGACATTCACGCTTTCGAACGGGGTGTCAAGAGTCGCATAACCGACCTCGGAATCGTAGGTGTAAGCCTGACGACCGTACTCGGTCACATCTTCGTCGCCGACGCGATGGATGTGCTTGACGTAAACGAACTTGTCGTCGAAATCGCACACACGCCACACGCCGTCGTCCTCTTCGGGAAGCGCCGCGAATATCGCCGCCAGCTTTTCCTCGCCGAAGTTGCAAACAGGCTTGGGTTCAGGGTCGGCAGCGGGCTCCTCGGGCTCAGCAGCGGGTTCCGCTTCGGGCTCTTCGGGAGCTTCGGGAGCGGGCTCTGCGCTGAAGCACTTAGCAAGGTCGTCCTTCATGTTCTGCATGAGAGCCGAGAACTTCGCATCGTCCAGCGAGAACTCGTAAGGCTCAACAGACGCCATCGGGAAGCACGGCTCGATGTGATAGTCGGGGTCGTCGGATTTTCCGAGCAGGCAAAGCGCCGAGTAAGAGTAATCGAGAATGTTTGTGTAGTTCTTGTCCTCCTCCAGCGGTGCATAGTCCGCAACGTTGATATCCATCGACTGTCCGAAGTAAACATTTTCCGCGTAGATAGCATCTTTCAGCTCGGGGTATCTGCCTGTCCACAGTATCACATCCGCGACGAGGTATGTGTGCGTGTCGCCGTTGGGCTCCGCAATGTCCTCGTAGTGAATATCATCCTGCTGGGGCACGACGCCAAACGGTATGCAGACGGACTTGAAATGCCATTCGCCGTTTTTATCTGCTTCTATCGTCATATCGTGGCCGCCCATATGGTAGTTGCCGCCCTCGTCTTCCCAAAGATGACCGATGACGGGCACGTTGAAAAGCGTAGGGAGAGCAGCCTCGGCAGCTTCCTTGCCGATATATGTAAGGTTGCGGTTCTTTTCGAGCGCCATTACATAGCAGCGGCACAGGGTAAACTCGTCGTTAAGAGGCTTGATCGGGGTAACTTTTGCATTGAAATTGATTTGATTTCGCATTTTCTTCCTCCTTCCTTCAAAAGATTAAAAGGTCAGCTTGTTCGTTTTGACAAACTGGGTCTCGGCATATTTCTCCATCAGGAGGGAGATCAGCCTGTCGTCGTAGGCGAAAACATACGTCTTGCCCTCGATGATATATTGAAAACCGAGAGACGCCAATTGCTCGGCAACCTCCCGGTCAACAACCTTAATGAAGTTTTTCATAGTCCTCAGCGATTGTCGTCCGCGCCGCTGTCACGCGTTGCTTCTCCCGCATCGCCGATATCCGAGTCACTTGCAGTGGGTCTTCCCGCCGCCGACTCATCGGCTGTCTGCGTGGATGCCGTCCTCATAGGTGTAAACATCTCGTCGAGTCCGAGCACCTCGTTCTCAATGTAGCTCTGGCTCTGTATGTCAAACTGGTGTATGCCGAGGCACGCCAGATACTGTATCTTGCCGATGCCGTAGTTGAGCGCACCCTTGTACTGGTCGAGCATATCATCGCGGTTGAATATGGTAACGGGCAGGAAAGATATTTTGAATCTCACCGACCCCGCCGACATGCGGAGATATCTGTTGATGGCGTCTTCGCACTGCTGCACAAGCGTGAAGGCATACGCCTCGTCCACCTTGATCGCCAGTTTCGTGACACCCGCCGTGTCGTTCACCGCTCCGTGAAGCAGCGAAGACGTGCCTGCCGCCGCGAAGAAGTTTTCGTTCGCGCGAGCTACCGTGTCTATCTGTGCCGCCGTGCCGCTCTGTTCGAAGTTGAATGACTTGAGGTCGAACGGGGTAAACGCCACGCCCACACGGTCGCCTACGTTGTTGGCGAGGTGCGAGTAATACTGCATTACGTCGCCGTAAAGCATTGCGGGAATACCGTTCGAGTCCGTCGGAACTTTACCTGCTATGAGCTTATAGTTGCTGAGCTCGGTTGCGGCCTCGGAGAGATCCTCGATGTTCTGTATGGAATAAAGTGTCGGCAGAACCGATGCAAACCCCGGAATCGAGAATTCGGGTGTCGTCGGGTCGCCTTTTACGCACACGGCAACTTCGGGAGGCACAAGCTGATACTTGCTGCCGCCCGCCTTGTACGCGTTCCACATAGTCTTGAACTGCGGGGGATAGTAACTGTCGAGGTCTTCTTCCTTGACCTGAGACATATCGTATGCAAAGTTGAAGACGTTGCCTTCGCCGATACTGACGATGGTACAATACTTCGGGTCGAGCTTTTGAAGGATTATGGAACCTCCCGTGCCACCCGGCCAAACGACGCCGTAATATGCCCCTTCTCTCATCGCCGTTACGCAGACTTCGGGCATGAGCCTTTCGAGATGAAATGCCTCAAGTGCCTGACAGGTTTTTGCATACTGTTTCTTGAAGGTTTCAGTTTTTACCTTGTCGGGGTTAAATCCGACGGCATTGACGACGTAGCACCAACATGGAATGTTGGCGTAATATTGAAGCAGATTGCGGTAGCGGGTATGCGCATAATACAGAAAAATGCTCGCATTTCGCAGTGCTTCTTCGTTCTGCGTGGGCGAGCTCAGGTAGCTTTCGATATTCTCTTTTGTGTATGAACCGTAGCTGCGCGACGTTCTGCGCGACTTTTTGCCGTCCGGGTCGTTGATAGCCTGCGCCGCCAGTGCTTTAGCATAAGCTTCGATCAGCTTATACTGCTCAAGCGCACTCTGCGCGTCAACACCCTCTTCCTGCTTCGCTGTGACCTTTTTCGGTTTTGCTGCCGTTTTGGGCGTGGCAGCGGTTTTCTTTTTGGTATCCGCCATGCTGCCTCCTTTCTCTCGTGTTGTGTTGATATTGCCGCCGATTTACCGGCTCGGCGGCGCGCTGTCGCATGATTTCCTCGTAATCGATCTTTCGGACTGTGATTCTAATTTCGGGATCAATGCGAATCTTGCGGTGCAGCTTATTCAAAAAGTCTTCCCTTTTCATGTTTAGCCCCTTCGACTATAGCTAAAAAGAGTCATCGTCTCCTCGATATTACAGGCTGCCGGAATTGCAACCACATTGCATTGCCTTCGGTCGCCTGCTCCCGCGTTTTGTGCTCACGCTCCAGATAGTTCGCTAACCAGATGTTGTAGGAGAGCGACGAATAACGGTCTTTGCGGGCACTGCGCTTTTCCTTCATGCGGACATAGTTGCCCCTGATCTCCGTTTCGAGGTTGATAAGCTCGTTGACCGCAAGCGTCGTATGAATGTACGGCATTTTCAGCGACAGCTTATCTTCCGAACTGAGCCTGTCGAAGCCGTTGATCTGCGCGAAGATCTCGTCAAAGTTTTCCTCGGACTGAAGCAATTGAATGTTGCCCTGTCGGAACTCCTCGCGGAGCGTGAGAGCGCACTGCGAGTTAAGGTCGGCAGAGCCTATCATCGCCCATATCTTTTTGGGCGCTCCGGGCACTTTGCAGCGCCTCGCGAAGTCATCGTTGTTAGCACAGTTGAGAGCAGGATACGTGACGCCCCTCGTCGGGTCGTACATATCCGCCATGAGCGCATCCATAATAGGAATGCCGATGGTTCGCGCGTCTATTGCCAGCCAGTCGCAGTCAAAGTCGTAAGCGAGCCGCCGAATAGTAAGGGCATACTCCTCTGTCCTAAGACCTTCTTCGTTCGTTGTATAAACGACCTGCTTTTGGCTGCGTCCGCCCGCGTCGTTCATAAGAACACGGGTCACGAAAATTGACGTCGCGTCGTTGCTCTTCTTTGTCGTGGATGCCATAAGCGCAATATCCGCCGACAAAATACGCACTTCGTTGTGGAGCTTGGGCGGTATTTTGAGCCGTTTGTCCGGAATGCGAGCGGTAAGATTCGGTGGATAGAACGGGAGCGCGAGCTTGCGGCACGGGTCGATCTCGTCAAATTGATAAAGTGATTCTTCCGAGCCCGCCCAGAACTGGCTCTCCATTTCCATGGACCACGTTATCTCATTGAAGGTCGGGTCGGACATTTCCGTTTCTACGCGCGTGCGTGTGAGCAGCCCTTCCTTAATAGACAGTTGATACGGGAACGCACAGCACATATACGACTTGCCGAACACCATATTGCTCGCGTAACTCAAAAACAACTTGTGTGCCCACGAACCTGCATACCACGCTGAGGACAGGTAAATTTCCTTGTTTTCCTCGGGGGTATATGCCCCCGCATACTCGGGCAGATCCATGAATCCGCAGGTGCGGGGCGCGGTCAGAAACTTCTTGAGAACAGTGTCGATAATATTCTTGTCGCACATACGGAACTCGTCTATGAGCAGTATGTTACTGCGCTCGCCACGGGCATTCTGGTTGCACGACACAACGACGATCTTTGAGGTGTTGTGGAACTTGATAACGGTGTTGTACTGTCCGAGCTGCACGTCAGAGATCTCTGCCCGCAAGTTGTCCGACTTCGGGATGAACTGGTCTTGAATTTTTGACAGTATAAGCGTCGCCTGTCTGCGGGTGTTACTGGCACAGGTAATGGTAGTGCCGGGGTAAAGAATGCACCTCACCACGCAAAAAAGCGCCGTCAGGTATGTCTTACCGAGACCGCGCGCGCAGACCATCATGGAGTTATTCTGTTCGTTCATTTCGCAAAGGATCACCTGCTGAAACGGCTTCAGCGTAATGCCGAGATAATCCTTAACAAAACGGTGCGGGCTAATTGGAGCGATAAAAAGACGTCCAGACCGCAATAGATTGCATAATGCGTTCCGTCTCTGTCACAAATTCGCTCACTTGCCACCACCTCCTTTTGCCGAGGTGTCGAAGATAGAGATATCCGCCGCGTCATCGTCGTTCTTGGCGGTCGGCTTCTCCACCGTATATTTCTTGAGCTCGTCCTCATATTGATCCGCCGCGTCATTCTTGATGTTGAGTGTCCGGCTCATATGCCCCACGAACCATGTATCAAAGTACCGTTTGATGCCGTCCACATCCTTCCAGAGCGGATCAGGTTCGGGTATGGGACGGGTATCTTCCCACTTTTTAATGAGGGTCCCGAGCGTGTTTGTGTCCGCGAGAGCGTTTTCCGCCGTCTGCGCGGGCTTGAGGTTTGCCGAGCCGAGCAGGTCTTGGAACGCCTTCATGGCGCTTGTCACGTTGCCGCCCTGCTGCTGTGCGCGCTGCACGTTGAGCTGCGCCATCGACAGCATCTTAAAGAGCTCTTCCTGAGATTTGGTGTTGTGCTCGTTTCTCGTCATCCAGTCGTCATATTGGGCTTGCAAGAAGACGTACTCTTCCGCCTTATATCCCGACCCCCATAGCTTCAGCATTTCGGGAGTGACCTCAGGTTCGGCGGGCTCGTCCGTTTCCTCGGGGACTATCTCTTCGAGAGATTCCAAGGTGAGGTGTTCACGTGCCTCCGCGTCCGCTCTCTCGGTGTCGAGGTATGTAGTGCCGCGCTTTGCAACACCGGCAGTGCCCAGTTTTGACGGGTACAGCAGTAAACGGGATTTGCCGCCGTGAACCTGCGTAAGCGTCATTGCGGATGCGCCCGCGTCGTAAAACCAGTCGAACACATGGCAAAGATATTTAAGCGCGTGCTCCTCATTACCGCCGAAGAAGCTAATGGCATTTTCCATAAGCACCTCACCGCACGACTTACAAAACGGAGTATACCCGTTGTTGCCCTGCCACAGAGGAGATTTTCCTCCGCTCAGGAAGTTGCCGATCTGCTTATTGAACTCGGCGCCGCACATGCAGCACCTGTAAATTTTCTTACCGGCGGACGGCGGGCGAACCTGAACTTCGGACTGAATGTACTCGGGATTGATTTTGATAGGCTTCTTCAAGTCGGTATTGACCTGTTTCAGCGAAGCGGCGCTTTGGGCTTTTGCTTCTTCAGAAATCGCCATGTCCTTGTTTCCTTTCATGTTATGGAGAGAGTTTTCTTTCGGCTTCCGCCTGAGCTGTCCTGTGGGAACCTCCCTAACCCTAATCAAAGCTTCGCAAATGTACGGAAGACAGCCCCGTCATTTGTTTCAACGCCGCGCTCGGACTTATGCCCGAACTTATTTGAGATCACCCAGCCCCTTTGACTGCGGGGCGGCAATATCTCCGTTTTTGAAATACTCACTGATGAGCTCATCGTCTGTGCGGTCGTTGTAAAGTCGCACCATGTCAGCGCTTTCCCAACAAATGATAGTTTGTATCACGCTGTCGGGGATGCCCGCTTTCGAAAGGCTTGTCGTCATCGCGTGCCGCAGCGAGTGTACATAAAATGTCTTGCCGGTGATCTTGGAAAATTCATTACACCAATTGTCAACGCTTGAGGTGGCAAGCTGCTCGTTCGGGTCGTCCCTTTTAGGGAACAGCCACTCGCTCTTGATGCCACGTTTCTCGCGCTCCGCCATCCACATATCGAAATACGGCTTGAACTTTTTGGCGAGCGTGTAGCACGGAATGTACTTTCCGCCGCCGCGTCCTTTCGTTTTTATAGGCGCACTGCGGTAAAGCGCTCCGTCACAAACCAGCTTGTCCTCGTCGAAGTCGTCAACACGGAAGCGCAGCAGCTCGGATTTTCTCCGCCCGCTGTACGCTCCGAGAGCGACGAAGCACGCCTTTTCGTATTCCTCGCGGCGCACCAGCTCGTCAAGTAGTGCCTTAATTTCCTCGTCGGAATAGACGGTCTTCTCGCGCACCGCCTGTTTGGGCGGGCTCTCTATCTTGCGGATGATGGGTTTGTAACCCTTGTAATCGTCGTCGAGAATATTCTCTATGTAGTTCGAAAGCGAACTGAGCGCCGCTTTGACTGTTCTCACGCGGCAAGACGACCAATGCCATTCATTGACCGCATGGCTCTGGAACCTTACAAGCTCGCGCTTGGTCAGCTCCACAAAACTTTTATTGCCGAGATTATCCTCGCACCAACAGAAGAAGATGAGAAGGTCTGCCTTGTAATTTTTGATAGTACTCTGGGCACGTCCGACGGAATCGAGATAGTCGAGAAAGTCATTCATAAGCATGACATTCTCGGGGTTGATCGCCGCTATCTTCTCCGGCGTTGTTATGTTGTTGTATACTGTAAATCTGCCCATCGACAGACCTCCTCCTTTCGCATCACTCGGTTACTTATATTTTACCGACGCGCCAGAACCGTCGCGCGTCTCATCTATCGGCCAATTTTTATTTTTCCAATGTGTCGGAGCCGTCACACATTTTCATCTTCTCCCCATTAGGCTGGAGGCAGCCAATGCGACAGATTTAATGCTTCTGTCGTGGCAGAAAGATTACTCTTCCTCTTCGTCGTTTGTAACACCCAGATTGTTGGCGAGTCTGAATACGACGACTTCCTTCTCGGGGATCTCCATAGCACCGCCGTTGCGAAGGTCGCCTACTCTGCGAGCCTTGCGGGTCTTTTTCTCGAAGACGCCGAGGCCGCGAAGAATAACCGTATCGTTCTCGACGATGCACTGTGCGAGAAGGTCGATCATACCCTTGACCAGAGGGGTGGCTTTGCGGCGGGATATACCCATCTTTTCCGCGTAAAGTTCAATAAACTGCTTTCTGCTGATTCCAAATTCCATTTTCTTACTCCTTGTTTTCCTTTTTAGTTTGTTTAGTTGAGTTGAATGAGGCGCGAATGCTCGCGTAGAATGTTGCCGTCAGCGTCCTGACAAATGTAAATAAAACCTTCCTTCTGCGAAGGCGTGAGCCGCCCGTCGGCGTAGTGCTGTTTTGTAACGTCGCAGCAGCACCCCTGCTCGTAAAGTGTGGTGTTGCCTTCCTTGTACTCTCCCACGCGGTGGGTGTGAGCCATGACGAGGGCGTCGAATGTGTGCCCCTCATTACGGAAGAACTGTACCGCCTTGTCTGCTGTCTTCATGATGCCACCCGAAAACGTCATCGGGTGGCAGAAGATAGTCTGCCCGATCTGGCAGAACCACTTGTCCGTATAGCAGATGTCAACGTCCGGATATATGTCCTTGACTGGCTCATACCACGTTTTCGTGCCGTGCTCCTTATCGTAATGGTGGAAACCGTCAACGAAAATGAGTTCAAGTGCCGTCTTCGGCATAAGTTCAAGAATGTCGCTGTCAAGATTTCTCGCGAGATATTGCTGAAACCTCACGTCGTGGTTGCCGTAGTTGACTACCACCGCTCGGGGGGCGATGTAATCAATGAGGGCAACTAAATATTCCCTCGCGCGCACCAGCTCTTTCATCGGACTGACGCGATACGCCTTCGGGAATTTTGAAATCGCTTGGCAATCCGCAATGTCTCCGTTAAGTACCAGCGTGTCGGTAACGCCGACATAATCCGCGAAGGTCTCGACGGGCAGCTCATACGGAACGTGAGTGTCGCTGATGCAGAGGATGCGGTTTTTGATGCCGCGCATCGTCTTCTCCCGCGCGTACCTCATCCCTCTCGCGAACGCCGCGTACTCCTTCCGCCACTTACTCTCCCCGAAATCGACTCCGACCTCGGCATTGAGCAGCTCGGCGATATCCTGACAGGTGAGCCCGTAGCGGTCTTTGTCCTCGAACAGCCGAACAAAGTAATCGTCGAACGGCTCCCCCGCCCGTCTCTTACTGAGGTCGTTCATAGATCTCTCTCCTGCCCGCCGCGCGGAGCTTGTTGAGCACGCGCATAACGCGGTAGCTCTCCTCGGTGCAGTAACGCTTGTGACCGCCGCGCTTATAGCGGTTCATGACCGTGATAGCGAGGTCGTCTCCAAACTTCTTGCGGAGTGCCATCGCCTCGTCTTTTGTGATTGATATCATTTTTCCTTGTTTCCCGCGGGACGGCGCCGCGCTGAATTTTTTGTGCCGTCTGCGAGGATGAGCGTCTTGTGCTCTCCTCTCCCCTATACGGAAATTAGTCTTTTTCGGAAAACCTTTCTCTCTCCCGCGTGTTTCTCCCCTTTTTATCGGGGAGAAACGGTACACTTCCGACGGAAAAATGACATCGGGCAAAATTTCTACGTAAGTTTTTGGGCTTTTTTTGCAAAAATCACGCCGTTTTCGTGTCGTTTTCGCTCGTTTTTGTGCCGCTCAGCAGCACTTTTTTGAAGCGAAAACCGTAAAATTCAATGTCGCCGTCGGGGGATTCCACAAGAGTTTTCACATCTTCACGGCTGTCCTTTATCATTTGAAAGAACATTTCGTCCGGACGCCCGAAGAGTATTTCGAAAACAAAGCGGGCAATGTCGCTGTAATCCCGGGAATCTATGCTCTTGAGCACAAGATACATCGACCTCGGAGACATTCTCATAGAGGCAATTTCCTCAATACAATCCTGTTTTACTGTCCACGCCTGCGCGCGAGCCGCCTCTTTTTCATCGGGGCGCATCAGGTCGTAACCCGTATAGATCCTCCTGCGCTCGGCTTGAGCATCCCTTATCGCGGAAATTATCTTGTCGCGCTGCTCATAGTAGAACTTCGTCGTAGTTTCCTTCTTCGGTTCCGTCACTATATCCATAAAGGGAATGACCGTCCGCTTGAACGCCCGCCCCTCCCGGAACTTAAATCTGCCGAGTATTCTCTGGAGGTGATCCATCGAGGTGTTGAAGTAGCGATATTTGATATTATCGCTGAGCTTGAAGCCGTTTTCCTGTGATATCGTGGCGAAGAACTTCGGCTTCACAGTTCTTTCGTCGTCGGTTATCTTATATTTTTTCTTTATATTGGTAAGCTCCACAAAGCTGTCGATTGGGAATTCTTTCTTGCTTTTGTCGATCTCGATGCCGCTGAGAACCGCCAGCTTGCAGATATCCAAGAATATCTCATGGCACGATTCCCGCGACGCGCCTTGGTTGAGCTTCTCCCACATAACGCTCTGGCAATATTGCGAGGTATTGATTATCGAACCGATAAGGTTGACGCTCGTTTTCACGTCAAGATCCGCTTTGTCGTCGTTCGTATAATGCCGCGGGGTCTTTACAGAAGTGGTCAGATTAGTCGGTACTTTGAACCACTCATAATTCCGTTCGGCTACACTTATCAGCATCTTATCATCGGTAATTAACATTGTATCTGAATCATAGTCGCAACCATTCAACCGCTGCTGTATGTTGAATCCGCAGGCGGTAACGCACACTATCTCGGGGGTAAGGTTGAAGTATTTGTCGTAAGAAGCATTCGCTGCGTTGTCCACGAGGAGTATGTTACCCGTGCAGACGTGCGGGCTGCGGGAGCACAGAAGTCTCTCACCGTAACCGAAGCGCGTACTATGTATCTCGCCCGGCGCGAGCTCGGCCGTCCCATCAAACTCGCCTATCGCCGCCTTTAGCATCTCAAGCCCGTTTCCCATAAGTGTCGAATAGTTGCCGCTGATGAGCACATGCCCCCGCCGCAGGTTGCGCAGCTCTCCTTTTATGAGGTCGTCGCGGAAGTCATAATACATTTTTGTATGGGCAAAACGGTCGTTGATGCCGAGCATTTTGAAGATTATTTCGTTCTTCGAGTCAAGCGACGTCCACTCCTCGTTCTCATCATAAGGATATTTGATGGCATATCTCAGAACCGCGGGGTCACGCCTTATCGCCGCGATGAAGTCGAGCGACGGCTTGAGAACCTGCTCCATTTCCTCATAAGAAAGCTGAAGCGTGTTGAAAAGCTGGTAGTGAGACTGCACCATCCGCCCGTCGAATTTGTGGGTCTTCTTCTCATATTTCACAATGCCGAAAGTGGAGTCCACATTATCGAGCCAATCCTCGATCCGCCCGAACTTTGCATACTTTATACTCGACGTGGTGGTGATGAGCTTTATCTGAGAGATGTTCCGCGCCTGAGTGTAGCCCTTGAGCTGATCGACGGAAGTGATGCCCCGGTCGGCAAACCACTGCTGTATATTTGTGTTGAAGCAGCAGGATTTGAAGAACCTGTTCCGAAGCAGCAGCATCCCTTTATCCTCGTACTTCCCGAACAGCGACTTATCCATAAGAGATTGACCGTCCCAGATACTGTTGGATATCTCGACCTTCTTTTGCTCGGCGGCAAGATGCCCGTTCTCGATGCCGACCGCCACGACCTCATCTTCGAACTTGCTCTCGTAATCGTCGATAACAAGTATGCTGTCGAGCGGGATCTCCATAGTGTCGATTATGGAGCTCATCGGGAGCGATATGTAAGCCTCCCACGCCGCGAGGTCTATCTTGTCTCCCTCGTTCACCGTCAGCCCGCAGCAGTCCCATTTGTTCATATCTGCCGCCAGAGCCTCATTTATGAACAGACATTTCCCCACGCGACTCGAACCGCTGCTCCTCTTGTAACGCACATACCTCGTGCCGTCGCAGCCGAACCCGTTCGTGTAAAGGTACCGCCTCAGCGCCGCCTTATCCATTATCGTGGGAATCTGCCCCGTCAGCTTGTAGCAGCCGTCCGTTTTCTCTCCGTCACTCTCCGAACCCTCGATATACGTAAAATAACCTTCCAAGACCGAGGCTGGCATCGGGGATTTTACAGCAACATTGGTTTGGATAGCTATCAGCCTACCTCCACGGACATCTACTCCGTCGACGAAGTTACAATCTCGATAATTGTACCCACATCGCACATAGGTATTTTTGCCCGCCATGTTGAATTCTTTGAGAGCATACTTAAAGGTGACGCATATGACCTGTTTGGTATAGAGGTGACGCCCGGACTTAAACGCGAAATCCTTGCGGCGGGATCGTTTCTCATAGACCTCGGCGAGCTTGATAGCGTCGAGGGACCAGTCATAAGCATTCGAAAACTTCCGTAGGCTCAGGCTGCCGTCGGCTGCCCTGATGTTGTAATCGCCGTCAGGATATTCGACCTGATGCATCGCCGACCAGAGATCTTTCGCCTCTATCGCCATGATTTTATAGGATCTGCTCATCCGATGTCCTCCTCATTTGTTCTGTTCGTACACGATTTCCATGTATGTACTCTGCCTTTCACTGAGGTTTTTGCGGTAATCCTCCTCCGCCAGCACATCTGCCTCCGCCTCATCGGCGGGGTCATAGTAGTCACACTCAACGGTGTCAGGGGCGCGGGAGTCGCATTTGTCTGCCCAGAGGCAGGTTCCGCACTTGCAATTTTCCGCATTCATCACCTGCCATCCCCCTTCCTGTCTGCAAGTGTTGCGGGGACGGGCGGTATTTCTGCCCACCACATACAGAGCACCTCATAGCGCGCGGCTTCCTTTTCGTTGCGGGCAACGGGTGCATTGAACCTCTGCCAGCGGCAGGAATACGGCAAAACCATATAGCTCCATCCGGTGAATACCAGATAATCGCCGTCTTTTGCGGGCTTAACTTTTTCGAAGTCATTCCATTTGATGCCGTCTTTCAGCCCGGCGGCGTAGCCGTTTTTGTAAGCTATTTCCGTGTAGTCGTGAATTGTCATTTTGTCTTTCTTCCTTTCTTTTTTCTCTGGGCGACGGGGACATAATTGTATTTGTGGGGGAGGCGGTAACTGACGGGTTCGAGGTCGCGCCCCTCGGCGAGGTTGTCGAGCCATTGAGTGAGCAGCGAGCGCATTCTCGCGCTGGGGAGATAGAGGTAAATATCCTCGCCGTTACGTATCGCGGAGCGGAATATCCACTGAACGAGGGTGGACAGCGCATACATATCACCGTCAATATCGGTGCCGTGAGCCTTATAGTAACGTTTTTCGAAGGGATTCGGAAACACATTCACGCAATATGCAAGGTGGGTACGGTTAGCAAATTCGTTCGAGGCGCGCTTGTTAAATGGGATAAAGCATGACGCGTACCCGTTAGGCTTCAACATCTTAACGAACGGCTTATATGTAGACCACATCGAATCTGAGGAGCGGGATTTCATAATGTTCATGAACACGTTCCGGATATTGTTCTGGAGCTTATCAAGTTCGCGGCTGTTGCGCTCCTTTGCAGCACTGAGGTACCACGAATGAGACAGTGCTGTGCGACCTTCTCCGATGGCATTGAGCTTCGGCTTATCAATGATGTGCATTCTTCCGCGGAGGTCTCTGCGTCTATCCATCTCCTCAAGGGGGCAGAACTCAAAATGATCTCCGACCTTTTTTGTGCCGATAACCTCGAACTCCACTCCGTAAATATCGAAGAAACATCTGAGCGGCTGGTACTCGAACATATAAGTGAGCACATAAGCGTCAGCAAAGCAATCGAACAGCTCGGGGGAAATCGTCCAGAAAAAGCATTTATCTTCCATACACACGAATGAATGAGAGCGGGATTTCTTTGCTTCTTCGTGAAAACGCCCGCCGTCTTTGCTGTAACCGCTCCAGTCCCATGAGAACCTATCCTCTTCGTCGCTATCGGTATCTTCCACTATCACTCCGGCTTTACGGAGGAGGTCGAGGTCACAAGCAGCTATACCGGCATCCACCCACGCAGGGATGACTTCATCCAAAACAAGGACGTAGCGCTGCTCAGCGAGCAGCTTCTTCACCTCATCCGTAACGGCAAGAAACAGAGCGTGTGTGGTCGCTATGTTTTTGCCCTCCTTAAGGAGCTGTGTGATGTCGGACATTTTGGTAGGGTGTTTGCGCGTGCGGGGCTGAGGTGACACGAACCCGCGGGATGCGCAGGCATACTCCACTCTTTCCACCTCGCTGAGGTACTGCGACACGAATATGAATCGCTTGTCGGTTTCGCGGTTCATCATTTCGATAGCCGCGCTGGTTTTCCCTGCGCCGCAGATAGCGTCGCAAATTTTGATTTTCACTTCTTTTTCTCCTTTCATTTTCTGTAAGAACTGGTTTATACTAAAGCCCGGAGAAGTGTGTTTCGGGCATTTTAGTCGAAAAAAGGGTGGTCCAAATTCTAAAATTTTAGCTTTTCGGGGTACCCAAAATGCATCAGTTGTCCCCCATTGCATCACGGGAGAAGTGGGTCATTATTTTTTCCGCTGCCTAAAAACAAAGGTGACGAGAGGGAACGGGGAAATTTTAGTTGGATTTTCAAGCAGATTTCGCGCTTTCGCGCGGTCTCAGCAAGTTACTTCAAACCAAGTAGCAGAACTCTTCCTTGAGACATTTCAATCTTCCAAGTCGCAAGGGTTGCACTTGCTCTCTCCATACAACCGTCTTCCGAGGCTCATTACAATCTTCCAAGTCAATCATCCCCTCCAAGTTGCGCCTCTCCGCGCGGCCCCAAAAGCCAGAGCGGAGAGAGGCGCGTGCAACACTAAGGTAAAAAACAAAAAAATCCGTAAATCCCATTCGCACAGGCTCATGGTTACGGATTTTTGTCAAGTCGCAAATACAAAAAATCCGTCTTTCCAATCACAAACGCATATCTCTTCTAAGGGTATAGGCACACTTCGGACATACCTACCCCCTCAGCGGGATATTCAATTGTGATCAAAAAGACGGATCGCGTAGTCAGAAATTATATTCAACTCAGATCGTCGTCAGGCGTAAGGACCATTCATAACGGGGTTGATCCTCACGTCGAGTATATTATACCACACTTTTAGTCTACCGTCAACCCCTTTTTTAAAAAAATTAAAAAAAACTTTTATCCGTAAAAGAAACGATTTTTGTTTTTTTGTTGAGACCGGCGGGGATCTATAAAATTTTAGAGTACATTGTTGTTGTCTGAAAAATTAAGTCAAACAATACGTCTGTTATCCATACAAAAGATTTTAGTATGGGTAACTTAACTCCTTTCTGATTGCATAGCCATGAATGATATCTAACCCTATAGTATTAATAA
>ERZ1034925.130-NODE-130-length-42000-cov-63.227131_pt1 | contig 42000 bp, 53 predicted proteins | sample MGYA00520687_ERZ1034925 | MGnify/ENA primary metagenome ERZ1034925 (study PRJEB33766, sample SAMN09781758) | gut metagenome | biome: gut microbiome | host: Homo sapiens | place: Madagascar | study: EMG produced TPA metagenomics assembly of the PRJNA485056 data... | reverse complement strand
CTGAGGGATGCTGACCTGAGGGATGCTAACCTGAGCCGTGCTAACCTGAGCTGTGCTAACCTGAGCCGTGCTAACCTGAGCTATGTCGACCTGAGGGATGCTGACCTGAGGGATGCTAACCTGAGCCGTGCTAACCTGAGCTGTGTCGACCTGAGGGATGCTAACCTGAGCTGTGCTGACCTGAGTGGTGCTTACCTAAGTTGCGCCAGTCTGAAAGGCACTAATCTAAGCGGTGCCAAAGGCGTTTTGAGTGCGACTGACTACATGCAATACAAGTTTGGACGCACCAACGACGGGTACATTGTATACAAAACTTTTGGCGGATCATATACCGCATCGGGCAAATGGGAAATCAAACCTGGATCGGTACTGACCGAAAACGTTAATTTTAATCGCACAGAGAACTGTGGATGTGGAATCAATGTTGCACCGCTGGAATGGGTGCGTGGGCATTACAATGGGGATATCTGGCGCTGCCTGATCCGCTGGGAGTGGCTGCCGGGTGTCTGCGTCCCGTATAACACGGACGGTCAAATCAGGTGCGAGAGAGTTGAGTTGTTGAGCATCGTAAGGATGGAGGACGAGACCAATGACAACGATTGAGTTTCTTCGACGGCTAATCCGCAAAAACGAGGCCAACACCCGCCACGCACAGGAGCGGCATGACGATGGAGCGCTGACACGGCTGGACGAGACGCGCCAGCACCTGTTCACGGCGATGCGGGCGGTAGAGCTTGCTGAGCAGATCGGCGCGATGTTTGGGGAGGGCGAGCGGCCATGATGATCAGCACATACGACGGCAAGCGCGCTTACAACAGCCGATACATCCGCAGCATTCAGCTCCGGCGCGGGGGAGGCGGCGCGGAGATGGAGATCGTCGCGGACATCGACGGTGTGCGGGGCGCAACGATATTATATCGTGCCAACATCTACGAAAACCCGGAAGCGGAAGAATGCATTGAGCGTGTCTACAAGAGACTGATAGACCGCATCAACGAGGAGAAATGAGGAGGCCTCCATGCCCATCAACACGACGGGGAGCGCCAACGCGATCTGCCCGTTCTACCTGAGGGAATCTACCAAGTCAATCTCCTGCGAGGGGTTTGCGGGGGAGGCCTGCCTGATCCGATTTGACTCTGCCGGAGCCCGCCGAACGTGGGCGCTGGACCACTGCGAGAGGTATGATTACGGGGAGAGATGCCCATATGCGAGGATGATGGAAAAATTGTACGAAAATTGAAAATACTACTATGACAAACCCGAAGGGCGTGATACAATCATAGATGAGCATCATCGCGCCCGGAAGGGTGCCAAGAAAGAGCCACCCATTCGGCAGGGTGGCTTTTTTCGTTGACAAAAGGCTGAAATTGGAGCATACTAAAAGAGTCATTCTCGGCGGAATGTGGATTGAAATAATAAATTATATGGAAGAAGAAAGGGCTGCCCTCACGGGTGGCCCTTTCTTTTTTTGTGAATGATCTCCGTTAGACATCCCACACATCCCTCGTGGGATCGTCAAAGGCACGCCAGAGTTTGACAGCCTCTGGGTCTTCGGCTTTCCAGCCGGTGCCGGGGCGATATGTGATCGGAGTACGCCATACGGGTTTGCCGTGGGGGTCGCACCGCACGATGCGGATCGGCTCGCACGGATCACCGACGGACTGGTATGCGTGTCGTAGCGTCCAATACTCCATGGGAGCCTCGTCTTCGTCGCCCTCATAGACCTTGTAGTAATAGCCTGCATCGTTCTGCCGGTCGATCCACGACTGCTGCACCACGGCGATCTCCTCCGGGGGGTATTCGATGTCGACCATGCCGTCATCAGGGTCGTACCACACCTCGACGACGCGAACCGCATCGTCAGGATAGTCCTTTGCGATCCGGCGCGCTTCGCGGATCGCCTCGCGCTTGACGGTGCTGCCGGTGTCATACTCCTTGCGGTAGTGTACTCCGCCGTGTTCGGTGTGCTGGATGGCGTAAAATTTCTTGAGTTTTTCCATTTTTTTGTTCTCCTTATGTGTGTTGGTGGTGCGTGTTACTCTTCGGCTCGCGCGGCGGTGAGCCGTGCGAGCTGGTCGGTCAGTACGGCGTAGCCCAGCAGCATCTGGGTGTAGCTCGGGGCCTCACGGGCCTCACGGGTTTCTGAGCTGTCACGCTCCCAGTTCTCGACGCTCCGGCGCGGGATGCCGTAGGCTGCGGAAAAGTTGACCTGGGACATCCCGGTGATGCTGCGGATCGCGGAGATGCCGCCGTGCGCCATGGTGTAGATCGCGTCCAGCACGCGGATGATGGAGGACGTGTCGTCCTCCCCGAACTCATCCATCCAGCCCTGCCAGCCGCGCTCGGCGATGTACAGGTCGTGCTGCTCGGGAGCGTACTCGGTCGCGGACTCCCAAATCCTGCGAAAATCGGCAAAAGTCATCATAATATTGTCCTCCTTTAATCCCACATATGGGCAATGCAGTAATCTTCCCATTCTTTTTTCATCGCCGTGATGATGTCTGCCCAATACTGACGATCATCCGGGGCATGGTCATCATAGATGATCTTCTCAAGCGTTTTCGTCCCGATGCTGCTCTTGATGTAGTGCTCGGAGTAGACATAATCCTCTGCCAGCAGGTAGGCGTTGGCTCTGGGGTACATCCGGCAGATCAATGCCACGTCAACGGTGGGTTTGTTCGGCAGGATTCCGTCCCCGCGCTCCATTGCATCATTAAACTTATCGCGGTAATTTTCCCACGTCGTCATTGCCGCGCGGATCTCTTTCACGCCTTCGATGCCGTCAACCCTGCGTTGGTATTCAGCCTCTTTTTCTGCTTTTTCACGGAGGTACGCCATAATTTCAGGCTTGCGTGCCTTGACGGCTGCACACGCTGCATCCACATCTGCCTTTCTCTTGGTCTCGGAGAAAAATTGCAGCCGTTCTCCATCTTCTGCGATGCTGATACGCAGTACGCTGATGATGTCTTTGATGCTCATTTCGTTGTAGTTTTTCATTTTTATGTCCTTCCTTATATCAGTCCTTGATGATTGGGAGCGCCGTATAGTGGAGATGCGCGCCGTCGAACCAGTTGATGCAGGGCTTGTTGTTTCGATGATAAAGCACTTCGTAAAGAAAGCAAGGCTTTCCGTTAATTGTAATCAGTACCCGGTCGAATCTGTCCTTCCGCGGCTCAAAGGACTCAGGGATATCAACCGTTATCGGCTCAGAGTAGACTGCTTCGTCGGTCTGGGTGGTGGTGTAGATGGTCTGCTTTTCGTGGGCGAGGACTCCGTAGTTTGCGTAGATGGTGGTTTTCATTGATGTATCCTCCTTATTCGTTTGTGGTGGTTGCTATTTGATGGCTTGGGATTTTTCTTTTCCTCTCCCTTACCTTGATTAGATTATACCACTCAATGAGTGTAATGTCAACACCTTTTTGAAAAAAAGTGGTGAGAATTTCAAATTTTTTTTTGGCATGATGGAGGCAGGAGGTGATATTGTGACGGAGCAGCAGGTAGATTGGGATCTGCTCAAGGGCGAGTATGCGACGCAGGACATCAGTCTGCGCCAGATTGCTGCCAAGTATCACCTCTCTCCCTATACAGTGCGCAGGAGGTCGGCTGCGGACGGCTGGGTGGCCGCCCGCGAACAGTATCGCACAGAGCTGGCTCAAGAGATGTTGCAGCAAGCCAGCAAGGCAGCAGGGAGGAGCCGCGCGCAGAGTCTGATTAAGCTCCAGCACGCCGCTGACCAGATGGTGGACGTGGTGGAGGCGTGCTTTCAGGACGCGACGCAGTTTTATCGGTATATTGTAACTCAAAAACGAGGATTCGATTCGGACGAAATTGAGAAGGAGTACGGCAAGCTGGACACCAAGGCCGTCAAAGACCTGACCGGCGCGATGCGCGATCTGGCTGCGGTGGTGCGTGACCTCTACGGTATTCCCACGTTGCCCCAGCAGTCGGCCATGGATCTGGCAGCTGAGCGTCTCAAGCTCGATCAGCGCAAGGCGGACGAGGCTGCGCACAAGGATGATGCCGCCGAAATCCGCGTTGTGATGGATGATCCTGCGCTGGAGGAGTACAGCTCATGATAGAGATGCATCTTCAGCCGCCGTCGGAGCGGCAGCGGCTGTTTTTGACCGCCCACACCAAGCACGTCGGCTATGGCGGGGCGCGGGGCGGCGGAAAGAGCTGGGCAGTGCGCACCAAGGCCAAGCTGCTGGCGCTGCACTACCCCGGCATCCGCATCCTGATCGTGCGCCGGACGTACCCGGAGCTGATCAACAACCACATCCTGACCCTTCGGCAGGAGCTGCTCGGGATCGCCGTCTATAACGACAAGGACAAGCGCCTCAAGTTTGGCAACGGCTCCTCCATCAATTTTAGCTACTGCGCGCGGGATCAGGACTTGGATCGGCTGCAGGGCGTTGAGTACGACGTGATCTTTTTGGACGAGGCGACCCAGCTCTCCCAGCATCAGGTCGAGGTCATTGCCGCGTGTTTGCGCGGCGTGAACAACTACCCCAAGCGGATGTACTACACCTGCAACCCCGGCGGGCAGGGGCACGCCTATTTCAAACGGATTTTTATCGACCGCAAGTATGAGAGCGGCGAGGATCCGCAGGACTACACATTTATTCAGGCCCTTGTGACGGACAACGCGGCGTTGATGGCCTCCCAGCCGGACTACATCAAGCAGCTGGAGGCTCTTCCGCCCAAGCTGCGCGAGGCGTGGCTGTATGGGCGCTGGGATGTATTCGAGGGGCAGTTTTTCGAGGACTTCATCGATCCCGGAGATGGCGCGGAGATCGGCGAGGAGCAGCACACCCACATCGTCAAGGCATTCACGCCGCCCAAGCACTGGCGACGGTATCGGAGCTTTGACTTTGGCTACGCCAAGCCGTTTTCGGTCGGATGGTGGGCAGTGGATGAGGAGGGCGTGATGTACCGCATCTTGGAGCTGTACGGCTGCACGGAGACCCCCAACGAGGGCGTTAAGTGGACCCCTGACAAGATATTCGACGAGATTCGGCGCATCGAGCGGGAGCATCCGTACCTGAGAGGCTGCAAGGTGGATGGCGTTGCAGACCCCTCCATCTGGGACTCTTCGCGCGGCGTGAGCGTGGCGGATGTTGCCGCCAAGCACGGCGTGTATTTTGAGCCGGGTGACAACGCGCGCATCCCCGGCTGGATGCAGGTGCATTACCGGCTGGCGTTTGACGAGGGTGGCAAGGCGATGATGTATGTATTTGAAGGCTGCAAGGCATTCCGGCGCACGATCCCGCTGCTATCCTACTCGGAGACCAAGCCGGAGGACTTGGATACTACGCAGGAGGATCACGTCGCAGACGAGGTCAGATACTTCTGTATGCTTTCGCCCTTGCCGCCTAGGGTGGTGGCAGAGCCGATTGCGCCGCAGTACGACCCGCTCGACAGGGACAAGGACATCACCGAGGTCAAGGACAAGTACAGCATCTTCCGCTTGTGACGGATTTGGAGGGATATATAAATGGCGAGACGCAGACAGGAGGCAGGGCAGCAGGGGCTGCCGATGGAGGAGCAGCAGATCGGAGGCATTCCGCAGCTCGGCGCGGGGCAGCAGGCTGTGCCGCCCACGCCGGAAGAGGGCATCGCGATGCTGCAGAGCGATCCGACGATGACGGCGGGCATGGCAGCCGCGCCGGTCGCCGCCGAAGGCGCTGGTGTAGACCTGCCCGGAGCGGCGGTGGATGCAGCGGGAATGGCGCAGCCGGGGCCGATTGGCCGCGAAGAGATCGCGGAGGCCATGGCCACGCTGCGCAAATACAAGGAGGGCAAGGTCGCGCTCGAGCGCAGGATCGTCGAAAACGAGGATTGGTGGAAGCTCCAGCACTGGCGGCAGATCAAGCGGGGCGCGAAGAACCCCGGAGACCCGGAGCCCGCGTCCGGCTGGCTGTTTAACTGCATCGCCAACAAGCACGCAGATGCGATGGACAACTACCCGGAGCCCAACGTGCTGCCGAGAGAGCGCGACGACGAGGCCGATGCCAAGCTGCTCTCCAGCATCCTGCCCGTGGTGCTGGAACAAAACGATTATGAGCAGGCCTACAGTGATATGTGGTGGTACAAGCTCAAGGCGGGCACGGGCGTGATGGGCATCTTTTGGGATGCCCGCAAAGAGAATGGTCTGGGGGACGTGGACATTCGTCCGCTCGACCTGCTCAACCTCTTCTGGCAGCCGGGGATCACCGATATTCAAAAGAGCCGCAATCTCTTTCACGTCGAGCTGATCGACCGTGATGTATTAATGCAGCAGTACCCCGGCCTCAAGGACCCGAGCACCTACGCATCGCTGGACGTGGCCAAGTACGTCTACGACGACAACATCGATACCACGGACAAGTGCATCGTGGTGGACTGGTACTACAAGCTGCAGGGCGAGGACGGGCGCACGGTGCTGCACTACTGCAAGTTTACCGGCGAGACGGTGCTGTACGCTTCTCAAAATGACCCCGTGTACGCGACCAAGGGCTACTATGACCACGGCAAATACCCGGTGGTGTTCGACACGCTCTTCCCCGAGGAGGGCACGCCTGCGGGATTCGGCTACATCGACGTGTGCAAGGACGCGCAGATCTACATCGACAAGCTGGATCAGGTCATTCTCAAGCACGCGGTGATGGGCAGCAGGCCGAGGTTCTTTGTCAAGGGAGACGGCAACATCAACGAGGCGGAGTACGCCGACTGGACAAAGGACTTTGTCCATTATTCCGGCAATGGCGATCCCAACGAGTGCATTATGCCCGTTGAGATTCCCAATCTTTCGGAGGCGTACCTCAATGTGCGTTCCCTTAAGATCGACGAGCTTAAGGAGACGAGCGGCAACCGCGACTTTTCGCAAGGCGGCACGTCCTCCGGCGTAACGGCGGCTTCCGCCATCGCCGCGCTGCAGGAGGCGGGCAGCAAGCTCTCCCGCGACATGATCAAGTCCGCCTACCGTTCGCACGCGGCGGTGTGCTACATGGTCATCGACCTGATGCGGCAGTTTTACACCGAGAGCCGGTATTTCCGCATCGTGGGCGAGCGCGGCCAGATGGAGTTTGTGCAGTTCACAGGCCGCCAGATCGCCGAGAAACCCTTGGGGCCGGAGTACGGACTCAACGAGGGCTTCCGCGTTCCCATCTTCGACATCAAGGTAACCGCGCAAAAGAGCAGCCCGTACTCAACCGTCGTCGAAAACGAGCGTGCCAAGGAGCTGTACGGCATGGGCTTTTTCCGCCCCGACCTCGCCGATCAGGCACTGGCGGCACTGGACATGATGAGCTTCCAAGGTAAGGAAAAGGTGCGCGAGACGATTGCCAACAACGGTACGATGTACCAGCAGCTGCAGATGATGCAGCAGCAGATGGCGCAGATGGCCGCGATCATCGACGCGCAGAATGGCACGACGATCACGGACAACATGCTGGCCTCGTGGGGTCAGGGCGGAGGCGAATCCGCGCAGGGCAATGCAGACCGCGACGGCAAGGAGACCACGTCGGACGCATACGGCAACGCGACCAAGGAGGACACGACGAGCTTGGCGGGCAAGGCTAGGACGCGGGCGGCCTCGGCAGCATCGCCCGCGTGAAGGAGGGACGGCACATGATCAAGGCGTTGATTGCACGGGATGCGGGATGCTCCCGGTACACGGTGGATATTGAGGGGCACGCGGAATTTGCTGAAGAGGGCAAGGATATCGTCTGCGCGGGAGTCTCTGCGCTGGCGATGGCGGCGGTCAAGACGCTGTCCACGCTGGAGGAGGCGGGGATGTGCAGGGTGACGGCGTGCGATATGCCCCAGCCCGGCTCCCTCCATCTGGAAACGGAGGTCGACGAGGGCGCGCAGAAGGTCAGCATCATGACGGTGATCTCGATGCTGGCGCATGGGCTGGAGGGGATTGCGCAGCAGTACCCCGACAACATCCAGCTGGCCATCGATGCCCCGCAAGGGTGAGCAAACAGAAGAAATTGCGCGATGTGGTGAGAAACCGCACCGCGCTTTTTTCATAATTGAGTTAGACGCTGGGGAGAGACCCAAGACAGACAGCCGGACAGACGGCGGACTCCGGGGAGAGACCCGAGATGACACTTCGGATAGACGATGATGGAGGTGTGCATAGGATGATGCACGAGATTTTCGGTCTGCAGTTCTTCGCCGGTGGCGGAGCGGGTGGTGGTGCCGGAGGCGGCGCGGGCGGCGGTGCAGCCGGTGGTGCGGGAGCGGGAGCCCCTGCGGCAGCGGGCACGGCGGCGGAAGCGGAATCGCTGGAAAATGTGCAGTACGGCAAACAGCCGGAGCAGGCACAGAGTGACCCCATTCGCCCAGAAAAGGCGGCAGAACCCCCGGATCGAAAGAAAGCGTTTGAGGCGCTGATTAAGGGCGAGTACAAGGATGAGTTTGCCGAACGTACGCAGCAGATCATCAACGACCGCTTTAAACAGACCAAAACGCTGGAGACGCGGATGCAGCAGCTCGATCCCGTCCTGCAAATGCTGGCAGACAAGTACGGCGTGGATGATCCTTCCAACGTGGAGGCGATCTCCAAGGCGATTCAGGACGACGACAGCTACTACGAGGATGAGGCCGACGAGAAGGGTTTGTCCGTGGCGCAGCTCAAGGAGTTCAAGCGCATGGAGCGCGAGAACGCCGAGTTCAAGCGCATGGCGGAGGAGCACGACCGCCAACAGCACGCGGACATGATCTACCAGCAGTGGATCGACCAGTCCGAGCAGGTCAAGCAGATCTACGGAGACTTCGACCTTCGCGAGGAGATCGGCAACCCGGATACCGGCGAACGCTTTATGGGGCTGCTTCGCAATGGCATCGATGTCAAGACTGCCTATGAGGTGCTCCACAAGGACGACATCATCGGCGGCGCGATGCAGTACGCGGTGCAGCGCACCGAAAAGCGCGTGGCCGACACCATCCGCGCGCGCGGCATGAGGCCGCAGGAAAATGGCGCAGGCGGGAACGCCACGGCCATGATCCACAAATCTGACGTTAATTCGCTGACCAAGCGCGACCGGGACGAAATCGCCCGCCGCGTAAGACGGGGAGAGAGAATCACGTTCTGATCTCCCCCACAGAAAGGAGAAAAGATGGAGCTTATTAAGCTGATGACCCTGCAGTTCTTCGCGACTCAGACCACTCTGCTGGACGATCTGAGCCCCGAAATGAAAACCTACTATGAGAAGCGGCTGATCGACTATGCCGAGCCCGCTCTCGTCCACGACCAGTTTGCGGACAAGTACCCGATCCCCGCCCACGGCGGTAAGACCATCGAGTTCCGCAAATACTCGCCCCTTGCCAAGGCGCTGACCCCGCTGACCGAAGGCGTGACCCCCAACGGCAACAAGCTGGAGGTCACCGCGATCACCGCGACCGTGGCGCAGTACGGCGACTACATCGAGATTTCCGATGTGCTCGATCTGACCGCCATCGACCCCAACATGGAGCAGGCGACCAAGCTGCTGGGCGGTCAGGCCGGACGCACGCTGGACACCATCACCCGTGAGGTGATTACCGCAGGCACCAACGTCATGTACGCGCCCAAGGCGGACGGCACTCCCGTCACCAGCCGCGCGACTGTGGCTGCGGACTGCCTGCTGACCGTGGACACCATCTTTGTGGCCGTGGCGCGCCTCAAAGAAATGAACACCATGCCCATTGACGACTCCTTTGTCGCCATCGTGCATCCCAACGTGGCTGCCGACCTGATGCGCTCCGAGGCGTGGCAGGGCATCCACAAGTACATGGATGCGACCGCCATCTACAACGGCGAGATCGGCAAGATCGGCAACGTGCGCTTTGTCGAGTCCACCGAGGCCAAGTGCTACGGCAAGGTCGGCGCGTCCGGCGCGTCCGTCTACGCCACCATGATCATCGGTGCGAACGCCTATGCGACCACCGACGTGACCGGCGGCGGCCTGCAGCACATCGTCAAGCAGATGGGTTCCGCCGGTACTGCCGACCCCCTGAACCAGCGCGCGACGACCGGCTGGAAGGCGATCAAGACGGCGGAGCGTCTGGTCGAGGAGTACATGATCCGCATCGAGCACTCCTCCAAGACCGGCCCCTCCAACCTTGCGAACTAAAATGGCGACGAAGAAAGGAGTAAAAGCTATGTCTCAGACGAGTTCCACCCCCGGCGCGTGGGATAAGGTCAAGATCAAGCTCCCCCGCATCCCCGGCTCCCGCAACGCGGACGTGTTTGCCCGCGTCAACGACTACACCTGCCTCGTCAAGCGCGGTGTGGAGGTCGAAGTCCCCTACTGCGTGGCGCAGGTGCTGCAGACCTCCGAGGAGCAGGATAACCGCACCGCCGAGCTGATCGAACAGCTGACCGGGAACACCTAAACCCACAGGGAGGCGGAAACGCCTCCCCTTTATGCTATTTTGGCACGACACAGGCCGGTGCAAGCCCGGCAGATAGCTCAAGAGCGAGGAGTGATCACATGACGATCAATGAGGCCATCAATAAGCTGCGGGACATCAAGCCCACGCAGTTCGACAACCAGACGCTCGTCGGCTGGCTGTCGGAAGTCGAGCAAAAAATCTTTCAGGAAAACATCCGCTGGCACGAGGGGACGAGCGAGATTCCCCCGTGGCCGTATGACCCGGAACAGGACATGGACACCGCGCTGCTCATCCCGGAGCCGTACAGCAGCGTATACCTTCGGTATCTGGAGGCGCAGGTAGACTATTACAGCGGCGAGTATGTTCGGTATGCCAACAGCATGACGATGTACAACGTCGCGCTGAGTGAGTATGTGGATTGGTACAATCGCAGCCATATGCCCAAGCAGGACAACTACATTCGGATTTAGGAGGCGCGGCATGGGATTTCTTCCGGAGCTTAACACCATCACGCAGCAGCGCGAGGTGATCAGCGAGTTTGGCGGCTACAACCACAACCTGCGCATCGGCGGCTCGGAGTGGTACGACATGACCAATATGTCCTCCAGCCTGTTTCCGCTGATGACGCAGCGCGGCAAGCGGGCGCGCGTTCGGCAGCTCAACAGGGCCAACGGGCTGTTTGCCCACAACAAGCTCTGCTGGGTTGACGGCATGGATTTCTACTATGACGGCAAGCCCAAGGGCAAAGTGACGGACAGCCGCAAACAGTTCATCGGCATGGGCGCGTACATCCTCATCTGGCCGGACAAGGTGGCCTACAACACCAACACCGACGAGTTCTTTGCGCTCGGCAATAAGACCGTGACCAGCGGCGAGGTGACGCTGTCCCTGTGCAAGCTGGACGGCGCGCCGTATGAGGGGTACAGTACCGGCGAGACTCCTCCCGCACAGCCCACGGACGGCACGCTGTGGCTGGACACGTCCTCTGTTCCGCATACGCTCAAGGTCTATGCGACTTCGACGGCGATGTGGACCCCCGTGGCCACGACCTACATCAAGATCGCGGCGACCGGCATCGGCAAGGGCTTTGCGGAGTACGACGGCGTGAGCATCAGCGGCCTTGTCAGCGACCACAACGGCGAGTTCGTGCTCTACGGAGCCAAGGACGACTACATCATCATCACGGCGCTGATCGACGAGGTGACCAAGCAAACAGACCCCGTGACGGTGGAGAGAAAGATACCGGACATGGACTATCTGACGGAGTCGGAAAACCGCGTTTGGGGCTGCTCCAACGACAAGCACGAGGTCTATGCCTGCGCGCAGGGCGACCCGAAAAACTGGAACAAGTTCCTCGGCATCGCCAGCGATTCCTACGCCATGACTGTGGGCACGCCGGGAGACTTTACGGGCGCGGCGACGTACTTAGGCAGCGTGATCTTTTTCAAGGAGAATGTGCTGCACAAGATTCAGGGTAGCCGCCCCAGCAACTACCAGCTGACCAACACCAACTGCCGAGGCGTGGCCAAAGGAAGCGAAGGCTCACTGGTGATCGTCAACGAGACGCTGTACTACAAGAGCCGCAACGATGTCTGCGTCTATCAGGGATCGCTGCCGACCTCCATCTCTGCGCCTCTGGGCAACGTGCAGTACACAGATGCCAGCGCGGGCGCAATGAACGGCAAGTATTACATCTCCATGCGCGACCCGGAAGGGCTGGCGCACCTGTTTGTGTTTGACGAGGCGCGGCAGCTCTGGCACAAGGAGGACAATGCCGCAGCGATTGACTTCGCTGCGCTGGGCGGGGAGCTGTATTACATCGACGAGCGCGACAACTGCCTGTATTCGGTGGGCGGCAGCATCGGCGACTATGGCGATTCCAAGGCCAAGTCGGAGGACAAGGTCGAGTGGATGATCCAGTCCGGCGACATCGGACTGGACAGCCCGGATGCCAAGTACATCTCCCGCTTGCAGCTGCGCATGAACGTGGAGGAGCGGTCGCTGGTGTGCGTGGATGTGCAGTATGACGACGAGGAGGGATGGAGGGAGATGTACCGCATCAACCCAGCTGTCAAGCGCTCCTACTCCATTCCCATCGTGCCCAAGCGCTGCGACCATATGCGCATCCGTCTGCACGGCTATGGGCGCTGCGTGATCTATACGCTGACGCGCAACGTAGAGCAGGGAGGCGATCTGTAATGCCCGCATTCAGCCTGCCAAACCTCCAAAATGACATCAATTCCGCGCAGGACATGAAGCAGCTCAAGAACTACCTGTTTATGCTGGTGGAGAACCTTGAATACACGCTCAACAACCTCGATGCGGAAAACCTGACGGCGGACTACAACGCCAGCACCAGCTACGCGGCGGTGCATGACGCATCGGTCTCGGCACAGCAGGCGGCAGCACAAGCACAGGCCGTGGCAGTGCAGATCGGCAGATACTCCGTGCAGAGCAGCAAGGTCATTCAGGCGATCAATGAGACCGCCGAGACCGGCCCCATCAAGGGCAGCAAAATCATCACAACGGCGGCGGCGGGAGAGATCACGCTGCTGGGCAAGGATTCCGCCGGGAACATCGTCCCCTGTAAGATCGCGGTCAGCGGCGATGCGACATCCGGCTATACCATCACGATCAGCGCGGTATAAGGAGGAACTATGGCAACCTACTCGACGATCAAGAAAGGGAGCAAGGGCGACAGCGTAAGGCAGCTGCAGGAGCTGCTGAACGCCAACGGTTACAACCTTGCCTCCGACGGCATCTACGGCTCCAAGACCGCTGCGGCGGTCAAGGACTACCAGTCCCGCAACGGCCTGTCTGTGGACGGCATCACGGGCAATAAGACGTGGTCGTCCCTGTACGGCGGCGGGAACACGGGCGATGGCATGGACAGCGGCTTGGGCGGAAGCGTCAGCATGAGCGGCGGCTTCAGCGGCGTTTCCTCCGCGACCTCCGGCAAACTGGCGCAGTACGAGGAGGGGCGGCCTGAATGGGCTCCCTCGAAGGATATGCTCGATCTCAAGGACAAGCTCGACAAGATGGAGTCCAGCAAGCCGGGCGCGTACCAGAGCAAGTATCAGGCGCAGATCGACGGCCTGCTGGACAAGATTCTCAACCGGGACAAGTTCAGCTACAACTTCAACGCCGATCCGCTCTACCAGCAGTACAAGGACCGATACACCCAGCAGGGCAAGATGGCGATGCAGGACACCATGGCACAGGCGGCAGCGCTCTCCGGCGGCTACGGCAACTCCTACGCGCAGACGGTCGGGCAGCAGGCCTATCAGGGCTATCTGCAGGGGCTGAACGACGTGATCCCGGAGCTGCGCAATCAGGCGTATGAGATGTATCAGGACGAGGGCAACAACATGAAGAGCAACCTGAACATCCTGCAGGGGCTGGAGGACACCGAGTACGGCAAGTACCGTGACACCGTCAACGACTATTGGACGGAACTAAACTACTTCTACAACAAGTTCGGCGACCAGCGGAACTTCGACTTCAACAAGTATTCCAGCGATCTTTCCGCTTGGCAGGCCGACCGCGCGTACTGGTATCAGAAATACTACGACGAACAGCAGCAGGCGAACTGGGCAGCGGAGTTCGGCCTCAAGGCCGGAAGCGGCGGCGGTGGCGGCACGACCGGCGGCAGCCCGAAATCCAACCCCAAAACGGGAAAGTGGAATCAGGCGGATTACGACAAAGCCGTGGCCAAGGTTACGGCAGATAAAGAAAAAGAAAAACAAGAACGTCCAGACCATCAACCAGCCGCTGTCCGGCGTTCGCGGGAACAAGACGGTACGCCTGAACCAGCTCGTGTAGCAGGAGGTAAAACATATGCCCCTTATTGACAGAGTCAAAAAGAAGGAAGCTGAAAAAAAGAGGAAGCGGGAGCAAGAGGCGGAGAAGCAGCGCTCCGGCAGCAAGGACAGCGGATCGCAGGCCAAGTCTACCCTTCCCAACGCCGAGGAACAGGTCAAGGCGCATAAATGGCACGGCCAAGCAAACCCGCTGAAGGCAGACAAGGAAAAGTCCGGCGATCTGCACTACTACAAATACAAAGCGGCCTATGAGCGCAAGGCGCAGCAGGATGCCAGCCGAGCCTACATCGAAAACTTCCGCAAACAGTATGCGGAGAATAACCTTTCGCCGGAAGAGAAATACAAAAAAAATCCCACCGCGATGGTGGCGCGCATGACCATGCTCAATCAGGAGCGCGCGAGGCTGGACAGCCTGCCGGGAGTTTCTACCAATCTCAGCAACGAAGAATACAACCGACGTATGCAAGACTGGCGCGAGCGATCCAATGCTGTCGATCAAGGGCTGCGCCAAACCGAGCGGAATCTCTCTGCCTATGACAAGGCAATGGAGCGGTTGAAATTGCAGCAGTATGGCGATACGGTGCGTGAAAATGCGGATTTCACAGAGTATTCCAGAAAAGGCGCGTCTGCCGAAAACCCGGATAACCAGTGGCAAGCAGCTTGGACGGGGAACAGAGTAAAGAACCCTGTCACTTATGCCAGAGCCCAAGTCGAAAAGCCGAAGAATGCTTTTGCACGATTCATGGACAATGCGTTCAATTACGGGCAAAGCGACAGTCCGGGCGATATACAGCGCCTTGCATCCTACATGACGAAGGATGAGGTAAACGTATACAATTACCTCTGGGCAAAGGATCAGGAAAACGGCACCAGCGACGCATCCAAGTATTTTACGGATTTGACCAAGACACTGTTCGAAAGACAATCCGAAGGATATGTCGAAGGCGCGCAAAAATGGTCTACCGAAAGCGCAGGGAATTCTGCGCTTGCCAGCGGAACGACCGTACTCCGCTCCCCTGCGAATGGCGTGGCATATCTGGATGCTCTTGCTACCAAAGCGCAGAGGAAAAGAATCGACCCCAGCAGCGCAACGCAAGTGCAGGCTCGTGTCAATAGCGGCGTTCGAGGTGCAGTGGCGAATGAAATTTCCGACACTGTTTCCAGTGGTACGGGTTCGCAGTTTCTTGGGGACGCAACGAGCTTTTTGTACCAGACCGGCCTCTCTATAGCGGACTCGGCTCTCAACACGGCCATAACTGGAGGAAACGCGCTTGCATCTTCTGCCCTTATGGGCGGAACTGCTGCCACCAGCGCGATGCAGGAAGCGTTGGATGGCGGCGCATCTGATACGCAGGCGCTCGCAGTTGGCGGGTTGGCAGGATTCTTCGAGGCGTTCTTCGAGCGGTTCTCGATTGAGAACTTTTTGAAAATGTCCAGCCCTGCGGCAAAGGGTTCTGCGATTATGAACCTCCTGCGGCAGATGGGCATTGAAGCGTCCGAGGAACTCGGAACGGAAGTTGCCGATATAGTATCCGAGTATCTGGTGATGCGTGACATTTCCCAGTACAAGGATGCTACTCCGGGCGAGATCGCGCAGCAAATTGCACTGGCTGCACTTGGCGGAGCCTTGTCTGGCGGTGTGATGGGCGGAACCGGCCTGCTCGTTAACAATATCCAGTCGAATCAGATCGGTAAAGCTGCATCTCGTGTCGGCGTGAGCGACAGTGTGATTCAGGACGCGCTGAATTCGAACGATCCCAGCGCACGCGCCTTGGCACAGCAAATGCTCGACGGGGAAGCAAAGACGAACTCTCGGAATGTTGGCAAACTGTACGCCAGCCTTGCCGAGAACGGCGACTACAGCAACTATGACACCGAGGTGATCCTGCGTGCCGCTGCCGAAGAGGCCGCAGCCGAAAAGCAGCAAAAGAAGAGCGGCAAAACTGCCCAGCGGCAGACCCCCTCCCAGAACGCCCGGAATGCCCCTGAGAGCGTTTCCTCGCAGGAGCAGACCAATCGCACCACCACGGAAGAAAATGCGCAGCAGACCCGCAAGCAGCCCCGCGTGGACTATGCCACGAACGTGGTGGACAACGAAGAAGCTGATATTACGGGCATCCACTCCGTCGAGGACGGCACGGTGTATGTGCAGGCGGGAGATAACGTCGTTGCGCTGAACGACGTGGAGTTTGCCAACGCGGACATCGGCGAGTTGTACGAGCGCTCCGGGAAATACGGCACGGAGGCGGCGCAGCGCTTTGTGAAGGCGTATGACGGCGGCTCTGTGGAGCAGTATGCCAAGGGCTTTGACGCGATGTACAGAGCTGCCAGAGACGGCGTTGCCTACGACACGGCGCTGCAGCAGAGCCTCTATGTGAAGAACTACCTGAATGAGGATCAGCGGATGCAGGCGTATGCCGCCGGGCAGAGCGTCGCTGCGCAGGTTGCAACCAATCAGGAGCAGGTTGCAACGGAGCAGCAAGTTGAAAAACCCCAGAATACTGAGGTTTCTGCCGCTGTGCAGACCGAAACCAAGACTGCGCAGCAAGTTAAAAAGGCAGCTAAGCCCGGCCTGACGCGCAGCTATGCGCGCGCGGAGCTGACGAACGAGCAGCGCAGCGCCATCAAAAAGAATCGCGGCCAGCTGCAGGTGGTGGATGCAATGGCCAAGAAGTACGGGCGCGAGGTCGTGCTGGTCGGCAGCCTGCAGGGCATGAAGATCAACGGGCAGACGGTCGAGCAGAGCGCCAACGGCGTGTATGATCCTTCCAGCGGACGCATCTATATCGCGGCAGATGCGCAGGACGGCGCGTTTGCCTACGTCGCCATGCACGAGCTGGCGCACAGCGTCCGCGCCGCGAGCGAGAGCGATTACAACGCCCTCCAGACCACGGTGTTCGACGCGCTGACCAAGGACGGACAGAATGTGGACGATCTGGTCAAATACCAGATGGACACGTTCGGCTACTCCGAGGACGTAGCGCGTGAGGAAGTCGTGGCCAACTCCGCAGCGACGGTGCTGACGGACGAGGAGTTCGTGCGCAATCTGTACAACAACGAGCACAGCCTGTTTGAGCAGATTCGCAAGTTCTTCAAGGAGCTTTCGGAGACCTTCAAACAGCTCGCCCAGAGCGCGAGCTGGAGTCAGGACGCTGCGCTCACGCCGGAGAACGTGCGCGCCATCGCGGAGGTGTTCGACCGGGTGGCGGCGGATACGGCTGCCACTGCTTATACCACCGGGAAGCAGATGCTTTCCAGAAAGGAGTTTTCCAACATAACTCCCGCTACCAGAAAAGAGTCTTTGCAGCTCAATCTTCTGGACGAGAGAAACCTTGCGCGCTATTTCAAGGAAGTAGACTTAACGCTGAACGGAAGCATGCCCTCCGGTGAGCTGGTGCTTGTCGGCAAGCCGCCCAAAGTGCTTGTGGAATATATGAACTCCACGAATCCTATAAGAATTCCGCAAAATGTCATAAAAAAAGCCGCCCTTTCTAAAAATGAAAGTGCGAACGGGAAACACGGGCTAGGCAGGGCTGTTATTGAGCAGTTGCCGGTACAACTTACCTACCCTATGGCAATTACGGGGAATACCTCGGATCATCAACGGATGAATGACAACAGTATTGTTGTATGGACAGATTGGCAAACGGAAGCAGGAGCTTCTGTCATTGTTCCCATAAGAATTGATGTATCTGGTAACATTGGCGTATATAATAACGTTAATAGTGTGTTCGATGCATATAATTCCGAATATGCCGCCGATTTGCTTAGAGATGGAAATATCCTGTATACCAGAAATGGAAAAAACATCCAGGAGCTTCTCTCGCAACGGCGACAAGTGCCGAAGGTAAACCGCTCGGATGTTTCTTCTAGAAACAGTGTAGCAGAAGCATCTGACGTTGTCAAGGGGGCGGTAGAAGATATCTCTGCCAAAACCACAGACAATAATTCTGACAGCGGCATCAAGCTCTCCGTCAAGGACGTGGAGCCTGCCGACGCGAAGAAGCTGCAGCGGGAGAACGACAAGCTCAAGGGCGCGCTGGAGAACGCGCGCGCACAGCTGCGGCTGACGGACGGAATGCAGGTGGACGAGAAGGCGGTCACCAAGCTGGCGCGCGGCATCGTCACGGATTACAGCAGCAAGGCGGACGTGGCCAAGCTCTCGAACGATCTGTATCAGCTCTTCAACTACGCTTCTCACAGCCCGGACACCGATGCAGCGTTCTCCGAATTGAACGATATCGGCATCGGTCTGGCGCGGCAGGTGATCGAGCAGTCGCAGCAGATGGACACTTCCGTGTCGGAGCAGTTCTCCGATCTTAAAGACTACCTGAAGAGCACGCCCGTCCGGCTGACGGACGCGCAGAAGGAGCAGATCACGGCCTCTTACGGCAGCTTGGCCAACTTCCGCAAGGAATATCGCGGCACGATCAAAATTTCCAACGACGGCGTGGCGCTGGACACGGTGATCGGCGAAATGGCCGAGTCCTATTTGTTTTTGTACGACAGCATTCAGGGCGGCGACCTCATCGAGACGCTGACCAACGCGGCTGACATGACCAAGCCGCAGATCGTCAATCCGTACTACATGGATATGGACGGCGCGGCGGCTGACCTGTGGCTGGAAATCCAGCAGCGGTATACGGACACGCCCATGGTGCAGACCTATGCCGACAAGCAGAAGGCCAAGCTGCTCGAGCTGAAACAGCAGCAGAAGCAGCAGATCAAGGAGCTGCGCCAGCAGGCAAAGGATGAAATGGACGTTGCGCTGCAAATCGCCAAGGAACGCGCCCAGCGGCAGCAGGACGCTGCTGTACGCGGGGAGCGCCAGAAGCAGCAGGTCAAGGCCGAAAAACTCAAGGCGAAGAACCAGCAGCTCAGAACGGACATTGAGAACGAGCGCATTGCGAACGCTGTCAACCGTGCGCTGGCATCCAAGCGGTATGCTGCGCTCAAGAAGCAAAACACCGCAGACCTCAAAACCCAGCGGGAGACCATCAAAACGCGGGAAAGAGTCGGCAGATACAAAGACCGCATCAAGGCGGCGGCGATGACGCTGTCGGCGTGGAACACGTCCCCCAGCGACAAGCGGTTTGTGCCGGAGGGGCTGCGAAGGGCGGTATCCGACTTTGTCAGCGCCATCGACATGGGCTTTAAGGAGGGCAGCAAGACCTCCGAAAACTGGAAGGCGCGGATGCGGCAGATGCAGATCGCCGTGGAGAACGCGCAGAGGAGTTCGCCCGACGTGGGCATGGCGACGTGGGATCAGGAAACCGTGGACAATCTCGCCTCGCTGACCGCGCTGATTGAAGGCAACGACAACATCAAGAGTCTCCGCGACCTGAGTGAGCCGCAGCTCAAGGCGCTGGCGGACGTGCTCAACGGCATCAAGCACGAGGTCATCAACGCCAACAAGATGTTCGTCAACGGCAGACGCGAAAGCCTTTCCAAGGCGGCGGACAGCGACATTGCGAGGATGGGCACCCAGAAGACCGGCAAAGTCCGCAAGCAGCTCCAAAAATTCATGGACAGCAAGCTCATGCTGGGAAACACCAAGCCTATCTTCCTGATGGACAGCCTCGGCGGCGAGTACGAGCGGATCGGCAGAGACCTTTTCAACGGTCGTACCGAGGCGGCGTTCATCCTGCGGGATTCCAAGGAGTTTCACTCCGATCTGAAAGAACGCTACCATGTCGACAAGTGGCTGGACCAGAAGGGCGATGTACTGACGCTGAACACGGAGTTCGGCGACACGATCCAGCTCTCCAGAGGGCAGGCGCTCGACGTATACGAAATGTACCAGCGCGAACAGCAGGACACGCACACGCGGCATCTTGCCGACGGCGGCATCGTGTTTAAGACCGACGCAGACGGAAAGCGCGTGGACGATACCACGGCGCATCCGATCTCCGACGCGGACATCCAGAAGATCACGAGCTGGCTGACGGATGAGCAGATCGCCTATGCGGACGCGCTGGTGCGGTACATGAGCACTGCGCTGGCGGAGGCGGGCAACAAGACCTCGCTGACGCTCTCCGGCTACAAAAAGTACACCGGGCAGCACTATGTACCGTTCAACTCTGCGAGCGATTACATCGCCCACGGAGCCGGTCAGGCGGACGGCCAGCAGACCCCGCGCCTGAAGAACTGGGGGCACGGCAAGAGCATCAACGCCTTTGCCAACAACCCTGTGGTGGTGGAGAGCATCGACCAGATATTCGGCAACCACGCCGAAGAGATGGCCAAGTATGCAGGGCTGGCGATCCCGCAGGACAACATGATCCGCTACCTCAATTACAAGCAGCCCAACGAGCAGGGCAAGCGGCAGATGTCGATGAAGTCCGCGCTGCGCGCCGCATACGGAGATAACGTGGTGCGGTACATCGACCGCTTCAATGCGGATGTCGGCGGGAAGATCACGGCGGATGTGCGCGATCAGGAGATGGGCGTGATGCTCTCCAAGTTCAAGAAGGGCGCAGTGCTTGCGTCCATGTCCGTTGTGGTGCAGCAGCCCACCGCATACTTCCGCGCATTTTCCATGATGAATCCCAAATACATGAGGCTCGGCTGGACGGGCGCGTATCAGGAGGCGCAGCAGTACGCTGGCACGGCGATCATCAAGGACATCGGCGGCTTTGATATGCAGACCAGCATGGGCGCTGCGGACTGGATACTCGACAAAAAGCCTTCCGGCCCGATTGAATGGTCGGACAAGGTGTTCGGGTCGCTGCCGGAAAAAGCGGACGCGGTCACTTGGGGCGCACTCTGGAACTCGGTCAAGGCTGAGATTCACGGTGAGACAGGACTTGCCATGAACAGCGAGGCGCTGCTGAAGGCGGCGGGCAAGCGCTTTGACGAGGTCATCGACTTCACACAGGTGTACGACTCGACGTTCTCCCGCTCGGACTGGATGCGCAGCAAGAGCAAGTTCGGCAGCATGGTCACCGCCTTCATGGCGGAGCCCACGACCAGCATGAATATGTTCATGTACTCCCTGCTGCATATTAAGGACAAGAACTACTCCGGCAAGGTACACGTCATCCCCGCCACACTGGCACTGGCGGCGACCACGATCATCAACGCGGCGGTCAAAGCGGTCGTCTACGCCGCGCGCGACGATGACGATTACGCGACCTTCTGGGAAAAGTATCTGGCGCAGCTCAAGAGCGCGCTGTTCGGAGACAAGATCGAAGGGCTGCCTGACTGGCTGGGAACGCCTTTGGGCTTTGCGGCCGGAAGCGACTTCTCCGTGTTTACCCAGATTCCGCTCGTATCCGATGTCATGGAGCTTGCACAGGGCTACGACGTAACCCGCACGGACATGAACGTGGTGGGCGATGTGGTCGACGCGGCGCTCGGCCTGTTCAACGAGAAAAAGACGGTCTACACCAAGGTCAAGAACCTGATCGGCGCGGTGGGCAACCTGACCGGGCTGCCGGTCAAGAACCTCTGGCGCGACGTGGAATCAGTCGTCCGCCTCTTCGGCGTGGAGATTCCCGCTGCGACCGGCGGCACGGCGGACGGCTACGCGAAGCTCTACGAGACCATCGCGTCCGGCGATGACAAACGCGCCGAGAAGCTGCGCGACACCCTCGAAGGAAAGGGCAAGAGCAGCAAGGACATCGACACGGGCGTGGCCAAGTCGCTGATGGAAAACGACGAGCGCATCCGGCAGGCCTACGAGATGAAGGCCGAGGGCGACATCGCCGGACTGGAAGAGCTGCGCGCGGAACTGGCGGAGACCTACGGCGAGGAAGTCGTGGACAAGGCGATCAAGCTCTACGAAAACAGCCTCAACTCCGACCTCAAAAAGGAAGCCGAGGCGCTGCTGGAAAGCGAATCCCGCATTGCAGAGCTTTACGATTACAGCGAAAAGGGCGATACCCCCGATGCTGCAAAAGAGGAAGCGCTGCGGGAACAGCTGGAGAAGCAATACGGCAAAGAACTTGTCGAGAAGGCACTGTTCGTCTATTCCGAACAGTTTGCCGAGCTGGACTCCGCCCTCTACACGGCGGATGACATGGAGCTGGTCGGCACGCTGGCCTTTGAGAGCGGAAAGACCGCAGACCTCAAGACCGTCGTGGCGGAGATGGAGAAGGACAGCAAGGCCACAGACCCGAAGAAATCCGTACTGGACAAGGCCGTAACCGCCTTCAAACCCTTGTACACGGAAGCACTTGACAAGGGCTATACGCAGAAGGCGGCGCGGATCAAGAAGGCGCTGCTGGATGTCTACGGCAGCTACGGCATGACGGAGGAGAAGATCGACAAGTGGCTGCCGGGAGAGAAGGCGGATGCCCTTTACGAAGCGGTGGACGCGGGAGCCTCCGTGCAGAGCCTCAACAAGCTCATCAAGGACGCGAAAGCCGCCGGGCAGAAGGACTCCAACATCATCAACAGGATCAGCAGCACCTACAAGGAAAAGATGCTGGAGGCGTGGCAGAAGGGCGACACAAGAACCTACAACCAGATCGCCTCGCTGCTGAAGAACCTGAACCTCTACGACAGCAAGGGCAAGCTCTACTACACCGACGAGCGCTTCAAGGACTGGCAGATGGCGGAGAAATACGACGATCTGCCCGAGGCGGTCAAGGCCGGAGATGCCGGCGCGGTCAAGCAGTACGTCGCCAACCTCAGAAAGGACGGCTATTCGGACGGTCAGATCACGCAGCGCGTCAGCACCAATGTGCATGATGAGCTGGTGGAGGCGTACCTCAAGGGCGACATGAGCACCTACAACAAGCTCAAATCCATGCTGCAGTCGCTCGACCTGCACGACAAGAGGGGCAATCAGTATTACCCGGACAGCAAGATCGCAAAGTGGATCAAGGACGCGCAAGAGAAAAAGTGAAACAGGGAAGTGCCTCTTCGGAGGCACTTTTCGCGTCTATGTGGTGAGAAAGCGCGGCGGTTTGCATGATAGGATGAACCCAAGAAAGGCGGGGAACGGATGAGATATGTAACGTATAACACGCGGCTGGACGTGCGCAGGAGCGGCAGCCAAGCGTCGATCAGGGTTCGTCAGGGCGAGCAGCGGTCTCGGAAGATCGTCGCCACGCTGACGGACGGCGGAAAGCCTCTGGACTACGAATGGCTGGACTCGGTGATCCTGCGCGCCGTGAAGCCGGATGAGACGGTACTCTTTAACGACTGTGAACTGCTGGGCAGCACGATCACCTATATCTTCGACGAGCAGATGGAGGCTGTGGAAGGCACGGTGACGTGCGAATTCCTCGTCTACGGCGTGGACGGTGCGATCCTCTACTCGCCCAAGTTCGACGTGTTTGTCGAGGGCGCGCTGTATGACAACGGCAAGATCACCAGCCGGGACGAGTTTACGACGCTGGTCAATGCCTTGGCCACGCTGAACCGCATCGAGGCGACCGAGGAAGAACGGCAGGAGGCCGAGCTGGGGCGCGAAGATGCGGAGGCGCTGCGCGACGCTGCCGAGCAGGATAGGGCAGCAGCAGAGGCCGGGCGCGTGGCGGCGGAGGCCGTGCGCGAGGCGAAGATGTCGAACATCTCCGTCACGGCATCTACGCTCAAGACGGGCTATCCCGCGACCGCATCGGTTTCGATGACGGCGGCGGAGGGCATTAAGCTGGCGCTGGGGCTGCCGCGCGGCGAGAAGGGCGAGACCGGGCTGGGCTTTAAGCTGGTGGACTACTTTGCCACGCCGGAAGAGCTGTATGCGGCGGTTCCGAACCCCGTACCGGGCAACGGCTACGGCGTGGGCACAAACCCCGTGGACGTATACATCTTCGGAGAACACTCCGGCTGGAAGAACTACGGCCAGATCAAGGGCGCTGTCGGTGACACGGGCGCGACGGGCGCGTTTTTCTACCCCACACTGGACGACGCGGGAAACCTTAGCTGGTGGAACAATGGCGATCTGGAAAACCCGCAGACCAAGAACATCAAAGGGCCGCAGGGCGAACAGGGCATCCAGGGCATCCAAGGCATTCAGGGCGTACCGGGACCGAAGGGCGATAAGGGCGACAAGGGCGATCCCGGCGCGGATGCGCAGCTGCCGAGCTGGGTGGGCAGCAAAAAGCCCAGCTATTCCGCGAACGAGATCGCCTTGGCTGACACGGCGGAAAATTATGAAGCGGTCAACGTCGAGGCGGCGCTGGCGGAAGAGGCTGCGGCGCGCAAGACGCTCGACGCGACCAAGGCGGCAAAATCCACGGTGAAGACGGGCACGCTGCTTGCGTCCAACTGGACGGGCACGGCTGCGCCCTACACGCAGACCGTCCACATTGACGGCGTAGGCGCTGCCACGAATGCCAACGCGGACTACGAGCACAGCAGCGATCTTGACACGGAAAAGGCGCGTGCGACGGCGTGGAGCCGCGTGAGCTACTTTGAGCAGGGCGACGGCTACATCAAAGCGACGTGCATCGGGGACAAGCCGGAGGTCGATCTCCCGCTCAAGCTGATGGTCATCGGATAGGAGGAGCGCATGAAGACAATCCAGTTTAACGGGCGCAAGCCTATCCCCACCACCATCACGGTGGGCATGGAGAGCGACCACAACGCGGAGACTGTGCGCTTTGCCGTAACCGAAACGCCGGAGAGCTACTGCCTGCTGTACATCACGGCGGGCAACTACAGCGACGTGGTGCAGCTCAACAACGGCCTGTGGCAGCCGACGCGAACTCAGACCCAGCGCCCTGCGCGCTATCAGGGCTACATCGAGCGCCGCGTGGGAAACGACGTGGTGTGGCACAGCGAGCCGTTTTTTGTGATCGTGGATGTGCTCCCGGCGGCGAAGAAGAAACTGGAGAAGGCCTATCCCACGCTGCTGGATCAGGTGGCAGCAGAGGCGCAGCAGGTGCAGAAGAACACCGACGAGGTCATCCGAAAGGCGCAGGCGGTTGCGGATTTTACGAAGGCGGCTGAGAACGTCACGGTGGATGTGACGCAGGTGGCAAGCGACGCGCCCGCATCCGGCGGCGCGACCATCGGCACGGAAGGCATCGCGTTTACCTTTGACATCCCCAAAGGAGAAAAGGGCGACAAGGGCAGTCAGGGCGACAAGGGCGACACGGGCGCTCCGGGGCGCGGTTTGACGATCCTCGATTATTACGCCACGGAGGCGGCGCTGCGCGTGGCGGTGACGAACCCCGCACCGGGGGATGCCTACGGCGTTGGCGTTGCGGAGCCCTATGAGATTTACGTCTGGAGTCCGTCCTTGGGATGGGTGAACAACGGCGCGCTCCAAGGCCAGAAGGGCGACAAAGGCGATCCCGGCCCCAAGGGGGACAAGGGTGCGGACGGTGCGAAGGGCGCGGACGGCGCACCGGGGCCAAAGGGTGAGACCGGGGCGCAGGGGCCGCAGGGCGCTACGGGGCCGAACGCGGTCAGCACCTCCACAAGCACGGATATTGCCGGGCTGCTCAAGGGCGCTGGCGGGAAGGTAGCCAAGGCGGTTGCCGGCACGGACTACGCTGCGGCATCCCATACGCATAAAACCAGCGACGTAGAAGGGTTGGATGAGATTTTGAGCAAGCCGGGACTGAACGCAATATTCCTCGACTTGTCCGACGCAAACGCTACGGCGGAAGATATCGCGGAGGGCAAGATCGCCTACGTTGCAGATGCGCAGCGTATTGTCGGCACGGGAAACACAGGGGGACTTGATTTCAGCAACAAGCCGAAAATCACCTACTCCGGCAAATGGAGCGGCTGGCACATCGAATTTTATGGAGGTGCGTCCTACTGGGAGGCCGTTTTCTATACCTCTGGTACGCTTGATATTGCCAAACCTTACACCGCAGACCTCTGGGGCGTTGGCGGCGGACCATTTGACTACAGTGGTGTTATGTGCCGTGCGTCTTCTGCCAAAGTGCCGGGCGTTCAATTTGCTATCGGACAGCAAGCCGTAACGATCGGCGCGGGGGCGACGAAGAACACGCGCGGCAGCGGCGGCGACACGACGGTGGGCAGCGTATTTACCGCCAAGGGCGGGGTGATGAATGTATCGAACAGCAGCAAAATGTACCGCTTTGAGGATAATGACAAAATCAATGAGGCGGGCGGTGACGGTACGTCTAACGGATATGCGCACGGCGAAGGCGGCTGGCTGCACTGGCGATGCGGGTTTGACAACGGCGACGGCGAAGGCTACGGGGCTGGGGGCGACTACGGCGGCTACGGCAACGCGCTGGTGAACGCGCATCCCGGTGCGTTGGTCATCCGCATCGCAGTATAGGAGGAACAGATGATTATCAAAAACGGAAGAGTGGGCGGTATACCTAACGCCAGCCGCAATCCCTTCCTGAACGGAGAAATCACGTTTGACGGACCATGGCAGATCGGCTGGGAGATTTACGACGGCAAACTCTATGCCGAAGCGGTAATTGTCAAGTCCGGCACACTAACCGTTCAGAAGCAGTATATCTGCGACCTGTGGATGATAGGCGGCGGTGGTGGGTCTGCGACAATGACCAGCAGCTACAATCATCGCGCGGGTGGCGGGAGTGGCTTTACAGAGATGGCAATTGGGAAGATTCTCGGCATTGCGCTGCACCCTGTGACAATCGGCGCGGGCGGAACGAATAACGATCACTACAGAGAGACGAGCTACGATACAGATATCGTGGGCACTAAGGGCGGATCAACCTCGTTTCTTGGCGTATCTGCCGAGGGAGGGAACAACGGCACAGTACGCTGTAAAAAAGGAGAGACATCACCGTATAACTGGACACCGGGCACAGGTGGGAGCAACGGAGGGACATCATACGGAGAATACTTGTCATCAATGCCCTCTCGTCAGGCTCCCGGCGAGAACGGCACGCCGGGAGCGGGGAAAATCATGTCCCGGTTTTGGGATGCGACGAAGAACACGGATTACGGGCGCGCGAACGGCACGGCAGCGCAGGGCGCGGGCTGGGGATTGAGCGGCGCGGGCTACGGCGCAGGCGGCACATCCGGCGCGCTGGTCATCCGAATCGCAATATAGGAGGGATGAAAAGTGGCAGTGTATCAGGCGAAGGATTCCAACGGCGAGGTTGTGAATCTGGTGGAGATCGATCCGGGACAGATTGAGGGCTGGCAGAAATTGACGGGGCTGAAGCTGGAGCTTCCTCCCGAACCCGATCCGAGCGAGGAACCCAACACCCCCGATCTGACGACGATGGAAGCCGCGCTCAAGGAACTGGGGGTGAAGACCCGTGAGTAAGCTGAGAAGCGACATCCTTGAACAGGCGAAGGCGATCCGCGCAGCGACGCAGACCCTCGCGGCCTATGCGCCGGATGACGCGGCACTGGCGGCTCCTGCGGTGCTGTTTGACGAATGGAGCGCGAGCAGCGTGGTCTATGCCAAGGGCGACATCCGTCAGTACAACGGTCTGCTGTACCGCTGCGCACAGCCGCACACGTCGCAGTCGGACCGGACACCGTCTGCTGCTGAGTCGCTGTGGACGCGGATCTCAGACCCGACGCAGGAGTGGCCGGAATGGATTCAGCCCACCGGGGCACACGACGCATATGCGAAGGGTGCGAAGGTCAGCCACAACGGCAAGCACTGGATCAGCACGGCACCCGATAACGTGTGGGAGCCGGGCGTGTACGGCTGGGAGGAGGCGACCGAGGCGTGATCTACAAAACAAAGGACGGCAAGACTGCTCCGGCAATCGCCGTGAAGACGGCGGAAGCGGCGGCAAAGGAATTCTCGGTTCCCGTGGGGCTGCTGCTGGGCACGGTGGAGCGCGAGAGCGATTTTCGGCTGGGGCTGGTGAGCAAGGCGGGCGCAGTCGGTCCCTGCCAGTTCAAGCCCAAGTATGCCAAGGATTACTTCCGCTACGCGGGGTTTGAATTTGACCTTTACGGCTGGGAGAGCATCCGGGGCATGGCGGCGGTGTACGCCTACTACGCCAAGCTGGGCGAGAAGCGCTACAAATACACCGGCCTTAACAGCTGGCGGTATGCGCTGTGTGCGCATCGCTGGGGACAGAACAGCCTGCAGGCGGTGAGCCTTGAGACCAAAGGCCGCGTGGATGATGTCGAGGACTGCATGAGGCGGAACGGCCTCTGGTACGGCGAAAGCGTCATCGAGAAACCTCCCGAAGCGGTCGACGAGGGCGTACCGGCGCGCGCAGCGCAGTGGGCGCTGTCCAAGGTTGGCTGCCGCTACAGTCAGTCGGAGCGCCTGAAGGAGAAGGTGTTTGACTGCTCCTCACTGGTGGCGCGGGCGTACTCGGCGCAGGGCGTGGAGTGGGACAAGGTCGGCAGAGAGGTGCCGCTCTCCTGCGAGGAGGTCTACAGCGACCAGTTTGAGCTGCTGTGGCCTGCCGATTACACCAAGATCGGCAAGACCTTCGGCGGGGTGAACATCATCAACAAGGCGCGTCAGCCGGGGGACGTGCAATTCCTCTGCACGAGCCGGTCGACGAGGAGAGCCAACAAGATCACCCATGTGACCATGGTGGCCAACCAGAACGAGATCGTCCATGCCAGAGGGACGGCCTACGGCGTGCGCCGGGACGACATCGAACTGTATAAGGGCAGGGTGTGCGCGGTGATCCGCTACAACCCCAACGCGCCGCTGCGGCTGGGAATGCGCGGTCTGCGCGTGAAGGTGCTGCAGGAGCAGCTGAACCGGCGCGGCGCGAACCTTGAGGCCGACGGCGTGTACGGCAAAAAGACTGCCGAGGCGGTCAAAAAATTCGGGGAGGCCTAACATGGACTGGATGGGTGTGCTGGATAAGGCGCTTGGCTGGGCGATCCCGGCCATCTGCGCCGGAGTCGTGAGCTGGTCTGTAGCGCGCGTGCGAGCGATGAACAAGGAACGCGCAGCCGACCGTGAACGCGACGCAGACGTGAGACAGGGGTTGCAGGCGCTGCTGAGAGACCGCATTATCAACGCGCACTCGCACTATATGAACAAGGGAGAGTACCCGGTCTATGCCAGAGAAAATGTCAACGCGATGTATAAGAGCTATCACGCGCTGGGTGGAAACGGCACGGTCACGGCTATCGTCCGTGAGCTTGAGCAGCTTCCTACGCGGGAGGCGAACCATGAGGAAAAAGTGGAAAAAGTGGACGCTTAGAAAGTACCTGCTGCTTGGGCTCGGCTTGCTCATGGCCGGAGGGATCGTGTACAGCTATCTCTTGGCCACGGAGGGCATGGATTCGAACGCGAGCGTAACCGAGCAGCTGATCACGGTGTTTGGCGGGGCGTTTATCGGCTATCTGCTGGCGGATACCGCCGACCACCACAGCCTCAACAAAACGGGAGCGTCTATAGACGATCCTGATGATACGGAAGGAGACGAATGAAGATGGACAAGTGGATGTATGTGGTTATGACCGTGTTGGCGGCGGGGATCGGAATGACGCTGTTTGTGGCCTTTATACTGTGGTACAAGGGCAAGCTCTCCGACGCGGACTTTGAGCGCGTCAAGAAGTGGGTGCGCATCGGCGTTGGCGCTGCGGAGCAGATCTTCGGCCCCAAGACGGGCGCGCAGAAGAAGGCCTATGTGATCGGCCTGCTGGAAGCGATGGGCATTAAGGTCAACGATAAGATCAACGCACTCATCGAGGCCATGGTGGGCGAGCTGAATGCCAAGCCCGCAGACAAGGAGAAGTAAATGCTTGCGGAGATCAGCCATTGCACGCTTGCCGCAACCGAGTTGGGTGAGCTGATCGACGAGAACATCATCGGGAGAAACGCAGAGCGGAACAGATTGATCTGCCGCAGGGTTTTTCTGGACGGCGTTCCCTATGAGCGGGTAGCCGAGGAATTCGGCCTCTCCCGCACCCAGATTGTGCGCGTGCTCCAAGCGGGGTTCGGCGTGCTGGAAGGTAAAATACGACCATTTTCGTGAGGCCACGAAAATGATATGAAACAGGGCATAAACAGGCTCTTTCGCGTAATCGCGAAGGGGCCTGTTTTTTTGCACAATAAAAGCAGGAGGTGCGGCAAATGAGCAATTACATGAACCCCTACATGAATCCGTATGGGCAGCGTCCCATGTGGCAGCAGCCCGTCACGCCTCAGATGCCCGCCAGACAGCTTCTGCGCGTGTCGGGGATCAACGGTGCCAAGGCTTTCCAGATGAACCCGAACGAGGTCGTGGCGCTGTTTGACGAGGGCGACGACATCCTCTATGTCAAGTCCACCGACAGCGCAGGATTCCCGACGATACGGCGCTTCCGCTTTGCAGAAGAGGCGGAGACTCCTGCGCCCGCTCCGCCCCCGGCGGAATACGTCACCCGGAAAGAGTTCGACGAGCTGAAAGGAATGGTGATGGCTTATGGCAAGCAGCCTGTTTCGGAACCTCCCGCCCAGCAGGCCTAACAACCCGCTGCAGATGCTCGCGGAATTCAAGAAATTCGCGCGGGGCATGACTCCTCAAAAGGCAGAGCAAGAGATCATCCGTCTGCTCCAGTCCGGCCAGATGAGCCCGCAGCAATTTGAGCAGCTCAAGGAGCCAGCTCAGGACTTTATGCAATTTCTGAAGTAAGCCGGTGCGCAACGGTTTGCGAATAAATGAAAGGAGAATCACCATGGAAAACTTCAGTCTTTCCGACATCGCTGCCGCGACTCGCGGCAATGACGGTGAGGGATTCGGCAGCGGCTGGTTCCTGATCGTCGTGCTCTTCCTCTTCATGTTCGGCTTCGGCGGCAACGGCTGGAATCGCCAGAGCGACTACGGCCAGTATGCGACCGCTGCCAGCCAGCAGGAAATCCTGTACGGCCAGCAGTTTGGCCAGATCAACGACCGCCTGACCAATCTGGGCAACGGTGTCTGCAGCCTCGGCTACGAGATGCAGGGCGGCATCGGTCAGCTCGGCAAGGAGATGGCGCTGGCGCAGAACGGCACGAACATGGCCCTCATGCAGACCGGCAACGCCATTCAGGGGCAGCTGGCAGAGTGCTGCTGCAACACCCAGCGCGCCATCGACGGCGTGAACGCGAACATCGATGCGAAGTTTGCGGCGCTGGAAAAGTCCCAGCTTGAACAGCGCATTGCGCAGCTTGAGCAGACGAACAACCAGCTCTTCGTCCGTGAGCAGATGTACGGCGTAGTCCGCTATCCCAACGGCTACTCCTACAACGCGGGGCCTTCGCCCTTCTGTAACGGTGGCTGCTGCAACGGCAACAACTTCTAGGCCCTGTTGGCCGACTTTGAAAGGCAGGACAATCCCTGCCTTTTTTGCGAAAGGAGAAGAATCATGGCAAAGAGTCTGATTTATACCGCGAACACCACCAGCACCGCCGTGCCTATCGGCAGCACCGTCCCTGTGGGCAGCATCATCCGGCGGTACGGCAAGTGCATCAGCGCCGATGGCGAGAGCATCGTGCTGCTTGAGCCGGGAGATTATCTTGTGACGATGACCGCGACCGCGACGGCAGCGACCGTCGGAAACGTGGCGCTTGGCATCCAGCAGGACGGCGTCGCCGTGCCGGGAGCGACCGCAACGGAGACCGTTGCGACAGCAGGCACCGAATACGTCAATCTGTCGTTCGCCCCCGTCGTGCGCGTGAGATGCTGCGGCAATGCGCGTCTCACCGTTGTGGTTGCCGGTACGACTGAGCCGACGATCACCAACCTTGCGATTGGAGTGGTCCGCGTATGATGGACGAGTTGACGATGCTCTACGAGCAGATCGACGAAGAGATCAACGATGCGCGGGACTATGCCAAGGACGCGATGCACTTCCGTGAGAAGAACCCCGGCATGGCGCAGGCATACATCAAACTTTCATCCGACGAGCTGCAGCACGCGCAGGTCCTGCAGGGGCTGGCGATGCAGCAAAAAAAGGAGCACCCGTCCTCCGAGGAGGCGCGGATGCTCATGGAATGGATCAGAGCTTGTCAGGACGAGCGCATGAAAGATGTTGTGAAGACTCACGAAGCATACCAGAAGAGCCGATAGCCGTATTTACTACGACACTACTACGACAATCTACGCCTTTTTAGAGCCTGTTACACCTGCCGTGTAGCGCACGAAACGCCTGAATTATCGACTTTTTCGGCGTTTCTTGAAGTCGGCAGATAAGTTTCAGGTACTAGTGAAGATCCCTTCATGCAGGTTCAAGTCCTGTTTCTCGCACCATCGAAAAATCCCTTGATTCAGGCAAAAACTTGAGTTAAGGGATTTTTTGTGTTCGTTATGAAATTATAACACTACGACACTACTACGACAATTGTACCGAGTTTTTGCTTTTTGAGGGCTTGATTCCGAGGGCAGTTCTGAGGGCTTCAAGGTCGTTTTTGACATAGACATTTGATGTAACATTTATGTCTCTGTGGCCTAGGACCTTGGAGATGGTGTATATATCAACACCGTCTCGGCGGAGCTTGGTCCCGTAGGTATGGCGGAGTTCGTGCGCCGTCAGCACGGGGATATCTGTTCGCAGTGCGTGCGCTCGATCCATCAAATTTACCAGTCGCTTAGACCATGCGCTGGGGCTCTGAACGTTCCCCATTTTGTTGGGGAATAAGTACATCCCCTCGCGAGGAATGCCCCTGAGAATGGCCTTGGCGGGCTCTGAGAGAGGATTGGTGCGGTAGGAGTCCTTCTTCGGAGGGCGAATCACGACACCTTGACCGACTACGTCTGCGAGGGAGCGATTGACGGAGTAAGTCTCAGCGGCCAGATCAATGTCCGTCCATATCAGGCCGAGCATTTCGCCGCGCCGCATCCCGGTCTCCAGCAGCAGCGCAACCTCCGGCATATTCTCCTGTATGGAGAACTGCTCCAAGAAGGCAATCTGATCGTCTGACAGTACGTGCTTTTCGTGTGGCTCGACGGTGCTGGAATAATTGACGTGCTTGGCGGGATTGGTGCGCAGAATGCCGTTATCCATGGCGGAGTCTAGGATTCCCATCAGGCACATATGCATCTTTTTGAGCATGGAAAGGGAGCTGCCAGTCTTCAGGGCGAAGAATTTTTGAATGTGGATCGGCTTGATGTTGGCCACGCGCATCATGCCTAGCACGGGGACGAGATGGTTTCGGACGGTGTTTTCGTAGGTGAGGCGGTAGGTATTCTCCGTGACGCGCGGCTTCACATAGGTGGTCAGCCATTCCCGTGCCCAGTCGACGAAGAGAATGTCATCATCGATGCTTTCGGACGCGGTTTCCAGCGCTACGGTACGTTGAATCAGGTAGTCAGAGGCTTGCTGCCGTGCATCCTCTTTTGATTTCGTCGAGTAAAAAGACTTGCGGATCGGGCGGTCGAATACGTCTTTCCCAATGGTGATCTTGACCTCATAGAGGCCGTCCTCACGGTTGGGCAATTCTTTTTTTGGCCGTGGCATGAAAATTCCCCTTTCTTTTTGTCGAAAAATGCGCTACAATATAGATGCATGGCATGACCTTTCCGGTGGTCAGGATGCGTGCGCTACAAGGTAACTCCCCTCAGACGTTGCGGGTCTGAGGGGAACTTTTTTTTACCCTCGATAAATGCCTTTGGTGCTGTCCGCCATATCAAACGCGAAGTAGGCAAAGCCCGCGTAAACCATGACGATGATGAGGAGGACGATAACAAGAACAAAGCAAACGAACAGCACGCGCTTATCCCGTGAGGCCGTTTGGAATTCCCGTATGGCGATGTCCAGGCGGTTGTCGATTTCGGAGAGCTTGCCGGACATTTCCTCATTCTCCCTTCGCAGTTCGCGCATCCGGCGCTTGAAGTCGATCTCCATGCTCTGGGCAACGTCGCGCTCATCGGCGAGCTGCTGCTCCAGCGTGTTGATCTCCTCCTGCGTTTCTGGGTCGAGCGGCGTGCCGTCGAGCGCCAGAAGCTCAGAAACGGAATAGCCGTAGACGGATGCGATGCGCTCCATCGTGTCGATAGAGGGAGATTTGACGCGCTTGTTGCAGTAGTTGTAAACGGTGGTGCGGCCAACGCCGCTCTGCTCGGAGATCTGATCGAGCGTGTATGCGTTATCCGTATACAGCTTAGACAGCATATCCAGAGCTTTTTCGATGGTGGTGGTGATAGCCATTCCTCCTTTCTGTATGCGCGGGAAATGACAAATTCAGGCGAAATTCAGCCAATGTCCAGCATCATGAATGCGGATGCGGTAACCCGATATGGATTTCCGCATCCGCTGGGTGTACGCTGTTCTTGACGGCGGGCTTCCTCCTGTAAACCCCCTTGAGCCATGAGCCGCCGACCGCCGCGCCGCCGCAACGGGCGCGGCGGATTTTACCGGACTATGATGCGTCAGCGCATGGATATATAGGAGGCAAACATGTTGGGGATCACCATCGAGATGCTGAACAAACTGACCGACGAACAACTCCGAATCGTATTGCTGTTCATAACATCGCTGCTGAATGCGCCGGATTAAAACCAATGGCAGGTGAGGTTATTCCTCGCCTGCCATTAGTTTTTCCAAGTCAATCAGGACTTGCCATTGGGATTCGTCCAGCTTGCTCAGAGCGTACAGCAGACGTTTTTTGTAGCTTTCGTCGGTGTCTTTGAGGATCGTGCCGAAGAACACGGCCAGCTCCTCGTTGCGCGTTTGGGGGAGGAACATCTCCCCCTCGCCGGTGCGCAGCCAGTGTTCGTTGACTCCGTATGTATTACATATCAAGTCAACCAGCAGCGGCTTTGGCGCGGTCTTATGCAGTTCAATATTTGTAATCGCCCCGCGTGTCAACCCTAGCCTGCCCGCAAATTCGTCTTGCGATAGGTTCAGAGCTTTTCGCAGGATTCGGATGCGGTCGTTCATTAGATCACCTCCTTTGATAAAGAGTATAGTACTTTTTTATCGTATTGTCAATACAAAAAACACATAAAAATTTGCTCAAACGCATTGACAATACGATAATCACATGATATTATGTATTTGTAATACAGAGCAACTACTCACCTCGGTGGGTTGCACTTCTTGCAAGGCGTGTAGCTCTCAGAATACAAACAGCAAAATGATCTGGAGCGCTATTTGGAAGAGGAAGAGGATGGTGTATACGGCCTTCAAAGAACGTATATCCGGGTCGAAAAATTCCAGATCAGCTTCGTTCATCTCAACAGGAAGCGAACGAGCGTCACGCATTCGATGGATGTACACGAAGGCCGCCATCACGGTGAAGAAGCAGAAGATGGTCGATGGAAGCATCTTTGCGGATGTGAAGTGAGTGATCAGCGAAGCAATCAGGAAGATGATGAATTTGGTTATTAGGGAAGCCTTTATGTTGGAATACCCGACATAAAATTTAAGGCTGCCGAAGAACATATTACTTGTAAAGACGATATTGTGATGCCGATAAATTGTTGATATAGGGTCGCCAGGATCGTCTTTGTAGGTCTGGCTGTAGATGATGGCTACGACCGTTTCGGCAATGATGAGTAAAACGACTGCGATCACGACAGGAAACATACGCATTACCTACCTTATTAAAAATTGTTATCCACAGTCTAACACCGATGTTTACAAAAATCAACAGGAGGGATAGAGATGTCAGAAAAAGAGAAGCAGATGCTGCGAGAGATGGACAAGCTCATGAAAAAGCTGTCGGAGGTGGACAGGGCGTACTTCCTCGGCTATGCCGAGGGCATGAGCGCGTCGCTGACCATGCCGCCGCAGGAGGCGCAGCCAGAAGCGGCTGGAAAGGAGGGATAAGCAATGGAAGAGGGAAAGCTGATCGTGCCGAAGATCGTGCTGGAAAAGTACGATGAGCTGTACGATCTGGTGGAGAACCAGAGCGCCGACGGCATCCTGCTACCGAAGCAGGTGGCCAAGTACCTCGGCAAGGACACCGAATGGCTGCTGAACACGATCTACGAGGGGAGCTGCCCCTTCGCCTTTGGAAACAACCGGGGCGTGAAGCGTGGCAGCAGCTGCATCCACGTCCTGCCGTTTTACGCCTACATGGTGCAGGGGCAGCTCTTCAACGCGGTGATGGATCGGAGGGATAAGTGATGCAGGTCCACAGCTTTAAGCCTCTGGTCTACGCGCTGGAGGCGAAGAAGGTAAACCGATCCAAGCTGGCCGATGCGCTGGGCATCACGCGCTCGGCGCTGTGGCGCAAGCTGCAGGGAGAGCGGGCTTTCACATGGTGGGAGGTCGCGGCGATCTGCAGGTGGCTGGGATGCAAAAATCCGCTGGAGCTGTTTCCGGCAAAGAAGGAGGACATCGAAAAATGGGACTGAGCGAGCTGTATCTGCAGATGGGGAGACTGATCTGCGCGTTTGTGATGATCGTGGGGATCATCGGCATCCTGATGCTGGCGATTGACCGCATGGCCACATGGGGTCAGGAGAAGATCGACGCGACCGTCGAGCGCAAGCGCATGAGCTACCGCAAGGTGGCGAAGCGGCACGGCAGGATCGTGAGATAAAAAAAGGACCGCTGGGAAGAACCCAGCGGTCAGCACACACAATGCGGAGAACAACAAAAACTCCACACCACCAAGGAGAGTATAACACATGGACAGAGGAAATACAAGAAGATTGTCGGTGATCCGCGCGGAACGCGGATACACGCGGAAGGAACTGGCGAAGGCCTCCGGCGTATCGGAACACACCATCGTGGAGTACGAGACGGAGATACGGCTGGCAACTCCCAAGACGATGGACAAGCTGTGCAAGGCGCTGGGTGTGGCGCGCAGTGAAGTGGCAATCGATTACGTCACCGGCCACAACGCCGGATGGGCACGAAGGGCGCTGGAGGCGAACGATCCGCAGGTCTGCGACAAGGGCGTTGAGCGCTTCCGCACGCAGGCCAACGTGCAGGTCGGGCAGCGCCTGACACGCAAGCTGAGCAGCCACGTCGGCGGCGCGGGATGGATAGAGATGGAGGTTATTGAGATACGTCCGCTCTATTTCCGGGCAAGGGCGGTCAGGGGCGGCTGGTGCGAGTGCTTCGGCTGGCATGATTTTTTGACGGGCAACGATTATGTGAGGAGGATACATAGATGAGCACCTACGTTTTTGTGAGCACGGCGGACATGAGCCGCGAAGAATGGCTGGAACAGCGACGCAAGGGCATCGGCGGCAGCGACGCGGCTGCGCTGGTGGGCATGAACGACTACTCGACCCCTTGGTCGATCTACGCGGACAAAAAGGGCATCCTCCCGCCCAAGCCGGACACCGAGCCGATGCGCATCGGGCGCGATCTCGAAGATTATGTGGCCAAGCGCTTTACGGAGGCCTCCGGCTTCAAGGTGCAGCGCGCCAACGCGATCTACGCCAACGACAAATATCCCTACAGCCTTGCCAACATCGACCGCAGGATCGTCGGTCACAGCAAGTGCGGACTGGAGTGCAAGACCACCAGCGCCTGGAACGTCAAGACCTACAAGAACGGCAGTTTCCCGGATCGCTACTACTGCCAGTGCGTGCATTACATGGCGATCATGGAGTACGAGCGCTGGTATCTGGCGGTGCTGGTGCTGGGCGAAGGCCTCCACATCTACCAGATGACGCGATACGAGGTGGACGAGACCCCGCAGTGGTGCGAGGGCAGTGTGTACGTCGATCAGGGCGAGATTGACGCGCTGATGGGCGCAGAGAAGGCGTTCTGGCAGGATCACATCCTGACCAATACTCCGCCAGCCGTGGACGGCGAAAAGGCCACCACGGAGGCCGTGAAGGCCGCTGCAAGCGCAGGAAGCAGAGAAGATACCATTGACCTTGGTGCATCTCCGGCACTGCAGAACTGGCTCAACATCGACGGGCAGATCAAAGCCTTGAAAAAGGAGCAGGAAAAGTGGAAGCAGTCCATCATCCTGTCCATGATGGGCGCGCGGCACGGCGTGAGCGGCAAGATCAAGGTGGACAACGTGCCTGCCAGCAAAAAGACCTTCGATCCCGAAAAATATAAGAAAGACTTCCCCGGCGCAGACCTAGCGCCGTACTACAAGACCACCACCAGCACCAGATTCACCGTTAAGGAGGGCAAATGACCATGACTAAGATTTCTGCTGCCGTTCAGCAGCGCACCGCTGCTCCCGCTCCCGCGACCGCCTCTGTGGGCGTGATGCTCAACTCCCTGCTCGACCGCGAAGGCTACCGCAAGCGCTTCGACGAGTTGCTGGGTAAGCGCGCACCGCAGTTTGTATCCTCCATCGTCAGCATGGTCAACGGAGACAAAAATCTGCAGAAGGCGTTCATGAATGCGCCAATTACGGTGATTCAGAGCGCGCTCAAGGCCGCGACCTTCGACCTGCCGATTGATCCGACGCTTGGATATGCTTACATCGTGCCTTTCAACAATCGGAAAGATGACGGCTCCTATGTGATGGAGGCTTCTTTCGTGATTGGTTATCGCGGACTGCTGCAGCTGGCAATGCGTACCGGCGCATACGAGAAGATCAACGTGGTCGATGTGCGAGAGGGCGAGCTGGTGAGCTACAACCGCCTGACGGAGGACGTAGAGCTGGAATTTGTTGAAGATGAGGACGAACGCGATGCGCTTCCGATTATTGGCTGGTGCGGATATTATCGCCTGACAAATGGAATGGAAAAGACCATCTACATGAGCCGGAAGCAGATCGTCAAGCACGAGGAGAAGAACCGCAAAGGCAAGTATATGGTAAAGAGCTGGCGCACCGATTTTGATGCAATGGCTGCGAAAACCGTGCTGCGCAGACTGATCGGGAAGTGGGGCATCCTCTCCATCGATTATCAGATGAAAGCGGACGCAAGCACCATGGCGGCAGCGGAAGCACTTGCCACTGGGAAGGTCGATGACATGGAAGCACCCATGGACATCACGCCTGAATTCGTGGTTTCTGACGAGGATGCCGCCATCGTGGCAGAGCTGGACCGCGAACAGGCAGAGGCGCAGGAAGCCGAGCAGCAGAAGATGGAGATGTAACATATGGCATGGATCGAGGTGCATGATACCCTGCCGGATCATCCCAAGGTCCTACGCGCCGCCAAGGCTCTGAAGCTGGACAGCGATGCCCTCGTGGGCAAGCTCGTCCGGCTCTGGGTCTGGGCGCTGGGTAACCGGGAGGACGGCGTGCTGAATGATCTGGATGCGGATCGGCTGGATGTCATCATGCAGTACAGGGGAAAGGCCTCCGCGCTGCTGGAGGCGCTGGTCGCAAACCGACTGCTGGACGCGCTGCCGGACGAGCATTACATGATCCACGATTGGGATGAGCACGTCATGATGCTGCGCGACAAACGCGAGGAGAAACGCAAACAAAATGCAGAGCGCGTCAAGCGTTACCGTAACGCAAAAAAGCGAATGGAATCAGAGAACTGTAACGCAGATGTAACGCACGAATGTAATGCAGATGTAATGCGTTACAACGGCGTTACATGTAACGCAAGTAATGCGCGTACCGTACCTAACCGTACCATAGATGACCTTAATGACGACCCTACCACCCTAGCTGTCTGCGCGCGCGAGACGGCACCGCTGCCTGTGGATAACTTCATGGATCAGGTGCGGGAGACGATCTCCGATGGCTTTCTGCGCCTGACGGGGCGCGAGGCGAATCCGGTGGAACTGGACGCTCTCGTGGCGAATACGGGATCGGATGGGGGTATGTCCCCGGAGATGGTGCTCCTAGCGGTCTCCAGAGCGGTCACATACGGCGCGAAGAGCATCGTTGGATACTCGACAAGGGTGATGGTCGAATGGCGCAGGAAGGGGCTTTTCTTGCCCGCTGCGGTGGATGAATGGGAGGCGGCGCGAGATGGAGTATAAGCTCGTCATCGAGGGCACGCTGCCGGGCCTGAATGAGTACAGCGACACGGAGCGAAAGATCTCCGGCGCGAGGGCTGCCGCACGGCTCAAGCGGGACACGCAGGAGCTCATCGGCTGGTATATTCGGGCGCAGCTGAAGGGCTTGCAGGTCGGAAAAAGGGTGCGTTTGGAGTACAAATGGATCGAGCCGAACCGCCGAAGAGACATGGACAACATCGCCTTTGCACACAAGTTTGTGCAGGATGCGCTCGTCGAAAACGGCGTGCTCGGCGGCGACGGATGGAGGTACATCAGCGGATTTTCCGACGAGTTTGACGTGGATCGGGAGCGTCCGAGGGTGGAGATTTTGATCATCGAGGAGGGGTGAAGATGAGCGACAACATCACGGCAGACGAGATCCGCAAGGTCGGCTGGTGGGAGTCGTGGACGACCAGCAGGTATTATGGGATAGATCAGGATGGAGAGCCAATTTACCGTGACGGTAGGATATATTACTGCTCGGAGTGCGGATGTAAAAGCATTATCAAACACAATTATTGCCCTAATTGCGGCAACAAGATGGAGGGACAACATGACAATTGAGGACAAGCGGATGAACATCACGGCAGACGATATCCGCAAGGCGGCGCTGGAGCTGATCGGGGAGATGGCACAGGGCGAGTATGAGTGCATCGGCGCGGACGGTCTAAGTGCAAAGGTGACCATCGGATATATCGTTGGCGCGAAAGATTTGGCTGAAAAAATGATCGAAATGATCGAGGAGGACGAAGCAGAATGAGAAAAGAAACGCTTGAAGCAGCAATCAAGACCGTGTGCGCTGACCGGCAGGATCAGTACGGAGAGCCGGAGCGCAACCTTGGCAATATTGCCGCGATGTGGTCAACCTACCTCGGAGCAGAGATCGCGCCGAAGGACGTTGCCGCGATGATGGCGCTGCTCAAAATCTGCCGCATCGCAACCGGCAAGCCCAAGGCGGACAACTGGATTGACCTTGCCGGGTATGCGGCGATTGGCGCAGAAGCAGAGGAGGTAACGCAAAATGGAATATGAGCAGATGAGCATGGAGGACATAACACCGGAGTATAAAGCTTTTGTCGATAAATTTAAGCCCGTGAAAACAACAGATGATTGCTATACGCCGCCGTTGGTCTATGATGCGGTGAGGGATTGGGCATGCGCGGAGTATGGGATTGATCCGGATAAGATTGTGCGGCCATTTTGGCCGGGCGGAGATTATAAGAGGTTTGATTATAGTGGTGGCAAAGTGGTGTTGGACAATCCGCCGTTTTCGATTGTTTCTAAAATTTGCAAGTTTTATTTAGCTCGTCAGATCCCGTTCTTTTTGTTCGCTCCGTCGCTTACGGTGTTTAATATTGCGACGATGGAGACAAATCACATAATAGCAGAGGCGCAAATTGTCTATGATAACGGCGCGGTTGTGCACACGGCGTTTGTGACGAGCTTTGGCGATAATATTGTGGCGCAGACAAGCCCGACGTTGCACGATGCAATTGCGCAAGCGCAACGTCAGGCCAAAAATGAACATAGCAAAATCATACCAAAGTACATCTATCCAGATCATGTCCTTACGGCTGCGATGTTGCAAAAATACAGTAAGTATGGGATTGATTATAGGGTGACCAAAACAGAATGCACGCCAATATCAGCACTGGACTCGCAAAAAAAGGCGAAAAAATCAATTTATGGCAAGGGATTGCTTTTGTCCGAACGCGCTGCTGCAGAGAGAGCCGCAGCAGAGAGAGCCGCAGCAGAGAGAGCCGCAGCAGAGAGGTGGGAGTTGTCGGAAAGAGAAAAGGATATTATTAAGACCATAGGACAGGAGGCGACCACCGATGACTGACACCATCGACCGCGACGAGCTGCTGCGGGAGCTGACCAAGCGCCGTGCCGAAAAGGAGCACGACCGCAACCTCGGCAGCGGGTTTTACAAGATGGGGTACATGGACGGGTTTGATGACGTGATCATGATTGTGATGGGGATGGAGGACAAAAATGCGTAAGATGACACAAGCGGAATTTGACGCACTGGAGCGTGATAAGGATGGTTATCTGGTCATCCCGGACGGCACTGACTGCACGGAAATCAACTTTGGTGCGGCGAGCAAGGTAATCTTTGGCTACATGTGTAAGCTGGGCAACAGGTGCAAGCTGGGCGACGAGTGCAAGCTGG